>Ga0180431_10004799_pt1 | contig 16762 bp, 29 predicted proteins | sample SS_ome_11_FD_132459 | JGI IMG/M metagenome (GOLD analysis project Ga0180431, IMG submission 132459) | Hypersaline lake sediment archaeal communities from the Salton Sea, California, USA - SS_1_MS_1 metaG | ecosystem: Environmental > Aquatic > Non-marine Saline and Alkaline > Hypersaline >... | reverse complement strand
TGTGCTTATTTGATGAATCGATACGCTTGTCGTTTGTTGTTTTCTTTCGAATCCGTCTTTTCCACGGTTCGCGTTAACAAAAATTGCCGATTGTTGTTTTGCTATGCTGACATTTTCAGTTAAGCCCATAAATTTAAACAAAGAAATAATATCTTGAAGTTGGAATAAATAGCGGATATCTTTTTTACCGAAATTTGATAAAACAATGTCTTTGGTTATATGGTCGTAATCTTGACCCGCCGGGACGTCCGGCGTATAAATATCTTTAAGTAACTCTAATTCGGTGTCCGGCATAAAACCAACGTCGGCGTTCTTTGGCATTATTCCCCGTCCCCCTCTAAATTATAAAACGCTTTTATCAAAAAGGCCAATCCGACGATTAAGAAACTAACGCCCAAGGCCTGGATAAATAAATTTTGGGCCTCTCGGCAATAATCATTATTGCCTAATTGAGAAGAAACACACCCAAAAGAACAAATATCTTGAAAAGTTTCATTAACCCAAAAACACGTAGCGCTTAAACAATAACGTTGTGAAACGTTGGTCTGTAATGTTTCATTATCTACGCAAAAAGTAACCGCGCCATTTGTTGGGTCAAAAGGAAGATTAACCGAACCGTTTAATTGAATATCTTCCGGGGCGATTACTTCAAAATATACGTTTGAAGTGTTATTATATTCAGGTCCACCAACGCCCAACCAAGATAAAGATAAATTATGATTTCCTGGCGGAAATGTCCCGAAAGAATCATTTGAAATTGTTTGATTATAATATGTCCCATTAAAAACCAACCAATCCCCATATAAGGCCCCGTCGCAATATACAGAAAAAACTATATTTTGATAAATTGAATAAACCGTCCCGTTTTCCGGCTGTATAACTACGCAATCGGCGGGACCATTTTTAACCGTAAAATTAAGAGTTAAAGAAGTGTTGGATTCTGTATAATTTTTATAATGAGAGGCATTAAACCTTATAACTATTTCCCCATCGGGCAAAAGTTTAGTGTCTTGTTTAGACGTCCAATTTCCCGGGCCCCCGACTTCATTAAATATTTTTATAATGTCTATCTTATGGTCGTAATCCTGGCCTGGCCCCGTCGCGCTAACATTATGTCGCCACCACACGGTTAAGTTTCCGTCTGTTACGGTAATGGGTAAATCCATATTAATAAAACCCCCCCAATTTCCTAATTCATCTTCTTTGTGCCAATTAACAAAATTACCGCTAAACCAATCCACGAAACCCCCAATCTTCGGGTGGTAACCCGATATATCAAATAACCAATCTCCGTTATATTGGTCCCCATAACTCATATTAAAAACTGCGTCGGTTAAGTTTTCTCCGTCTATGCTATAACTTCGCCCGACCCAAGAATCGTCATCGGTTGCGGAAGAATCCGACGCTTGAAAACCCGCTTTGTCGTCAAGTGCTACGTTGTTAGTAGTGTCATCGTCCGTAAAAGTGCAATTACTACAACTAAATGTTAAGGCGGGTTTCACTCTTTCACATTCCCCCGCTATGTCGCAATCGGTGTCTAAATCAAATATATGTTGACCACCACCCAATAAATCCCAATCCTGAATAACCGTGCCGTTTGGATATTCAATTCTATATTGACCCTCGTAAGAATTACTATCCGTAAAATTTAAACATAGAGTTATATTATTACTTACTGTGTCCCCCTGTCCCACGCAACCCGTCCAATCGCCAACCTTTAAAATTGCGGGTTCGAAAATTGCCAATGATTTTAATTCTAATTCTAAACCATCAAAATATAGTGTTGGTATAGCGTCGATAGAATCGAAACGGTCCCGGACCCAGGCAATACGATAATAAGTTTCTGTTTGATTATTTCCAATATCAACAACCCACGAATCGGTTTTAAAATCTAATTCTTTTTCTGAAACTAATTTATCGGTTATTTCATAATATTCTTTTGTTATTGGGTCAATTGCCTTATCATCAAAAGAAATGGAAGAAACTTTTAAATCTGTTTTAATATTATTATTCAAACAGGCCACGGTTAATATATGTTCTCCGCCTATCGGCATAAATTGTTTATATTCGGCTATTCGGCAATAATCTTTTAAAATTATTTCTTCCGTAATGGCCGTCGGTTCTAAATCTAATTCTTTGGCCTGGACCCCGTCAAACATCAATGTAAAAGCCATTATAATAAATAACGTCCCGGCAATAGCCAAGAACACCGAACCGCCGTAGTGGTAACCCATTAAAACAAAGAATATGGAAATAAAAAGAATTAAGGAGAATATAAGAAACATCATTTTCTTAATCCCCCTTTGTATTGTAACATGGTTTCAACTCTTATTTAGTGGCGTTTATCTCCTGAGGCCCATAACTGCGGTTACACCTACAATGATAACAGCAATTATAAGAACAGGGACGAACTGCGCAATTGTGGAAGTCAATGTAAAAGTGCTAAAATTTGTTGTAGAAATTACCGACATGGCTACCGGTAGTGTTATTCCAACACCTATGATAACCGCTAACATTATACCAATCAAAGCGCCAACTTGTCCTTTATTATTCATTAACCTAATCACCCGCTATAATACCAAGGGTTGAGAACCTATATATATGTTTGCGAATTATACCCCCCCAAGGATTGTATATATTTTAAGTTAACTTATCAATATGTAGTATTACGACGTCAACGTTAAGGGCCTACCCTCGACTTATTATTTGATATATCCCTTTGCTCTCGGGTTTACATTCATCACAAAATAAAAAGCCCCTGTTGTTCCTGGATAATTCCGAACGCGGGAACATTCGCGAACATTTAGAACACAGGGCCTTATGTCGATAACTATATCTCTTTCGTAATCTCATAATCCGGGGCGGTCGAAATGTCAACGGCCTTAACCCCTTTGTGTTTACCCTTTTCATTAAGGCCTTGACCTATGGAACGGGAAACGTCCGCCTTTCCGGTTGAGTTACCATTTTTGTTTAATTTTTATTTTGGTCCCGTAATCTTTAAAATGGTGTTCGATAGTCTTTTTTGCTTTCCAAACTAACGGCCTGGTTGTTGGATTCCAACGGGCCATTTTTTCCAATCCTGGAATCCCCGATTTCATACCTACCAACCAACAGTTGGACCCCTCGGCCCAGGACCATAACATTGACATTGGTATAACTTCCAAAAGTTTTTCTGTCATTTGTGCAAATCGGCCCATACGTTCGGCTATGGCCATACGTTGCCGGGCCTGGTTCTTCATTAATTTATAAGTTTCTTCGTTGGATTCGTCAACTAACTTAATACAAATTTCTTTTACTTCCTGGGTCTTTGGGCGAATCTCCCAACAAATCTGTCCGGTCTTTTTAACTATCAATTTAACACCCCCGTTATATTATATTGTCCCGTGCCGTGTAGCATGGAATAACATTTATTCAATTCTGCCGTAAGATTCATTATTCGCATTTCATAACAAACGTCGCAAGAACGGGCGACCATCATAAATAAAATTAATGTAATCATCAAACCAAACGCGAACCCTGACAACGTAGCGCTTATTGTTTCCCTTTTATCCGGGTCCCTGGTTATCTTATTAGCGACCCAATCATTCCAATTAGTCATTTTTTACGCCTCTTTAATTGTTCTTCGACTTCATCTTTTACAAAGGTCCGGATTAACTCTTTGAAATTGTTAACCTTGTTGTCTTTCCATTCTTCTATTATTTCTAACAAAATAAAAAAGAACGTTCCGCCGAAAAATGAAAGACAAATTAACAAAGCGCATGTTGTAATTTCTACCATTTTTTTAACACCCCCTTAATAAATTTTGATAATGATATTGTAAACAACGGCAACAAAACGAACAGTAAAGATATATAGGTCCTATATTGGTCTATTGGATTAATCCAAAATTTAAGTAATGGGCCTATTTGGTGTGATAAGATAACGCCCCCCCATAAAATCATTGACATTGGTATAATGTAAAATATGAAATAAAATATTAATGTTCCAATATCCATTTTTTCAAACTTCTTTTTGGCCATGTAGAAAATTAAAACTGAAACATATAACGCGAACAGTATAATAAAATTAATTAGGTTTTGAGTTACCCAACCGTTGGTTATCATTCGGGCCATGGGTTCCGGCCAAATCAACATTACAAATATGGATAATAAAGCGGTTCTATAACTCGAAACCAATTTAACAGTTTCATAAATGAAAAGGAAACAACACCAAAACAGAAATAAGTTAATCGCTGATAAAAGCCAATTGGCCGGAATATTAAACGTCCTGGCTAATAATCCAACCCCGAAGTGAAAACCCTTTTCATAATTGTTGGATAAATATAACTCGTGCCTGTTATCTTCAAATTCTGTTATTTTAAAATTAAGGCAAATATCATTTTGGTTATATGTCGGTTGACCGGCATAATGTAAAACTAAATTTTGATGAACCGCCGAATCTATGTTTGTGCAATAATAAAGATTCGGGTTTATTAAGAACATTGAGAACCCGGAAACATTAGCGATAATATACAGTTGGATAAAGGCGAACAAATAAACGATTGTTTTTTCGTTCTTCATTCCTTTATAAAGAAAACCTATCATTTAGGGGGACCCCCTTTTTTTGGTGTGGGTTTTTGGTTTAATTTATGAGAATAAAGAGCATAAAGAAATTCCCTAAATTTTGCTCTTTGGTTATCATTAATCAATGTGCATATATCTATTAAGATAATAAGACCAAATGTTTCCGGCCAATTCTTTATAATTACTTTTGAAATATACCAATCCGCATTTTTCCCGGCGCCTTTCATTTCTTCGCCACCGCCGGACCCTCATTAACAATAATAAAAACCAGGGTTATTATTACTTCAATCATCAACAACCAAAACCATAATGGGGACCCCATGGAACTTTTTAATGTTACCGGGTTCGTGCAATAATAAACGCCCATGTTATCAACTACCATAAAAATAAAAGTTACTATGAAGATTAAAAAAAGAACGTCCTTATAATTCAATCTCCACCACCCCCGCCACCTTTGGCGTAACGGAGATAATAACCCCTCTTATTCCTGGGTTTTTTGTCTTTGGTCCCCTTTGGACGGCCCAGGGTCTTAATTCTTTTTCCCTCTTTTGTCCTGGCGTAACCTTTCCTTTTAATGTCCTTTTTCATTTCTGTAAGTCGGGCCTGGGTTCTCTCTTTAATTCTATTCCGTTCTTCTTTTGCGGACCAAGAAAATATAGCAAGTAACAAATCAGCGACGCCCTCTTTTTGAGTATCTAACCAAGATTCTTGTAAACTCTTTAAGGCGACCCCATAATTTTTTAATTGTTCTATATATCTCATTGTTTGTAAAATCCCCTCTCTACTGAATCTATCCAAGGACCAAACCAATATTATGTCAAATTTCCGTCTAAAAGCGTCCGTCATCATTTCGCGAAATCTCGGACGGTCCGACGTTCCCCCTGTTACTCGGTCAATATATTCTTTAAAGATTTCGTAGTTGTAAACCTCGGCCATTTTTCTTAAAGGAATTAATTGATTATCCGGGTTCTGTTCTTCTTCTCCGGTTTTACTAACGCGGACGTATAAAGCAACTTTCATTTTACACCCCGCAAGATAAAGCATTTTATTTTTCCGGCCTGGATAATAGGAACAATAACGGCGCCGTTAAGTAAGGCCTTTTTTACCCTGGCGTCAACTTCTGTTAATGTCATGTCGCCTATGTAATCCCCGGAAAACATACGCTTTTTTTTGAAGATAAGATAAGTTTTCATAATATCGCCCCCGGTTCGTATATCTCAATTGTGATATTTGAATCATTATATTGATTCTGTAATTGATATTCTAAATATTGGGCCGTGAGAAAATCACGGTTAAAAGTTTCATATTTAATTTGTTCTGCAAAAAGGAACATGCCCACGGCTACCAAAAAAGTAACGCTTAATATTATTGTTATAATCACGTGTTTCATTTCAACCCCCATATATCTTTTAATGTTGTCCCGCAATCAACCGGAGAACTTAATTTATATGCTATGTCGCATATTGTTACAATTTTCCCGTCGGTGTTGTTTAGGTATTCGACACAACTTATATATGATTTAAAACATGGAACACCAACGACATTTTGATTAACTAAAATAAAAGCAAATAGGAAAACGCCCAGGATAAGAATTAATATTTTCATTATGTTAACCTCTCCATTATTGGTTTGATGATTAGGCCTATAAAGAACCCAATTAAAAAAGCGTAAGCGATTGGGTCCGGTATTACCATGGGAACCGGACCCCCGGGGTTTCATTAAAGGCGTTAATATTTGGATTAGAAATTAATTTAGCGTCCCGTTCTATTTTCTTATTCCTTTGTTCGCGACCCGCATAAAGTTTAACCGCGATAATATGGGAACACGTCGGGGTTCCTGGTTTGGACCATTTGTTAAATCCCTGGCAAGAACATTTAAAAGAATATTGGCCGAAGTCGTCCTTTATCTTGTCAACGACATAAGTAGTTGAATTATAACCTTTGATTGGCCGGACAATCCACGTATTTTTATCAAAATATTCAATACAATTATTTTTAACAAATTTATTTTTGGCTTTATTGTAAATACTCGGGTTATTCAATTCTTTTTTTATATGGTCCCAATATGGGAAATCATTATTTTCGGTCATGCTTTCGCCTCAATGAATTTTAATAAAATATGGTTGTCCCCGGCCCTGGTTTCAATCTGTGGATTCAATAGTTTCTTAATCTTTGCCCTGGATTTCTTCTTTTCTTTTTTATAAACGTCCTTTGGGGTCATTTCAACACCCCTTTAATCTGTTCGAATATGGACGTTTGTTTAGCCAAATGTTCCTTTATGTCCTGCATTATAGATAAGTGTAACTTAATGTTTACTGAAAGGTCCCTTATCGCCGGTGTTAAATCATTAAATAATGTGTCCCTCATTTCTGTAATTGCTCGGGGCATGTCTAAAACATTTTGTATATGTTCCGGTTCTTTGGTTTCCAATTCTTCTGTTCCAAGGGAAAAGTCAACCCAAAAGCGCGGGTCTTTGACATTGATAAGAAGTTTGGCCAACTTTTGAGAATCAACAACGGCGTAATGTTCGGCCCGGACGTCATAACCGGCCTCAACTTTCATGTCGAACCGGTCAACGATATTTTGAATAACCTTATTACACAATATAACGGCTTTTTCTTTTATTTGGCTGTGGTCCGTTCCGTAAATAGTGGGGCAATATACCTTAATTGTTTCGGTGTCTAATATATGGACTACTATATCGTTTTGTTCTATTTTAACAGGGAACCGAACATAAGACCAATTATTCATTGGAACCGAACGGAAATTATCAAATTTGAAATTGCCCCATTTTAGAATTTTATAACCCCTAATATAATGATGAAAGCGCCATACGTCTTTTGTGGTCGCCCTGTCCGATGGTTGGAGAATTTTTTTAATGATTTCTTTCGCCAACTTTGAAAGGCGGTATTTTGTCGGATAAATCCCGGTCTTGATTAATAATTCCTGGGCCAAGAATTTTTTTTCATAATAATATAAAGCGTTCCTGGACTTGAAATTAAAGCGTTTTAAGATTTCTCTTAATGTTATTGTGCCGTCGTCCGTTCGGCCAAGGTCCGACAATAATAAAATCCGCCATGCAGAAGAAGATTTATTAAAATTAAAATTAGTTTTAATGATTTCATTTTTGCCGTTCTTTGCTTTCATTTTTTGCCTCAAAAAAAATAATTAAGGGTCAGTGTTAAAAAAAACTATACCCTCTTTGTCGTATATCTTTGTAAACTCAATACAACCGACCCTTTCCATAAAAGCCAACATTTCGTTTAATGTTGTTTCCTGGGGAAATTCTTTATTCATAAGGACCCCCGTGTTGCCGACCCGGTAGGGCGAACATTAAAATTGGGGACGGCGGATTTTTGAGAACCCGGACCGTTAACCCCTTTGTTGATATAATCAACTATCCTTTGGGCGTGTTCGTCGTCGTTCCATGCTCTTATTAATTCTTCATAGCCCTTTTCACTAACTTTTTTTCTTGTCTTTCCAAGGACAATAATAATATGGCCTGGGTTTGTTTCAACTATAAAATTAACAACCCTGGCGTCTAAATTAAAAGATTCCGATAAGACGGCCTCGTTGTCCTGGTTTAAGAATTTCCTACGTGTTATTTGTCTATCAAAATTAATCATACTTTCGCCCCCTTGTTGTCAAATTTATCATTAGCGACTTTTTGAATAATTATTTTCAAATCATCAACTATTTTTTTTACTTCGTTACTTATTGATTTATCAGGGGTCCACATTAAAATTAAAAAATCGTTTGCGTGGTTATTCCATGCTTTAATATATTCATCTTTATCTTTTGTTGTATTTTCCATTTTATCCACCTCTTGTTTATGTCCCAAAACGGTCATAATATCCAAATAAAAGGGGGGGTATATAAAGATTTTGTTTTATAGAAAAATCCTACTTACAACGAAAATAACTTACTTACGTTTAAAGATTTGGTCAACTTTTACGAATTTATGATAATTAATTCCCCGGTCATAAAACCATTTCCCGGACCCAATCATTTTAGAAACTTTTTTAGCGGGGACCTTAACAGTTTTTCGGCCTTTCTTAAAAATATATGTTCCCTTTCCTCGAATCATGGCCCGGTGTGTTTTTCGGTTTATTTGAAATCTCTTATCTTTCCTGGCCTCGCGGACTTCGACGGGTCGGCCTCTTACTTTGCCGTCGTAACCGTATTTCTTTAAAGGTTTACCACCTACCTTTTTAATCGCCTCTTTTTCGTGGCGTGTGTGCCAGGATAAAGGACGGCGTTTTATTGGTTTCCTTTTCATATTATCCCCGAACTAACGACAACAAAGCCAACGCCCAAATTACCGCTACCAAAATCCAAACAACGGGTCCAAACAATTCGGGTAAATATCCATAATTTACCAGGAGAAAAACCCCGGCCGTCATTACAACGGCAAATAGTGGAAATCCACCCTTACCTTTAAAGATAATCGCGCCAAGGAACGCCACAAAAATTAAACCAATGAAAAGGCCCGAACCTACGACGGCCTGGCCTATGTATTGGTCCATCATTTGGGCCGTTCCATTTATTCCAATTCCGACGGTTGCGTTTGACATGTTAAAAATCCTTTCCCCCAATAAATGATATTATCGCCAAAAATATTAATATTGACCATATAGCCCCAAACAATAATTGAATCGATAAAGGCGCCCCTATCTCCATTGTTGTTGTCAATGGCGCAAATAGGAAATCGGTAAATATCCATTTGACCGTATCAAGGACGTAAAATATAGGACTTAACCAACTAACGGGCGTGGTTGCCGTTACTGTTGTGTTGGTGTCAAAAAGACCGTGTGATGAAAAATTACCGATATAAGTATCGTTTGTTCCAATCTCAAAGCCCCAGGCCTGGATAAAAGTAGGGACCGGAATAAACCCGCCAAGGAATAGGGCTATATCAATTACCAATACAAAGACCAATATTCTTGTTCCTATCATTTTCCTAACCCCGCCAATACAACCATGCCCCCAAGGGCCAATAATAATAATATAAAAAGGTTGGCGCTAAACCAACCCATCAAGGTAACGAATCCTAAACCAACAATGGCCATAAACCCGGCGCCCATTGGGGAAACTGCGCCGAACGGCAAAGACGCAATTGTTATAACAGTTAATACGACAATGTCCCGGACAAAAGGCGGTATAATTTCACTATCCGCCATTTGTAACCCAAATATACTGAAAATTGAAAACTGACCGGCGGTTATGTTATGAACGTAAAACGTTCTTTGGTTTCCCCATTCGCTATAAGTCGCCCTCTTAAAATAATAATATGCTACAATTCGGTCGATTCCGTCCAAGGAAAAATTACCGTTGAACGTTCCACCGCCGGCCGTGTCGGATATTTGACAATTAATACATGTCCCGTTTATGTAAGTTATATTCAAACCCCAATATTCCAGGGTCGAATTAAAAGAGTAAACTGAAAAGTTAACCCAATCCTGGGACGACACCGCCAAGGACAACGGAACCAATCTATAACTTATATCATCAAAGAGATTAATATATCTCAAATCTGTTGTTGACGTTAAGGTAATGGTATAATCTGACGACGACGGAATAATTGTTAATTCCTGGCTAACATAACCGGTATAAGATATAATTATTTTATACGTCGCTGTTGGATTCAAAAATAATGTTGCTGTTCCGGTGTCGTCGGTCTTTCCCTGGGCTATGGTTATCCATTCGGTCCCATATTGTTTTTGTGCTGTTACTAATGCGTTGGGTAATTGGTCCCCGCCTGAATTTTGAACGTGGAACCTAACATAAGCGCCCTCGTGTGATTCTAAAAGATAAACATTTAACGTGTCAACCGTTGAATCGTAGAAATCTAAATAATAATGTCGTGTTGGGAATACGTCGTTTGACGCCTGGACTTCAAGGGACCCGGTAGGTAAATAATACGTCCAATTCATAAAAAAGGGGTTGGCGTCGTTATAACTTAATGAGTAAGTAGAATTAAAAACCGTAATATCAAAAGGTGTTATTGTCGTCCCGTTTTCTTCAAAATATGCCGTAACTACTAAATGATAAATCGGCAAAGAAGAATTAATAATTCTCGTCCGGTCTATAAGCCCGTAAAATTGGGCGGTGTGAGTATCGGGTTTTACACCCCCGGCCCATTCCCACGTAGATAACGCCAACGGTCCCGTATCTACCGGGTCCTGGGCGTCTAATATACCGTTTACATAAGCGCCAATTGTTGCGGTTGTTGGGTCATAAATACACATAAGATTAACCCATTGATTATAATATACATTTGTTAAGTTTGTATCTCCAATTACGCCGGTATCGTTAAACCCCTCAAAATTACAATATAAAAATCCCGTGTCCGTAATCATGGCCCGGAATCCTGAATAATCGGCGTCCCTACGGTTTCCCATAAGATTAACATAACTTCCGGTCATATTTGTTATATTAATCCAGGTTTCATAAGTAAACCCATTTTGGGCGGTCGTGTTTAAAGACGCGCTCGATGATTGAAATAAATAATCTCCTGTCGCGTTGAAATAAGACGCGTTCCCGAAAAGGCCGGGGACAATATCAACGCTGACATTTGACCAATCATTATTATTTGCAGTGCTGTCGTTAAAATTGGTGTCAAATTCCCAAATTGATATTTCAAAAAGTGAACCATAAGCCACGTCTAAAAATAAACATTGTAAAACAAAAGTGAAAATAAGTAACCCTAAAAAAATCCAACGTTTACGTAAAACTATTCTTTTCCGGGCCTCGGTATTTTTCAGTTTCAACACCTCAATATTGTGGTCTTAAATATATCATTAAAGACCCAATTATCGCAATCAATAGCAAAAATGGAACAAACGACAACATCAAAGTTGTCATTGTGTCGGCGTATGGTAAAGCGACGTTTATAACTTCATTTATGGCCGGTAGGAAAACCGCGTATAATATCAGCATAACAAAAAACAGGATAAAACCTATTATTGTTAACTGTCCCTTGTTGTTGTTAAATAATTGTATCATTTTTAATGAACCTCTATTGTTATTTTTGGTTGTTTCCTTTTCGATTTCTTTTTCTTCGACTTTCGTTTAGTTGAACCGCCAAACGCGTCGTTGAATCCTAATCCTGGGCCAACGGTTCCGAACCCTATAAACTCACTTTTTGGTTCTTTGAAATCCTTACGTCTAACCGGTCGTCTTTGTCGTTTTTGACTTTGTTTGTAACTCTTTTTCATTTCCGTTCCGGCAAACTCGCCGAACTTCTTTAATCCCTGGCCCGACGCTTTCGCTACTTTTATGGACCCGGATTTTATAGCCCGTCCGGTAATCTTTGACCCTCGCTTTACCTTATCGAATATTTGTTTTCGTTTTGGTGTATGCGACTTTATCTTTGCCCTTAATTTGTAATATTCTTTATTTCTTGTCATAATTTACCCTCTAAAATTTCCTTTGTTGGAAATTCTAACATAAATGATTCTTTTTTTAATTTCTTCCCGAACAATTTTTTAATCGCCTTTGTTGGCTTTGGGTGTCGGCCCCTCTTTAAAAATTTGGCCTCGGTCCTGGTCAAACTCAATATATCGGCCAATGGGTTAATATTGCCCCTGGACCTAACCTTTGGAACGTTGAATTTTGGAACCTTAAAACTAAACCCGCCTTTGAATCTCGGCAAAGTAGCCGACGGAATTATTGGGACCCTGGGAACTTGTGGCCCTGGCGGTCCGAAAAAGTCGGTTTTTGTTGCGGTCAATTGTTTAATTCCGCTAACTTGTTTTTGGTCCTGTTTGTTTTTTAATCCCTGGATATTCTTACTTATTTGTAATTCTTCATTTCCTAAAATGTTAATGGTTCCAATTTCTAATTTGTCCTTTATTCCTGGTCCCTGTCTTTGGTCGATTGATTCTTTAATGTTTACCCCCCGGTTCCCTAATTGATTTATGCCCCTGGAAACGGAATTTTGATTAATCTTTTGTGCAAAATTGATATTGAAACCGGAAACGCCAAGATTTCCGAAAGCGGGGGTTATTGATTCGGTCATTGTTGGAACTTCATAACCGGCGCCTGGAATTAATTTAACTGATTCCGTTTTTGGTGTGGCTAATGTTAAAACTTCATTCGCCATTGTTCCGGTTCTGATATAAGGTTTTGTTTTGGTTGTTTGTTCGGCAACATTAAGACCCTCGGACAATTTCTTAACCGTGTCAATAACGGCGGGGTTCTCCTGGATTGTTAACGTTTCGCTGAACCTATCTAATACTTCAATATTTTCTTTAAGGTCCTTAACATAAATTTTACTTTGCATGTCCTTAACAAATTTATCCATGCTTACACCCTCGGTTATTGGCCTGGTTTTTCCCTCGGCTAAATTGATAAAGGCCTTTGGTTTATATGGTGTTGACACGGAACCGTAATAACTTTTTTCAACCCCGTATAATGTCGAATCTCCATATTGGGTTTGTCGGCCAATTGAAAAGCGGGACCCGGATTTTTCAGCAACGGCCAAAGATTCAGAACTAACTTTTTGGACGCCCCAACCCTCGGAAGTTGCAAATATCTTTTCTCCCGCAAGGTAACCTTTCGATTCCGTGGCGAATCCTGAAACCTTTGATATTGCGTTAACCTCTCCGGCCACGTCATAAGTAAATGATAAAGCGTTTTCAACTGAATAAATCTTTTCTCCTGGAATTTGTGGAATCTTAACATTATGTAAAACCATGGCCTCGTCTATTGGGTTCGCCATTTGGACCAATTCGCCGGTAAAATAACCGCCTGATGGTTTGTAAGTATAACCTAATCCCGTTGGTCCTGTTGTCCTGGTTTCAATGGCGGACGCAATTTTAACTTTTTGAGATTGTTTAAATGCTGTCTTTCCCTCGGCGATTAAAATATTTTCGTCGGCGTAAAGTTTGGACGGTATAAAATCTTTTCTTGTTGATTGCTCGACTTTTTCAACTGATGAAACCAAACTTACCGATTCAGCGCCGTATTTTGTTAATTTAAATGTTGATGGGCCAAGGACCCAAGCCATAAGCCCCACAACTTCCCCGGCTTTATATTCGGGGTCGGCTCTAAATGTTGCGCCAGGGTCAAAATTATAATCAAAGCCCGATAATTCTTTTGATAATGGAGAAATAAAAGGCGTCAAAGCCGGGGCTAACCAACCCTCGATAACCGCAATTGACCCGGCGGGGAATCTTCCACCGGCCCGATATATTTGTCCTGACAAAGAAAAATCATTTTTATAACGTGGTCCGGTTAATTCATTCGTTGGTTCTATTTGGTTCTGTTTAGAAACCCCCGCTTTTGTCATTTGCATAACACCGGCCTGTTCTCCTTTTGATAATTGGGCATAAAGGACGTGTTCGTTTATTAATTTGGATTTTGGTAATTCCATAGTTTGTGATAAATCGGGGGCCTTTGACGGGGGGGCTTTTGCTTTAATCTGTTCCTGGGTTTCTATCTGTCGGGCCATTGTTCTTAATTCGTTAACTGAATAACCGGTCTTTTGTGCGACTACTTCCGGGGACGCTGAAACGGGGCCCTGTGGGGTCATGTAACCGTAAGAAAGTTGTCCCGTAGGACCTACGACAATATGGGGTTTTGGTTGGGTTTGTTGGTAAACTTGACTTCCTGGTTGCGCTATACTTTGCCAAGGGTCCGGTTGAGGTGTATATACTGTTGACGTTTGGGTTTGCTGTTGCTGTGCGCTTAACCTTTCGGCTTTTTGTTGAAAAAATACGTCTTTATATTTAGAACTCGCCCAACTTGACAATTGCGACCCTGTCATTGTTTGGGTCGTGGTCTTTCCGCTTTCCGTCCAAGAAATAGAATATTTAGCCGTTGGGTTACTTGCGCCCTGGCTACGCAAAATATTTAATTGTTGTAAAATATCCGTCAACCTTAACGCCCCACCTTATATTATTAATTTAATTATTGAGAACCTATATATAAGTTTGCGAATTTCTAAATAAGACCACGTCTTTTAAGGTTGAACTCAACACCGCTTTTAATATCCCTGGCGGTCTTTGAACCGACGCCGTAAACCCTCATAATTTCGCCTGGTTCTATCATAGGACCAAGACGACCATTTCGTAAGAACTTTTTATAATTCCCGCCGGATATAATTTCATTTATCATTGTTCCTGGGTCGATTGCGTCCCTAATTATTTTTTTCTGTTTTGATTCTACGACCATTTGTAAATTTTTATCAGCAACTTTAAGCCAATTTCTTTTTTTCTTTTCGTAAATGTCGATAATAAAGTCGGGGGGTTTTTGGAAATACATTTTTCTTACTTCAATTATTCGGCCGTATTTATCTTTAACCCTCGGGTATTTATAATAAGTTTTTCCGGTCAATCTGTTAACCTGGACTTCTTTTATTTTTCCTACTGACAAACCCCTTTTGAAATCTATTTTATCCATTTCAACGACCATATTAAACAAACTGACGGTGTCTTTGTCAACATAAGAACGGTCGGGAACCGTGGACGCCATTAATAACCGACGCCAACGAAAAGATTGAATAAACTTATTTATGGACCTATTAATTACTTCATACCATTCTTTTTTTGGTAGGCCTCGGCCTATCTCGTCCCACATGTCCGCGTTTCCATTATTAAGAAAATTTGTCTTATTCATAACCGCAATAAATTTATCGGCCTGTTCTCCAAATTGTAAACGGTCCCAAGCGTCCAATTTATTTATTATAAAAAAGGTAGGGTCCACGGTTAAACAGAAATCCAAACACGCCCAGGATTTACCCTCTCCTGGGTCCCCAACGAAACACATAACAAAATTCTTATTATATTTCATAAGACGTTTGACAACCCGGCCAATCATAACCGAAGTTTTTGACTTTTGTTTTTTATCGTAGTATTCCCTAACTTCGTCCCAATTAGATATAGTCATCTTTTACCCTCTTTAATCCTAAATTATATTTATCTAACAAACACATAATCAAAGAAAAATGTCGGGTTAAATTATCAAAGTAAGCGTCCGGGTCTTTGTAAATGTTAATATCCTTTCGTTCGTCTAATATTTTCTTACGTTCTTGTTCGTATTCGTTTTTAATTTTCTTTTTTGATTTTCCGGTAAAAATTGCGCTTGAATCCCAATAAGGACGTAATCCATATTCAAAGAAATTAATAGCCCTTTCTATTTGCTTAATCTCCGGACGTAAAGACGAACGCATGGCGCCCAAATACATAATTCGGTTTATCTGCGCATGTATAACGGCCTCTATGTTAAAATCCTTTCTTCCGGCGATTTTAATGTCGTCGTCATCTTCTTCCAGGAACTCGTAAGGATTAGCCACGTTCCCGCCTCACTATCTTTTTAGTTGTCTTAATAATATCCTTAACGTCCATGTCCCACAACTTTTTTGTTATGGTGTTGACTTCTGTTATAAATTCCTGGGGGGTCCGGGCCTTTCCTTTATGGATTGATATACCATACTCTTTTATCTTTATAGATATTTGATTCGGACTTTGCCGGGTTCTTCTTTTCATTGTTTACCTCATTTGTGATAAGGCCCCCAAGAACTCGGGAAATTGCGGATTAGAGAACAGGGTTATTAAAGCAACGCAAAGCAAACAACCGACGCCCAATATAGCCAACCACATAACAGTTTTAGGATTTAACCCCGGGTCCGGGTGTGTTGTTTGGGCCATAACAATAGCATGTTCGACCAAACCGGACGCGTCTGATGGTCCAGGAATCGGGACGGCCAAATCTTTTATTTCTGCCTCGGCTAATTCCACGTCTTGACCGCAATTTTTACACGGCGTCTTATCAACTTTAAAGGTAACCTTTCGGGTTTCTTTTTGTAATAAATCAACCGCATTAAGGAAACCTCTAACGTGTTGTCTTAATGGATAACCGGCCGTATTAAATGTTACGTCCGGTGTCCCGCCATACGTCCCTTTATCAACGCTATATAATCCGTTTATCTTCCTTACTGCGGTCCTTTCGCGTAGGTCCTGGCCCATAATTCGGACCAAACCATAACCGCCCCCACGAAACTTATTATAAAAGAATAGTTTAAAACTATTTATTACGTCCCGTCCGGCTATGTAGAATATAAAAACTATCGACAAAACCCACGTTGCCGTTAATCCAAATATAATGGTTAATAGTTGGAAAAATAAATCTTCTGCAATTTCAATCATTGTTTACCGCCCCCTAATATTTTATCTTTATCTATTCCTTTACCTTTTGTGC
>Ga0180431_10004796_pt1 | contig 16766 bp, 13 predicted proteins | sample SS_ome_11_FD_132459 | JGI IMG/M metagenome (GOLD analysis project Ga0180431, IMG submission 132459) | Hypersaline lake sediment archaeal communities from the Salton Sea, California, USA - SS_1_MS_1 metaG | ecosystem: Environmental > Aquatic > Non-marine Saline and Alkaline > Hypersaline >... | reverse complement strand
CATGGATGCATCTTTCGTTTGTTCGGGGAGGCATTAAAGCGATGAGACCATCACAAAAAAGGACCGTCATCGAGGAGGAGGGCTGCTAGGGCGGGGTATCAAGGATCTGAATGACGATTTAGTACGCACAGAATTCGATGAGCTTGTGAATATTTCGGTCCCACTTCGTTTCCCAATTCACCGCGATGAGACGGGCGGGGCACATTTTACTCTCGATTAAAAATTCTCTCAGAGGGTGGAGATAGATGGATTCATCCTCTTCGCGTATGTTATACACCCGCATGCTCTTCAGGTTGGCATCGGCGATATCCAATAATTCCCGGGCCAAGTCGAACAGGCGCACACGATTCACCCGCACTTGCAGGGCATTCTTCGCAACCCGATGACGCAGTCTCTGTACGGTGTTATAATCCCATCCCCTCGTCATGCGATCGATGGCATCCAGTCCGTCCGGGTGGTAGACCAGGCCCTTGATCAAAGCCGGGAAAGACGCGACCAAGACCGGCGGTACGGCGTCACAGCAACGAATCTCAATGTACTTCTTGATACGGACATCGGTATAGATCGTGCTCTCGTGAAGGATAAAATCCTCTATCGTCGGCCTGAAACTCCGAAATCCCCGTCTGAGGAATTCGCCAAACGTAAAATTCCTGGGGACTTCATACCATGTGTTCTTCCTCTTCAGGAACATCATCGGTACTTTCAGGGAGTAATCCACCCATTTTTCAATCGAGAAATCGGGATCGAAAAAAAAGGGGTCGGAATCGAACCGGATGGGATCGGAATGCAGAGCCAGGTACATGCGATTGCACAGATTATCGGTGAGCCTGCCCCGCCATATGGGCGAATTGGCGAATATGCCCGTGATAATGGGACCAATCTTAAGCATCGCTTGGAACTTACGCACCAAATCCGCTTCCGAATGATAATCCACGTTGGCATGGATCGAGGCCGTCTGCCGCGACCAGTTAATGCCGTACCCACCGATCTTTTCCCAGTATCGGTTCGTCATCACGACCCGGGTTTTAGGAATCAGTTCGATTTCCGCAGCAGGACTCAGGGGAGTCATCCCGATACCCAGCCATATGATGTTGAACATGTTGGATATGATGGATATCTCATATCTATGCAGGAAAAACTCTCGGTAGAGATCGTGGATGGAATCATGAACATGACCGCTGAGCTCAATACGCCCGTCCGACTCCAGGGTCAGGCGTGTATCTCGCCGCTTCAACTCCAGTATGTTACGCCCGTTTCGCACCACAACATCCCAGCCCAGTTCCTGGACCAAACGCTTCAGGATGTTTAAGAAGCCCCTGGTTCCGTAGTATGGGATATTTTGGCCTGTATTGACATCGACACCGATTTTTTCGCACTCGATACCGATCTTTTCCCCGCCGGGCTGGGAGGAGATATCCCTGTAGTAATCGATCAGGTCCTGCTTGACGATGCGAGGCTTCTGCTTGATGGGAGATGTACGAAGCTGGTCGACGATTCTATGCATAGAACATCACTTCCTATTCCATACAGCGTGAGAGAACGCTGTCCTCCTCCTGCTATGGCATCTGGAGGATAAATGATTCCATACCTGAGTATACGGAATGAATGATTCCAACAGTATTTTCAGCCGAGAATCCGGGTGAGTCGCCTTATCCATCCCAAGACGAATACAACAGTCGAGATTATAACTCATTTAGAGCAAGTATGAACGTCCGTATGGGGTCTCTCTGTTTAAAGGTACGATGCTATCCCGAACCGTTGGACAATGGACAAACGTAGAATATTAAGAAATCTAATAATAATATTAATAATAAATTAATATAAAAATGGGGCAAAGTCAAGTATTTTTTTCATACAGAACGATAAGACTCCATTACTTTAATGATGAATACACCTTCCTCGCTACCTCGAGGGCGTCTTCCATCTTGTCGTACGTGAAATGAGAAAGCAGGGCTCTTATCTTTTCCATATCCCCACGTTTCCATAGCCCCATTGCCTTCGACTCGATATCAGCCGTTTCTTTGTATATCGACTCCTGGAAGGCATCCATTGCTTTTCGCGCATCATCAAAGGATTCCGCGTACGTATCTATTTGCGGATACAGATGCTTTTGTAGGCGTTCGAACGACCACCATGCCGATTCGAAGTCTTCTTCGAACAGTGCATCTGTGTACGCGTCCGGCATGCCGTTACTGCTGGCGTACACGGGCACGGCCACGCTCGTGTTGGCACCGCACATGCCATGCCACATCAGGTGCCCGATCTCATGCGGCATGTTCTTCCTCAGGTGCCAGACCATAAAGGCCTGCGTGCCCGTATTCTGTACCGGAGGCGAGGATAAGACACTCAGCAAATCCCGGACAGTGATCGCGCCGATCTTTTCCTGGAGCATGCTGCGCCCCTGATGCTCTCGGAGGGTATCCCCAGGCCGGTCCATCCGGTCTGGATCGCCGTAGACCATCTTGAAGTTAAACGGCCCGCCGGACGGATCGTACCAGCCTTGGGATATGGCATACTCGACAAGGCCCTCGCTGGCCATGTCCCACTCCGTCTCGATGGTATACTGATTCGCCACCACATGGAATCCGTCGTCTGGGATACGCCGGGCCACCCACTGCCGATTCGTGGTCTCCACCAGCCAAGCCTCGTCCCGGTCCGCGATACAATAGGCCACCACACTGCCGCTCTGACCAAATGCATCGATGAGCGTACCGACCAGATGGGCGGCATCCAGGGCCGTCCTCGATCTTTCAAGAACCAGCTGACGGATGCTGTAACGCAGTATGCCTTTCCCCCTGGGAATCGGCTCTTCCCGCGTTTGCATCGTGTTGCAGCCCAGAGAAACCCCGGACGTATTCATGCCGCAGAGAATCCATCCGCCGTCGTACAGGCTGTCGGCCACGGAACGCGAATTGCCCGATGCCCAGTACCCGTAGGTCTCCTCCACTTGAGGCAGGGTGACGTAGTTGATTTCTACTTCTTCCTGAGACGGTCTCTGGCTCTGCTGGCAGATGAGCCTTCCCGGCAACGTCCCCATATCCTCGTTGTGCGCCATCATCACACTGCCATCTGCCGTGGCCTGCCTGCCAACCAGTATCGTCGTACATCCCGTAATAACATCCGCTTCGCCCTTCGGTCGAGACTGTTTTGAGGAAACCTCTTGCGAGAACACGGCCGACACAAACAACGGGCTTGTAAACAAAATGAATAAAAAGCAAACAGAAAATAACCTTCTTGTAAAAATACATCTTTTTAAATGTTGTTTTTTAATCTTTAGCATGATATCCCCTGCATTCTGGATTAAAATTGAGGATAAGACATATTCTTCAAGCGACCGCTCCATGAAAATGAGATGCCTTCCGTGTTTCCTAATCGCTCGTTCCAGCCGATTTCTTCACTGTTGTTCTTTGAATGTATCATCCACTGTCAAAAGTAGAGAGTGACGAAAAAACCGATAGTCATCAATAAACTGCATAGTTGTTCTGGAGGTATATCACGTATCCGGAGTGCCCTCAATGGCTTTCTTGAAAACCTTGGGATAGATGAGCCACTTCACTGAACAGTAGGCCACGATCAAATACACCAGTCCGATCACGAGGTCGATGATATAATGTTCGTTCAGGTAAACGGCCGAAAACCACGTGCCTATGGGATGGATAAGCCACAGAGGACGCCATCGACGAAATTTTTTCATCCCGAAAAAAGCGATGGCCACAGCGTGGGCAGCGTGCAGCGAAGGAATGGCCGCAAACAGGTTCGAATTGAAGTTGTTCCAGATCGACTGCAAAATGTTCAATCCGATGAGTCTGTCGAAATTTATCAAGCTGGCAGCACTCCCTTCCACCGTACCGGTGGGCAGCGCCAGGCCATACTCGTACACATACCAGGGAGGGGCAGCAGGATAAATCATGAACGTGGCCAACGCCAGGACGCTCAGCACAGCGATGGTATAGATAAAATGGTAGAACAGAGGCCGGTCTGACGTCGTATGCCAGAGAATCCACCCCAGGATGAGGTGGGCGACAAAATGGAGTATATAGAACACAGCGCCCAGGACGTCCAGAATTACCTTGCCCAGAGCACCCTCGTGGATGACTTGAAAATACTGAAAATAAAAATTGGGAATCTGTCCGCCGAATAGCGGACCGAACAGGAAGAGCTCGAGTCGATACGGAGGGGCCACGTTCACCGCGTACCGGAGCGCATCCGTGACACCTCTCATCAGATCATAGGCAATCCAGAACAGGATAAAGGGTGCCCAGTCGAACAGGAATCGTTTGGATTTTGCTTTCCCCAGAGCCAGGCAACAGATAAAAACAGCCAGCAACCCATGATCCGGCCGGAGACCGACAACACAATCGGCGATAAGCACGTAGGCAAGGACACCCAGGAAAACGAAAGCGCGCCATCGGTTCTTAGGATGCCATAAGCACATCATCCGATCAGGCAGGTTGGATCGAGTCATGCTACCTTCCCGTCATCGTTATGTGTTTCAATGATCCGTCGCCTGTAAGAGGTACTGAGACTGGAGGAATGTCCTTGCCTGGGCCAAACAGATGAATCCCTCATTCCGGGTCATGACTGTCCACAAGTCGGGTTTTATCGTTCGGATTCGATGACCTAGAAGGTGTCGCATTCCGTTCCAGATATTCGGCCGCGCGATGGTAACCAGGAAACATCCCCCTTTACATAACACACGCTTCACCTCTCGCAAGAATGCTCGCTTATCGGCTAGATATTCCGTCAGTCCGATGGATGAGATGAAGGGGAGACTAAATTCCAGGAACGGAAGACTCAGAGCATCTCCCACGATACCGATCATACGCGCATGTTTTCGACCTCTCCGAACCATCGGCCATGACCTGTCCAAACCGATGACGGTCGTGCCCGATGAATAGATGTCCAGACTGGCCCCCACGCCGGTGCCGATGTCCAGTGCCACGGCGGGCCGAAGGCGCTGCCGGTCCATCAGTCCCTTGAGGAGCCGAATCTCCCGGCTAAGAACCCATCGTGCTGGTACCGAAGAACGTAGATGCCCATACCATCTCGCCTTGAAGTCCCACAGACGCATCGACGGCCTTACTCTGCGGACGGACAGATGACGTCCAGCCGGTTCTTCAATAGCTCTACGTCCAGCTTTCGGCCCTCCGTACACAGTGTTTCCCCGTCGGCATGTGCGGGCAGCGTCCCCTCCAGTGCCGTGATGCTGATCCGCACTGTCCGACCCGTCGTGATGATCTTGCTTTTCCCTTGCGTGCCCTTCATGAATCGGGTCATTAAAAACAGCAGCCGCATGCGTCCTGCCACACCGGCGATGCAAAAGTCCAGCAGACCATCGTCGGATTCCGCCTCGGGTGCCATCAGGAATCCTCCCCCCATTCTCCGTCCGTTCATGACGGATACCATCAATGAGGACTGATCCCACGCTTTACCGTCACAATCGATCTGGATTTTAAGAGCCCGGAATAAAAAGAAAAGCGTCTTCAGCGCAGCCACCAAGTACGATAAAAAACCCTGTAGGTGCTTCATCTTAGCCGCTTCAAAACCCACCACGGTATCGAATCCGATTCCGATGCCGTTCCCAAAATAACGGCTCTCAGAGGAATCGTCCACCGTCACACGGCCCACATCGATGCGCCGTTTTTTCCCTTGGGCCAGAATCCGGCAGCCTTCTTCCAAGTCACGCGGGATGCCCGCGCCAAAGGCAAAATCGTTGCCCCGCCCGACACACAGAACACCCAGGGCACTCTGAAGGGGGCCTTGCTCTGCCGTCCGCATCAGGCCGTTGATCACCTCATTGGCCGTACCGTCCCCACCCATGGCCACGACGACATCGAATCCCTGAGCAACCGCATCCTGAGCCAGCTGGGCGGCGTGCCATGGACGCTCTGTGACAACGACATCAAAGGGCAGACCCTGCCGATTCAAAAGGGCCTTGACCTGAGGAACCGCTTTTAGAGAGGCTCCTCTGCCCGCAACGGGATTGACAATAATTCTGTATCTCATCGATTTTTCTTTCCTTACGTTATTCCGAAAATCTTTGAGACTAGCGCATTCAGCAAGACGCCGAAACGCTCGATTACCTGCGTCGGGATACGCCTCACCTCATCGTGGGACAGCTTCCCCTCGGACAAGCCCGTGGCCATATTCGTGATGCATGAGATTCCCAGAATCCGCATCCCCATCTGCACACCTGCGATCACCTCGGGCACGGTGGACATACACACGGCGTCTCCCCCCAGGGATCGCAGCATCCGCACTTCTGCGGCCGTCTCGTAACTGGGCCCGGATACGGCCACCAGAACACCTTTTTGTAAGGGCAACTGCCGTTCCCTGGCGACATCTTCGGCAAGGGCGATATATTCGGCATCGTAGACATCGGTCATATCCGGAAAGCGCATGCCCAGCGCGGGATCATGAGACCCGATCAACGGATTGGCTCCCATCATGTTGATGTGATCTGTGATAAGCATCAGGTCGCCGGGACAGAAGTCTGAATTCAACCCGCCTGCCGCATTGGTCAAGATGAGATGACGAATCCCCATACGCCCCAGAACCCGGATGGGAAAAACCACGTCCTGGATCGTATGTCCCTCGTAATAATGGAGCCTTCCCTGCAGGCACAGGACGGTAGCCTTTCCCTTTTTCCCCAGCACGACCCGCCCGGAATGCCCCTCCACCGTGGGCACCGGCCAGTGTGGGATGTTCGATACATCGACAGAGACACGGTCGTCGAGACCATCCGCCCAGGAATCCAAACCCGATCCCAGCACGATGCCGATCTTTGGATGCGTGGCTGATAAAAACGAAAATAAATAGTCGGCAGCTTCGCTGATGTGATCCAGAAGTTCCATAAAGTAAACCTAATGTACATAATTCACATCCGAAATACAAGTCTGAACTCTCGCAAACCCATGTTCTTTTTTTATTTGACATTCGTATGCCAATCCATTAAATTCCATTGATCGGATGCCATCCTAAACGAAAGTCGATGACCATGAAAATATACTACTCACCGACATGTTTGTCGTACCAGTACCCGGGTCATCCCGAATCTCCCCAGAGGATCCAGGCGACGCATCAGTATCTCGAGGAAAGAGGATACGATTTCACCGAGCCCCATCCCTGCAGCGATGAGGACGTCCTGCGCGTCCATTCGGAGGAACTCCTCACCAGCATCAAAACGGAAACCTTTTTCGACGGCGATACGCCCGCACTGCCCGGCATCATCGATTATGCCCTCCTCTCTGCGGGCTCCGCCATCCTGGCCTCGCATTCGGCTTTAAAAGGAGACGCTGCCTTCTCCCTGATGAGGCCTCCGGGTCATCATGCCACGCGGAACCGCGTGATGGGATTCTGCTACATCAACAACATCGCCATCGCCGTGGCAAAGATTATGGCAGACAAGCCAGGTTTGACGGCCGCCATCCTCGACATCGACTGTCATCACGGGAACGGCACGGAAGACATCTTCATGGGGAATCCTTCCGTGCTCTACGTCTCCCTGCACCAGAGCCCTCTGTATCCTGGAACCGGTCTCCAGTCCCGCGAGAATGCCGTTAACTTTCCTCTGCCGCCCTATACCCCGGAAGATAAATATTTAAGTGTGCTGGATGAAGCCTGCGGGCACATCGCCGATTTTAATGCCGATCTCCTGGGCATCTCTGCCGGTTTCGACACATTTAAGGAGGACCCCCTCACCCAGCTCAACTTGGATGTCGTTACGTACGGCAAAATAGGAAAACGAATCGCCGACCTGAACAAGCCAACATTCGTTGTGATGGAAGGCGGGTACAGCGCCCGTCTGCCCGAGTGCGTTCATGCCTTCATCCAGGGATTGGAACCAGCCCGGGCATAGTCCCTCTCAAGTATGGACATTGCCTGCAAAACCATCCCTTTTCTATCAATCCGACCTTGCTATTTTCTTCTGACTTGCCTATCTTTACAAAAACACATCATCGAATAAAAACCTGATTTTCAGGGGACGTTTACCGAGGGAGATACCGCATGATCCAAGCAAAAGACATCGAATCGCTGTTCCATGAACAACTGACGTGCATCCAGGATAAAGACCTCCGCGATAAAGTGGTCGAAACCTGGGTGGACGCATGTGAGAAGGGTCACTGGACATCCGTGGAGGCCTTGAAGAAGATGCCGTTTACCCTCCTGGCCGATACCCACGGCATCGGGTTCATTCAGCATACCATCGCCGTGACCGAGGGAGCCGTTGCCCTGGCACGGGCACAGGCAGACGCGTACGACAACCTCCCCTACCGGATCGATTTCGACAAACTCTACGCCGGTGCCCTTCTCCACGATGTGGGTAAGCTCCTGGAAATCGAATCCGACGGGTCCGGTGGATTTCGCAAGAGCCTTCCGGGAAAGTATGCGCGTCACCCCATCTCCGGGGGCATACTTGCCGCCCAGCACGGACTCCCCGACGACATCGTCAACATGATCGCCTGCCACTCCAAGGAAGGCGACGGCCGGCCTAAAGTCGTGGAAACCATCTTCATCCATCAGTCTGATTTTGCCACATTCGACCCGCTGGTCATGCTGCAAAAAGGGCTCTTGATCGAACGATAGCTTGGAGACAACCATGGGATCGACCATCATCGAAAAAATTCTTACCCTGCATGCCGACAAGCCCGTGACACCCGGCGAGATCGCAGACATCCTCATCGACGCCCGGTTGGCCAGAGACTTCGGCGGAGCCAATGTCGTCAAGAACATCCGGGACAACTCGCTTGCCGTTCACGATCCTGAGAAGACCTTCTTCACCTTCGATTGCAATCCCACGGGCTCGGACCAAAAATACGCCACCAACCAACAGATATGCCGTACCTTCGCCCGGGAACACGGTATTCCCGTTTACGACATCCAGTCCGGGATCGGAACCCACATCGCCATCGATGACGGTTTGGTCGGTCCAGGCGGGACGCTGGTGTCCACCGACTCCCACGCCAACATCCTGGGAGCCATCGGTGCGTTCGGCCAGGGCATGGGGGATCAGGATATCGCCGCGGCCTGGGCGTACGGACGGATCTGGTTCAAAGTCCCCAAATCGATAAAAATCGTCCTGACGGGAAAACCACCGTCTGGAACCAGTGCCAAGGACATCACCCTGCGGCTTCTCCAGGAGTTCGGCGCTTCCGGCCTCTTGGGATACGCGGCCGAAATCACCGGCCATGCTGCAGACACCCTGGGACTGAGCGCCCGAATCACCATCGCATCCATGGCCACAGAAATGGGCGGCATCGTCTCCCTGTTCCCTCCCAACGACGATGTGTTGGAGCATTTCAAAAGGTTGAGCAATGATCGTTTCGAACCCGTGTACGCCGATCCCGACGCCGTGTATGACGGAACCGTAACGATAGACTTATCGGACCTGGAGTCTTTGGCATCCCGGCCGGGTCATCCAGAGGATGTCGTTCCTGTGCGGGAAATCGAAGGGACAAAAATAGATTCTGCATTCATCGGCTCGTGTACCAACGGCCGGTTCGAAGACATGCAGGCAGCGTCCACGATTCTGAAAGACCGGAAAGTCGCTCCTGGCGTGGTGCTCAAAATCGTGCCGTCGACCCGGAAAATATGGGAGCGCTGCCTGAAGGAAGGCCTGATCGATATCTTCATGAAGGCGGGCGCCCTGGTCGGCAATGCCGGTTGTGCCGGATGCGCTGCCGGCCAGATCGGTCAGAACGGCCCGGGAGAGGTAACCATCAGTACAGGAAACCGAAACTTTGCCGGTAAACAGGGCAAGGGTCAGGTCTACCTGTCCTCACCGGCCACAGCCGCGGCCTCCGCCGTGGCCGGTATCATCACCACGCCCGAAGCGATTCCGGGGAAGCCTGCTGTATTTGCCTCCGGAAAACCACAACAGGCTCTTGCTCCAGAAAAGGAGACGTCTCCAGAATCCCGAAAGGAAAAACCCGTGGAATTGACGGGGCGCGTATGGGTCATCCGTAAGGATAATATCGACACCGACATGATCTTCCACAACCGGTACCTGGCCATCACCGACATCGACCAGATGGGGCCATATACCTTCGACAACCTGGAGGGTTGGAAGGACTTTGCTCAGAAGGCAAAACCGGGAGACATCGTGGTCACGGGCCGTAATTTCGGAGCCGGCTCTTCCCGTCAGCAGGCCGTGGACTGCTTCAAAAGCTTGGGCGTCCAAGCCGTCGTGGCCAAATCCTTCGGGGCTATTTATGAGCGTAATGCCATCAACGCCGGCCTGCCCATCGTCATCAGCGACCTGGCCGATTCCGATATCGAAGACGGGGAGACGGTTACCATCCACCTGAGTAAGGGTGAGATCCTTCGCCAAAAGACGGGCGAAAAAATAAAGGCCGAGCATTTCTCGGATATACAGATGAAGATATACCAAAGGGGCGGTCTGTTCAATAAATGATTCAGATAGAGAGACAGTCCAATGTCCAGTTCCCATAAACAGAACTCATCAGACGGATCTTTTGCCCTGGATGAAAATATCGTCGAGGAGGCCAAAAAGGTTATCCGCAGCATTGCCATCCCCTCATCTCCCCGTATCCTGACGGAACTCAACCAGGAGATGGCCAAGCACGAGCCCGAATACAAGACCATCGCCCTTTTGGTCAGTCGAGACGTCTCCCTCACAGCCAAAATACTCAAGATCGCCAACTCGTCGTTTTTCGCATTGCCCCAGCGCGTCAAATCCATCAACGCGGCCCTGTCCGTACTGGGCTTGGATCATTTCAACAACATCGTATTGACGTCTGCCTTCCGTGATGCCATGAAAACGTTTCGCCTGCCCGTCAGGGAAATGGACGTGTTTTACCACCATGCATTGCAGGTGGCGCATGCATGCCACTGGATCGCTCAAAACAGTCACAGCAAGAAGGGGACGGCCGTGCCACCGAATCAGGCGTACATGCTGGGCCTGTTCCACGACTGCGGCATGCCCATGCTGGCCTTAAAGTTCGACGAGTACTATGCCGAGGTCTGTTCTCGATGTGCCGACGGCACACCCATCATCGAGGTGGAGGAGGCGCTTTACCGGACCAATCACTGTGTTGTGGGATCGTTCCTGGCCAAGGCATGGCGTTTGCCCGAAACCGTATGCGACTCCATCCAGTACCATCACTATAAGGACGTAAACATGCTCGAAGACAGCCCGTTGAAAAAATGGATTGCCCTGGCGGTTCTGGCGCAGACAGCCGTGTACGATGCATCGGACACCGACGACGACTCGACGCACATTTATCACTTCTATGTGTCCGAGAACGGACTCTTTAAAAAGCTTCTGAATGAAACGGGCATAAGTCAGAAGCAGATGACCTCATTGGTTGAGATGATAAAAGAATGGCATTTACAGTGAGAGGGAATGGGCCATGGGAATGACGTTTGCTCAGAAGGTGCTGGCCGAAAAATCGGGAAACATGGCTGTGGATGTGGGCCAGATCGTCACGGTTAAGCCCGACCATCTGTTAACCCACGACAACACCGCCGCCATCATCGGGAAGATCCAAAACGAGTTGAAGGAATACGGCGTGGTCAACCCGGAACTGTCGGTCATCGTGCTCGACCACGTCATTCCCGCGGCATCGGAGAAAAACGCAACCGGGCACAAAAAGATACGCGAATTCGTCCGTGAGCACGGGATAAAAAATTTCTTCGATATTGGCGAGGGCATCTGCCATCAGATCGTATACGAGAAGGGATTCGCCCTGCCCGGGAGACTCATCCTGGGTAGCGATTCTCATACCTGCTCTTACGGGGCCGTGGGCGCATTCTCCACGGGCATCGACCGTACAGAAGCCGCCGCCCTAATGCTGACGGGTGAGACGTGGCTCAAGGTTCCACCCACCATCAAGATCACACTGAAGGGACATCTCCAGCCGCCGGTTTCGGCCAAGGACCTTGTCTTGACTATTATCGGTAATATCGGGGCCGACGGAGCCAACTATTGCGCCGTGGAGTTTCACGGTGACATCGGTCATCTGAGCATGGACGAGCGGTTCACCATCGCCAACATGGGCGTAGAAATGGGAGCCAAGATCACCGTGTTCCCGGTGGATGATGTGACGGAGACGTTTTTCAGCCAGCACGGTATTCCCTCGGACGCGTATCGGGCGGTGTGGGCCGATAGCGATGCTTCCTATCTGAAAGAATACACATACGATCTGGACGCCATCGAACCCGTTGTGGCCCTCCCCCATACAGTGGATAACGTCAAAAAAGTCTCGGACGTCGAGGGACTTCCCGTAGACCAGTGTTTTATCGGCACGTGCACCAACGGCCGGCTGAGTGACTTTCGGGAGGCAGCCAGGATACTGCAGGGGAAGAAGGTCTCCCCCGATACCCGGCTCCTCCTCCTGCCCGCTTCCCGGTCCATACTCCGCGAAGCCATGAACGAAGGCCTCCTGGACGACCTGATCCAGGCCGGTGGCGTGCTGCTTCCTCCGGGGTGTGGCCCCTGTCTGGGTGCCCATCAGGGAGCCCTGGCTCCGGGAGAGAGATGCCTGAGCACGGCCAACCGGAATTTCAAGGGACGGATGGGCTGCAAAGAAGCCGAAATCTACTTGGCGAGTCCGGCTACTGTGGCAGCCTCGGCCCTTTTTGGAAAAATCACCGATCCCAGGAAGGAGACGTAGGATGACGGTCTGGAAATACGGCGACGACATCAATACGGACATGCTCTTTCCCGGCAAGTATACGTACACCTGCAGTACGGCCGAGGAGATCAAGCCGCATCTCCTGGAAGACCTGGACCCCTCGTTCGCCACCCGTGTGAAATCGGGGGACATCATCCTCGCTGGGAAGAATTTCGGCTGCGGCAGCTCGCGCGAGCAACCCGCCCTGGGGCTCAAGGCCGTGGGAATCAGAGCAATCGTTGCCGAAAACTTCTCCCGTATCTTCTATCGCGCTTCCATCAACCAGGGGCTGCTCCTCATCGAATGCCCGGAGGCGGTGGGTGCATACAACGACGGCGACACAGTAGAGGTCGACGCGCCGTCGGGCACTATTATCATCGGCGGAAAGCGTTACACGTTCCCTAAATTACCACCGGAGATGATGGCCATCATGAAGGCGGGCGGGCTCCTGGCATACACGAAGCAGAAGTTGAAGCACCTGCAATAGGCCATGACGATTCTGCCAAAATCCGATGGGACATTTTCCTTTTACTTAATGGAGAGAATCTCTTATCAACATATAGATGAGGTATGAATGCGACTCTACGAGAATGAAGCAAAAAAAGTATTCGAAAAAGAGGGCATTCCCATTCCCCGCCAGGTCGGTTTGATATGCCAGCCCGAACAAATCCGGAGTCTTCCGGATGCGGATTATCCCATGATGCTCAAATCCCTCGTACTCATCGGCGGACGGGGCAAGGCCGGCGGGATTAAAAAAGCAAAAGACGAGGATGAAGCCGTCCGGCTGGCCGGTGACATGCTCGGCCATAAAATACGCGATTATACCGTGGACATGCTCATGCTGGAGCAGGCCGTGGAAGAGGTGGACGCCTGCTACGTGGGCGTGACGATGAATCCGGTCAACTTCAACGTCATCATGATGGTCAGTCCGTCCGGGGGTGTGGATATCGAAGAGGTGGCTCGGAAGAATCCTGAGGCCATCCTCAAGGTCGAGCTGCCCGATAACGATAAAACCCTGACCCAGGACAGGGCTGCGGAGATGGCGAATTTTCTGGCCCGGGGAATCCAGGAGGGGAAAAGGCACATAGATGTTCTTCAGGAGGTGCTTGCCAACGCATACGCCGCTTTCCAAAAGTACGACTGCAAGGTGGCCGAAATCAACCCATTGATCATCACACCTGGAGGGCCGGTGGCGGCCGACGCCAAGATCGTCCTGGACGACAACGGACTCTACCGTCAGGGTGAACTCTTCAAGCTCCTGGGTGTCCGCGAGGTCCGTCACGACGTCTCGGAACCCACTCGAAACGAAGTCCGTGCCCGGGAGGCCGGCTTCCCGTATGTGGACCTGCTTCCCGAAGAATATCGGAAAGACCGGGACAAACTTTACGTCGGACTCGTGCCCGGCGGCGCGGGTTACGGGATTTTCTCCATAGACGAAGTGGCCAACGTGGGCGATCGATTCTTCCAGGGTCGTGTCGTGCCCGTCAACTTCATGGACTCGGGAGGCGGTCCCACGTTAAAACGCGTGGCCGAGATGTTCCACCTGCTCATGGATTACGAGGTCGTGGATCTGATCATCACCTCCCGGTTCGGCGGCATTTCCAGTTGCGACACCTTTATTCGAGGACTCGTGGAATGCCTGCGTCAGAGGAAAAAAGAAGGGAGGCGCGTCATACCCGTTTACGGACGGATGGTCGGAACAGACCTCCCCAGCGCACGTGACTTTCTGGAAAAAGCCAAACGGGAGACACCGGATGAACTGAAAGACATGCATATCACCGTGGGTAACCAGACCATCATGGCCGAGGTCATCCGGGAAGGGATTGCCAGAACGCTTGAACGACAATAAATCTTGAGGTATTATTTTATCATAATGCCCTTCATCTCCGCGTCCCCTGCGGTTCAACGATGAAGGCAAATAAAAAGGAACGAACTGCATGAGCGAAAAGATCGACGCAACCCAAGGCATGCTTTATTATATCGTTAAAAAAATACGGCCGGAGTTGGCCAAACGGATTGCAAAGACGAATAAGCTGGACACGCTGATCATCGGTTTGGGGGGCCAGGGATCCAAGCACGCCGGACTGATGAACCGGTTCGGAACCACCATAGCCGCTGGCGTGGCCCCTGGTAAAGGCGGCAGCCGGGTAGACGAAGTCATACCCGTGTATGAATCCGTAAAAGAAGCGATGGACGAGCATCCCGACGTCGTGGCCTGCAGCATCTGGCGGCACTATGCCACGGCCAGGGACGCCGCCATCGAAGCCATCGAGACGGGCATCCCCCTGGTGGTTCTGATCACCGAGGGCATTCCTTTGAGGGACGTCCGGGATGTCCTGGTTGCGGCACGAAAGCACAACACCGTCCTCATTGGCGGGAACACGCCGGGTTTGATCTTCCCGCCCGAGAGGATCAAGATCGGCATGCTGCCCGATGTCTTCTACCCCGAAGAGCCGGAGCTGGGACGTTTCGGATCGCGGGGTGTGACCATCATTTCCCGGAGCGGTGCCATCCTTTACCACATGTCCGACGCCATGGCCAGTGTGGGAATCGCCCAGAACGCAGTCATCGGCGTGGGCGGTGACGGTGCCATCGGCTCCACCTTCAGAGACCTGGTTCCCCTTGCCATGGGGTATGAGAACACCGACCTTGTCATCGTGGCCGGCGAGATCGGCGGATGCCAGGAAGAGCTTCTGGCCCAGGACATCAGAGAGCACCCTGAAAAATACACCAAGCCCCTGGTCGCCCTGATCTCGGGCGCTCACGCTCCCGAAGGTAAGACCATGGGTCATGCCGGCGCCATCGTCACACCGGGCATGGAAACCGGCACGTTCAAATCCAAAAAGGCTGCCTTGGAATCCGCCGGTGTGACCGTCGTGAACAGCCAGTTCGACCTCATCACAGAGGTTCAAAAAAAATTGAACCATCGGACCTATTTCGCGCCCGATCGGTATTACGAGAAGATGCGCATCATCTGGGAGGCGCCTCCGCCCAAGCCAAGCTGGGGAACGCTGGTCACAAAAGTGGAACCCAACAATCTGGTCGTGCGAGGATACAGACTCCAGGAGTTGATCGAGCACGCTTCCCTGATGTCCGCCGCCCATCTGATCGTTCTCGGAGAGCTGCCCGATAAAAACACCGAGAAAAAGCTCGGGGCACTCGCCGTCGAAGCGTCAAAAAAACCCGTGCCCTCGGTCTACAGGAATCCCGAGGAAGACCTCTCTAAAACGCTGGAGAAATACCTTCTAAACGACGAGGACCTGGCAACGTATACTCCGTCCGGCAGGCTGGCCCAGGTCGAAAAGACCGTCTACTGTCTGGGCCGATTTGCCGCATATCTGGCGCATATCCTGGAGACCGATTCCCTACTCCAAAAAGCGGGCGCTTCGGAACCTTTCTCCCATATCATCTATCGCGTCATCAGCGGGGATAAAAACATCGATGAGCGCCGATCCCGGATGCTGGAGGCCATGATCGTAGCCTCCGTCGATCACGGCGTCACGCCGCCCTCGGCCCAGGCGACATTGATCGCCTCCTCGGTACGGGCTTCGTACGAGGTAGCCGTGGCTCATGGTGTGGGTGCCATCACCGACGTTCATGGCGGCGCCGGTGAAAAGGCGGCGTCTTTCTTCCGTAAATGCGCCGACCTCGCCGAAAAAAAGGGCCTGCCCATCGAGGATGCGACCCGGACCATCATGTCCGAATACGTAATGGCCGGCCGGCGAATCGAGGGCATGGGCCACCGTGTCCACACACAGGATCCCCGGCGGGACGTGCTGTGGACTCTGGCCGAATCCAGCAGTCTGGCCGGTTCGTGTGTAGCCATCTCCAGGATCGCCGGTGATATGCTCAAGGAGGTTCGCGGATTGAGCCTCCCCATCAACGTGGACGGTGTCATCGGGGCCATCATCGCCGACATGGGCCTGGACCCCAAATTGGCCAAGGCGCTGTTCATCTTCGGAAGGCTCTGCGGACTTTCGGCACATTACTTTGAAGAGATCATGACGCAGCCGCCCATGCGCAGAATCAATTTTGCTCAGGCCGTGTATAAGGGGCATGAGGAGAGAAATTATCCTTTTTAAATGTAAAGATAGAATCACTCAGTATTTTAATATAGACTGCAAGACGATT
>Ga0180431_10004795_pt1 | contig 16769 bp, 16 predicted proteins | sample SS_ome_11_FD_132459 | JGI IMG/M metagenome (GOLD analysis project Ga0180431, IMG submission 132459) | Hypersaline lake sediment archaeal communities from the Salton Sea, California, USA - SS_1_MS_1 metaG | ecosystem: Environmental > Aquatic > Non-marine Saline and Alkaline > Hypersaline >... | reverse complement strand
GGCGAGGCCGGCGCCGCCCATCTCGAACACGCCGATCACGTCGGTCGGGCCGAAGCGATTCTTGGCCGCGCGGACGATGCGGAAATGGTGGCCGCCTTCGCCCTCGAAGGAGAGCACCGCATCGACCATGTGCTCGACCATTTTCGGGCCGGCGATCTGGCCGTCCTTGGTGACGTGGCCGACGAGACAGATTGCCGCGCCGGTACGCTTGGCGTAGCCGATCAGCGCCTGCGACGAGGCCCTTATCTGCGCGACGGTGCCGGGCGCGGAATCGATGGCTCCGGTCCACAACGTCTGGATCGAATCGAGGACGAGGAAGCGCGGCGCCGGACCGTCGTCGAGCGAGGCGAGGATATCCTCCACGCAGGTTTCCGCTGCCAGCTCCACAGGGTCACCGACGAGCCCCAGCCGGCGCGCCCGCATCCGCACCTGCTCGACCGACTCCTCGCCCGAGATGAAGACGGCGCGCTGACGTTGCCGGCCAAGCGCCGCGCACACCTGGAGGAGGAGCGTCGACTTGCCGATGCCGGGCTCGCCGCCGATGAGGATCGCCGAGCCGGGGACGAAGCCGCCTCCGGTCACGCGGTCGAGTTCGCCGATGCCGGAGACGATCCGCGGCGCCTCCTGCGACGCGCCGTCGAGCGGCACGAGGTCGATGATCCGCCCGCGGGGGCGGTTGCCGGCGGTGGGGGCACTGCGTGGGCCCGGCCCGCCGACGGTTTCCTCAACGAGAGTGTTCCATTCATGGCAGGATTCGCAGCGCCCCTGCCATCGATGGCTGACCGTTCCGCAGACCTGACAGACGAATTGCGACCGTGCCCGCGCCACTTCGCTCCTCCGCGAATCTCGTTGCTTCGAGGAACGCTAGCCTATCCGGCGAATGAGAACAAGAAGTGAACAGACTCGGCTAGGCGCCGACATAGCTCCGGACGTAGCGCTTGCCGAGCGATGTCAACAATTCGTAGCCGATAGTGCCCGCGGCGTCGGCAACATCGTCGACGGGGACGTTGGGGCCGAACAACTGGGCCGCATCGCCGCGCTCGACGCCGGGAACGTCGGAAACGTCGGCGACCATCAGGTCCATCGACACCCGCCCGACCAGCGGCGCCCGCTTGCCGCGGATGAAGACCGAGGCGCCTGGCCTTTCGTCGCTTGATCCGGCGGCGCGAAGGTAGCCGTCGGCATAGCCGCCCCCAAGCACGGCGAGGCGCGACGGACGCTTCAGTGTCTCGGTCGCGCCGTAGCCGACGGTCTCGCCTGCCGAAGCCTCGCGGACTCGGAGCACCGGGACTTCAGCCGTGGCCACCGGCGTCAGCGCTGCGTGATCGTTGGCCGCGCGCGCGCCGTAGAGCGCAATGCCGGGCCGCGTCAGGTCGAACTGGTAGGCTTCGCCGCGCATCGTCCCGGCGGAGTTGGCGAGCGAGCGCGAAACTTTCGGGAACAGCGCCGAGAGCTGCACGAATGTGTCGAGCTGCCGCTTGGTCATCGGGCTCGCCGGATCGTCGCCGCAGGCGAGATGGCTCATGATGAGATCGGGGGCGAGGGCCGCGAGTGCGTCCGCGTCCGCGGCAAGTGCGGCGGCTTCCTCGGCCGAAAGGCCCTGCCGGTTCATGCCGGTGTCGATCTGGACCGCCGATCCGGTTGGCCCGCCCGCAGAGCGCCACGCCGTCCATTCGGCGATCTCACCCGGCGAACCGAGCACCGGACGGAGGTCATGCCGGGCGAATGTGTCGGCGGTCCCCGGGAGAAGGCCGTCGAGCACGTAGATGATGGCGTTGGCGGCAATACCCCGAACGGCTGCACCTTCGGCCTGCGTTGCCACGAAGAACGTCCGGCAGCCGGCGTCGGCGAGCGCCTTCACGGCCGGGCCGACGCCGATGCCATAGGCATCCGCCTTGACCACGGCGGAGGTTTCCGCGCGCGACGACAGCGCCGCCATCGCACGCCAGTTCGCAACCAGGGCGGCGAGGTCGATCGTCAGCCGGGCGGTGGAAAGGCCGGTCACCGGGAATCGTCCAACATTCTCGCGAACCCTATCCTGATTCAGGCGATGGGGAATGCAGGAGACGGGCCGGAAGGCGAGGGTCCCCGGCCGGTCAGTCGAGATAGCGGTCGGGGAAGCTGCCTGATTTCGCAAGGCTGGAGAAGCGCGTGACGTCGGCGTCGAACTGAAGTTCGACCGTTCCCGTCGGGCCGTGCCGCTGCTTGCCGACGATCACTTCGGCGCGGCCGGCCTGCGCCTCCATCTCCGCCTGCCATTTGAAGAACTCTTCCGTACCTTCCTTCGGCTTGCGGTTCTTCAAATAGTACTCCTCGCGAAACACGAACATCACGACGTCGGCGTCCTGCTCGATCGAGCCGGACTCGCGCAGGTCGGCAAGCTGAGGCCGCTTGTCGTCGCGCTGCTCGACCTGACGGGACAGCTGCGACAGCGCCAGAATCGGAACGTTCAGCTCCTTGGCCAACGCCTTCAGATTGTTGGTGATCTCGGTGACCTCCTGAACCCGGTTGTCGCCGCGCCGGCTGCCGGATTGCAGCAGCTGGATATAGTCGACGATCAGGAGGTCGAGGCCGCGCTGGCGCTTCAGCCGCCGCGCCCGGGCGGCGAGCTGGGCGATCGACAGACCACCGGTCTGGTCGATGTAGAGCGGGATCTTCTGCATCTCCCGCGCCATCTCCACGATCCGCGCGAACTGATCCTCATGGATCGAACCCCGGCGAATCTCCGACGAAGGGATGGCGGTCTGCTCGGCGATGATACGCGTGGCCAGCTGCTCGGCCGACATTTCCAGCGAGAAGAAACCGACGATGCCGCCATTCACCGTCTTCATCGTGCCGTCGGGCTCGGTCTCGCCCTCCCAGGCGCGGGCGATGTTGAAGGCGACATTGGTGGCGAGCGCGGTTTTACCCATGCCCGGCCGGCCGGCGAGGATGATGAGGTCGGAATGCTGGAAGCCACCGACGAGGCGATCGAGATCGTCGAGGCCAGTGGCGATGCCGGAGAGGTGGCCGTCCCTCTTGTAGGCGGCGCTCGCCATGTCGATGGCGTGGGTGAGGGCCGTCTCGAAATTGGAGAAGCCGCCCTCGAAGCGGCCGCTTTCGGCGAGCTCGAACAGCCGGCGCTCGGCGTCCTCGATCTGCGACTTCGGCGCCATGTCGACCGGCGCGTCGTAGGCGATGTTGACCATGTCCTCGCCGATGAGGATCAGCGAGCGGCGAAGGGCGAGGTCGTATATCGACCGGCCATAGTCGGCCGCGTTGATGATCGTCGTTGCCTCGGCGGCAAGCCGCGCCAGATACTGCGGCGCGCTCATTCCGGCGGCGTCAAAGTCGGCCGGCAGGAAGGTCTTCACCGTGACCGGCGTCGCGGTCTTGCCCGAGCGGATGATCTCGGCGGCGATCTCGAAGATACGGCCGTGGATCGGCTCGGAGAAATGCGACGGCTCGAGGAAGTCGGAGACCCGGTAGAACGCCTCGTTGTTGATCAGGATCGCGCCGAGCAGCGCCTGCTCGGCTTCGAGGTTGTGCGGGGCAATCCGATAGGTGTCACCAGCGTCGGCGAGCTGGTGTGCGGGCATGGTCATGTGGCTCGATTTCCGTGTGGGCTGCCGATGTAACGCACCTCTTCACCGTGGTCGAACGACTGCGCGCGCTTTCGGCGCATTGGACCCGAAACACACACAATTCAACGCAGTCTGATTCAAATGCCGAAGGGTCTTGAACGCGGAGGAACCCAAGCCGGCAAAGCAAAGGATAGCCGATTCGGACCGTTCGTCACGGCACGACGGGCTTGACTGTGACGCGTCGGCGCGTCAGCCGCCCGTCTTCTCCGACTCGCGATCCCGCGACTTCGCAGCGGTTCTGTCGGCGGCGGTCGACTTGCGGTTCGACCTCTTGGTGCCCGCTGCCTTGCGTGCGCCGCCACGCGGCTTCGAGGCGCCACTCCGCGCCGTGGTGCTTGCCCGCTTGCGCGTATTCGAGCGATCGGCGCCTTGGTCGCTACTCTGCTTGGCCGCACTCACCATCGGTGCTGCTGCGTCGGCGTACATGTAGTCGCGGGTGATCGGCAGCGTGTCGATCTCCTTGGCGATCTGGATCTGGAAGACGACCATTGTGCGGTGGATGAACGCTGCCTCGCACATCAGCAGGTAGAACTCCCACATTCGGCAGAACCGCTCGTCGAAACGCTTCGCGATCTCGGCGCGATGCGCCTGGAAGCGCTCGTTCCATGCGGCCAGCGTCTTGGCGTAGTGCAGACGGAGCATCTCGTAGTCCGTCAGCCACAGGCCGCGCTCCTCCATAAGTGGCGCCAGTTCCGACAGGCTCGGCAGATAGGCGCCCGGGAAGATGTATTGGCTCATCCACACATTGATCGGCGCGGGCGGCGCATTGCGGCCAATGGTGTGGAGAAGGGCGACGCCGTCCGGCTTCAGCAGCCGGTCGATGTGGTCGAAGAACTCCCCGAAATTGCGCCGGCCGACATGTTCGAACATTCCCACCGAGACGATCCGGTCGAAAGTTCCCGGCTCATCGCGATAGTCGAGCAGTTTGAACGTCACCTTGTCGGTGAGGCCTTCCTGCTGGGCGCGGCGGAGCGAGGTCTCGTACTGGTCGCTCGACAGCGTCACGCCGGTGACGTCGACGCCGTATTCGCGGGCGAGGTGCAGCGCCATGCCGCCCCAGCCCGAGCCGATGTCGAGCACGCGCATCCCCGGCTCGAGCCGGAGCTTGCGTGCAATGTGCTCCTTCTTTTCGTGCTGCGCCTGGTCGAGCGAGGTCACGCCGTCGCGCCAGTAGGCGCAGGAGTATTGCATGTCCTCGTCGAGGAACGTCTCGTAGAGCGCGTGGTCGATGTCGTAGTGGTGGCGGACGTTCTGCGTCGCGCGCGCACCGTCGTTGCGGCGGATGAGCCGGATCGCCCGCATCGCCGAATTCGCGAAGAAGCCCGGCGGCTCGCGGCCCTTCGCCGAACTCATGACGATATCGAAGGTGTCCTGGAGCCTGCCGTCCTCGAGCGAATAGGAGCCGTCCACATAGCCCTCGCCGATGGCGAGGCCGGGCCGGCGCGCGAAGCGGCGCATGAAGCGCGGATCGTTGATGCGGATCGTGACGGACTTGTCGGCGTCGGCGGGCCCGAACGTCCTTTGCGAGCCGTCGGTGTCGATGAGGGTGATTGATCCGGTCGTGATAAGCCGGTCGAGCAATCGGTCGAGCGGAAACAGCGACATCGCGTCCTCCTCGTTCCGATGTCGAGTCTATGCAATTCGCGGTGAGAGCCAAGGCCTAAGGCCTCGGCTCACATGCGACATCAGTCGGTCTTGGTCTCCTCGTCGTCCGAAGCAGGCTCCGTGCCAGCGGTCTCAATGCCGGCGTCCTCGGCCTCGCTGTCGCTGGCGGTCTCACCCGATTCGGCGTCCGCTTCCTCGGCATCGGCCTCGTCGGCCTCCGCCGCTTCTGCTGCTTCGTCGGCCGGCAGGGACAGATCCTCGCCGCGCGCCTGGCGTTCGGCCTCATCGGCGGAGCGGGCGACATTGGCAGTGATCGTCGCCGTCACCTCGGCGTGCAGGCTGATGACGACCTCGTGCAGGCCGATCGTCTTGATCGGGCGCGCCATCACGATCTGAGAGCGGCCGACGGAGAAGCCCTCTGCCGAAACGGTCTCGGCAAGGTCGCGCGTCGTCACCGAACCGTAGAGCTGGCCGGTCTCGGCCGCTTGGCGCACCATTATGAAGGTGTGGCCGTCGAGGCGTTCGGCAACGGCGGCGGCTTCGTTGCGACGCTCCAGATTGCGCGCTTCGAGCTGTGCCCGCTGCGACTCGAAGCGCTTGCGATTGACCTCGTTCGCCCGAAGCGCCCGGCCCTGGGGGAGTAGATAGTTGCGCGCATAGCCGTCGCGCACGCGCACCTCGTCGCCCATCTGGCCGAGATTGACGATACGTTCCAGTAGGATGACCTGCATTTCGATTCACTCCTTCGAATGCAGGCGGGGAGTCTGGCTGCAGGGGCGTCAAGCGCCCTCGCATCGTGACCTTCGCTGTCCCGCCTGTTGAGCGGTTAGGAGCGGATCACGCCCGCCCCAACCCGGTTAGTTGCGCTGCGGCGTCTGCCGCCGCAGCTACTTGATCACGAAGGGCAGGAGCCCGAGGAACCGCGCCCGCTTGATGGCGCGCGCGAGTTCGCGCTGCTTCTTCGCCGAAACCGCGGTGATCCGCGACGGCACGATCTTGCCGCGCTCCGAAACGTAGCGCTGCAGAAGGCGGACATCCTTGTAGTCGATCTTGGGCGCGTCCGCGCCCGACAGCGGATCGGTCTTGCGCCGGCGGAAGAACGGACGACGCGTCGGCAGCTGGTTGATGTCGACCATCAGGAATTCTCCCCTTCGCTCGAGCTCTCGCGACGCGGTGGCCGATCGCCCCGGTCCCGATCGCCCCGGTCTCCACGGTCCCGGTCTCCGCGATCGCGGTCACGCCCGCCGCGACGGTCGTCGCGATCGCGCTTCTGCATCATGACCGACGGCTCCGTCTCATGCTCGTCGACACGGAGCGTGAGATAGCGCAGCACATCCTCGTTGATCCGCATCTGCCGTTCCATCTCGAAGACGGCCTCCGGCGGCGCGGTGACGTTCATCAGCGTGTAGTGCGCCTTGCGGTTCTTCCGCAGGCGAAACGCGATCGACTTCAGGCCCCAATACTCGACCTTGCCGACCTCGCCGCCATTGTCGGCAACCACCGACTTCAACTGATCGACGAGCGATTCGACCTGCTGGCTCGACATATCCTGCCGCGCCAGAAACACATGCTCATAAAGTGGCATCTTTCGCCTTTCCCAGATCACACCGGCGCAAAGCCTCTCCGAAGCCCTTGAGAAAGGCGATCGGATCACTTCGAGAGCGACGACACCGAAGGGCGAGACCCCTGTGGACTCTGCGGCACCCGATCACGGGCGCCGTCCTTCGTTCAGCCGCCAGCCGGCCAACAGCGGCGGCTTATGACCGAATCCAGACCGAATGACAAGGCCGCGGAGTGTTGCCCTGGCGTTCTTGACAGTCGCGGGGGGAGCGGAAACAAGGCCCGTAGGTTGGGGTTAGCGGCAGGGGGCAGCCGCCGATATCCGTTTGCATGAGGCGGCAATGACCACGGCAATCGTGTTTCCGGGGCAGGGCAGTCAGGCGCCCGGAATGGGACGGGAGCTCGCAGAGGCGCACGCCGAAGCGGCAGCCGTCTTCGACGCGGTGGACGATGCCCTGGGCGAGCGCCTGTCGGAGACAATCTGGAACGGCTCACCCGACGATGTAACGCTGACCCGCAACGCGCAGCCGGGGCTGATGGCGGCCAGTTTGGCGGCGTTCCGGTTTCTGACGACGCGCCTCGGCGGGCTCCCCGAAACTGTCCGCTATCTGGCCGGACACTCGCTTGGCGAGTATTCGGCCCTTGCGGCGGCCGGTAGCTTCACGATTGCCGACACGGCACAGCTGCTCCGTCTGCGCGGCGATGCGATGCAACGCGCCGTTCCCGCAGGCAAGGGCGCGATGGCAGCCATCATCGGCCTCGACGCGGACGCTGTTGCGGCGATCGCCTCGGAGGCGGGAGGGGACGAGACCTGCGACATCGCGAACGACAATGGCGGCGGGCAGATCGTTCTCTCGGGCCACACAGCGGCGATCGAACGGGCAATCGCGGCGGCGAAAGAGGCCGGTGCCAAGCGCGCCGTGCCGCTTGCCGTGAGCGGCCCGTTTCACTCAAGTCTGATGCAGCCGGCGGCCGACGAGATGGAACGTGCTCTGGCCGAAATCGGTATCGAGCCGCCCTCCTTCGATGTCGTCGCCAATGTCACCGCAGCGCCGGAGCGCGATCCTGCATCCATCCGCCGCAATCTGGTCGTACAGATCACCGGAACCGTACGCTGGCGGGAATCGGTCGAGTGGCTCGCCGCGCAGGGTGTGACCCGTGTCGTCGAGCTTGGCTCGGGCAAGGTGCTGAGCGGGCTTGTCCGCCGCATAGTTCCCGAGATCGCAGTTCTGAATGCCGGCACGCCCTCCGAAGTCGAGCGCGTCGCCGAGGAGATATCTGAATGAATCGCGGGGGCCTTAAGTGATGTACAACCTCGAAGGAAAGGTCGCACTCGTTACCGGCGCCACCGGCGGCATCGGCTCCGACATTGCGGCCGCCATCACCGAGCAGGGAGGCCGTGTTGCACTTACGGGCACCCGGGCCGCCGCTCTTGAGGAACTTGCCGGCACGCTCGGCGGCGGGACGAAGGGGTTTCCGTGCAATCTCTCCGAGCGGGCCGAAATCGACGATCTCGTCCGCGATGTCGAGGCCGAGTTCGGTCGCATCGATATCCTCGTCAACAATGCCGGGATCAACCGCGACAATCTGGCGATCAGGCTCTCCGACGAGGACTGGGACAAGGTCATCGAGGTCAATTTGACGGCCGCATTCCGTCTGACCCGCACGGTGCTGCGTGGCATGATCAGGCGCCGGGCCGGGCGGATCGTCACCGTCAGTTCCGTCGTCGGGACGTCGGGCAATCCCGGCCAGGCGAACTATGCAGCCGCCAAAGCCGGGCTGATCGGCATGACGATGTCGATCGCGCAGGAGGTGGCGACTCGAAACATCACAGCCAACTGCGTCGCGCCCGGCTATATCGAAACGCCGATGACTGCAGCGCTCGAGGGCGAGCGGCGCGAGGCGGCGATCGCCGACACCCAGATCGGCCGATTCGGCACGCCGCGCGAAGTCGCCGGGGCCGTCGTTTTCCTCGCCAGCGACGAAGCAGCCTACATCACCGGCGAGACGATTCAGGTGAATGGCGGCCTGACGATGAGCGCGTGAGCGATCGCTGCCTGTGGATTCTCGACGGGCGCCAGCTTGCGGAAGTGGGTGGATCGTTTCGAAACAACGTGATAGCGGAGCCGCTTAGGGAGATTGACGCGGTGCCCGCCGCGCCTCTATCCGATGTCGGGGCCGCGCGGCGAAAGAAAAAACGCTTGCATCGGCGCCTTTTTGGTTTTTTCCCAGCGGGTCTTTCGCTAGCAATGCCGCGACCTCTGGACGGTGGCGTGCCGGGCTGGTTCAATTGGATGAAATAGATCGAGGTTGAGCGAACATGAGCGATATCGCTGAGCGAGTGAAGAAGATCGTTGTCGAGCATCTCGGCGTGGATGCCGAGAAGGTCACCGACAATGCGAGCTTCATCGACGATCTCGGCGCTGACAGCCTCGACACTGTTGAGCTGGTGATGGCGTTCGAGGAAGAGTTCGGTGTCGAGATTCCGGACGATGCTGCCGAAACGATCCTGACGGTCGGTGACGCTGTCGAGTTCTTGAAGAAGAACAGCAGTAACGCCTAGGGTTCTCCCTCGTCCGTTGCGCGGACGGATCATGGATGTCGTCGCCCCAGGGACGAGAGATTGAGGCGAGTAGTCGTAACCGGAATGGGGTTGGTGACGCCGCTTGGCTGCGGTGTCGACGCCACGTGGAAACGGCTCGTCGCCGGTGACTCCGGCGCGGCGCGTGTCACTGACTTCGAGGTCAGCGACATCGCCTGTCAGGTCGCGTGCCAGATCCCGCGGGGCGATACCGCCGACGGTCTCTACAATCCCGACGACTGGATGGATCAGCGCGAACGGCGCAAGGTCGACGAGTTCATCGTCTACGCGATGGCGGCCGCGACCCAGGCGCTCGACGATGCCGATTGGCATCCGACCAGCTACGAGGATCAGACCACCACCGGCGTCCTGATCGGTTCGGGCATCGGTGGCCTTCCCGGCATCGAGGAAGCCTCGATCGTTCTGCACGAACGGGGCCCGCGGCGGCTCAGCCCGTTCTTCATTCCCGGGCGGCTGATCAACCTTGCCTCCGGCTACGTCTCGATTCGTTATGGCCTGAAGGGCCCGAACCACGCGGTAGTGACGGCTTGCTCCACCGGCGCGCATGCGATCGGCGACGCCTCGCGGCTGATCGCGCTCGGCGATGCCGATGTGATGGTCGCCGGCGGCACCGAATCACCGCTGTCGCGGCTTGCGATGGCCGGTTTCGCTGCCTCACGAGCTCTCTCGACCCATTTCAACGACGAGCCGACGCGCGCTTCGCGCCCCTATGACCGCGACCGCGACGGCTTCGTGATGGGAGAGGGCGCCGGTGTTGTCGTGCTGGAGGAGCGCGAGCACGCAATCGCTCGCGGCGCGACCATCTACGGCGAGATCGCGGGCTACGGCCTTTCCGGCGACGCCCATCACATCACAGCGCCGTCCTCGGACGGCGACGGCGCCTATCGCTGCATGAAGGCAGCGTTGAAGCGCGCCGGCGTCGAGCCCGCCGATGTCGACTACGTCAACGCCCACGGAACATCGACGCCGCTGGGCGACGAGATCGAATTGGGCGCCGTCGAGCGTCTCGTTGGGAATTCGGCCGCCGGTCTGACGATGTCGTCCACCAAGTCTGCGGTTGGCCACCTTCTCGGTGCTGCAGGCGCAGTCGAGGCGATCTTCACGCTGCTGGCGATGCGCGATTCGGTAGTGCCGCCGACGCTCAATCTCGACAATCCGTCGGTGACCACCAACATCGACCTCGTCCCGCACGAGGCGAAGTCGATGCCGATCGAGATCGCGCTCTCCAATTCCTTCGGATTCGGTGGCACCAACGCATCGCTCGTCTTCCGCCGTCATGCTGCCTGATTGCTGGTGCAACCCACACCAGCACGTGAGGGAACCGGCTGCTGAATGAGCGAAATCGACGACACCGGCTATCCGCAGCGCCGTGACCCGCGCGGGACCTCCCCGAAGAGCGCCCGCGAAGTCCTTCAACCCGACGAAGTGCCGCCGCCGCCGGCGCGCTCGCGCGCGGCACGCCATCCCATTGTCGTCTCGCTCAATTTCATCATCACGATCGCCGTGCTTGCTGCCGTTCTCGTCGGCGCAGGCTGGCTTTACACCAAGGTCCAGTTCGATCAGTCCGGACCGCTCGATTCGGAGCGCCGCATCACTGTCGACCAAGGCACCGGTCTGACGCAGATCGCCGCCCGTCTCGAGGAGGCGGGAGCCATATCCAACGAATGGATCTTCCGACTCGGCGTCGCCTTGTCCGGCAATCAGGGACAACTGCAGGCGGGCGAGTATCTCGTGCCGGCGCAGGCTTCGATGCATGAGATCATGGACCTCATGGTCGAAGGCCGGACGACCGTCTACGCGGTGACCATCCCCGAGGGTCTGACCTCGCAGCAGATCGTCAATCGCCTGATGGCCAATGAGGAGCTTGTCGGCGAGATCGCCGAAGTCCCGGCTGAGGGCACACTTCTTCCCGAGACCTATCAGTTCAGCCGCGGCGACACCCGCCAGAGCATCATCGACCGGATGCGTCGCGATCACGATCGCGCAGTCGACGAGATCTGGAATCGCCGCGTCGAGGGTCTGCCGATCACGACGCGCGAAGAACTCGTCATCCTCGCATCCATCGTGGAGAAGGAAACGGCGATCGCCGACGAGCGCAGCCGGGTCGCCGCCGTCTTCGTCAACCGCCTCAATCTCGGCATGCGCCTGCAGTCGGACCCGACGATCATCTACGGAATCTATGGCGGCGCCGGCGCCCCGCCGGGGCACATCATCCTGCAGAGCGAACTCAATCGCGAGACCGCCTACAACACCTACCAGATCAACGGCCTGCCACCTGGGCCGATAGCCAATCCCGGCATTGCCGCCCTCGAGGCGGTCGCCAACCCGTCGCAGACGGCGGACCTTTATTTCGTTGCCGATGGAACAGGCGGTCACGTCTTTGCCGAGACGCTCGAGGAGCACAATCGCAACGTCGCCCGCTGGCGGCAGATCGAGGCTCAGAATCAAGCGGCGGCCGAGGAGGCCGAGAACGCTTCGCCGGGCGACGGCGAGTAGGGTGGTCCAGGAGCCGCTGGCGGCTAGACTGCGCGGGCGATCGAATCATTTCTGACCGAGCGGGGCGGGGTTGAGCGGCCAGGCGAACGGCGTTGTCCAGAGCATGACCGGCTTCGCGTCGGCGTCCGAACCGGGTTCGGGCCGCTGGTCGTGGGAGGCGCGGAGCGTCAACGGCAAGGGCCTCGATATCCGCCATCGCGGGCCTGCCGGCATGGAGCGTCTGGAGCCGATCGTTCGCGAGCGGGTTTCGTCGCGGTTCACGCGCGGGTCCTTTCAACTGACGCTCAGCATCGAGAGCGGATCGTCCTCCTCGAAGGTGAAGATCAACCGCGAGGCGCTGGCCGAACTTGTCGACGCTGTCCGCGAGATGCGCGGCGGCAGCGACAGCGCCCCCGTTGCCGTCGAGCCGTTGATGACCGTGCGCGGCATCGTCGACTTCGTCGACGAAGCGCCCGGAGTGGACAGTGAGGCCGAACAGGGAATCATCGCCAGTCTTGAGACAGCGCTCGATGCGCTGCTCGAGATGCGCGCCTCCGAGGGCGCGGCGATCGCCGACATTCTCCGCGGCCGTCTCGACGAGATTCTCGCGCTTGTCGAGAAGGCCGACGCCAACGAGGCGCGACGCCCCGAGGCGATCCGTGTTCGTTTGGTCGAGCAGCTTGCGGAACTGACCGAAGCCGCTCCCGCGCTCGACCCGCAGCGGCTGCATCAGGAAGCGGCCCTTCTCGCCACACGCGCCGATATCGGCGAGGAGCTCGATCGCCTGAATGCTCATGTCGACGCCGCGCGGGCGCTGCTTGCCGGCGGCGGCGCCATCGGGCGCCGGCTCGATTTCCTGGCGCAAGAGTTCAATCGCGAGACGAATACGCTCTGCTCCAAGGCCAATCATCAAAGCCTCACCGCCATCGGGCTCGACCTCAAGGCGGTCGTCGATCAGTTTCGCGAGCAGGTGCAGAACCTCGAATGACGGCTGATCCGGACGCCACAAGGCCGACCCGCCGCGGCCTGCTTCTGGTCCTGTCGTCGCCCTCGGGCGCCGGCAAATCCACTTTGACGCGGCGGCTCCGCGTCGAGGACGGCAATCTCCATCTGTCGATCTCCTGCACCACGCGACCGCGGCGCCGCAGCGAAGTCGATCTCCAGGACTACGAATTCCTAAGACCCGAGGAGTTCGCACAACGGCAAGCGGCGGGTGAGTTCCTCGAGAGCGCCGAGGTGCACGGCAACCGCTACGGCACGCCGCTCGCCCCGGTCGAGGACGCACTCCGCGCCGGTCGCGATGTCATCTTCGATATCGACTGGCAGGGAACCCAACAGATCGCAACGAAGATGCGCCCCGACCTCGTCAGCGTCTTCATCCTGCCGCCCTCGATCGACGAATTGCGGGCGCGGCTGGAGCGACGCGCCGAAGACGACGACGCAACCATAGCCCGCCGTCTGGCCAAGGCACGCGACGAGATCGGCCACTGGACCGAGTACGACTATGTCATCATCAACGACGACCTCGAGCGCGCCTATCGCGAGGTCCACGCTGTGCTGCTGGCCGAGCGCCTCAGCCGCAACGATGCCGCCTCGCGCCGGCCAGAGGAGCAGGCACAGATCGACCTCGCCAGGCAGCTGAAACGCGGGCACCGCCCCGACGCCGACGAACTGGTCAAGCAGCTACTGGCGGTCTAGACGGCTCCCGGCGCATCCTCGCCGAGCAGCGTTGCCGGCTGATTGGTGAGTTCCGAGAACGCGCCCGCCAGCGCGATGAACCCGGTCACGTCGATCTCCTCGGCCCGGCGCGTGCCTTCGAGGCCGGCCGCGTCGAGCAGGACGGCGGTGTCGACGCCGAGCGAGCGAAGGCTCTGGCGCAACATCTTGCGACGCTGGCCGAACGCGGCCGCCGTGACCCGCTCCAGCATCCGCGGCGAGGCCTTGGCCGCGTCGGTGCGCGGCGTCAGCTGGACGATCGACGATGTGATCTTCGGAGGCGGCACGAAGGCGCGCGGATCGACATCGAAGAGGATTCGGGCCTCGCTCCGCCAGCCTGCGAGCACGCCGAGCCGGCCGTAGCTTCCCGAGCCCGGCGCGGCGACGATCCGCTCCGCCACCTCGCGCTGGAACATGAGGGTCAGCGACAGCCATGTCGGCGGCCATCGCTCCGGCGCCAACCAGCGCACCAGCAGCGCCGTCGCGATGTTGTAAGGGAGGTTCGCGACCACCTTCAGCGGCCCGTCGGCGAGCGTCGCGAGGTCGACGCCGAGCGCATCATCGTGAACGATGGTCAGCCGATCGTGCCAATGCGCGGCGATCTCCTCGAGCGCGGCGATGCAACGCCGGTCTCGCTCGACCGCGATGACTTTCCCCGCCCCCTCGGAAAGGAGGGCACGGGTGAGGCCGCCGGGGCCCGGTCCGATCTCGACGACCGTGACGTCGGCAAGATCGCCCGCTGCACGGGCGATCCGGCCCGTCAGGTTGAGGTCGAGCAGGAAGTTCTGGCCAAGCGAGCGCCGCGGCGCGATCTCGTGCTTGGCGATTACCTCCCGAAGTGGCGGGAGGCCGTCCGCCATCAGCGTGACGCCTCGACGGTCGCCATCTCCGCCGCGAGCTTCAGCGCGGCGACGAGGCTGCCGGGATTGGCGGTGCCGGTTCCAGCGCGCGCGAACGCGGTGCCATGGTCGGGCGAAGTGCGGATGAAGGGGAGGCCGAGCGTGACGTTGACCGCTTGGTCGAAGGCGAGCGTCTTGGCCGGGATCAGCGCCTGATCGTGATACATGCAGAGCGCGGCGTCGTAGCTTTTGCGCGCCGAAGCATGGAAGAGCGTATCGGCCGGGTGCGGCCCCGTGGCGTCGATGCCGTCGGCGCAGAGCGCCTCGATCGCCGGCTTCACGACATCGCCATCCTCGTGTCCGAGCCGTCCCTCCTCGCCGGCATGCGGGTTGAGGCCGGTGACGGCAATACGCGGGCGCGACAGGCCGAACCGCTGGCGGAGGTCGTGATCGAGAATGCGGCCGGTCTCGACGATCAGTTCGCTCGACAGGCGCTCCGGCACCTCGCGAAGCGGGATGTGGACCGTGACCGGCACCGTCCGAAGCTCCGGCCCCGCCAGCATCATCACCGGCTTCACCGTGCTTCCGGACCACGCGGCGGCGAGTTGGCCGAGGAAATCGGTGTGGCCGGGAAAGGCAAAGCCGCCCTCCATCATTACCGCCTTGTTGATCGGGTTGGTGGCGACTGCCGCCGCCCGCCGCTCCCGGACGTCCGCGACGGCTCGGACGATCGCTTCCTCGACCAGCGGTGCGCTTGTCTTGTCGGGCGCTCCGGGCCCGGCTGACGCGCTGGCGGAAAGCGCCACGACCGGGAGGGCATCGTCGAAGACAGAGACCGCCCGCTCCGGCGAGGTTACTTCGATCGGCACGGCCAGGCCGAGCAGATCGGCCCGGCGGCGGAGGGCGTCCGGGTCGGCGAGGAGATAGAAGGGTGGCACCGAGAAGGCGCCGCGCCCGCGCCAGGCGGCGAGGGTGATGTCGAGCCCGATCCCGGCGGGCTCGCCCATTGTGAGCGCGACTGGAAGGTCCGGCAGCGGGCCGGACATGTCAGTAGCGGATGATCACGGCCTGCTCGCGGAGTTCCGCCAGATACTCCTGGCCGATCTCGTCGCCGAGATTGACCAAGAGCTCGTTCTGGATCTCCGAGCGCACGCGCTCGTTCGACTGGACCTCGGTTACGCTGCAGATCGCAATCACCTCGATACCGAGGCTGGTGCGCTCCGGCCGCGTCGTACCGCCGGCCTGCGTGCCTTCGACGGACTGCTGCTGCGACTGGGACAGCTGATTGAGGTTACGGCCGATGTCGCGGACGGTCACATCACGCAGGTTCGCAGCCTGGCTCCGCGAGGTCTCGCAGCTCTGGAAACGCTGGCGGAACGCCTCGGCCTCGCTGCGACGTTGATTGACGTAGGAATTGCCGGCGCCATCGGGCACCACGAAGATGATCTGCTGCATGACGTATTCGCGGACGGTCTGCTCCGCACCCTGCGCCAGCAGCCGCTCGGTCACGTCCTCCTGGCGGACGGCCGGCTCGATCTGGAGGCGCGCCTGGATCAGGATCGACCAGTAGATCTGCGCGCGGATCTGGCGCCGCAGCGTGTCGGGATTGACGCCCGCTTCCCACAGCGCCTGTGAGAATTGCGAGACCGACAGGTTCACCTGACGCGCGATGTTGGCGAACGCCGAATCGACTTGGCCCTCGGTGACAACGACGCCGCGCGACGCCGCCGCACCGACCTGGATCGCCTCGTCGATGAGCTGCTCGGTTGCCGTGCTGCGACTCGGCGTCTGGCCGGACACGCGCTGCAGCGCCACGCGCTGATCGATGTCGTAGGTCGTGATCGGGGCGCCGTTGACGAGCACGGCGATTTCGACAGCTGCCGCCTGCTGTATGGGGACGAAGGCAATTACGAGCGCCGCGAGGAAAGCTGCGGTGCGGGCATGAAGCTTAGTCAACGGGGATTCTCCGTAGTCAGCACGAGGCCGGTCGCGATGCCGCGATAGCAGCCCGATGAATGCGACGAAACCGTGGAAGAGGCAAATCAGCGGCCGAAGTCGAAGTCGCCCAGCGTCCGCAGGGACAGGCCGAAGGTCACCGAGCGGTCGAGGACGACGCCGGGCGCCCGCTTCTCCGAATAGGTGATGTCGAACGCCACGCAGTCGCAGGCATAGCTGAGCGTGATGCTGTCGCCGACGACCGCTCCCAGCACTACGTCGTAGTCGACGCTGCCTGAAATTGTCCACTTGTCGGTGATGTCGAGTTCGGCGCGGCCGGTGATGTTGAACGCCGAATCGGGCGTTCCGCCGAGCGCGAGGATCGACCGCTCATAGGCGAGCGACGCCGAGGTC
>Ga0180431_10004791_pt1 | contig 16775 bp, 21 predicted proteins | sample SS_ome_11_FD_132459 | JGI IMG/M metagenome (GOLD analysis project Ga0180431, IMG submission 132459) | Hypersaline lake sediment archaeal communities from the Salton Sea, California, USA - SS_1_MS_1 metaG | ecosystem: Environmental > Aquatic > Non-marine Saline and Alkaline > Hypersaline >... | reverse complement strand
TGTCTTATAAGTATACGATTAATGTTTCTAGTGATGAGGATGCGTATTATCGGATTCTTTTGAATACTGAGGGGTCTGATATAATTAATTTGACTGATTATAGTAATCTTTCTGTGAATGCTTCTGATGAAATGGAGTTGGTGTATAGTGTCACGGATTCTGAGAATTATACCTGTTTTTTTAATTGGTCTGATTACACGGGTAGCAGTGTGTTCAATGAGACCACGTATGAGCATGAAGTAGTGACCTCTGATTCTGATAGCTATGAGGATGTTTTTGAGTTTGTGGTGGTTACTAATGATTTTGTTGAGATGGATGGTTTTTTTGAGCTTGATCCTACTTTTGGTTATAGTTATTCTGGTACATCTGGTACAGAAGGTATATATAGAAAATTTATTGGATGTACTGCTTCACCAGCATCTAATGGTACATTAGATAATATTACTGGACAATTTTATTGGTCTGGTACAAAAAATGTTATTGGTTTGGTTTATAATAGTTCAGGTTATTTAACTGCACAATCTGAGATTGTAGGTGATGGTGGTGGTTATCCATGTTTGGTTACTTTTGATTTTGAGGAAACTTATCATGTGTATTCAAATGAAACATATGTAATGGGTTTTCTTTGTGAATATTCAAACGTTTATGTAATATATAAGACTGGTGTTTCAGGGCAGACGCGATATTATAAAAATATGCTTGTTTCTAGTATTGAAACGACAGTAAGTTGGGATGATTCATCAGCTGATTCTGTTATAAATGTTTATGCTTCATATACTGAGGAGGCAGTGATGGAGTGGAATGATACGGGTTTTAGCTTTGGGGGTGGGAATGTGACTTCTTGGGAGTCTACGGGTTTTAGCTTTGGTGGTGGTAACAGTAGTAGTTGGAGTAGTGTTGGTCTGAGTTTTAGTGGTGGTAATGCTACTGTGCTTTCCTGGCAGGACACTGGGTTTAGTTTCAGTGGTGGTAACAGTAGCAGTTGGAGTAGTACAGGTCTTAGTTTCACTGGTGGTAATAGCATCGAGTGGTCTTCATCTGGGCTGAGTTTTTCTGGTGGAAACAATAGTAGTTGGAGTAGCACTGGTTTGAGTTTTCATGGTGGTAACAGTAGCAGTTGGAGTAGTACTGGTTTTAGTTTCACTGGTGGTAATGCTACGGTTCTCAGCTGGCAGAGTACCGGGTTTAGTTTTGGTGGTGGGAATAGTTCGGATTGGTCATCTATAGGTCTGAGTTTTAGTGCTGGTAATATTTCAGAGTGGAGTAGTACTGGGTTTAGTTTCACAGGTGGTAATAGTACCAGTTGGAGTAGTACTGGTTTTAGTTTTAGTGGTGGGAATGGAAGGAGTTGGAGTTGGCAAAATACTGGTTTTAGTTTCAGTGGTGGGAATGGAACGAGTTGGAGTAGCACGGGTTTGAGTTTTCAGGGTGGTAATGTCTCTGATTGGTCTAGTATTGGTCTGAGTTTTAGTGGTGGTAACAGTAGCAGTTGGAGTGATGTAGGTTTTAGCTTTGGTGGTGGTAATTCTTCTGCTTGGTCTAGCACGGGGTTTAGTTTCAGTGCTGGTAACACTTCGCAGCAATGGCAGAATATAGGGTTCAGTTTCACAGGGGGAAATAGTACAGGATGGAATAGCATAGGTTTCAGCTTCCAAGGGAACAATGGATCCGTTGCAATGAGTATAACCAACCCATTCCCTGAAAATGATTCATACATTAATAATTTGCAACCAACGCTGATGTTCACATTAAATAATCCGGATGGAGATAGTATGAACTATACGATTTATGTAGGTAACAGTAGCAGTAATTGTACTACGTATTTGACGAATAGTTCTAATGTATCTGATGGAAATTTTTTCTTCAATAATTATTACAGTGCGAATACATATAATACAGGCTGGTGGTGGGCGGTGAATGCCTCCGATAGTGATAGTTATGTAAACAGTTCTTTTATGTTTACTCCAGTGCGTGGTGGCGGTGGTATTGTTTCTACTGGTGGTGGTGTTGGGTTGGCGGTTGGTGCTGGTGTGGGTTTGTTTGGTTTGCTTGCATTGGTGTTGGTGTTGTCCCGTCGGAGGAAAAATAATGGTTATTAAAATAATAATAATGCTATATGCTTTACATAGTTATGATAGTTGTTTAATAAATGTTAAATATGATGAGTGACATAAATACACAATAAACAAAAAAAAAAACGGATCACAGAAAAACAGTATGGTGGAAGGAACAAAAGCTGGAGACGGAATATGGTGATCAAGGCCATATGAACTCCAGCCTGTACTTCCACCACACAGTAAAAAGTTCTCATCTACTATTTAACCTTTATTAATCTAATCAAAAAAAAATAAAACGGAAAAAAGTGATCAAACGTGAAAAATAAACCTTTCAGTAATATTTTTAAAATACAACATGCAGGGATACTCTTCGTAGCAATCCTCCTTATCAGTACAAGTCTTGTATCCAGTACAATTATGAAATTTGGAAGCGATGGTGATGGTGTTACATGGTCCTCAACATATGGGGACACCGCAGATTATGTAGTATACAAAGAGGGATCTACCTATTACTCAAAAAATAGTTCAACAGGACAGATACAATCCAGTAGTAATGCAACAACAATCATACAGAACTGTATAGATGCGATTGAAACAGAGAACAATGGATTAGGTGGTATGATTTTTATACGTGAGGGAAACTATTCAATTGATTATAATATTGTTCCAACAGCGAATATAACGATTATTGGAGTTGGGAAAGGCAGTGTTCTTTATGCATCAAATAATGTTAATATTATATATTATCAAGGTGGTGTTTTCCCAGATGATCGTGGTTTCCATGTTGATAAAATTTGTTTTAAATCAAGTCAAAGCACTCATACATCAGCAGCGGGGATAAAACTTGATCGTGTGCATCATTTTAGTATAACGGAATGTTGGTTTGAAAACTTGTTTGAGGGGATATATCTTTTTGCAAATGTTGGTGATGTTGATAATGGATGGATAAAGGGGAACCACTTCTATAAAATATTCAACCATTGCATAAGGGGAACAAGTAGCTGTGAGGAAAACGTGATAGTTGAAAATATCATCGATAATTATGGAGGAGTACGTGGTATAAGCTATAGTGGAAGTCATTCAACGATTTCTTGTAATACTATTGAAGAGGTTTGGGGTACTGGTGTTGGTTCAGGTGTAGGTGATGGTATGTATATCACTGGTTCTGAAAACACGGTTACTGGTAACACCATACGTGAGTGTGGACGATATAATCTTGTTGCCGCTGGAACAAATAATGTGTATAATGCAAATATTATCACTGATGGTCATGGAACTGATCGTGCGGTTAGTTTTGAGGGCTCCGGTCATGTGTTTAGTTACAATATGATTGTGGATAATGATGGCATCGGCATGTGCTGCATTTCAGGGAGCAATTTTACATTGGCTGGAAACCGTGTGCTTAACAATAAGCAAGGCATTCTTTTAACTACTGCGGATGATGTGATTGTATCTAATAATATCATAGCTGATTCAACAACAGGTGTTGGTCTTTCTGGTACAGGGGAAAGAGTTGTCATTGAAGGTAATAACATAAGGGGAAATCAGTTGGAGGGCATGTATGTTGGGTTTCAGAACTCAACGATCTGTAATAATGTTATATCAAGTAATGGTGCAGAGGGCATTCAAACAACAACTGCTGCGAAATATCTCACGATTTATGATAATATTTTGTATGATAATGATGAAGGGATCGATAACTATGGAACCTATTCAATAATACGTGGTAATGATCTACGTCAGGAAACAACAAAGTTCACGGAGCATGGTAATTATTCCACTATTTTTGAAAATAATGGGTATGTTACGGAAAATGGTGGTGCGAACACGAGCACGGATGATGGTGGTACGATTACACATGGTCTGTCTAGTACACCAACGTATGTAGTTTGTACGTGTAATGAGTCAGCGATTGTCGCAGTGACCGCAAAGGATGGTACGGATTTCACAGTGAGTATTAAGGATCATGCTGGTAACGCGGTGAATGGTGTTACAATATTTTGGCGAGCATTTTATGAGCCTTAGAATCAAAAAAATTTATGGGTTTGTGATGTGGTGAAAAACTATAATGCTTTGAAACGGTTTTTATGCACGAAAACCCTACCTTTTTCACTTATTTTTTTACTGTGTTTTTCTGGGGTAGTAAATGCGGTCTGGATTTATGAGGATACAGACTTTTTAGCTGGTGGTTTTACATTTAATGTACGGTCTGCGCAGAATCTTTCATATATCGCGCATAACGGAAACATACCTTTCACGAATCTCAGCTGGGATGGCAGCAATTTTTATAATATCACATATGTGAGCAACATCACCAGCACACAAAGCCTTGTTGAACTCAATGGTGCACACAGCATTGGAACATATACCACTACGATAAGTTTTGATCTATGGAGCCCAACCACATACACAACCAGTGGGACCAGCGTAAAAATCGTCACCGCGAACAATGCCACGGAAACCATCACAGAATCATATACTCAATCTGGTATGAACCGACAGTATAGTTTTACTTATAACCCAAGCAATACATTAACTGATAGCGACATGGGTGATTTCGGTTTGAATGTCACCGCGACCGTGAGTAACACCACCCTTATCTACACTGGGTACTGGTTTGAGGAAGACTTGTTCACTGTGTATGAACTCGACCCACCCACAGGAATAACCAGTGGGTTTAACACGACCTACACCAGTATTAACACCAGCTGGACCCTGGGAAACAATAGTGATCAAACACTTGTCATGCGGAGTAACACCGGATACCCCAGCACTCCCACAGATGGAACCAGTGTGCAAAACAACACTGACACCTATTATAACGCAAGTATCAACCCAACAGAAACATATTATTACACATTATTCTCATATAACATTACAACGAATAGTTACAGCACCGGGGTGAACATGCCCTGGGGCGGTATTCAATTCCAATGTTTCAATGAAAGCAACCCCAGCCAAGCGCTTAGTTTTGATATTGAGATCACGAATAGTGACGCAAGCAGCACGTATACCGCGAGTGGTCTTTCCAATGGGGACAGCATCAGCCTTGATGATATACCATATGGTGATGACACCGTGTTCATTATTAGTAGCAGTGGGTACCGAGACCGAACGTATTATTATGATCTTGTGCAAAACCAGTATTATAATCACACCTATTATCTCCCACCGATCACAAACGTGGTTGATGATAGTGAGGATTCAGATACACCACCGGAACGACGTACTAAAACGGATGTTGCTTATGTAAATAACATAAGCCAGGATGTCACCATTAACACCGCGTACACCATTGATGACATTATACAAGTCTATCAGTATAACAGCAGTATTTATGGTGGCTGGGTGAGCATACCAGTTGACAATTATACTGCAACGAGTACAAGTGTACTCATTAATCACAGTATATTTGATGAAAACACTACCATGGTACGCGTTGACTATTATTATTATCATTATGAAAACACTACGGAAACCCATTTGTATTTCATCAAAATCATTGATGAAGCAGGGGAACCCATCAATGATGCAAAGGTCACTGTGCAGAAATACATGACGAGTACAGACACGTACGAGACTGTTGCGATATTGCTCACTGGTGGGTATGGGTATTGCTCTGAGGATTTCGTACCAGGGACACTGTATCGAATCACGGGGAACAAAACAGGGTACACAAACAACAGTGCGTATTGGACGACAGACCCGAATAATTATGGGATGAGCAATCCGAAGATCATACAGCTCGCATTAATAGAACCAAGTTTTGTTAATGAAACCAGTTTCAATGAAGCAATTAGTTTTACTGCCACTATGGATGATACCACAGGGGTAATCAACATTAGTTATAGTGATAGTCTTGAAGGAACACAGACAACAAATATAATAATCTATCAAAATGGGAGTAGTTGGTATTATGATAACAGAACAGATGATAACAGCTTTCAGTTCGATGTTACAGGAAATACAACAAAAACATATGAAATAGTCCTTACTGTATATCATGCAGTATTTGGTCTTGACACTACAAGTATTAGTTTATATGTCATTGGTCCTGATGTCCCTGGGAGAAATCTTACGAACACAACCACATTCAACAATTTTTTTACAAATGTTTTTGGTGATAATAGTCTTGGATGGGCTGCGATATTTGTACAATTCATTTTGCTTGGTGCAGTGTTCACGTTTGGTCCACGTAACAGTGGCCTGGGAAGTATGCTCGCTGGAGGGTTATGTTTATTCATTAACATAGTGCTCGGTATAACTGTTCTTGGAACACTTATTCCATTGTTATTCATTATATTTGGTATTATACGACAATGGCGGATGATGAATAAGGAGGCTGTATAAAATATGAACACGTTTTTCAGACTTGCGCTTTATTTTACATTTGCTATGCTTTTCGCTACCATCATAGGAAATCTTGTGTTTTCTACAGATGCATTCGAAACAGTACATACAGCTCCTGGTTACCAGGATATTAATGAAACAAATGCATTAAGTCAACTTACAGGTCTTTCAGGTGGCATGGAAAGTGTTTGGTTGATTGCTACAACCATCGCTGGTATTACAGCTGTAGGAATTTCGATACTGGTACATAATGTGGTGCCTATAGGGATTTATCTATTTGGTGAAGTGTTTTGGACAAGTTACATTAAACTTAGCGGCATCCTCAGTGTTGGAGGTTTCATCCCAGAAGAAATGCTTATTCTTGCTGGAGTTGGTATGACTATGTTGTTTATCGCAGCGATCGTTGGTATGTTTACAGGGAGTGGTTAACAAGATGCCGGTAAATGGAACGGAACTTATCAACAACCCATGGGACACAATATTTAGCCCATTCACAGGTTTATTCGGGCAGGGTTTCTGGTTGTTCCCATTGACGTTTATTGCAGTTGCTTTGTTCATTAAAACACGTGATCCAACAATTACAGGGTTGTTCATGACTGCTTCTGGTGCTTTGTTCGGCACTGCGATGTTCACGAATTACCCTGAGATGGGAGTTATATATTTTTTGTTCGCAATCATTGGTTTAACAAGTAGCATTCTTGGTTTATTTTTTATGAGGCAGTGAGAAATATGAATATGGAAAATTGGAGAAAAAAACAATATAGTATTAAACATCGGCTTGAAACCATACAGTTACATGGAGTTTGTTTATTCATAGGCATTGGTTTAATGTGCTACAGTGTTTTTATGATCATAGCGTTCACATTAAGTAATGTGAATATACTTACTTGCAAAGGCATACCATTACTTGCTCATCCATTGTTTTTGATATTCCTTAGTGTTTGCAGTTTTTTTATTTATATAATTGAAGAAAAAATGGAGGATGCCTTATGAGTATAAAAGATAACTCAGCCCTGCAACGCGCTCGGTACAGAGCAAAGCAGGCAGCTAGCGGGAAACCCGTGAATATTTATACTGTACCTAAACGTAGCAGTAGTGGTACAGGGCAGGATCAACTTCATCCAGACCCAGTGATACAAACAACATCTCAACAAATCATTGAAAGCAATCTCGCAAGTAGCAATAAAACCAGTAGTCAAAACACATCTACTATTCTCCATACAAAACGAACAGGGCAACCACTTCCTAGTAAACAACCAAGTATTATTGATGTAAGCCCTGTAAAAACAACAACTCAGAAACCACCAACGTATAAAGACATACAAAAAAACCTTGATAGTACTGAGAAACAAATACGGACGCAGGGTCTTAAATATCCCTTGCAGACATATGTATCTGAAACATTGCAGGGTAAACCAAACACAAAACAAATCAGTGAGATAAAAAAGCAGAGAACTGAACTTAAAACACTTGAAAATCAGAATTATCAGATCAGACGTACCTCTGAAGGATATAAGTTTTATAAAACACCTGAGCAAATAGAACAGGAATTACTCAGTAGTCAAAAACAAAAAATACGAAGCGCTTATGATACACCTTCTGTGCATGGGTTTTTGCATACTTGGACAACAGGGATGCTGAGCTGGGAAGATCCTTTATCATTGAAAAGTTTGTATTACACATTCAAAGGTGATAGGGAAAAAATCATTGAAACCAAAGCACGGGCGAGTATGGACCTTGATGCTGCGCTTGCAAAAGGTTGGCCTAGTTACACATTGAAAGCTGCGACAGGACCTATGGCAGCTGTTGGAACAAGTTATGTTGTTGGAGCAGGTGTCGGTGCAGGTGTCGGTGCTGTTAAAACCGTGTATCCTCTCGCTGGTAAAGCAGTGCAAACAGGGCTTGGAGTATACGGTGGTGTCAAAGGAGTAAAAAGTGTTAAACAAGCAATGAAACAAGGTGAAGAAGGATGGGTGAATCTTGGAACACGACTTGCTGTGACTCTGCCTAGTGGTATACTTGGCTATAGTAAAGGTGCTCAATATGGTGCTTTGAAGACATCTGGTTTTATGCAAAACCGTGGGCTTAAACCAATCACATATGGAGAAGTAATATTAAATAAACTTAATCCTCAGAATCTTTTAGTGAAATATAAAGCAGAGTATAAGGACCCGAGTAAAGAATTTGCAAAAAGTGTACTTGAAGGAAAAACCACTTTTAGTGAATCAAAATCCGCTGAAGCATCCATGAAACTATTTGAAAAAGCACGTGACCCGCTCACACAGGAGTATCGTGCTGCTCATGCAGCACCACACAAATGGAAAGGGGCTGGTGAAATCAGTACAGGTAGTAGTGAACACCCAGGTCTTTATGTGACTCCAGAAGGCCGTGCATCACCATATTTTTTAAAAGTTGATATTAAAAACCTTACACCACCGCGATATGTTAAATTCAGTTTGTTACCTAAAATAAAAAAACCTTCACTTGTTAAATTCAACCTTAAATCTGTGACACGAGCACCAGAAAACGTACGATACAATATTGGAAAATTTAATACATGGTTACAAAAACAGATGCCTGGTTCAAAAGCATTTATCACTGCAAAACATGAGATTGGTGCACCTGAGATAGAAGCAGTGATTCCTGCTGGTTCACGGTATTCACCTAATACCACTGGTTATGGTTTCATTCAAAAGTTAAAAGGATACCGTTATTATACAACTTATCAAGGTAAAGCTATCCCTATACGTGAATTTAAAATCATGGATATAACCAAGGGTAGCCGTGTTATTTCCGCTGCACGTTTTGGTAGCACTGGTAAATATAGTTACCTCAGCCGTGACATCAGCTATCGTTCATATTTCTCACCTTATACATCCACGATTGGTGCAAGTCTAGTTAGTTTTTCATCAAATCGATATATGCCACGTTCATCATTAAAAGGATTATACTCAATCATGAAACCATATTCATCTAAAGCTAACAGGATTATTTCCAGTTCATATAAACCAACAACTGTTTCATTATCTACAAGTCTTGTATCAACAAGCTCATCAAAAACAACGTCATATGCAGCAAGTTCATTGAGTATAAAAACACCGAGTATCACTGCATCAAAAACAACATATCGATATTATCCACGAGCTAAACGGAGTAATTATACCATACCAAGTATGACCACATACAGGTCTACTTATAAACCACTAAGTATCCCACGGATGACATCAACAAAAATAGATATGCTGACTATGAAAAAAACAAAGATTAAAACCAATTTGAACAAGATTATGCCTGATTACAGGTACCGTGAGTTCAAAATACCAAATCTTAGTAAAATCATAGGGGGAAACAACGTACTATGAGCTTCGTACCAGTTATGGGTTACCTCATGGGGCTTGGAGTATTCGGGTTCACCTACTGGCTCATGGATGGTATACTCGATGATTTCATCGCAGTTGGAGTACATGAAACTGGAAACATCTGGGATTTCCTCTTATACGGATGGGTAGGGTTACTTATTATTTACATAATCTTTGGAGGAATCTGGGTTATCAAAAAATACAATGAAGACCAATACAGTACTGGGAGGATGATGTAAAACCATGGAAATCATGAAAGTAGGAGTTATCGCTATCATTTATTATTTTATCATTATTATACTCTATATCACACTCAGCAGCCCATTTGATGACATGATGACCAGCTTTGAAGATTTGGATCTTACTGCAAGTGACAGTGAAATAGAAAGCACCAGTGCACTTGCACGAACCGTATATGATATGTGTTTCGCAGGACTCGCACTCGTCCCCGCGCTCTGGATGGCTGTCTACCTATTACGACGGGAACCACACTGGGGGTATGGGCCATGATAGAAACCTTGTTCATTGTAATGCTCGTTATCACCGTGTTGTTTTTTATTCTCACCGTGATATGGCAAAGCCTTGCACTTGGAGTAGTTGATACCATCCTTTGGCTTGTCCTCGCAATATCCGTGTATTATTATGAGATACCATATACTGCGATACAAAGCGATAACACTATTGTAACCGGAGTTCATGTCATAGAAACATTGTACCCGTATAGCTGGTTGTTTATCGTTATGATGTTTATTACCATGATTTACACGTTTGTTGATATTATATTCCCTATGTTACAAGGTCGTTTTAGTAGAATGATGTGAGAAACATGGTCTATTTGAAACCAAAAACTAAAGAAATCGAACGACTTATGGATAAATTAATGCAGCATCCATTTCAGACTGTTGAACCAAAAATTTCGCAGAGTCTCAGCCGTCATAAAACCATTCGTTTTCTTAATCAACATAAACCACCTAAAGTTGTGATTCGGAAAGGTACTGTTGGGTTGCAGCCAAATGTGAAAATAAAGAAAACTAAAAAAGGATACCGTTTTGAAATTTTTTAGGAGAACAACTTTGTCTTATTAAAAATTGTTAACATGATTGTTAATTTTTCATTGATAACACCTTTAAATACTAAAAATAAAAAAACTGTTTTTTATGAAAGCAAATCAAAAAGTTCGAGAAATAAAATCCGACAGCTCTGCAAATGCAAAGATTGTCGGTGGGCTCGTGGCTCTCCTTTTGACCATCATCGTTGGTGTACTGGTCTTCTGGGAAGTCAATGATAGTATCACACTATCGAGCGCAGACGCAAACACCTCTCGTAATGAGACAACTGATATGGCCTCAACTGTTTTTAGTCTTCTACCTATAGTGGCCTTAGTGATCGTGGCAAGCATCATCCTTAGCATTGTGCTTGGGTTTGGTGGCGGTAAAGGCGGTTTATAGGGAGAAACATTTTCTCCCCACCATTTTTTTAAAAGGTGGTGAACTGCTTTGAAAGCGAATCAGAAAACTAAAAATATTGCCACTGACCGATCTGCTTCAACTCAAATTGTGGCATCAGTCGTTGTATTGCTCATAGCGGTTGTTATCGGTGTCATGGTGTACTATGAGGTTGATGATAGTATCACTGCATTCGATGAAGTCACTGAGACTTTCACTGGGTATACATTGTCAACAAGTAATGATTCAGCAACTACCATAACATTGGATAATTTCCCTGATGGTACTAGTAACTGCAATATTACTTGTTACAATAGCACGGCTCCTTCTGAATCATATCCCTCATATAGCCTAAGCAATAACCGTATTACTTTTGCAGCTGAAGCAGCGGATGAGTTCAGTCAGATCAACGTTACGTATACTTCTAAAATGAGTGGTGATGCTGGTGAAACCACCACGATGGCTGGAACAGTGTTTGCTCTTGCACCGATTATTGTGCTGGTGTTAGTTGCTTCTATAATACTTGCTATTGTACTCGGGTTTGGTGGCGGTAAAAGCGGAGGACTTTAAAGTATGGCTAATACTCATCATTGCCGGAAGAAAAAATCTGCACTTGCGTTGGCTCGACGTCTTCGTAAGTATGGTAATAAAGCATCTGTGAACAAAACTAAAAAAGGATATAGTGTCAGTGCTTGGAAATAAGCAACACATATATTCTCTTTATTTTTTTTATTGATAACAAGTTTAAATACTACCTAGTAGTAAAACATGTTTTGTGAACATTGAAAACGCTGAATCAAAAACCGTGTCACTATATCCAAGACACCTAGAATTTTTAAATACTATCAACGAAAAACCAAGTACTGCGTTACAAATCGTTCTCGATAGCATCATCAACGGGGAAGAACAAACAAGACGAAAACGGATACTAGACAACAGCCTTATGTTCATGTGCTTCGGTGCATTCTTCCTACTATTCAGCTACATGCTCCTCAACCCATATGCGACCATGATTAGCATCGGGATAGGAGTGTTCGTGTTCACATATGGAAGTATAGGAGGAATACGCCTTGCGTTACGATATACCAGAAACAAATGATGATGAAGACCCAGACTATCCTGTGCAACCATATGTAAGTGATCAAACTGCGTTCATGCGATGGGGAACAGAACTTGAGAAAATACATGACCTCATCGATAAAGATTTTTTACAAAGACATAAGGAAAGAGTTATTGATATTAACAAATTCCTCCCGATGGCTAATATCACTAACCCGAAAAGCATTAAACTTTTCCGCCTGAGACGTATGAACATTGATCTCGCACGTGACGCTAACCTTATTGAACTCGCTGAGGAAACCGCATTGGATAACGTCGCTGATTACAATACCACCCGTGGACAGGATGGGTTTTATCAGAAAGCACTTATAACGACACGCAGGGAATGGGAGGATAAAACCAAGCAGAAAGAAAAACAAAGTCTGTTCAACCGTCTTGTCAAAAAAAACCAAGAGCAGGAACAGAATGAACAAATGGTAGGAGGATACTAGATTTTTTATGATGCTTATACTTGTAACATTGATATTATATGTTGTTGCTATACTTTTTTTTATGCTGACATTGTTGTTTCCAGGTATACCTGATGATTTCCTTATCATGAGTACGCTTATTCTTATGGCGACACCGAACATACTGCTTTGGTATCGTATTAGTGTCACACGGACATATAAACAAGTGGAGAAAATACCTAGGTGGAAACATCTTATTAATTACATCCGTCGTGATAATGTCACTGTTCCATTGTATGGTGAACGTGCGTACCCTGGTGAAAGTTTCTTGGATGTACCCCATTTAGGTCTCATCGAATTTCTTGGAAAGGATTGTTATTATACTTGGGGTGACAAAAAATATATGTGGGGTCTTGAAAACATAAATTATAGCCCGAATGTAAAATACAGTAATCTTTGTCATACCCTTTGGGAGCTTGGTTTCCGTAACAGTGATGATGTCCGTAATGTACTCAATGGAACAAATCTACATCTCATGGGAACAGTGTATAAAAACATGCAGATTTATGATAATAAACATGGTGCAAAAAAACTTGTGAGAGACCTAGAAGAATATGAAGGGAAAACAATATCTTTCAAACCATTAGTTGATAAAAAACCATTGAATATTGATGGTATGCATAATAAAATAGATACTCTTTTGAAACGAAATGGAGGAAACTAATAGTATGGTTGAAATAAAAAATATTGATCCACGGTCTAAAACCGTTTACTTTGATGATGGTAGCAGTGTTTCTCATATTACTTTTATTGAACGTTTCATTCAATTTTGGAGCGGACGTGTCGCTGGGGAAACCTTAGATCCAAGTAGCATTGAGCATTTTATGCGTCGGACCTCCGGTAAAAACTTGCATGCTTTAATGAAAGGGAAAAAAATGGAGGGGATCCTTGAAGCGACGCAGGATAAGTTTTTGACTACTGGTCAAAAGATTGCTATTGCAACTGTGGTGACTCTTATTTTTGTAGCTGTGATAGTTTTTATTGTGTTGAAGAATCAGGGGATGCTACCCGGGTTTTGAATTTATGCTGATTTGAGGTGAAAAAAAATATGTTGAAAATGTATACCATTAGTGGTTTAAAACGAGAAGGCGATGATGTACGACTTGTCCTCATGGACAATGGTGTCATGGAAAAAAAAGGGTTAATGGGCAGTTTATCAAATTTGCAACAGTTACAGCAGCAGATGACGTATAGCACAATGAAGATACAGAACCCTGATCAGATACGGATACCTTATGATGAATGGAAACGTCATCAGTATAACATTGAGGATATAATAACTATTGAAGTGAACCCTGGTGAGGATTAAAACTATGAATACTGTTAATTCCCATAGTATTAAAGGTGAAAAATATCAGGAGCTTCTCGATACGATTAATACCAATCTTCAAAATGGGAACAATGAACTCGCTGAACTTGATATTGAAACATTCATAGAGAAAATACAGGAGGATTCACCAGAGGCACAGGAGATAACCAGACGTTTTAATACTATTGAATCATGGTATCATCCAATACAGAAACAGATGAATGATACCTTACAGAACGGGGGTTATCTTGAACGAAGAGATGCAGTGGAAGCAAAACCGCAGCTTAAAAACCTTTATCTTTGGAAACGATATTATGTACTAAAACGTGTGTTTCATATGTATAAACTCTATGAGAATGATAGTGTCATTGATTATGAATTATGAATCAGCAGAAACGTGCAACATTTGAGGATGTCTGCCGTGCTCAGGATGTTCTTTTAAAGTTTTTAGATATTTGCATAGAAACCAATGAAACATTAGACCAGAAGAAAAGAACAGAGTTCATTCATAGTTTTCGTCTTGCAACCCTTGGCCTTGGATCTGAACGTCAGTTTTATGTAGAAGGATCTTTTCAGAAATACAACATTGGTCATGTAGGTCATGCTGCATACTGGTTAGCATATCGAACAGAGAACCCTATTGTTATCGGTCGTGATACTATACCTATCAAGGTTTTTTGGTTGCATCTGCGTGATGAATGTTTTAATCTTTTTCCATTGGCTCAGGAAATGAGTATTAAAATGAGTAAAGAAATCGTTGATTACTTCCAGGGTAATACTTCAAGTTTTGATTATAGTGATTTGAAAACATGAACCAAATTGAACGTGAGAAAAAAGCAGCTGAACGTACAAAAATGATCCTTGCTCGTCGTATTCTTCGTGATCCAGAGAAAGGTGGTATTAATAGTCTCACCGTTGGTCCTCCTGGTGCTGGTAAAACGAATCAGCTTATTCATGATGCGAAAAACATTTTTATACATCACCCATCAGAGCTTGTGTTCTGGTGGGATAACCCTGAATCCGCTGCACAGTACGCTAGAGATGGTGTAGAATACGAAATCTTTGTTGAGGAAGGGTGTAATGTATCATTTCGTAATCTTACCGCAGGAGGCGTTATAAACAAAGATTACACGGTATTTAGTTGTTTCAATGATCTCATCAATATGGATACAGGGCAGGGGCTTGCGAAACCACAGCAGATCAACGCGATATATTTCAAAAACAAATACAGCATCATTGATTTCATAAGTCATCTGAGAATGACTGTTGGTTTCCAAAGCATTTTTATTGATGAGATAGAATGTATAATTCCTTTGAATCCACCGAAGCTCCCTAGTGAGGATGTGAATATACGGTATCAGAAAAACATTGAGTTCAGTGAAACCGCGAAGGAAGCACGTAAGGATCTTGTGAATATTTTTGGTGACACTCAAGATGTCGCTGATATTGATCATCGTTTTAAAAGAAAGTTAAATATGATTGTGTATTTGTCTGGTTCTAAGGTGGATAAACGGAGTCGTGTCCGTGAATCATCTGTGAATGGGTTACCTATTGGTAAAGGTTTCGTGTGTTATGAGCGTTCTAGTTTTGGTAAGATCCGTTTTGATTATTACCCTGCATTGAAACCTATTTTCAGTGTCAATATCCATTAAAAAAACATATGGGTATCTTTTTTTAAAAAAAAATCAAATTTTTGATGTATTGTTATTTTATATTCGTACGAAAATATCTCTAAATGAAATTAAATTAATATTATGGGTGAGGGAGGGGGTGTTACGTATCACTATTTCGTAATACGTGCTATTATTTTTGTTTGATATTTGAATAACCCGTATACACACCAATAGCAATAAACAAACCAAGAATCACTGCTATAAACAATGCAGCTTCCTCCCACATCACATACCCAATAAGATACAACACAAATACCGTTACAAAATATATAATGATGAACTCCAAATACCATTTCATGATCAGTTCTCACCAAATAACATACAACAACTATCAAATATAATAATACTTTCACTGACCCCCCACCACCACCAAACAAATAAACAACATAACCAATATACATACATTAACTATCGTTACAAGAATAATAAAAAGGGTCTGACTAATTAGTCTGACCCAATAACAGTAGATGGAGAGGTAAAAAAATGAGAAAGAACGGAGCAACATATGAAGAGAAATAGAAAAAACAAGCCATCAAAAAAACACTCAAATCATACACCTTTAATGAGAATGAACAAAAATACTTCATATAATCAAAAAATTAATAACGAAAATATCCATAATCAAACTGGGATGCATGGGATGACATATGAGGAAAATAATCCATTAAAACAAATGATGCCTAATTTTCAACTTATCAATAAACGTATTGATACTGATAAACTCAATAGGACCAATTATAATAGAATAAGAAGAGAGATTAAAAAGAAAATCAATAATGATGCAGATGTTCTCTTAATTAATTTTATTCCAAAGGAACCAATCAAGGAAAAGTACAAGGTTGAAACGTTATTACATCTTCAACGAGAATTCACAGATATTGTAATCAAACCAGAATCTCATATAGAAACAGAAGAACTAAGTGATTGGATTCATTTCTTTAAACCTAAGATGATCATGAACACAATTCAACCTGCTCATTATCTTGGATGAATTTCTTTGCATAATATTTACTA
>Ga0180431_10004789_pt1 | contig 16784 bp, 11 predicted proteins | sample SS_ome_11_FD_132459 | JGI IMG/M metagenome (GOLD analysis project Ga0180431, IMG submission 132459) | Hypersaline lake sediment archaeal communities from the Salton Sea, California, USA - SS_1_MS_1 metaG | ecosystem: Environmental > Aquatic > Non-marine Saline and Alkaline > Hypersaline >... | reverse complement strand
CACGAGCCCTTGATAAAAGCCTCTTTGCCTCTTCCAATACTTCAAACCCGCTTGCTGTTCTAGCCATATGCTCACCTCCTTTGAGATGAGCATATTATATCACTTTTGATCTAGAAATGGAATGAGATATGCGGGGGCCTCCTTAAACCAAATACCGTCTCCTTTGGTCAGGGTCTAAATCCTGAACATGTGGTAATTGCAGAAAAGGCCTCCAGGGAATGTGATTTATTTATGTCACTTGGGACTTCACTTCAGGTATTTCCAGCAAATTCCTTTGTTGATATTGCCCATTCAAGTGGAAGGCCTGTTATAATTATCAACAGAGATCCCACTCCGTATGATGATCTCGCCACATATCGTTCCTTTGAATCTTTGGCAAAAATTTTACCAATGATTATTTAGGTTGCCTCATTTCCGCATAGAGCTGACCGCAGGCAGCGGATATATCCCGCCCCCTACTCTTTCTTATGAAGGCAGTGTAGTTGGCCTCTCTGAGTACCTGCTGAAATAACAAAACCCGTTCATGAACAGGACGTTTGAAAGGAATATCACTGCTTTCATTGTAAGATATCAAATTGATTTTAGAAGGTATCCCTTTGAGAAGTTTCGCAAGCAAAACCGCCTGTTCTACGCTGTCATTTACATCGGCAAGGAGGAGATATTCAAAAGTAATTCGCCTCCTGTGGGAGAGTCGATAATTTCGGCAGGTCTCAATGAGCTGTGAAAGGGGATAGCGCCTGTTAACCGGCATTATAGTATCTCGAATCTTATCATGAGGGGCATTCAAAGACACGGCAAGGCCTATATCCGTATCTTGACCAAGACGCAATATCTCAGGAATCAGACCGCAGGTGGATAAGGTCATCCTCCGCAACGAGAAGTTAAGTCCAAGATCATCACTGAGTATATATATGGACTTTAAGACATTCCCGTAGTTTGCAAGAGGCTCTCCCATGCCCATGAATACGATGTTTCTGAGCTGTTCCCTTTCCCCAACATGTTCCAGAGCGGCGAACACCTGGCCCACGATCTCAGAAGGGACAAGGTGGCGGCGAAAGCCCATCCTGGCAGTATGACAAAATCTGCAACCCATGGCACATCCGACCTGGCTGGATATGCAAAGGGTCCTATGGCCCCGGTCAGGAATAACGACGCTTTCCACCACCAGACCATCCGGCAGTATCCATGCCAGTTTGCTGGTGCCATCAACTGAACATTGCTTTGCTGCGAGCTTCAGATTGGTCAGTACGCCCCTTTGGGAGGCCTTTTCCCTCAGGGCCTTGGGGAAATCGGTCATTTGGGAGAAGTCGCAAAATCCCGGCTTCCAAAGCCAGCTAAAGAGCTGCCGTCCCCTGAAGACGGGCAGTCCCATATCTCTTGCCCATATTTCGAGATCGCTTCGGCAAAGACTGCGAAAGTCAATCACGACAGCTCTTCCAGGAGCCTCCTGGCATCTTCAATCTCTGGAAATTCTTCTTTCGTTTCGATTGCCTTCTGAAGTTCCTCTTTTGCGGCATCGAACTTTTTCATCCCCTTCAAGGCTACAGCCATATGATAGCGAATGGTAGGCTGGTTCGGCCATTTCTGAATTGCCTCTTCAAGATTGGACATTGCAAGCTCGTAACTTCCCCTCTTTGTAAGTATCCAACCAACAGTATCCAGTATGGCCGGTTGCTCAGGAGTTGCAGCCTTTGCCTTCTGTGCATAGATAAATGCCTTGTCCAAGTCCCCCTTTTTCTCCGCCAACAGCCATGCCAGGTTATTTGCAGCCGGCGCGAAATCCCTTTTTATTTCGAGTGCCTGCATATAGGCCTTCTCTGCCTTATCATAATGGCCCAGCTGTTCTTCTATGGTGCCTATAGCCATATATGCACTTGCAAGATCGGGTTTCTTTTCCAGCAGAATCCTGTACTGGGAAATCGCTCTCTCTGCCTTGCCGGTTGATATATAGATCTTTGCCAGAGAGACATAAGGCCCTATAAGATCGGGGTTTAACTCCACGGCATCTTTAAAAGCGGTTTCCGCCTGATCTATATGACCTGTCTGCAAAAGCAGTCTCCCCTGTACCATGGCTATTACCGCGTTATTAGGCTGGTCTTTGCGCATTTCATCACAAAGATCGAGTGCCTTATCCGGCTGGTCTTCATATAAATATAGCGTTATAAGAGATGTCAGCGCAGGAACGTGCCCCGGATTTTTAGATAGTAGCTTTCTAAAAGACCCTTTGGCTTTTTCTATCTCCTTTTTTGCCATATATGTTCTGCCCAGGAGATAGAGTGCGGACACATCATCCTGAGAAACATTAAGGACCCTGTGAAGGTCTTTTTCAGCAGTCTTCAAATCCTGGTTCATCAAAGCGGCAGAGGCATGAAGAATCAGGGCTTTTGGTTCGTCAGGAATGCGCGCCAATATCAACTCGGTCTGCTCCGTAATCATTTCAGGCTTACGCTCCCTCAGGGCTACCTCAGCAAGCAACAATCTGGCCTTTAAAAACTCTGGCCGTCTTGAAATCAGCTCCTTCAGGTCACCTTCCGCTTTAGAGAGCTCTCCCAAACCCAGATTAGCAAGCCCCTTGTAATAGAGCGCCTCAGAGTTTCCGGGCTGCCGGTCAAGAATTCTGTCCAGCAATTTAATTGAACCCTTTAAATCTTTGTCCTCCAGGGCAAATCTTGCTTTTACCAGCAATGCAAGGGGTTGGGCAGAATCCTTCGCAAGTACTTCTTCAGCCAGAGATTTGGCCTGCTTGAATTTACCCTGATCATATTTGAGAACAGCTATTTTTGCCTTTATATCAGCATTATTCGGGGAAAAATTAAGGGCCTTTTCAAGGGTAAGCACTGCCTTCTCTTTATCACCCTTCTTGACCTGAAGATCCGAAAAAATCAAATAAGGAGCTGTCGCCTTCGGGAAAAGCTCTATTGCCTGCTGAAGTGTTGCTTCCGCCTCCTTGTCCCGGCCATTTCGCATATAGAAACCAGCCATTATCAACAGGGCATCTACCTCATCAGGATGTTCTCCAACAATAAGCTTAATTTCTTCTTCTGCCTTTTTTTCCTGTCCCGTGGATTCATAAAGTGAAGACAGAGCAAGCCTCGATTGCACCTTATCTTTTCCCTTCTTACTTACAGATATGGCCTTTTTTAGAAAAAGCTCCGCCTGATTCAGGTCTTTTTTTTGGGAATATGCCCTTGCAAGACCCATATAGACCCCACTTTTATCAGGTGCCTGAATCTCAGCTTTTCTGAAGGCTGAAATGGCATCATCCAGCCTTTCCTGATTAAGTAATAACGCACCTTTTAATAATAAGGCATCAACATTTGACGGATTTTTGGAAAGCAGCACATCAACATGACTTTGCGCCTCGTCGATTTTCTTTGAAAGGAAAAATATCTGGGCCAGCTTCAGCTGGGCATCGGCATTGTCCGAATCTGCATCCACGGTCTTTTGAAGTTCAGAAAAGGCATCCTGCAGGCTTCCAAGTTTTAAGTATGCCAAGGCCATTTGATAATGGCCGGGAGCATACATGGGATCAATTTGAACAACATTTTTAAACTCGATTACTGCTTCTTTATATTTTTCCTCCTGAAAATAGTTCATACCCCTTTCAAAATGTTTGGCCTTTTTCTCATCAGGCGAGCTGCAGGCAGGGAAAATCCCAATAAATACAATTAGTACCAAAAAAAATACTAATATCTTCCAATCTCGCATGTTTTCCCTCCTCATTAAGCTACCTGCTAATTTTTCAAAGAAGACTGCCCTGTAGATTCCAGCACGCTCAACCAGAAATGGCTATTTAAATTGACACGCTTGCTCTGTTTGATGGCTGAGACCAGAGGAACATGTACATAGCGGTCATTCCATAGACTAACCATCATAGCGGTTTTGCCTGTCATTGCGGCATGAACGGCATTTTGCCCAAGATTTGCGCAGTAGAGGCGATCGTCCACGTTTGCCGGCACGCTGCGAATAATATAGCTGGGATCTATGTAACGGACATAGGCCGTCATGCCGATCTCATTGAAGTATTCTTTAAAGGTATCCCTGAGAAAGACGCCTATGTCTCCCGGTTTGATGTTACCTGATGGATCACGTATCACTTTGTTCTCTGTTATGTACCGCTGCCCTGCACCTTCAGATACAACTATCACTGCGTGGCCACGATCTCTGAGTCTATACTCAAGGGCCTTTAATAAACCCTTTTCTCCTTCCAGGTCAAAATCACTTTCAGGTATCAGGCAGAAATTGACTTCTCTCAAAGCATTTGTGGCAGCTGCTGCAATGGACCCTGAATATCTCCCCATGACCTTGACCAGCCCTATACCATTAGGCGCGCCGACAGCCTCGGTATGAGCACACTTTATGGCCTGACTGGCCATTTCAACTGCCGTATCAAAACCAAAGGTCTTAGAGACAAGATAAATGTCATTGTCTATTGTCTTCGGTATGGCGACAACGGCTATTTTAAGATCACGCCTTTTAATTTCCTCAGCAATTTTGACTCCCGCCTTGAATGTTCCATCACCTCCAATAACGAACAGTATGGATACATTCATGCGTACAAGCGCATCTACTATGGCATCTATGGGCTGGTGTCCTCTGGAAGAGGCAAGAATTGTCCCTCCATATTCATGTATACGATTTACTGCCCGGAGGGTCAAATCCATTACCGGAAGACCGTACTCCGGAATAAACCCCCTGAGTCCATAACGTATGCCAAGCACGGATTGAACTCCATAACCATAGTGAAGGGCGTGTACAATGGCCCTTATTACATCATTTATTCCGGGGCAAAGTCCGCCACATGTTACAATGGCAGAGCGTATCTTCGTGGGATCAAAATAAATTTTTTTACGGGGCCCGGCAAGTTCAAATGAAAGCGGTTCAGAGTCCTGTTTGAATATTTTTTTAAGCGAGTTGTATGATACCCTGACCATTACCTGATCCTGATCAGACACAAAACAGGGGTAATTCTTTTTAAGCAGCGGAGACTGAACACTGGGATCTCCCAGTGTCTCTATGGCAGTTTCGATCTCTGCATCCAAACCGATTTCATCAATTAAATACGAACTTTCTTCTTCAATAAGGAATTTGCTGTCTTCAGGCATTATATGTTCTCCAGTAATTCAGTCTTTTGAGACTTCTAGTCTTTGCGATTTCCTTAGAATAAATGTATCTATATTCCGAAAGCCATGTCAATGTAAAGGACTTTGCTTTATACTTCGACTTATGAAGCTGAATTATTTAATTGTATAGTCTGGGACAAAAAACCCATGTTTCGAGGAATTTCCTTTTAAAATGAGTATAACTATAGGCGTTTTCGACTCAGGTATAGGTGGGCTAACGGTGGTTCGCGAACTCAAACGGTTATTACCGGCCCAGCCCCTTATATATTTCGGCGATACTGCAAGGACCCCCTATGGAACAAAAAGCCCGGAAACAATCATCCAATACGCCATGGAAGATACCAGATTCCTTCTGGATCGTGGAGCTGGTATATTGGTAATTGCATGCCACAGTGCAGCAAGTACTGCCACATCAATGTTAAGACAGGAATTTTCTGAGCCAATATTTGAAGTCATAACCCCCTCTATAGAGCAGGCACTGGCCCTGACGAAACGAAAAATCATTGGCTTAATAGGTACAAGGGCTACAGTAACGAGTGGTGTATACGAAAAAGCGATCCATGAACGTCTGCCCGATACAAAGGTATACAGTCAGGCATGTCCTCTTCTGGTGTCCTTGGTGGAAGAAGGATGGCTTAGGGCCAGGGAAAGCCGCATGATAGTCAAAAAGTATCTCAGGCCCTTAAAAAATCGGCAGATAGATACTCTCATCCTGGGCTGTACTCATTACCCGCTTCTGAAACAGATAATCCAGGAAAAAATCGGAAAGAATGTCAAAATAGTAGACCCTTCTGCTGAAATAGCTCGTGTGGTTTATTCGTACCTTGAGTCTAAAAATCAACTATCTGAGAAATCACATGGCCAGGTGGATCGTTTTTTTGTCTCTGACCTTACTCCAACGACTCAGGAAGTTGTCCAATGGTTTTTAGGTACTCGGATGCAACTTGAGAAGACATCACTGCCTTGCAAGGATTGAACTGTTTTGCAATTTGTTTTGGCAAAACCATGCGGCTTCCAATAGTGCTATAAATATATAGGGTTTGTTGGTGCCCATTCGGCTGAAATCGTAAAAAGCTGTTTCTTATCAAGAATTCATTAATAATTATAAAGTGGAAAATCAAACCTTTTCCAATCCAGCTTTGACAATTGCCTTGGGACTGGCGGCTGGGATCATCGCCCAGTCGATAGCCTATCATTTGCGCATTCCAGGTATCGTCCTTTTGCTCATAACCGGCGTCCTGCTGGGACCGGATGTCAGCGGCGTCATTCAACCTGAAACTCTGGGCGGCGCCCTTGCGGATATCACTGGGTTTGCTGTGGCCGTGATTTTATTCGAAGCCGGTTTGAACTTGAAAATTCAGCGGCTGAAGCGTGAAAGTCGCGCTATTCGGCAAATAGTCATTATAGGCGGGGCAGTAACCGTTGTCGGCGGTATGCTGACAGCACGATGGTTTTTAGGCTGGGACTGGCGAACCTCTATTTTATTTGGCACTTTGGTCATAGTGACAGGGCCCACGGTCATAAATCCGCTTCTCAGACGGTTCAAAGTCAAACGCAACGTAAGCGTCGTTTTAGAGGCTGAGGGGGTATTCCTCGACGCGATGGGTGCTGTGGTGGCAATGCTGGCACTGGAAGTAGCGCTAAGTCCTAAGGCGGACACAGTAACCACGGTCGTCATGCTCATCACCCGTCTCGGATTCGGCACACTGCTTGGATTGTCAGCCGGGTTGCTGTTGGCTATATTGTTAAAGCGTCGCAACCTGATTCCCGAAGGAATCGAGAATGTCTTCACCCTATGCCTTATCCTGGCCGTGTTTCAGGTATCGAATGTCTTTCTTCCGGAAAGTGGAATTATGGCGGTTACGATCGCCGGAATTCTGGTGGGAAATCTTAAAATTAATATTTGCCGGGAGCTGGTTGAATTTAAGGAAGAACTTACCGTAATGCTGATCGGCATGCTGTTCATACTGTTGGCTGCCGACGTCCGAATGGATGAGGTTTACGCGCTTGGGATTCCGGGAATTATCACTGTTTTAGTTCTCATGTTCATAGTCAGACCCTTAAATGTTGTCGTCGGTACCTTTGGAACCAAACTCAACTGGCGTGAAAAATGTTTTATCGGTTGGATGGGACCCCGGGGAATCGTCGCGGCAACCGTAGCCTCCCTGTTCGCTGTTCAGTTAAATAACTATGGAATCACCGGCGGCGATGAACTTCGTGCCTTGGTGTTTATGGTAATTACCGCGACGGTTCTTTCGGCCGGATTGACCGGCGGATTGATGGCTAAGATCTTGGATCTGCGGCGCCCACGCAACTCGGGCTGGGTCATTCTGGGTGGCAATGAACTGGCACGGACAACCGCAAAGCTCCTGCGTGAAAACAACGAAGAAACGATTTGTATCGACGCTAATCCGGATGTATGCCAGGCGGCCGAGCAGGACTGTACCAGGGTCATCTTCGGCAACGGATTGAAAACACATTATCTGTTACGGGCAGAGATCGATACCAGGGCCGGTGCGCTGGCGCTCACCGGTAACGAAGAGGCGAATTTGTTGTTCATTCAGAAAGTAAAAAAGGAGACCAAACATCTTCATTTATTTATGGCGCTCCAAGACCAGTATGAAAGAGTCACCCCGGATATGGTTCATAAAACCGGATCGCAGATATTGTTCGGCAGTCCACGTGACGTAAATTTTTGGTCGATTTGTATTCGCAAGGGGCTTGTAAAGTTGGAACGGTGGCAGGTTCTGGAAACATCTATACGTACTGAGAAGGAAATGGAGAATGCACCAGGTGATCCATTTCTCAGAGACAACTCAGGGCTTCCTTTGGCAGTGCGGCGCACTGGACGACAATTTCCAGTAGGAGATTTGACTCGATTCTGCGGCGGCGATGAAGTCGCCTATATCATATTAATCGAACATGCCGAAAAAGTGCATGAATACTTAAAGGCAATGGGGTGGCAGCAGATCACAAGCGATGAAAATAAGGCCTTTGCCTTGTCCCCCTGTCCATTACCATCAGGCATGAAATGAGATTGACCTAACCTGAATAGCATTAGGTATTACAAAGAAAGGTTATACAGATCAGCATATAGTAAGGAAAAATAAAATCCTCGCTCACGCGTTCAGGCCTCTGAGCCCTTCAAGGACAGAAATCATATCCTCAGGCAGGCTGCTTTCCCATTTCATTTTTTCTCCTGTGATTGGATGAGCAAACTGCAAACAGGCAGAATGAAGCATCTGTCTTGGAATCGGAATAACTGTATTTCCAAGCCTGAATTTACTGGGACCACGATATAGGGAGTCACCCAGGACAGGATGCCCCAGAGAACTCATATGGACACGTATCTGGTGTGTCCTGCCTGTGTATATCTTTAAAGATAAAAGGCTCGCACCCCTGAGTTCTTCAACAACCCGCCACTCAGTAATAGCAGACCTTCCTCTTCTGGATCTGGTAGACATCTTCTTGCGATCAACCGGGTGACGTCCTATAGCCAAATTCATACGACCGCTCATATCTTTCGGCCTGCCATAGACCAGGGCCAGATATGTCTTGTCGATCTTTCCAGCCTTGAACTGTTCTGTTAATTGCCTGTGCGCCTCGTCATTTTTTGCCACGACCATCAGGCCCGATGTGTCCTTATCCAGCCTATGCACAATGCCCGGTCTGAGATACCCGCCTATACCCGAAAGATCTTGACAATGGTACAGAAGGCCGTGGACTAAGGTGTAATCCTCATCCCCTGCCCCTGGATGTACCACAAGACCGGCCGGTTTTTCCAGTACAAGCAGGTTCCTGTCTTCATAAACAATATCCAGGAGGATCGGAACAGGCTCAACAGACAACGGTTTTAAAGCAGGAATATGGATATCAATGCCGTCCCCAGCCTGGATTCTGAGACTTGGGGATGTTCCGGCATGTCCTCTCACTTTTATATGGCCGCTTTGTATGAGATTTTGAATTTGGGACCTTGAAAGGCCAAGGTCTTTTGAGGCAAGAAATTTATCCAGTCTCTTTCCGGCTCCATCGTCATGTACCTGTATAAATAAGTAATTGGCGATGTCTGCCATACTACATAACACCCCGCCGAATCTGAAATTTCAGGAGGAACCGGAGCGTCTTTGGTCTGGGCCCGCAGGGCCCTGAAAACAGCAAGAAACAGCCTAGACCTCAATCGCGATCTCTGTACTCACATTATTAAAAATAGATTCGATTTCCTCAGTGATCTCCTCTTCTCCTTTGTCTTTTGCAACGGAGAGTTCCTTCACTAACAAACTCTTGGCAGTATCCAGCATTTTTTTCTCTCCAAATGAAAGGGGTTTATCCATTTGCAGAATATAAAGATCCCTCAAGACTGCTGCCAGATCAAAAATTGAACCTGTTTTTATCTTATCCATGTATTCCCTGTAACGACGGTTCCATGTCTGGGGTGTAAATTCCACATCTTTCTTTTCTAAAATGGTATAGACCTGTTCGACCTCGTTACCTGAGATAACTCTCCTGAGTCCGATGTGTTCAGCGTTTTTCCTTGGAATCATGATTTTCATGTCATTTTCAAGAATACGTATCACATAAAAAATATGTTCAATCCCGGATATTGACTTTTCTTCTATACCCTCGACCAAACCCACACCATGGGCAGGATATACTGCCAGATCACCAACATTAAACATACCTATTAACCTCTAGCTTCAAATATCAAATCTATCAAATCCAACAATTGTGACCTTTATTTCGATAATATAACACATTTTCAAATTTTTCGAAACATGCCGGGCTAACCCATGTTGGGCAATCCATTATTTTTTTTGCAGATTTCAATATCAGTTGGTAAGAATGCACATACATGATGCAGCTCGAGAAACAAAATAACGCACAACATAAGAAAAGGCCCAAAACGGCACCATATGTCTGGGCAGCAATCACCCTCCTGTCTATAGGACTCCTTTTTATAACCCCAGGGATGAGCCTCCCGCTGATCGTGCATCGAATAGTCTGGCCGCTCAGTCGTCTCTTGATAATAATGGCTATCAGCCTCGGCTTAAGTGCTTTGGTTGAAGGAATGGGCTGGTCTGAAATAGTTGCGAAACTGTCCAGACCACTTATGCGTACAGGCAACTTCAGTGATTGGAGCGGGACCGCCTTTACCACAGCCTTTCTCTCAGGTGTCGCTGGGAATACTATTCTGTGGAATGCATATAAGGAAAAAAAATTAAGCAAGTCAGAGATGCTTCTGGCCGCACTCTTGAATCTGGGACTTCCTTCCTACACGCTGCATCTGCCGACCACCATTGCCATTATTATACCCCTGGTCGGGACAGCTGGATTTATATATATAAGTTTAACCCTTATAGCTGCATTGCTCAGGACTGCAATAGTCCTAATTCTGGGCCGATTAATCCTGTCGTTACCGAAAAAAATGAAAAAGCCGGGGCCGGAACATCAAAACAAAGAGGAATTGGAACCACAAAAAAAGCAGGTAAAAAAACTCCTGTTACGATATGCACCGGGCCGCCTCAGCCAGATCGCCATGTATACCGTACCCATATATATTATTGTGGTTCTCCTTCAGCAATGGGACTTTTTTGAGTGGCTTCAGGATAAAAGTACGTCAATAATCTCTATTGAGGCCCTACCCGTGGAAGGCATATCTGTGGTAGTATTCAGTATAGTTGCGGAATTCACCGCTGGAGCCGCAGCAGCAGGTGCGATGCTCAATGCAGGCGTGCTCACTGTGAAAGAAACCGTGCTGGCACTCCTTTTCGGGAGTGTCATTGCAACTCCCGTAAGGGCCCTGAGGCACCAACTTCCGAGATATCTGGGCATCTTTCAGCCGAAAATGGGTATAATCATACTCATGATGGGTCAAACTCTGCGCATAATAAGCGTTGTAATAGTGGGTGTTATATACTTTCTAATATATTGATTCGAACAGGGTACATTATGAAAAAAACCTCATATTTTCAGCCATTATTCCTATTTCTCCTGACATTTTTAGCGGCTTCTGATCTCCTGGCTCGGTCTGAAGTAAATAAAAACGGGAACAATATGCCTATGGTTGGCATTGATGTGACGCTGGATATAGAAACCCGTCGTATACGGGGAAGGGCATCGATGGAACTCCCCAGTGGAAAACCTGCACGCATACATGTGGGAAAGGTGAAGCTGGACCTCGTCACCCTTGAGGGGCGCACCATAAATCCTTTCATCGAAGATGACTCTTTCAGTGTTGTGGCCTCTCACAAAAAGAGGTTGCTCAAAATCCAATTTCATAGAGATTTTAAACCATTGAGCCTCGGTATCGACGAAAAAAATGCCCATACAATGACAGATGACTTCATAGATACAAAAGGCGTTGTATTGCTTGATGGCTGGTGTCCGACATTGCAGGGGCTTGCTCGCTACAAACTCAAGGCCTCGGTGCCTGCAGAATTCAAGGCCATATCAGAGGCAGATGCCGTAAAGACAGAATATATGGGGAAAACAGGTATCCATGTCTTTGAATTTCCCCATGCAAGGACCGGCCTTTCACTTGTTGCCGGCCCGTATCAAGTAATCACTCAAATGCATAAGGGTATTGAGATCGCGGCATACTTTTTCCCTGAAGATAAAGAACTCGCTCGAAGATACATTGATAAATCCATCCACTATCTCGATCTCTATGAAAATCTGCTTGGTCCATACCCGTTTCGGCGGTTTGCAATAGTAGAAAACCGTGCCCCTACAGGCTACGGCCTTTCCACTTATACTCTTCTCGGGCAAGAGGTGGCAAAACTCCCCTTCATTGTGGACACATCTCTGGGTCATGAAATTCTTCACTCATGGTTTGGAAATTCAGTTTATGTGGACCTGCGGGAAGGTAACTGGAGTGAAGGACTTACCACATATCTCGCAGACTATCTCTATGAAGACCAGAAAGGCAATGGCAGCGACTACAGGCATCGATTGCTTGTAGACTATCAAAGTTACGTAAATAAAGACAAGGCCATGTCCCTTGAGCAATTCAAGTTCAGGACAGACAGGGCCTCAAAGGCAGTAGGTTACGGCAAAGGAGCGATGTTGTTTCACATGCTGAAGCGGGAGATAGGTGATAACACATTTGACTCGGCACTCAAAAAATTTGTTCTTGATTACCGGTTCGAAATGGCCGGCTGGAGCGATTTAAAAACAGTTTTTTCAGACACGGCTAAAAAGGATCTGTCCGCCTTTTTTGAACAATGGCTTGAGAGAAAAGACGTGCCGGTGCTTACCATGAGCAAGGAGAATGTTACTTATCTTGATAGCGGAACTCAAAGTCAAAAATTAACGATACACCAGGAAACGGAACGCCCTTACTCCCTATCAGTGCCCATGGTACTACAAACCACATCAGGGGAAATAAGCCGAATTGTACGTGTGAAAGCAAAAACGGAGTCTGTAGACATAGAAATCAAAGGCCAACTCCTCGGCGTGACTTTGGATCCGGACTATGATCTAATGCGCAAACTGGATTCTTCAGAGTTTCCGCCTGTACTATCCCGGCTCCTTGGATCAGAGCATAAATTTTTTGTGCTTCCTTCGCAGGACTCAGGAATATACGGTAAATTTGCGGTCTTTCTCAAGTCGTTGGGATTTGACGAAAAGAAAGATGACAGCCTGACCGACACAGAGCTGAACAAAGGCGACCTGCTGATAATGGGTGACCCTGCCCCGAGGCTTAAACGACTGACAGGAGAAATGCCCGGCCAGGACAGCGGGGTTGTAATCACGGTTAGAGAAAATCCCATAAACTCAACAGGCGTGTTGGTCCATATAAGGGCCGATTCTTCAAAAGAGACGGAACTCATTTTAAGAAAACTTGCTCACTATGGACGGTATAGCAAACTGAGATTCAAGGACGGTAAACTGATGGAAAAACATACTGCGTCTACCCGGAACGGAATAAGTCTAACCATGCAAAACGAAATTATGGGAATCGCTGCCAGTGACCTCTCTCCGATGGACCGGATAATCAACGACTTATCTGAAAAGCAGGTGATCTATGTTGGGGAACGTCACGACAGGTTTAGCCATCACATGGCACAACTGAGGATTATCCAGGGGCTCAACACGCATGATCGCAAAATTGCCGTGGGCATGGAGATGTTCCAGTTACCGTTTCAGGATGTGCTTGACAGTTATCTGGTCGGTCAGATAGATGAAAAGACCTTTTTGAAAAATAGCGAATACCTTAAGAGGTGGAGTTATGATTATAATCTCTACCGCCCGATTATCGAATACTGCAAGGAGCACGATATACCAGTACTGGCGCTTAATCTTCCGGCGGAGATTTCGCAAAAAGTGGCGAAGAGGGGTCTTGCATCCCTGTCGGACGAAGACTTAAAGAGAGTTCCGGTGGATCTCGACTGGTCAAATACAGACTATAAAATACGTTTAAGAGAAATTTTTGAAGAACACCCTGCAGGTGAAGTCAAAAATTTTGACACCTTCTACCAGGCCCAGGTCCTTTGGGATGAAACAATGGCGCAAAGCGTCCACAATTACCTGAATAATAATCCGGATCGTCAGATGGTGGTACTTGCCGGAAATGGACATATTGCATTTGGCGATGGTATTCCTTCAAGGATTTATAGGCGCGGAAACTATGATCAGGCAATAATAACTATCAATACCAACAGCGACAGCCTGCAACATGAAATGGCGGATTTCTTCTTGTTTCCCCCTGTTGCGCAGCCTCCATTTTCCGCTAAGCTGGGCGTGATTCTCAGTCATGAGGACAATAAGGTAGTGCTAAAGAAAGTCATGCATAAAAGCCTTGCACAAGAATCCGGCCTGAAGCCCGGGGATTTTTTGTTGAGCTTCGACGGAGAGCCCATTCAAGACATTTCCGATCTCAAACTCGCTTTGCTCTTTAAAAAAGAGGGGGACACCGCCAGAATTAAGGTCAAAAGAATTAAAAAGTTAGCACGAGATAAGGTCCTTGAGCTCACGGTAGGTCCCTTTAAGCCCGTTACAATGTCTTATCACCATTCGCATAAATAAAGGACCCCCCAAAGCCTTTTTACAAAACCGAAAAATACATATGAACGCTTATCTTATAGCCATACTGCTGATTCTTATTATTCGTTACCTGCTGGATCTGGTCTCAGACTGGCTGAACGTCCGACACGTGTCGACCGAGGTTCCGGCGGAGTTTAAAGGTTCTTATGATGCTGAGAAATACAGGAAATCACAAAACTATCTGAGGGAAAATACCGGATTCGGAATCTTTGTGGATACGATCCAGACGGTTATTACAATCGCATTTGTCCTCTTCGGCGGTTTCAATGTGGTGGACCGTATATCGATAAGCCTTGGGGGAGGAACAATTATTACCGGACTCATCTTTGCCGGAATACTCATTCTTGCGAGCAAGATCCTGAGTCTGCCGTTTTCCATCTACAGTACCTTTGTGATAGAGGAAAAATATGGATTTAATAAAACCACGCCAAAGACATACTTGCTGGACATTATTAAGTCATTACTACTGACTGCTCTGATCGGTGGCGTTGTGTTCGCTGCTGTACTCTGGTTTTTTGAAAAAACCGGGGATCTGGCATGGATTTACTGCTGGGTGGTAATTACGCTGTTTCAGATTTTTTTCATGTTTATTGCCCCCCTGGTTATCATGCCGATTTTCAACAAGTTTGTACCACTTGAAGAGGGCGAGTTGCGCACCGCAATTGAAAATTACGCAAAGGCACAGAATTTCAAGATGAAGGGCATCTTCAAGATGGATGGTTCAAAACGATCTTCCAAGAGCAATGCTTTTTTCACCGGATTCGGACGTTCACGCCGAATTGTGCTGTTTGACACCCTGATAGAAAGACACACTGTAAATGAACTTGTTTCGATCCTCGCGCATGAAATGGGACATTACAAGAAAAAACATATTATCAAGGCAATAGTCAGGTCAATAATTGTGATGGGACTGGCTCTTTTTCTTCTTTCCCTTTTCATTGAGAATGAACGGTTATTTGCCGCATTTAAGATGGAGCACCTGTCCATTTACGCCAGCCTTTTTTTCTTTGGCTTCCTCTATACCCCCTTGGCTATGTTGATAGGGACAGGGGAAAACATAATCTCCAGAAAAAACGAATATGAAGCCGATGCCTTTGCGGTAAAGACTTACGGAGATGCGGATGCCATGATCAATGGGCTGAAAAAACTGAGCGTGGACAACCTTTCCAATCTCACGCCGCATCCTTTAAAGGTCTTCTTAGATTACAGCCATCCGCCCGTACTCGAGCGGATCAAGGCCATTCGAAGATTATCTGCAGAGAAATAGATATTGCAAATTAAGGAAAGCTGGCACCTGTCTCTGCTGTTTGTTTGGTGCCCAGGGCCGGAGTCGAACCGGCACGGTATCATATACCGAGGGATTTTAAGTCCCTTGTGTCTACCAATTTCACCACCCGGGCTCTTGTAGAATCATCAAAAAATGAGGAAGTCTATTACGTCAATTAGCCCCTATCTACCTTGTCTATTAGTACAAGATTTCGGGAAAAAGCAATTATAATTCCATTTTACTTGAACCAGGCCAACAACCTGCCGAAACACTATCTACATATACTTTAAGCCCTTATCGTGATGAACGAAATACTAATAGCGAGCATAAAGTGCCTAAAGTCAGTAAAATAAAACAATTGTTAACTTCAGGCACTTAAAATGCTAATCAACATGAGAGACAGTTCGGATTAATCCGGATCAGGCCTTGAGTTATAATAAAAAAAACAGCTTCAATTCTATGCAATCTCTTCCACGTTTTTCCCGGCATTTGGGCCAGGAGAAGTGACAAAGATATCCGTAATTTTAACCACAACAGCCGACTTTGCGGTCAGGTCAGGTTTTTCGGCCTTGACCATCTTAACCGCCATGTCGTAAATTCCGCCGGAAGTCTCGATCCTGGGCGTCCCCTTGAATTGAAAACCCTTGCGAGGCTTGACTTCGTAATCCCAGGCCGAAACAGCCATGACAGCATTCTGCTTAATATTTTCTAATGTCTTTTTCATAAATACATCAGCCATCATGATCTCATCATCCGAAAGGATCTTGACAAAGTGAATCGGAACTACATTGGGAACGCCGTCTTTATCACACGTAGCTACAGCATACCCCTTGCTTTTTTCCATCACGTCCTTCATGTCCTGCGTTAATTTAGCCATTTGTTGCCTCCTTTGTGTTTGGTATGTTCCTGTTATTTATAATAGTTTGCCCCAAGGTGTCTTCCAGAATTGACTGGGGATCGAGATCAGACTCATCTGATGATTTGTCATTTATGTTTAATTTTATAAAATAAACCCCTTTCCTGACGGTTAGGTTCAATTTTATTATTCGCTTCCAATATATCAAGATATTTATTAATCTCATTGACATGTGATCCGAGAATCTTTACAAGATCGTTCAGAGTGCACGGTCTTCTGTATATTGTTTCCAGAATCGCAGTTTCCATATCTTCCCGATAAGACTTAATATCTTTCCGTTTAGAAGCAGAAGCAATAATCTCCACATTATCAAGTCGCCAGTAATCTGCTATCTGTTGTAATTTTGTTCTGTCGGCTGCTCGAATATCAGATACCGTCCCGGGCCTATCGAGTGTATTTAATTGTATGATATCGGGCTGGATTTTATCAAACGCCT
>Ga0180431_10004788_pt1 | contig 16784 bp, 9 predicted proteins | sample SS_ome_11_FD_132459 | JGI IMG/M metagenome (GOLD analysis project Ga0180431, IMG submission 132459) | Hypersaline lake sediment archaeal communities from the Salton Sea, California, USA - SS_1_MS_1 metaG | ecosystem: Environmental > Aquatic > Non-marine Saline and Alkaline > Hypersaline >... | reverse complement strand
GGGGCCGCACCGGTGGCGGCCTCCAACGTCAACCCCATCGGCCAGATCGACGGCGATGCCACCGTCCTGTCCCGTGTGCCGGACGGCGCGCCGGTCAAGATCGAGCGGGCGGAGTAGGTCTGCCCGTCCCGGCCTCGCCCGGCCACTCCCCAAAGCCAGCCAAGGATCGCAACAAGGGGTCAAGCCCGTGATTGCCGGCCAACGGGATCGTCCTCCGGCTGAACACGAACGTCGCCCAAGGCGTGCATCACCAGTCGGAGCAAGGTAACGTGTATGGCCGGCCATCCCGGCGGCGTGTCGGGCGGGGCGTTTCGTCAGATGATAGGAGACTACGGACCATGACTCGGGTCTATCTAGTCCTGATGTGGACGCTGGTCCTTCCGATCGGGCTGGCGGCGGGCGAAGCGGCCGCGCGGGATGTCGGCGTCGTGGACATCGGCTCGCGGCGCGAGCCCTTCGTCGACCACTTTCTGATCGACAGACTGGCCGGGACGCGTCTGACGCTCCATGAGCCGCGTCCGGCCGAGGTGGCCATCAAGATCGATCACCCGTGGGAAGGCCCGTTCAACTACGGCGAGGGCGTGATTAAGGACGCCCCGACCTATCGCCTGTACTACCGCGGGTGGTCGCCCGCCAGCGCGCCGACGAGGTGCTACGCCGAGAGCACCGACGGCATCCGCTGGACCAAGCCGAAACTGGGCATCCACGAGGTGGCCGGCACGACCAAAAACAACGTCATCCTCGTCGAGGCCCCGTTCGCGAACAACTTCGCCGCGATGCTCGACGCCCGTCCGGGCGTGCCGTCCGACCAGCGGTACAAGGGATTGGCCGGCAGCCATAAAACAGGCCTGTTCGCCTTCGTTTCGGCCGACGGCATCCACTTCAAAAAACTCCGAAATCGCCCCGTGCTCACCTCGAAGCTGCCGAACGCCTTCGACGGGTACTGTCATGCGTTCTGGTCTGCGTCTGAGGGGCTCTACGTCTGCTACTTCCGGTGCGGGGTCCAGCGGATGCGAACGGTCGCGCGGGCCACCTCGAAGGACTTCATCCATTGGTCCGACGCGGTCCCGATGACCTACAGCGACACGGGGACGACACGGCCGAGCAACCACCTGTACGAACACATGACCGATGCCTACTTCCGCGCCCCGCACATCTACGTGGCGTTTCCGTCCCGTTTCATGCCCGGCCGGCGCGTCGTCACGGACGCGGACCTGAAGCAGATGTCCATGGCGATGCTCGGCAAGGGGCAGTACTACCACGACTGCTCGGACGGGGCGTTCATGACCAGCCGAGGCGGCACGCGGTACGACCGCACGTTCATGGAGGTGTTCGTCCGCCCCGGCCCGGGCCCGCAGAACTGGACGTCCCGTACCAACTACCCGATCCAGGGCGTCGTGCCCACCGGGCCGGGCGAGATGTCGATCTACGTCAATCGACACTATGCCCAAGAATCGTGGCACCTCCGGCGCTACGTCCTGCGGACCGACGGCTTCGCGTCCGTCAACGCCCCCTACGCGGGCGGCGAGATGGTGACCAAGCCGCTGACGTTCTCGGGCAAGGCGCTCGAGATCAACTTCGCCACCAGCGCCGCCGGCGGCCTCCGCGTCGAGATCCAGGACGCCAAGCGCAAACCGATCCCGGGCTTCGCGCTGTCGGACTGCCCCGAGATCATCGGCGATCTGATCGAGCGCGTCGTCACCTGGAAGGCGGGCAGCGACGTGGGCAAGCTCGCGGGCCAACCCGTACGCCTCCGGTTCGTCATGAAAGACGCCGACCTCTACGCCATCCGCTTCCGATGACCGACGGCCAGAGAGCGCTCGGAAAGGAAGAACCATGAGCGACGAACCGACTCGACGTGACCTGTTGCGTGGGGGGCTTGGGCTGGCTGCTGGAGGACTGGGCGCTGCGGCTGTGGCGCCGGCGGACGCGCAAACCCGACCTCAGCGCGCCCAACGGTACGAGGCAACCGTGCCGGACACGCTGGACCTGGCGGACCGCGCGGCGCGGGTGATGCACGGGATCGCCGGAACGGTGGACCCCGCGGACGAGTACATGATGTGGTTCGAGGTCTACTGGTGTAGCAACCCGCCGTATCTGAAGCACAGCGGGTGCGACGCGGAGATCACGGCCAAGTTCCTGGACGCGATGACGCTGTTGCGGCCCATCTGCGGCAGCGAGGCGTATCGGGACATCGAGCAGGGGATGGAGAAGGCGCTGACGAGCTACCTCGACAAGGACGACGGCCTGTACTACGCCGTCTACAAGCCGCACCGCAAGTGGCACATGGCCGCGTACGCGGGCAAGGGCTACAAGACCAAGCCCCAGGACTACGCGCTGCCCAGCTCGTCCGGGATCCTGATGACGGCCCTGGTTCTGCGTCATGAGCTGGGCCTGGGGGACTATGCGGACCGGATCACGGCCCTGGCCCGCGGGATGGCCAAGATCGCCATCGACAAGGGCGACTACGCCTACTACCCCGACGGCGGGACGGGTCATCCGTTCTCGTGTCCGCGCTCGGGTTGGCCCAAGACGGCCGAGCCCGCCGGCGAGCACGAGGGCGGCGAGGGCAGCGTGGTGGCCTACTTCGGGTATCCCATCCGCGCGCTGTCGATGTGGGCGGCCCGCACGGGCGACGAGCAATCGCTCGCGTTCGCCCGCAAGCTGGTCCGGTTCGTGATGAAGCCCAAGTTCTGGGGGCATCCGGCCAATCCCACGCGCGTGGCTGGGGCCGAGCTGGGGCACGTCGACAGCCACCTCCACGCGCGGGCCATTGCGCTTCGCGGGCTACTCGAGTACGGCCTGGTGACGGGCGATACGCGGGTCTGCGACTTCGTCCGCTCGTCCTACGAGTTCATGCGCACGTTCGGCATCCACCAGATCGGCTTCATGCCCACCTGGATTCAAGACGCCCGCAAGACGATGGAAGGCTGCATGCTGGGCGACCTGGTGGCGATGACGATCAAGATGAGCCGCGCCGGGATCGGCGACTACTGGGACGACGCCGACCGCATCATCCGCAACCACCTGGCCGAGGCACAGTACCTCCGGCGCGACCTGCTGGAACGGGTCAGCAAGCACAGCCCACCGTCCCAGCCGAAGGGCCATCCCGGCCAGATCTGCACCGAGAACGTGCTCGACCGCTGCCTGGGGATCTTCGCGTCGTATCTGACGCCTACCTCGTCCAGCGGGCGGGTCATGCAGTGCTGCAATAGCAACGCGAGCCGCGGTCTGGCCTACGCCTGGGACGGGATCGTCGACGGCAGCGGCGACGAGGCGCAGGTGAACCTCCTGCTCAACCGGGCCTCACCCTGGCTCGACGTCGACAGCTACCTGCCCTACGAGGGTAAGGTGGTCATCCGAAACAAGACGGCCAGGCGCATCGCCGTCCGCATCCCCGCGTGGGTGGACCGCGGCAAGCTGCGATGCAGCGTCAACGGGAACGACCGTAGGTTTTCCTGGGTGGGCGCCTATCAGGTCGTCGGCGGGCTCAAGCCGTCCGACACAATCGAGCTGCGTTTTCCCGTACGCGACGAGACGATCCACCGGACAGCCGGTCGGGGCACGAAGGCCCAAACCGCCTACACCATTACCTTGCGCGGCAACACCGTGGTGGACATCACGCCGCGCGATCCGTCGCCGACGTGCTACCCGATGTACCTCCGCGAGCACCTCCGCGCCGGCAAGGCCCCGACCAAGACGGTCCAGCGGTACGTCGCGCTGCAGGTGGCCCGGTGGTAGCGGTTGGCTTGCATCGCCGGATGTATCACTCCCGACGGCCGAAAACGGCGGGAACGGGTCGGGCTCGTTTTTCTCGGGCGAGTAGCGAAAGGGATGACAGCAGAGAAGGCTCCGAACCATCTTCTGGGAGGTCATCATGATCAATGGACCGCGTTGGGCAGGCCTGACTGGATTCCTAGTTGTGATTGCATTGCTTGCCGGGACGACGTGGGTCCGGGCGGCCGTGCCGTTGGCCCAGGTCGGTCGCGGGGCGGCGCCGGTCATTGACGGCAACCTGGCCGAGCCGGCCTGGCAGGCCTGCGCGCAGCTCTTGCCGTTCATCAAGATGGGCGGCGAGGGGATCGCGGAGGTCCGGACCCGGGCCCTGGTGTTCTATGACGACCAACGCCTGTACGCCGGCTTCCGATGCGACGAGCCGCACATGGACAAGCTCGTCGCCATGAACACCACGCGCGACAGCGCCCTGTGGCACGACGACTGCATCGAGGTCCTGATCCACAGGCCCGGCACGGGCGAGCTGTACCACATCATCGTGAACACCCCGGGCGTCACCTTTGAGGCCAAGGACGAGGAAACGAGCTGGAACCCGGACCTCAAGGCGGCGGTCCTCAAGGGCAACGATCGTTGGTCCGTCGAGCTTTCCGTTCCCTGGTCCCAGATCGGGGGGCCGCCCAAGCCGGGCGAGACGTGGAAGGCCAACTTCTGCCGCGAGCGCAAGGTCAAGTCCGAACTGTCGAGCTGGAGTTGCAGCCACGGACGATTCACGACGCGGGCCAATTTCGGCGAGATCGTCTTCGCCGAGCGCGCCGTGCGCTTGGACAAGTTCGAATTGGGGCCGCAACTGCCCGGCGCGAACGCGGCCCGCCTGAAACTGGCCCTGCCGGGCCAGGCCGTGGCCGAGATCAGCGTGGCGGGCGCCGATCCCATCCGCACGGCCGCGGGATCGGCCGATGCGATCGAACTGATCTACCCGATCGGCCTGACCGACGGGGACGTCGTCTTCGAGGCCCGCACGGAGGGGCGGCACGTCTGGCGGTGCGCCATTCCGGTCAAGATCCAACCGCGCCCGCAACTGGGCGGACTGGATCGGCCGTTCAAGGCCACGCGCCGCTTCCTGCAATCCTTACCGGCCGACAGCCCACTGCGGACACCACTGCAAACGACCCTGGACAAGGCTGCGCGAGCCGGCACCGCGCTGCGCGAGGCGATCAAGTCCAGCCTGGCCGAGAACAAACCCCTCGACCCCGGGCGCTACCGAAAGCTCAACACTGCGGTCGGCGCCGAAGCGGCCAGCCTCGCCCTGGCGCGATGGCCCGTATGGACCAAGAACAACTGGCTCAACCTGGACCGCACCGAGCTGCCGGACACACTTGAAGACCTGGGGCAGATCGACGTCAAGCTGCTGGTCAACGAATACGAATCGGCCAACGTCATCCTGACCAACCTGAGCGCCGAGCCGCTGCGATTGCGGCTGACGGCCACCGACCTCATCTGGTTCACCGAGCTGCCGCCCACGACAAGAAACTTAATCAGCAACGGGAGCTTCGAGACCGACGCCAACCGCGACGGCGTCCCAGATGGGTGGCGACACATCAGCGGCAACCGCAAGTCATGGCGCCTGCAAGACGACGCCGACCACGGCCGCGTCATCGCCATCGACTGCGCGAAGACCGGCAAGCTGACGATCCGCCAGGACCTCGATCTCCAGCCCGGGCGCCCCTACCTCCTCGACCTGTGGGCCAGATCGGTGCGTGCCACGTCCACCGTCCGCGTCGGCGTGATCAACCAGGGCTGGACCCGAGCCAGGTTCTGCCGAGGGCTGACCGGCACGAGCGGGTGGCATCGTATCCGGCGGCCCATCCACGTGCAGTCCGGCCCGCCCCACCAACTGGTCATCTGGGTCCGGGAGGGCGGGCGCGGGACGGTCTGGCTGGACGAGATCCGGCTCATCGAAGGGGCCGACCCGGCCGTACGGTTCGAGGGCACCGCGCCGAAGCTGGCCGTCGCCGACTGGCAGGAGCTCCGCGGCGGCTCGGTGGTGGCGGACCCCTTGATCCCGCTGAACGGGGCCGGCCGGCTCGACGTCCCACCGGGCGAGAGCCGTCAGATCTGGATCACGCTGCCCGCGCGCGACTTGCCGCCGGGCCGCTATGAGTGCGCCGTCCAGGCCACGCCCCTCGCGACGGTGGTGGATCAGGGCTCGCCCGCGGGCAAGGCCGTCCGCATCCAGCTCGACGTGCAACCGGTCCGGCTCGGGACGCATCCCGACTTCGCCGTCTACAACTGGGACTACGCCCTGTCGGGGCCCAGGAGCACCAGCGAAGCCTACGTGCGCGACTTGTTCGATCACAAGGTCAACTGGTTCTTGGTCACCACGAGCATGCCCCGGCCGAAGTTTGACGCCCGGGGCAACCCGATCGGGTCGGCCGATTTTGCCGCGTACGACCGCTTGCTGCGGATCAAGGGCCGCTACGCCCGCGAGGCCGGCGGCCAGATCCTCTTCAGCTACGGCATCATTCGCTCGTTCGAGCGTTCGGTGAGCCGGGAGTATGGGTACAAGTTCATGGACGATGCGTGGGTGCGGGCCTTCACGCACACGTACACGACGTGGCTGGCCCATCTCAAGGCGCTCGGGCTCGGTTACGACGCGTTTTGCATACAGGTGTGGGACGAGGCGACGGGCGAGAACGTCGCCCACGTCGTCGAAGCCGGCAAGCTGCTGCGAAAGATCGACCCCAAGGTCCGGCTCGTGATGGACGGTGCGCAGTCCGTCGAGGAGGTCCGGCGGATGGACCCGTACATCGACGTATGGATTCCGCATCTGAGAAGCCTCCAGAGGCCCAAGGCCGGCCCGCCCCTGCTCGAGCAGTACCGCAAGACTGGCGAGCCCGTCCACACTTATACGTGCAGCGTGCACATGAAATCCCTCTCGCCCTACACGTACCACCGCCTCAAGCCGTGGCAGGCGGCCAAGCTCGGGCTCGACGGCGTGTTCTACTGGGCCTACAACTCGTGGCGGGGCGACCCGTGGAACGATTTCGACGGGCCCATCGCCGATTGCGGTGCGATCTACAACGGCGTCGACGGGCCCATCTCCTCCCGCCGATGGGAGGCCAGCCGCGAGGGCATCGAGGACTGGCAGATCATGAGGCTCGTTGAACGTTTGGCCAAGGTTGAAGGCATCGACAAGCAAGCGGCAACCCGTGCGCGCAAGTTGGTCGACGAGGCGCTCGACACCGTGCTCAGCAAGAAAGACAAACCAGATCTGGCGAACCGATACCGCGTCAAGCTGATCAAGACGGCCGTAGCGCTGGCCGAGTCCAACCCATTAGCCGTCGGCGCGGTCGCCGAGACGATGAAGGGCCGCGACCTGATCGTGACCTTCAAGACCAATCGCCCTGCCGCCGGCAAGCTGCTCTACCGCGTGTTCGGCGACAAGGCGTGGCACGCCGTCGAGATCGCCGAGGGCACGGAACATACGGTCAGGGTCGAGCTTCCGCCCTTCGCCCGCGCCGACTGGATCGTCGTCGCGTGGGACGCCCTCGGCCGCGTCGCCACCGCGCGCCGGGCACCGGGGGCGGTCAAGAAGTGATCGGAAGATGACAAGCCAATGCGGGGTGAAATGGGTGGCTCACCTCGGCGCTATCACCCCGCAGCAGGTAGATTGGCCCGGTCGTGATGTTCGCGTCACCGCCGGTGCCTCCAGCGCATGGCTGCCAGTCCGATCGCACATACACACCACCAGAACGCGAGCTGCCCCGGCGCGGCGCCGGCCGCGCATGGCAGGGGCGGCGGCTGCGGGACGACGCCGATCTCGCCAAAGACGGCCTCCACCGTCTTGTCCGTGTCCATCGTGACCGTCACCGACAGATCGCTGCCCGTCGCGCCGTTCTCCCAGTTGACGAACTGCCATCCGTCCGCCGCCGTCGCCGTCAGCGTCACCGGCGTCCCGGCCGGATACGTCCCGCCGTTGGGCGTCACGCTGCCCTGGCCCGTCACCGTCACCGTCAACGTGCACAGCGCCACGAACGTCGCCGTCACCGTCGTGTCCGCATTCATCGTCACCGTCGTCGACGCCGCATTCACGTCCGCAACGTTCGCCACGTCGCCCGTCCACTGGTCGAACGCCATTCCCGGCGGGACCGTCGCCTGGATCGGAACATCCAGACCCACGTCATACGTCCCGTCGCCCGTCCCGTTGTGGACCGTCAGCGCGTACTGCGTGACAAACGTCGCTGTCAACGTCGTGTTGTCCTTCATCACGACAGTGGTCGAGGCCGAGTAGATGTCGGTGACGTTGTCCGTATCGCCCGTCCACTGGCCAAACCGCGTCCCGGCCGGGACCGTCGTGCTGATCGCCACCACCTGGTCCTGGATGTACGTGCCCGAGCCGGTCCCGTTGGTCACCGTCAGCGTGAGCGGGACCTCGTCCGATCCCATGTCCACGACGGGCCCCATCAGCCGCGGCTGCCCGTCGATGTCGGTCTGGCCGGTGTAGTCGCCGTTCGGGTCACCCGCGCCGATACAGGGCGAACTGGGCGAGAGGTGATAGTCGTTGTCCTCCCACGTGTTGGGATCACCGTCCGGCCCGTTCGGATCGACGCACAGCGGGTCCGCGTCGATGTTGCCCGCCCCCCAGTTGACTGCGCAAGCCCCACAGCCGCTTTCGATAGAGACCTCATTGGGCCCGCCCTGGACGTCGCTGTACGAGACGTCGACGGTAGAGGTACCCTGAGGACAACCTTTTAGACAGATTTGAGGACCTGCGAGGGTCGCGGTGTTTCCCCACAAGATGCAGTTGCTCAACGTGGCACTGCTGTCTTCGCTGCAGTCGAGGGCGCCGCCCTCGCTGGCCATGTTATCGCAGATCGTGCAGTTGGTGATTGTCGATGTCCCCGAACCGCCCCAAATTCCCCCCCCACGGGACCAAGCGGTGTTCTGGCTGATTGTGCAGTTGGTGATCGTGGGACTAGCCTCCCAGCTGAAGATCCCCCCGCCGTGGACCGAAGCGGTGTTCTGGGTGATCGTGCAGTGGGTGATCGTCGGTGACCCTCCTCTGGAGCAGTGGATGCCGCCGCCAGAGTACGAGGCGGTGTTCTGGCAGATCGTGCAGTGGGTGATCGTCGGTGACCCTCCGGGGCAGTAGATGCCGCCGCCATAGGACGCATAACCGTTGGTGATCGTCAGGCCGGCCACGACGGCGTTTGGGTCGACGTCGTTGCTGTCGAAAATGAACCCCTGATGGTAATCGCTAGAACTGCCTTGGCAGTCAATGATCGTCGCGCCGACCACGTTCGGGTCGCTCGGGTCCTGGCCGCGCACCGTGATGACCTTGCCGCCGAAGGTCAGGTCGCGGTTGCCGATGCCCGTGTACGTGTTCGGCTCGATCACCACCTCGTCGTAGTCGTTGGCAGCGTCGATGGCGGCCTGAATGGTCCCATACTGGCTGGGTACGTGGCGGACCGCTGCCTGCGCCGTTCCCGACGCAACGCAGCCCAGCACCACAACGCCGACGAACGCCCACTTCATCTGCCTGCGGCTCGCCCGTTTCATGAGTGTTTCTCCCTTCAAAGGGACGACGACCAAGAGCGCTCGGACGTCGAGGCCCCGCGTCGACGCGGGAGCCCTCGATGCCTCCTACGCTAGCGCTACAGACAATGAGCCCGAGGACCTCCCTGCCCCACCCGACAGGCATCACACCCCAACACCCCTGTGTGCCCGATAGGCTTAACAACAGGATACGCGAGATAGGACTGCGATACAAGATGAAGTTTCGGCAAAAGGGCGGCGCCAGGTCGGTTCGGCCCGATTCCTCGGCGAACTTCACGTCTGGCGCGTGGTCTGAGCACGGCGACATGCCGATAGGGTTACGGGCGGCACGGCGTGGCGACAATCCGTCTGATGGCAGGCCCATCGCCGTTTCCTAACATCATGCAGCCGAAGGACAAACAGCACTTGCACTTTCATAGCCGGCCGGGCTCGCCGGTGGGCGTCGTCGCGATCGGGGCCTTTATCGGACTGTTGGTCTACATGTTCGGCTGGTCGGCGAATTTCCAGGAACCCAAACAGAAGGGCGAGATGTTGTTGGGCGGCGACTACCTGGTGTTCTTCGTCCCGGGCCAGATGATCCGGCACGGACACCACGACCGCCTCTACGACTTCGAGTTCACCAAGCGATTTCAGCGCGACCCGACCGTCATCCCGTATGAATGGGACCCGCACGCCTTCACGGTGTATCCCTATCCGCCTTTCTTCGTCTGGTTGTGCCTGCCGTTTTCTTACCTGTCGTTTCATGCCGGGGCGATCGTGTGGGCGGTGATGATGGCGGGGCTGTTCGTGGGCGCCCTGATGCTGATGCTCCGCTCCGTGCCCGGCGGGATGCGTTGGTTCGGCTGGGCACTGCTGGGCTGTCTGGCGTATCACCCCCTGATCCTGTCCATCTACACCTGTCAGAACGCGACGCTCTCGTTGCTCATCCTCGCGGCGTGCTATGCGTTGCTTCGCGGCGGCCGACCGTTCGCCTCTGGCGCTGTGTTCGCGCTGCTGGCCTTCAAACCGCAACTCACGATCGTCATCGGGTTGGCGATGTTATGCACGCGCCATTGGCGCTTCGTGGGTGGGGCCGCAGTGGGCGGGCTGATGTTGCTAGCGGCTTCGCTGGCGGTCAGTCCGTCGGCGTGCCTGGACTACATCCGTCTGGCCCCGACCATGTCGAAGTGGATCGACATGCCGGGCATGCATCTCGAGCGGATGAGCTGCTGGTACGGGTTCTGGCGGCTGGCGTTCGCGGGTCAATCGCTGTGGTACGCACAGGCCGCCACGATCGTTATGTCCATCGCCACGCTCGTGCCGTTGGTCTACATCCTGCGAAGGCCGATCGACCCGCGATCGCCGTACTTCGCCGTGCAGTACGGGGCCCTGGTCCTGGCGACGGTCGTGCTCAGCCCGCACCTGCTGACCTACGACCTGACGCTGCTGCTGCTGCCGGTGTTTCTGCTGGCGACGTTCCGATCGCAAGACGCCCTGGACGTGTCATCGCGCCTGCCACGATCGCTGGCCCTGGCATTGTTCGTTGCCGCGTCCGTCTCCTGGCCGGTTGCCTCGGCCACGGGCGTCCAGATCATCGTACCCCTCGTGACGATCGCCCTGGCGGCGCTCGCCAAGGCCAGGACGGCCCTGCTCGGGGTGCCGGAACCGGGGATTGATCCCCCACCTCAGATCGTTCGCAGCTCCCCTTTACCTCTCGGCCGAGGCACGACATACCGGTGTTGATAGCGCCAGACCCGGATCATCAAGGCAGTTCGATCAGCCACGTTTATCGTTGCTGTTTCGACGTTTCGCCGTTTTGACGTTTCGCCGTTTACCGGTACCGCACCCATCTGACCAGCTCGAACAGGCCGGGGGGTTTGCCGTACAGCAGGATGCCGACGCGGAAGACCTTCGCCGCGGCCCAGATGGCCACGATCACCCAGACGGCGAGCCAGAGCGGCGCGGCGATCTGCTGCCAGATCGGCACGGCCGCCTGGGTCGATGTGACCCGAATGATCATCACGAGCGGCGCGATCGGCGGGACGAAACTCAACACCGTGCTGAGCGTCGAGTCTGGATGCTGCGCGAAGTGGAACCAGCACACCATCGGAACGATGATCACGATGGTCATCGGTGCGGTGAGCGCCTGGGCCTCTTTCAACGTGTTGCAGGCCGACCCCATCGCCGCCAGCATCGACGAGAACAGCAGAAACCCCAACACGTAGTACAGGATAAACTGGCCAATGCTCGCGATCTGCACGAGCCCCTCCACGCCCTTCCAGACCGCGGCCCCATATCCAGCCGTCGCCCAGATCAGGATCAGCGTGAATCCCACCAGGGCGATGCCCAGGATCTTGCCCGCCATCAGCTCGAGTGGGCTCAGGGCCGACAGCAAGACCTCGACGACCCGCGAGCTCTTCTCCTCGACCACGCTGGTCAGCAGGCCCTGGCTGACGCCGAACACGCCCATGAACAGCAGGAACAGGAACGCGAACGGCGTCATCATGTGCGTGATCTCGTCATCGACCTTGGTCTGTTTGCCGGTCACGTCACGGTGCTCGAACCCCAGCCCGCGGCTGACGCGCAGGACCTGCTCGACGTTCAGGCCCGCCTTGGCGATCCGGACGCGCCTAACGGCCTGGCCGACCAGCCATTCTGCCGTGTGCCGACGTGACCCGATGTCACCCGCCCGTCGGTAGACGATGCAAGGCGCCTCGCCCTCGATGGCGCCGACGGGCAGGTAGAACGCGGCGAGGAGCGCCTTGTCCTTGACCCGTTTTTTGAGCCGGTTCAGCGCCTCGGCCGTGTCGCTCGTCTCCGGCACGATCTCGACGCTGACCTGTCCCTCGGATTGCCCTTCGTTTCGCTCCTTGACCAACGTCAACAGGACGTCGGCCACCTGGGCGGTCCGATCGACCACGGCCAGGTTGATCGGCTCGGGCTTGCTCTCCTTCTGGACCTCGATTCTCGCCATGAGCAAGATCAGGCCGATGATGAGCAGCGGCGTGAACAGCGCGCCGATCAGAAACGCCTTGGTCTTGATCGTCTCGGCGTACTCCCGCCGGGCCACCACCACTATCTTGCGAACGTTCATATCGATTCACCGACCAGTGCCAGGAACACCTCGTTCAACGTCGGGCGCTTGATCTCGAACCGCAGCACGGTGTAGTGCTCGATCGTCTCGGCCAGCAGGTCCTGCGGGTTGGCCCCCTCGACCAGCGTGACCTCCATGCACAGGTCCTTGGGTTCTACCGCCTCGACCATTGCGAGCCGGTCGATGTCGGGCGACGGCTCCTTGGTCTGGAGGATCACCTTCCGCGGGTCGTATCGGCCCAGGACGTCCGCCACGCGGCCGTCGAGGACCTTCAGCCCCTGGTGGACCAGCATCACCGAATCGCACAACCGCTCCGCCTGCGCCATCATGTGTGTCGACAGCAGGATCGTGCATCCCTGATCCCGCAACCGCCACACCTCCGCCGTGAGCGTCTCGACGTTCACCGGGTCAAGCCCGGCGAACGGCTCGTCGAGGATCAGCAGCTGGGGGTCACAGATCGTCGCGGCGAGGAACTGGAGCTTCTGCTGCATCCCCTTGGACAGCTCCTCGACCCGCGCTGAGGCCCAGTTGCCCAGCCCCACCTGGTCCAAGCGTTCGGGGACGATCCGCTTGAGCCGCGCTCCAGAGACGTCCTTGATCGAGCCGAGATACCGCAGCGTGTCGCCCACGCGCATCTTGCGATACAGCCCACGCTCCTCCGGGAGATAGCCGATTCGCGCCTTCACCACCGACAGATCATCCGACCCAAATACCTCGATCCGGCCCGTGTCCGGTGCGATGATGTCCATCATCATCCGGATGGCCGTCGTCTTGCCCGCCCCGTTCGGCCCGAGGACCCCATAGATACAACCGGCGGGCACGACCAGGTCCAGCTCGCGCACGGCCCGCACCGACCCGAACGATTTGCTGACCTGCTCGATGTTCACCACGGCCGCGTCGGTCACGATCGATCCCCTGGCGCAGTCAATCAGCGCCCCTCCTCGGCCTCCAGTTGAACTACCCCGCAAACGAGGGCGGAGTTTCAAAAATCGATCTGCAATCATAAGGGAGATCGGCATCGTTGAAAACGTCGACAAGCAAAGCGGCGACGTCGGCTTGTGTGGTGGGACGACTCCCCTGTTGACGCTATGATACGCTCGGATCGGGCACGTTCGCTTCCATCCCGCCCGGACGTCCTAGGAAAGCTATGAAGGAGCCAGACACCATGGACATGTATCGGCATCTGTCCCGTTTCGCGGCATGTACCGTCGGACTAGCCGTTCTGGCAGTGGCCGGTCGGCTCGGGGCCGACGAGCCGTTCGACTACTTCCAGAACTCCTGGAGCGTCATCGGGCTGAAAGACTACAAGGACGGCACGCGCGTCACGCCCGACAACGAGCTGCTCCTGGCCGGCAAGAAGAAGGTTCGACTGCGGTTTGGGCGCGACCTGACCCGGTTGAGCCGCAAGCAGACCAAAACCCTGCTGGACGGTTGGCTGCCCGTCGTCCTGCTTGACGCTGCGGACGGACCGGTGCGATACGAGTTCGTCTTGTGGGCGACGCCGCGTCCGACCGTCAAGGATTGGCGCAAGGCGTTCGACTGGCCGACCGAGGGGGAGAACTTCCTGAATTGGATCGTCATCAGGGTCGCCAACACCGGCAACACGCGGGCGGAGGCAAAGGTGAAGGTCGAGCGGACCGGCGCGACCGGTTCGGCGACGTCGGCCTTGAAGTTGTTCGCGTGGTCACTCGACCCCGGTCAGCGCGTCGAGGACGTCGTCCGTATCCCGTTCGCGCCCGTCAAGGATGCATCGGCGTTCGCGGATCAGGACGCCAAGCTGTGGCTCGACCGGACGGTCGGGTTCTGGCGGGGCCTGATGGACGGGGCGGCTCGGATCGACGTGCCGTGCACGAAGGCGACGCAGGCGCTGCTGGCGGCGCATGTCTGCCAGCTCATCGCCAACGACCACGGCGAGCTCCACGGGGGCGAGGGGTTCTACGACGAGTTCTACATCCGCGACGGCGGCTACCAGATCATGGAGCTCGAGGAAGCGGGCCTGCTCGACGCGGCGCGCAAGGCCGTGGCGCCCTACCTCCGTCAACAGCGACCCGACGGCCGGTTCGAGACGCAGCGGGGTCAGTTCGACGCCAACGGCCAGGCGCTGTGGGTCCTGTGGCAGTTCTACAAGATCACGGGCGACCGCGTGTGGCTGACCAAGGCCTATCCCCAGATGCGACGCGCCGTCGACTGGATGATCCAGGCCCGCCGCAAGGCGCCGGCCGATTCGCCCTTCGCCGGCGTGCTGCCCAACGCCCTCGCCGACGGGGAGTACCTCTGGGGCGGCAAGCACCACATCGTCGGCTACGATTTCTGGAATCTGCGAGGGCTGCTGTGTACGGCCGACGCGGCCCGAACGCTCGGCAAGGCCAACGAGGCCGACGAGCTGCTCGCCGAGGCCAAGCGCTACCGCGCCGCTGTCGACGCAGCCTGGAAGCTAACCGGCCTGGCCCACTTCCCGCCGAGCTGGGAGAAGGCCGGCACGCACTGGGGTAACACCGAGACGCTGTGGCCCACGGAGCTGTTCGAGCGCGACGACCCGCGCGTGGCCGCCCTGCTGGCCGAGGTCCGCCAGCGACACGGCGGCGGGTTCGTCGAGGGCACGATCCGCTGGCTCGGACACAAAGGCGCGATCCATCCCTACATGTCCGCCTACTCGACGATGACGTCGCTGGCTCGCGGCGAGCATGAGCAGGTGGTCGAGGACTTCTACTGGTATCTGCTACATTCGGCCGCGACGCACGCGTTCCCGGAGGGCATCTACTACAAGCGCCGGTTCGCGTGGAGCCACACGATCCCCCACGTGACCGGCGCGTCGAACTACGCGCTGATGCTGCGACACATGCTCGTCCACGAGCGCGGCGACGAGCTGCACCTGTTGCCGGCCGTGCCCGACTGGTGGCTGGCCGAGGGCAACCAGATCTGCATCGAACGGGCACCGACGCACTTCGGCCGGATGGGCCTGAAGGTCACCGGGCTGGCCAAGGGCGTTCGCGTGGAGCTCGACCGGCCCCGACGGCGACCGCCCAAACGGATCATCCTGCACCTGCCCCAATCGCGATCGCTGGACAGCTCGATCAAGGGGGTCGAGGTGGCCGTGCGGTCCGATCAGAAGCAACGATGGGACTTCCCGACCGTCGTCAAACGCTACCGCGAGCTGACGCCCTACTCCGTAACGCCGATCCCGGGGCTGGTCGACCTGCCGCTCGACCCCGCGTTGCCGCCGGGTCAATGCCGGATGCTCGACCTGGCGCCGCTGGCCAACACCGACCCGTTCAAGGCCCCGTTCGGCGTGCCGAATCCGGGCAAGTTCCTCTTCACGGGCCTGCCCGTCGGCGTTCATACGGCCGGCGGCGTGCCGTTTGCGATCATCGACCCGGCAAAGAACAAGGGCCGGGGGCTCGTCGTGCTCCACTCACCCAGCGCGCCGTCGAACCGGAAGTGGCCCCGCCAGGTGGTCATTCCCGTGAAGGACAAGGGCAAGCGCCTGTTCTTCCTGGGCAACGTTCACGGCTGGGACAGCGGCGACGAGGGCACGGGCGAGTGGGGCGCGGTGGCGCTGTACGTGATTCACTACGCCGACGGCCAAAAGCAGACCGTCCCGCTCATCACCGGCCGAACGGCCGAGGATTGGACCGGAAACCGGGAGGCCACGGAAGTCTTCCGCGGCCTGGAGGGCGGCATCTGGCACCTCAACGTTCTCGGCGTCAAGCTGCACGACGTGCAGATCGACACGATCGTCTTTAGCGATCTGGGCACGCGGGCCGCGCCGCTGCTCGCCGCCGTGACGCTCGAGAAATGACCATGCCCATCGAAGCCGTCGTGTTCGACCTGTTTGGGACGCTCGTGCCCTCGTTTCCTTCGTCGCTCTTCGAGCGGTCTCTCGAAAAAATGGCCGCCGTCGGCATGCAGGCCGTGCTGATCGCCCCACCCGGCGAGGTCTCGCCGGACACGTCCGAAAACGAGGGCGAGACCTGGACCGGCCCACGGATCGAGGCCCTCAGCGACGTCCTGAGCCTGCTAAACCCGCCCTCTATTGACTAAGGCACCGGTCCGGACCGGCCGATCCTACCTTGGGGGATAAGACCGCGCCGAGCCCGACCCTGACGGGCCGGGCCATGGTCGTTGTAAGTCTTTGATTCAGAGGCACTAATGCCAGTTGCCGTGGCCACCCGACAGCTCCGCGGACTCACCACAGAGCACCACAGGATCCTGCGGGCCGTTGCGGCCCTGTGCATCGTGATGGCCTTCGGTACGTTCGGCCTGATGATCATCGAGGCCGAGTGGGGCTTCTGGAAGTCGCTCTACTTCACGCTCATCACCATCACGACGGTGGGCTACGGTGACGAGGGCTTGAGCGACCAGGGCAAGGGCTTCACGCTCATCCTGCTGGGGTTCGGCATCGCAACCGCCAGCTACGCGT
>Ga0180431_10004787_pt1 | contig 16785 bp, 5 predicted proteins | sample SS_ome_11_FD_132459 | JGI IMG/M metagenome (GOLD analysis project Ga0180431, IMG submission 132459) | Hypersaline lake sediment archaeal communities from the Salton Sea, California, USA - SS_1_MS_1 metaG | ecosystem: Environmental > Aquatic > Non-marine Saline and Alkaline > Hypersaline >... | reverse complement strand
TCGCGGTTGCCCAAAGGGGGCTAAGAGACATAACGCATGGCTGCTACTTGCCTGGACAGGGCTGGTGTTCATCGCTTGGGTGCGCTGGAACTGGGTGAACACCTCGACCTCGATGGGCCGCCTCTTCTTTCAGGCCAACGCGGCTATATGTACCCTGCTTGGCTATGGACTGACCCGGCTCACACCCCGGCCCCGGTGGGTGGTGGCCGGCATAGGGAGCAGCCTCGGGCTCCTGACGCTGGCAGGCGCGCTGCTCGTCGTCCGCCCGGCCTTCGCGCTGCCGCCTCGGTATGCGGCTCCCGTAGACGGAGCATTCGCAGAGCTCCCCCGTTCTCTAAGATCGACAGACCAATCCCGTGTGAAGTGTGAACTTCGTTCACTTGGAAGCGCAGCGGCTCCACCCTGTGAAAAGGGAAGCGCAGCAGCTCCATGCACGCTGCCGCAGGCCATGTTCGGCACGGAGATCAGAGCGCTAGGCTACGAGGTCTCCCCTCGCTCTCTGGAGCCGGGCGAGACGCTGGACATAGCTCTATTCTTGCAGCCCACCCACCCGATCACCGACGATTACGCGCTGGCGCTTCAACTGCTCTCGCCAGCCTCCGGTGACGACACGACGTTGGTCAACTTCAACACCATCCCCGGAGGTGGCAACTACCCCACCTATGCCTGGCAACCCGGTGAGCTTATTATAGATCGGTATCGCCTACAGATTCCCGAGCGAGTGGAGCGCACGCAGGCGTGGCGAATTGCGGCTATTCTATACCGGATGTCGGACGGGCAGCGACTGCCCGTCACTGTGGCTGGCCAGCCCGCTGAGAAGATGCTAGGGCTGGGGGTAGTGCGGGTAGGAGCCTCGGAACCGCCGCCGCTGCCGAAGGCGACATTGAAGCCCAACGCGCTTTTCGGCGACGCCGTCTCTCCCGCCATCCGGCTGGAGGCGATGTGGCTGCGACGAGAAGATGACCAGATACAGGTGCAGGCCTGGTGGCGAGCGGAATCCCGTCCTCCCGGTGATTACACCGCGCTGGTGCACCTTTACGATGGTGAGGGAACACTTCTGGCCAGTGGAGATGCACCGCCGCTGGATGGAGCGTTTCCCACATCTCTTTGGGAGCAAGACGACCTGATCGTAGATGAATATGTCCTGCCATGGGAGGCGAAAGGGGAATTCGTCGGCCTGGGCTGGTACGATCCAGTCACAGGCACCCGACTACGGGCGTTCGATGCCGCCGATCGGCTCGCTGGCGACGTCTATCATGTTCCCGTAACTCCTTGATTCACGTGACCACACAGCGCAAGCTCCGGGCAGCCATTCTGGCTCTCTTTCTGGTGGCCTTCATACCGCGGGCTATCTATCCCGTCTCCCGCCCGCTGCAGTGGTACGAGCGCAGCTTCCACTTCGTGGACGCCGTACTCCACGGCCGATGGGCCGACACGATCGTCTCGGAGCATCCCGGCGTGGCACCTATGTGGCTGATCGGGCTGGCCCAACACGGATACTACGCCCTACTTCGAGCGTGGGGAGAGGAACCTCCCCACCCGATGGACATCGCCGGCCGGGCCTTCCATACGGAGGTGGCCATCAGTGTCCTGCCCCTGGCGCTGGTGATCGCGCTGGGCATACTCCTGATCTGGCGCCTGCTGAGGGACGTATTCGACGAAACGGCTGCCTGGGCGGGAGCGGGACTCCTGGCGCTGGATCCCTTTCACATCGCCATCTCCAAAGTGGTGCACGTAGACGCGCTGCTCAGCGTCCTGATGATCCTTTCGGCGTTGACGCTGCTGCTCTACTTACAACGCCACACTGGCGGCAAGGACGGATCGTCAACTCGGCCTAGTCACAGGCTGCTGCTCGCCTCCGGGGTTCTGGCAGGTCTGGCCTTCCTGACCAAGAGCCCCTCCTATTTCCTCGTGCCATATTTCGGGCTGAGCCTGCTGGTGACCCGCTGTCCTATACAAAGTGTAGCGCGTGCAACCGTCCCCCCCCGGGGGACGGAGGGGGGGGGAGCGCAGCGACTCCGTCGGACACGTCTGTGGCAAGGCTATCTAGCTCCCCTACTCCTCTGGGGGGGTAGCGCCGCTCTTACCTACGTACTGCTCTGGCCCGCGATGTGGATTGAGCCCATCCAGACCCTAGAGGCCGTGGTAGCTGGCATTTTCAAGCACGCCGGCAGGGCGCATCCTCAGCCTCTCTACTATCTGGGCGCCCTGACGACGGAAGACCCCGGTCCAGGCTATTACCTCGTGTCCCTCCTGGTCAAGACGACGGCCCTGAGCCTGCCCCTGTTCATCGTCGGCCTGGGGGCTACGCTGACCAGGAGGTGGCGGGACAGCCGTCGTTCGTACGGGTTGCTGATCGCGTATTTGGCCTTCTTCTTCGTCCAGATGAGTCTAGGGGCTAAGAAGGCCCCCCGCTACCTGCTCCCGGTTTTCCCTGCTCTGGATATCATCGCCGGACTTGGATTGGTCGCGCTGGCCCGTTCAACGAAAAGGGAAGCGAAGCGGTTTCATCACCTCGTCCCGTGGAAAGCCGGAGTATCTCCGGGCGCGTTGATCGTCGCAGCCCTGATCGCGCAGGCAGCGCTGGTTCTGCCATACCATCCCTATTACGTGACCCACGCCAGTCTGTTGGCCGGCGGACCGGCAGGGGGACGCAGGCTGCTCCTGGCGACGCCGGAGGGAGAGGGATTAGACCTGGTGGCCGCCTATTTGAATCATCAGCCCCAGGCCGGCCAACTGCGCGTCGGCGTGCAACTGCCGGCGCGCGAGGCCTTCCGCCAGCATTTCGTAGGGCAGATCGCCGACACCCGCGAACCAGACCTGGACTACCTGGTCTTCGCCGAGGTATACGTGACACGCCACATGGCTGAGGACCAATGGGGAGAGGAATGGGAAACATACAAGCACCGCCTGCCGGAATACACAGCCTATCTATATGGCACCTTCTTCCATAAGTTCAAGGACAGCCCCTACGCCTGGGCTTATCGCGTGGACGAGGCCCCCCAGCCCCCAGTCGTGCCGTTGCACGTATGCCTGGGAGAACGCATCCGCCTATTGGGGCACACCGTCCTCGCGCAAGGCGCACCAATAGAAAGCCAGATCGTACATCCTAGCCAATCCATACAGATCACGTTGCACTGGGCGGCCAGCGCGCCCCCCGAAGGGGACTACAGCGTCTTTGTGCACCTGCTGGGGCCGGACGGGACGCTGGTGACTCAGCAGGACAACATACCGCTCCACGGGGCGTATTCGACGCTGCTGTGGAAGGCGGGGGAGCGGCTCGACGACACCTACGAGCTGACGGTGCCATCGGATGCACCGGCCGGCTCGTATACACTCGTGGCCGGGATGTACGACTGGCGCACGGGGAAGCGACTGATGGCGCTGGAAGACTGCGACTCTCCCCTGGCTGAGAACCAAATTACACTGGCGAGGTTCGAGGTGGCGCCTCAGCGGGTGCCCTGGTGGCAAGGGCTGGCCTGCACGCTGGCTGGTCTGCTGGTCACCGGAGGACTGGGTCTCTGCGTTACCCAACGCTCCCAGTCCCCGTCTTGAGGGCGTTCGAGGGTAAACAGCATCCTGGGGATAAACAGCTCCATGGAAACGGAAAGCGCAGCAAAGAGGGAGCACAACGGATGAGCCAGGCAACAGTGTTGCACGCAAACTCGGCTGCATACGCCCCCCTTCGTGGGGAAGTAAAGCGGCCAGAGAGGGACTGGGTGCCCCTCATCTACATCCCCCTCACGCTGTTGATAACCTATCCCCTGGTATTCCGCCTGGGCTCCCACTACGTAGGCACCGGCGGCGATCTCTTCATCTTCCCCTGGAACGACTGGTGGTGCCGCAAGTGCCTGTTGGAGGGGCGAAATCCCCTCTTCACAACCTGGCTCTTCTATCCCTCAGGCGTCAGCCTGGTCTACCATAACTTCGCCTGGCTCAACACCGCCATGTGGTTGCCCCTCTCCCCCCTGATTGGGCCGGTCGCTGCGTACAACGTGATCTTCCTGTTCAACCTGACACTGGGCGGTACAGGCATGTACCTGCTGGCGCGTTACCTGACGGAGAGCCGCCAGGCAGCGTTCATCGCCGGATTGATCTTCGCCTTCTGGCCCTGCCGCATGTCCCACTATAATCACCCTAACATGATCAGCGTCGGATGGGTGCCCCTGTTCATGCTGTTTCTCATCCGGACCGTCCGGTGCCAACGCAGAAACCATGCAGGGCAGGTTGCCACACCTGCCACCGGGATGAAATCGGCCCTCGTGGCCGGGCTGTTTCTGGCCCTGACCGGCCTGGCCCGCTGGCTGCACCTGATGTTCGCCAGCGGTATGGCCCTGCTGTATCTGGCCTACAGCGTGTCGTTCGAGCGTCGGCACTGGACCCGTCGCACCGTCGCAGCGCTGATTCTGGCGTTTGGAGTCGCGATGGTACTTATGGCCCCGCTGCTTTCGCCGTTGGTGAGCGCCCAAGTCAGGGGCAGTGAGAAAGCAGAGGACGTCTTCAGCACAGATCCGGATCTATATAGCACAGACCTGGTCAGCTATTTCGTCCCTGACCGCAGCCACCCCCTGTTCCGTCCCTGGCTCAGCGATCTGTGGAGCCGAATGAGGCGCGGGTCTTACTTTGGTTACGCCGCCCTGGCACTGGCGATAGTGGGGCTACTGAAGGGCCGTCGGGACCGCTTCCTGTGGTTCATCATCGGCCTGGGCCTGTTCGTGCTGGCCCTGGGGCCGCATCTCCAGGTGGGAGGTCGCAGCCTGGACGTCACCCTACCCTACTCCTGGGTGCAAGATTGGTCGGTGGTGCGGGTCGTGCGTCACCCTAACAGGTTCAACGTTCTGCTGAGCCTGCCGTTGGCGGTATTGGCCGGATACGGCGTCGCCTGGTTACTGCCCCTAATACAAAGGGTAGCGCGTGTAACCTCCCCCCCTCTTGTGGGGGGGAGAGAGGGGGGGGTAGCGAAGCGGCCCCAATTAATACAAAGGATAGCGAAGCGGCCGCGGCTCAAGCGACCGTGGTTGTGGACCGCGGGCATAGGGGCACTCGTGCTCTTTGAATACCTGCCATGGCCATATCCGACAGTTCAACCTCCCATGCCGGCCTTCTACCGCCAACTGGCTCAGGAGCCGGGCGATTTCGCCATCCTCGATCTGCCGATGGGAGATAGAACTGTAGCCAAAGTCTATATGTATTACGCGACCGTCCACGGGAAGCCACTGGTCGAAGGTCACGTCTCTCGCCTGCCCGTCTCGGCCTATGGCTTTATCGATAGCTCGCCTCTGTTGCACGGACTGCATCAGAGCAACGAAATGGACCCTACCCTGGGGGACATATCGCGACAGCTATCGGTTCTGGCCGACGCCGACGTACGCTACCTGATCCTGCACCCCGACCTGGTCCCCCCGGAGCAGTTGTCCCGGTGGAGAAGCTGGCTGGCGATCAGGCCGACCTTTGAGGACCAAGATACAGTCGTCTACCGCACGCAACCACGATACACCCAGGACTTCAAGCTGGCGGAGGAGATGACAGACGGCATAGGCATCATCCGCATCCCCGATCCTGGAGCTCATAGCGAGACCCTTTCCCTAGAAAGGGAGACGCGTGCAACCTCCCCCTCGCAAGCGGGGGGGACAACCGAAGTGACCCAGGGTGAGTGGCTGAAGGTGGAAGTGATCTGGGGAACACGGAAGGCCCCGGAGCGAGATTTTCTGGCCCGATTGGCGCTGGTCTCGCCGGATGGGACAGAGGCGCAGTGGGCGGATTTCGAACCATGTGCCGACTGGCCAACCTCGCAGTGGGGCGCGGACGCGGTGGCCCGAGGACGTGGGGCGCTGCAGGTCGACCCGTTCATCGAGGGCGGGGCGTATACGGTGACGGTCGGGCTGGTGGACCCCGCCACAGGTGCCCGCGTCGGTCAGGTCGCCCAGGTAGGCGCAGGACGGGTGAAAATCAGAGCCCGCGAACGCGTGTTTGATCAGCCGGAGATGGAAGTCCCCGTGGGGGCGACCTTTGGGGACGCCAGCGGACCGCTCCAGTTGTTGGGGTATGACCTGCGGCAAGAAGCACGAACGCTGGCCCTGACGCTCCACTGGCGCGGCCTGCGACGGATGGACGTGCGGTACAAATTCTTCGTCCATCTCTTTGACACGAAGACGGGAGAGTTGGTGGCCCAGGCAGACGTCATGCCCCGTGACTGGACCTATCCGACAACCTGGTGGGAGAAGGGCGAGGTAGTCTCAGATGAGATCATCCTGTCCGATGTACCGTCGGGGACGTATCGGGTGAGGGTAGGGGTATACGAGCCGGAAAGCGACGCCCGACTGCCGGTCATGGACGCCGCCGGTGCGAGTGAATTGGGAGATCGCTTGTCGCTCATAGAGAGGTTGGTATTGCGCTGATGTCCAGTCCCCCCCTCTATCCCCCCCGCAAGCGGGAGGGAAGCTGCCCCCCCCCCTCTGTCCCCCCCACAAGCGGGGGGGAGGTTGTCATCCCCTCTGTCCCCCCCGCAAGTGAGGGGGAGGTTACCACCTCATCTGTTCCCCCCGCAAGCGGGAGGAAGGTTGCCCCCCCCTCCACGCGCTGGCCCGCTCATCGTTCGCCGCTCATCATTTATCACTGGGCGGTGGGCATGCTGCTATTGGCCTTCTTTGTCCAGGCGATCACCAGCATTCCCTGCAAGTCCCCCACCTTCGACGAGGAGTTCCACATCGCCCGCGCTTATGCCTACGTGCGGACCGACGATCTGCGTATGCAGCAGAACCATCCGCCGCTGGTCAGCCTGCTCTCCGGCACGCCCCTGCTCCTGATGACGGCCGAGTTGACGCCGCCGGAGGAGATCCCTCACTGGGATGACGCATTCCTGTTTCACTTCGCGGACAACCTGTTCTGGCGGCTGGGCCACGACGTGGACAAAATGCTCTTCCTGGCCCGTCTCCCGATCATTATGTTGGGCACGCTGCTGGGGGCCTTCGTCTTCCGGTGGGCACGGGAGATGTACGGCCGCAAGGCTGGGCTCCTGGCGGCGGGCCTCTACGCGTTTACACCCAACCTGCTGGCCCATACCCGCCTGGTGACGACCGATCTGGCGGTGACCGCCTGCACGTATATCGCGCTGTACGCCTTCTGGCGTTACCTGCGCCGACCTACCGGCCGGCACTTGGGCCTGGCAGGCCTGGCGCTCGGGCTAGCGCTGGCGGCCAAGCTGTCGGCCCTCCTCCTGATCCCGGTAGCGGGCATCCTGGCCTTTTCAGAGAGCTGTGGTCGCCGTGGGAATCGTAGCACGCGAGGCAAACGCTTGACACTGATCCTCCGTCGTTCGTCACTTGCCATTCGTCACCTGTCACCCGTCATCCTCATCGCCGGTGTAACCGTCTGGGCCTTCTATCGCTTTGAGATACGTCCCTGGCCGGGGAGCACTCTGCCGCTGCCGGCGACCACCTATCTGCTCAACGTGCGCACGCTCGTCGGTCACGCGGGACGAGGCCACGGTGCGTTCCTGATGGGTCAGGTCTCGATGCACGGCTGGTGGTACTATTTCCCGATCGCCTTCCTGCTCAAGACGTCGCCCCTGCTGCTCCTATTGCTGGGATTGGCGGTTTGGGACACGGTGCGAAGGGGCGGCTGCGCTCCCCCCCCCTCTGTCCCCCCCGCAAGGGGGGGGGAGGTTGCACGCGCTTCCCCTTGGTGGGGAAAGGGCCGCTGGCAAGAAGATGCACCGCTCCTCCTCTTCCCAACGCTCTACTTCGCCCTTGCGCTGACCAGCTCGCTGAACATCGGCTACCGCTACATTTTGCCCACCATCCCGTTCCTTATCATCTACGCCGCCAAGATCGCCCATAGACTTCCTCCCCACCGGAAGGGGCCGCTGCGCTATCCTTTGCATTGGAAGGGGCCGCTGCGCTACCCTTTGCATTGGAAGGGGCCGCTGCGCTACCGGGTGAACGAAAGTTCACACCTGCATTGGAAGGGGCCGCTGCGCTACCGGGTGAACGAAAGTTCACACCTGCATTGGAAGGGACTGAGGGGGAGGGGTTCTATATCCCCACACTTGTATACCCTGGCCTTGTTGGCCCTATGGATACTCTACGCCTGTGCATCGCTGAGGCTCCATCCCCACTACCTGGCTTATTTCAATTTCCTGGCCGGCGGCCCGGATGGCGGCTACCGCTATCTGGTCGACTCGAACCTGGACTGGGGACAGGATCTGAAGCTCCTGCGGCGTTATCTGAGTCAGAACGACATCGACGAGATCTGGCTGGGTTACTTCGGCACAGCCGACCCGGCCTACTATGGCATCCGGTACCGCCCGCTTATGCTCGACGGCCCGCCGCGTCCAACGGAGGGTTTCTCCCCCATCAACCCAGTCCCAGGGTGGTACGCTATCAGCGCCACCGTCCTGCAAGGTCCTTTCTCACCCGAACCAGACATGTTCGACTGGTTTCGCCGCCACGAACCGGCGAAGAAGATCGGTTATTCCATCTTCATCTATCAAGTGACACCCGATCCCAACCCGCCGGGCTGGCTGGGACTGTGCTACGCCCCAGAGCCGGTCATGGATGACGACGAAATCGTCCGGCGCTTGGGCTGGGCGGCACCACCGCACGACGATCTACGGCTGGTCGGTTTCGACTGCCAGCAGGCCTGGGTCTACCCGGCCGGCGGCGGGCCCGGTTGGTATCTGGTGCCCACCGCCGGGGACGGTCCCGGCTCGCTGGCCTCACAGCTACTGGGAGACGCCGAGGTGGTCTATCGAGAGCGGGGGCTGCGAGAGGTACCCGGTTACACCGTCTATCGCTGGCACGAGGAGTCGAAGTGTGAACTTCGTTCACAATGGGAGAAGTCGACTTCATCACCCGGATGCTTGTTCTCCGCGCAGGCCTGGTCAAGCCCGGTGCTGGCCCCAGGAGAGAACGATCCAATGACAGCGCTGCATGTTCCGGCGGACGTTGGAGGGCAGGTTGCGTTCCTTGGACACCGCCTGTCCTCACAATCAGCCCCACCGGGCGAAGAGATCATGCTGACGACCGCCTGGCAGGTGACCGCCCGCCCTGAGGACCCACCGCTCTCAGTTTTTGCCCATCTGGTCGGGCCGGCAGGGGCACAGAGCATAGGGGATGGCCTGGGATTTCCGGCAATCCAATGGTCCCCCGGCGACGTATTTATTCAACGCAACCGGCTGCCTGTTCCTCCGGAGACCCCGTCGGGACGGTACTGGACGCAGGTGGGCCTGTACTCACTGGCCACCGGCGAGCGGCTGCTCGTGCTGGAAGCAGGAGAATCCGTCGCAGACCGGCTCTTGTTGTCCCCTGTGACGATCCGACACGACGAGTGAAGCTCCACCCGGTACCGGGTGCTCCGGCGCTCACCCGCGGTCCGAGAATCGCAGCTACGTCACGCGCAATTGGAGCTAAGGAAGGCGAAGCGTGTCCTCCAGTTCGACACAGTCACCTAACAGGTCCCCCTTCCCGGTAAACACGGGCAATCGCTCTAGCGTCTCGGGATCATAGACACCCACCCTGATCCGGTACACGCCCGGAGGTACATCCTCCAACGACAGCACGACGTCGTCGCTGACGACTTCCCCGGCCTCCCACCAATTGGTGGGATACGTCCATTGCCGCGGCACAGCGTCGCTTTGCGCGATCAGGGCTTCACCTGCGGCATCGTAGACGTGGACGAAGATCTTATAGTAGCCCGGGCGGCGCAGCGCCTGCCAGTGCAGGGTTACGTGCAGTGCGGGAGGTGTCGCTCCTTCTCCCCCATTTTCATCCCCTCCCACTGGCCATACTCCTGCACGCACCCCTTCCTGATACAGTTCGTACCCCAGGAGAGTGAGGGTATCGCTGAACACAGCGTCCGCCCTGACCCCCAGCGGTGGCACACGGAAGCTCCGCTCCAGGGGGTTGATCTCTATCGTCCCGACCGTAGCCAGGTTCGTAGTCTCAGCATCGTCAGAGGCATCGAACAGGGCAAACGCCAGGTCGTATTTCCCCGACGGGGTGTAGGGATCAACCTGGACGGCATACGTGCCCCGCACAGCCGCCTCCCCAGGCCACGTGGAAGTCGGACGTTCAGGATGAAGGGGAAAGGTGCACTGTAGGGCACTCTGCTGTGCCATCATCCCCTCGCTACCCTGCACTCTGATTTGCAGACCCCAGTCGCGCTGGGGCCTCTCCGCCGTAGTCCACACCGCCGCGATGGAGAGCACATCCCCTTGGCGCAGCGAATCGGCGGGCAGGCCGATCCAAGCTAGCGTCAATCCCGGTGCCAGTTCGGCGACGGGCGTTATCTGGGGCTGTGTGCGATACACGACGAGCTGCTCGTCCTCGAAAAACGGCGGGAAAGCGAAGTAGTCGCGCCACTCCTCCAGCCGTCCCGCATCCAGTCGCTGGCGGTGGAATATGATATACTCGACATTCGCCTGCGCTAACGGGGCCAGTTGGGCGAAGAGATGTCGCTCCGACCAGTCGGGGGGCTTCCCAGCCTGCAACCTGCCCAGCAACGGCACCTCAGCGAAGAAACGATAGGCCGTCCGCGGCGGCCTCGACACCACGCCACTCACCGTAGGCCTTCCGTGAATCGTCTGGTAATACATGTACTCCTTATCCCGTCCCCGGCCCACGGGGACCTCGACCACGGCCCCGTCCCCCCCCTGGTCGGCCAATTTATGGTAGAAAGCAGAGACGTTTAGCGGGGTCCGAGGGAGAGGAACGCTCACATACTCCAGGAGGATGCCCAAACTCAACCCCGCGATAACGCCAATCTGTCGAACTCTCCCACGGCGCGAAGGAGCCGCTGCACTTCCCTTTATATGGGTATGGGAAGGAGCCGCTGCGCTTCCCTTTGGGTGCGTGCAACCTCCCCCCCCCTTGTGGGGGCAGAGGGGGGGGGAGCTATAGGAAGGGATGCAAACCTGCAGACTAGCCACCCCCAGCCCGACCAGCACCGCCAGGCAGAAAGAGACCAGGGTGTTGAAGCGGAACGGGTTGCGGAAGAAGCCCGAGACGGGGACCGCCCAGGGAAGTGCAAAGTCGTGCAGCCGGCTACCGCCCACCTCAAGATAAGGTCCAAGCGAAAGCACGAGGAACAGCAGACCGGCCCAGGTCCAATACGCCGCGGCGCGCCGCTGGGTCCTGATGGCGAGAAGCACCAACCCAACGGCCACGATCCCCAGGTAGGCCGGACGGCGTCCGGCCAACTTGAACCGCTCGTGAACAGGGGTGGTGAGTCGACCGAAGAGAGGATGGTATGGGCTCGGCAGTATGAACGAGAGCAGATCGTTCCCCTCCGCCAAGTGCACCGGGATGGCGAGATGAGGCTCATCCGTCGATAGCTGCTCGCGGATGATTGGATACGCCAGAGGAGCAAGCAGCAACGCACAGCCAAGGCCCACGCCAATCAGGGTGACGACGAGCCTCGTATTCCACAAGTGACGCTCGGCGATCAAGCTATGTACCCCATACGTCGCGGCCAGAATGAGAGCAAAGGCGAGCAGGTGCCAACTCGTGAGCCCGGTCAGCCACAGGAAAAGAAGCGCCAGGAGGGGATTCCGTATCTTCCCCAGGGCGGAGGCCGTCGAAATCCTCTCATCCTGGGCCCGAATCGTCTTGACCAAGAACAGGAGAAACAGCGGCAGCCACTGCGTCGTCACCAGGACAGGATGGGCACTCTCGACCATATGGTAGGGAGAAAAAGCGAAGACCAGGCCGGCGACGAAGGCCGCCCAGGAGGAGCCGGTCAGATAGCGTACCAGGGCAAACATCGCGTACCCGCTAAGCGGATAGGCCAGCAGGACCGTCATGTTGTAAGCGGCCAGAGAGCCCATCAGCGGCCGCAAGGCAAACCAGAACAACGTGTTCAGATGGCTGAAACTGTGCAACGTGAGGCTGACGCCGTGGGGATAGAACATATAGCGGGTGAAATACAGATCACGTCCTTCGCGAATGACCTTCTCAGTCCACCAGTTGGCCCAGGGATTGATGTAGGTGTCGTTGCTTTGACCCGCCAGATGTGTGGACATCTGAAACGGCATAGGCCACGTGAGCAAAAACGTCAACAACACGTAGAGGCCGAGGACCATTGGGCCAACTGGCATCCGCTTCACGGCACAACCACCCTCTGTGGAATCGGGAAGGCCTCGACGGCTCTCGTGCGAACTCTCCCAGCGCCCTGGACCAGAAGCCGGTCACCGGTCTGGGGATCGTACACGCCGACGACCAACCGATATCTTCCCGGTGGCACACCAGATAGGAAGAGGCGAATCTCATCCGAGACCACCTCCCCGGCCTCCCACCAGTTGGTGGGGTAGGTCCAGCCGCGCGGCATCACGTCCTCCTGAGCCACCAACTCCTCGCTCTCCACATCATACAGATGGAGGAAAAACTTATAGGCCGCCTCTGGCCGTCGTAAGGCCTGCCAGTGGAGGGTCAGATGGAGGGCGTCGGTGTCCTGGTGCAAGTCGTAACCTGGCAGGGCCAATACCTGGCCAAAGGTAATCGCCGCGGTATACTGCATAGGAGGTGCGACGAAACAGCGCTCCAAAGCCGACACCTCCAGGTCGGCGATCACCTGGGCAGGCCCCAAGGCCCTGCCCGTCTTGGGTTCCACCACCGAAAGCACCACGTGATACGTCGAGGGGAGCAGATACGGATCCACCTGGACGCGACGGCGGTCGATCACGAGCGCGTGACGCCCCCAGTCGGAGGTCGGCCAACCGTCACATATGGGAGCGATCTGCTCCTGGACAACTTCGTCGGCCGACAAAGCCGCTTCTGCTTCCGTGTGAACTTCGTTCACCCGGACGAAGTCCACCCCTCCATCCCGTACAGATGGGCGTTTCTTATCCGCGCTCACCAGCGTCAAGCGGGCGGCGTAGTCTCCCGTGGGGGTATACATGGTCGTCCAACGCAGATCCACGGACACCGTACCGCCCTGAGTCGTACGCCCAGGCGTGACCTCCGCTTGCAGAAGGCCCAGATTGCCGCCCAGGACATATTCTGGGCTCACAGGCCGCTCCCACAACGGACGCGTGGGATACACCAGCAAGCCATCATCCTCGTACATAGGCGGAACGGTGAGATAATCCGCCCAGGCGGCGAGCCGCTCCGCTGGTACGTCGACCTTGTGAATCACGATGTAGCGGATGTCGTCAGTGGCCAGGGCTCCCAGCTGGCGAGACAGGTCACATCGATCCGTGCCAAAGTCCCCTCGATCCGCGAGAGAGGCCAATATAGGCTGGCTCTCGATATATCGATAGGCCTGGGGAGGAGTACGCGACACGTGGCCCTCCACCAGCCGCTTGCCGTGGAGCGTCTGGAGAAACATGTAGGCCTTCGAGTACTGACGTCCCATAGGGACCTCGAGGATGGCGAACGTTCCCTCCTCCTGAGCCAGATCCCGGTAGAAAGGATAGGACAAAGGAGCCACAGTGGGGAAGGGGACACTCAGAAACTCGAAGAGAACCAGTCCGGCCAGAACCACGCTAACGGCAGCGGTGGCCCGCTCGCCCCACCGAGACGACAGGTGACGCCTGAGGCTGTCGTGGAGATAGAATACGCCATATCCTACCAGCACCGCCAAAGGGAGGCTCAACACCACGTTGTAGCGGTCGGAGTTGCGCAGCGCCTGAATCGGCGGCAGCCATCCTAGCAGGTGATAGGGCATAGGAACGCCAAGGTACAACCGTCCGTTGAATCTCAGCACGGGACCGAGCGCCAGCAACACCAGACACAGGGACGCCAGCACCCAATAGAGAGCCGCTCGGCGTGCCCGCCGAGCACCGTAGCCGGCCAGCAGCAGAACCGAATACCCCAGAAACGCGATGTGTCCCCGGTTCTTGCGGAAGCGCTCGTAGATGGGCATCACCTGAGCGCCAAAGAGGGGATGGAAACGATTGGGGACAACGTAGGCCAGCAGGTCCGTCTGGGCCCAATCCTGCTGCTCCGTCAGGATCTCGCTGGCAGTATCTTCATCCATCAGCCCGGCCACCAGCGGATACGTCAAAGGACTGATACAGGCAGCGGTGCCCAACCCAATCGCCACCAGCGCCAGCACGGTCCGCTTGCTCCATCGAGTGCGCTCCAAGAGGAGACTATATCCCACGTACAGCGCCATCAGAATGGCGGCGAATACGAGCAACTGCCATCGGCTAAGACCTGTCAGGACCAGGAAGACAATGCACAGCAGGACATCGCGCCATCTGACCTGTACCAGCCGCCCTTCATCTGTGGGCCGAACGACAGTATCTCCTCGTATCGTGCGGATGAGAAACAGCAGACAAAAGGGCAGCCATTGGACACTGATCAGGTTGGGGTGGTTGAATTGGGAGAGATGATAGGGTGAGAACGCGAACACCAGACCGGCGACGAAGGCCGCTGCCCGTGACCTCGTCAGGTGAAAAACGAGGACATACGTCCCATATCCACTGATGATGAACGTCAGGAGGAACGTCACGTTGTAGGCCGCGACAGCTCCCACCGCCGGTTCCAGGGCCAGCCAAATGCCGGTGTTCAGCCAACTGAAGTTGTGATATACCAGACTCACGCCGCGGGGATGAAACAGAAAAGAGGTAAAATAGGGATCAAGCCCCTCCAAGAGCACCTTGCGTAACCACCAGTTGTTCCACTGGAAGAGCCACATGTCATCTCCACTGCCGGCCAGATGCGAAGACAGCCGCAAGCCCAACGGATACGTCATCACCAGCGTCAACAGAGTATAACCCATCAGTGCGAGAACGTGATGCCAAGGAGAGGACCAGCTACGTTCAATGAAGCGGACAACGGACATCCGGTCGCGCGGGCAGGATGCCTGCGGTCCAGAGAGCTGGCCGAAGGACGACTTCCAACCGTGCTTCAGTCGTTCCATAGAGAAGCGAAGCGACTCCATAGTGGGCGGATTATACCTCTGACCGATGGGTGAAGCAACCAATACGTTATTCACAGCCTCGTCAAGCGCCCCGACAGGTGGGGACAGACATACCGGGCGCTGAAAATAACGCCCTAGCGCTGGGAAGCGAGTACACAGTGGGAAAGACAGCAATTGAATAAGGCAGAGACAGCTCCTCGAGCGGTACGTTTTCGTTGTCGTGAAGGCGGCCCATTTCCCCACGAAGGGAAGCACAGCGGCCCCTATCAACACAGAGAGTAGCGAAGCGGCCCTCTCGTTTTTGGTGACCTCAAGCACATTGTGGTATACTGAGATTCGGCTGACCCAGGCAGACGCGGATAAGACCCATCCGAAGGTCGACCCGTTCACGATGATCAAATCCTTGTGTAAAGCGAACCGCTCCCAGTGGCTACAGCCAGTGCTGGCACTGGTTGTTTTTGTGGTCGCCCTCTTTCCCCGCGCGATCTACCCCGTCTCTCGTCCAGCCCAATGGTACACTCGCTCGGTGATGTTCATGCACAGCGTCGTACACGGCGACTGGGAGGAGACGGTCTATTCGGAGCATCCAGGGGTGACGACGATGTGGCTGTCCGGCCTCGCACTCCGGTTGGCCGGCGTGACCCCAGAGGAACGGTCAGAGGGTCCCTATGTGGACCCTGACTCCCTCACCGCGCGAGAGTCCGCCATCGGCGTGCTGCCGCTGGCGTTGGCAATCGCCACGTTGGTCGCACTGATGTACCTCCTGCTGGCGCGGCTGTTCGACCTCACGGCGGCGTTTGGGGCAGCGACGCTGATCGCCCTGGACCCCTTCTTCATCGCCAACTCCAAGGTGCTGCACGTGGACGCGTTACTGGCAGCCCTTATGTCCTCCTCCGCGCTGGCGCTGCTGGTATACGTGAGTGGGGCAAGCGAGAGACGCCAGAGGTGGGTGATCGTCTCAGGCGCGCTGGCGGGCCTGGCGCTTTTGACAAAGAGCCCCGCGTTGTTCTTGCTGCCATACGCCGCCCTCTGCCTCGGTGTGGATGCCATCGCTGATCATATATACCAGCGCCGTAAGTTCCTGGCGAGCCTGTTCACCGCCCTTCGGGCTGGCCTGGCCTGGTTGACCGTCCTGGGCTTGGTCTACTTCGCCCTATTTCCAGCCATGTGGGGTGACCCCATAGGCACCATCAGGACCGTCTATCGCCGGGCGTCGCTGCGCATCAGCTGGCCCCATCCCAATCCGATCTACTTCTTGGGCCATGCCTTCGTCGGGGATCCTGGCCCCACGTATTATCTGTACACCTGGACATACAAAATCACGCCCGTGGTATCCGTGTTCGCCCTGGTGGCCCTGTTGCACGCAGGTCTTGGAAAAACCGTTCCATACAAAGGAGCCGCTTCGCTTCCCTCTATATGGAAAGGGAAGCGCAGTGACTCCATCCCGCACCACAAGCGAACAAGCATCGCCTTGATGCTCGCCTTCATCCTCTTCTTCACCATCCAGATGATGCTCGGGGCGAAGAAGATGCCCCGCTACCTGCTACCCGCCTTCCCTGTGGCAGATGCCTTGGCCGGCGTAGGCCTGGCATGGTGGGCCTCGCGAATCCCCTGGCTGCCCTCCCCCTCCTCTGGCTCCCCCCCAGAGGAGGGGGCGTCAAGCGCGTGCAACATTTCCCCCTCCAACTCCCAACTTCCAACCTCCGACACCGTACTCGACCGCGCAGTACAGCACGGTTCCTCCCTATCCACACAAAGGGTAGCGAAGCGGCTCCCATCAATACAAAGGGTAGCGAAGCGGCTCCTATCAATACAAAGGGTAGCGAAGCGGCTCCTACTTGCTTGCTTGCCACAGATCCTGGTCGCATCGGGGTTACTCCTGCAGGCTGTGCTCGTCCTGCCGCGCCACCCTTACTACGACAC
>Ga0180431_10004786_pt1 | contig 16786 bp, 15 predicted proteins | sample SS_ome_11_FD_132459 | JGI IMG/M metagenome (GOLD analysis project Ga0180431, IMG submission 132459) | Hypersaline lake sediment archaeal communities from the Salton Sea, California, USA - SS_1_MS_1 metaG | ecosystem: Environmental > Aquatic > Non-marine Saline and Alkaline > Hypersaline >... | reverse complement strand
CGGTCGTTTTCCCGTCGGGCAAGACACGCACCGGCTGGAGGATAGTATTGTGGAAGACGAAGATGCGTCCGCCGCCCATCTTGTCGCTGGTCTTGAGGAAGCCGCCACTCCAGTCGCCCGGCGCGACCCGCATCACGTCGCTGACGTTGCGCCACACGTAGAGCGGCCCGACCGATGTGCTCGCGCACGCGACGCTGACGAAACACTCCGTCGTATAGTTGTCCCAGATGCGTACGTTGCAGTTGGCGCCCTCGGACTCGATCGCGTCATCCCAGCAGTGGCTCAGCCGGTTGCCGTAGATGTCGGAGTCGCGGTTGGGGAAGCCGCGCAGGCTGAAATTCGAGGCGGCGCCGAAGATGTCGTTGTACTGATGGTCGTCGTCGGAGAAAACCGTGTTGTAGCGGATGACGTGGTTGCCTTCGCTGTTGCTGAAGTACACGGCCTGGGCGCCTTGGGGATGATAGGGCTCGCGCTTGCCCGGTCGGGGCCGGTTCTCCCTCCAGTTGTTCGAGTCGCCGCGCGGATGATGAATGTGGTTGCGCTGCACCACGACGCGCGCCAGGTCCTTCTCGCGCGAATAAACCGCTGAGTCCAGGTTGCGCCCCCAGCCGTCGTCGGAGATGCGCCCCCAGCCGCTGATGTCACAGCCCTCGATGACAACGTCGTGACATCCTGCGAAGAGGCGAATCCCGTGTTCGCGGGCGTTCTTCAACGTCAGCCCGCGAATGATGACGTACGAGGCACGAATCTCGACGCACTGCTTCTCCCCGTTCCGCACGTCGATGGTCGCCGTCTCGCGCGCCGGTGCATGGGTGTAGACGATGTAGCCGCGCGCCGAGCCCGACTTGTCAATGAGCAGCGGCTTGCCGCCGTCGCGCACTGTCACCGTCTCGGCGACCGGGAGCTCCTCGTCCCAGGTGCGCACGCGCAGCGAGACACGCTGCCCCGTCTTTTCCAACGACAGCTCCACCTCGTACTCGGTCCCGGCCGTCAGGTTGACGATACTGCCGCGGTACTGCCCGCAGTGCTCGGCGGGCAGCGTGGCCCCGTTACCCTGGGGCAGCTCTTCCTCGCACCCGCGCCCGTCCAACCACAACGGCAGCGCCTCGTTCCACGCCTCCGACCCGATGGGCCGGTACCGCACGCGACACGTGTTGTCGGCCGCACCGGCTTCGGGGCTCCAGTACAGCCCGACGCAATGAAACGTCGCTACGGCCGTCGGCCCCGTCGCCGCGAGCGCCGCACCCGCGCCCGCCACAGATGTTACCGCGGCAAGCAGAATCGCTTTCGCATTCATCGGTCGCTCACTTCTCCAGCAGTCCCAGGTTGCCCATCCATTTCTGACAGAGGCCGGGCCAGGCGGAGACCGCTCCAAGCGTCTGCCCGAGCCCGAATCCGTGGCGGCCCTTGAGGAACAGGTGCATCTCGGCCGGCACTTTCGCTTTGCGCATCGCAAGATAGAAGTAGACGCTGTTCTCGGCGGGCACGACCTTGTCCTCCCAGGTGGCCAGCAAGAACGTCGGCGGCGTCTCGGGCGTTACCTGCGTCTCGTTGGAGAGGCTCGCGAGCAGCTTCTTGTCGGGGTCGGCCCCGAGCAGGTTGCGGCCCGAGCCGCCGTGCGTGTAGGGCGCCGCCAGCGAGATCACCGGGTAGATCAGGATGCCGAAGTCGGGTCGCGCGCTGGCCTTGTCGATATCGTCGCGCGCGTCGTACACCTTGTCGTTGAAGTGCGTCACCGCGGTGGAAGCCAGATGCCCGCCCGCTGAGAAGCCGATGATCCCGATGCGATCGGGTTTGATATGCCATTGCGCCGCCCGGCTGCGCACCGTCCGGATCGCGCGCTGCGCGTCCTGCAACGGGGCTGGATGTCCGTAGCCCGCTCCGCTGTTGCGATGACGGTACTTGACGATGAAACCGGCCACGCCGAACGAGTTGAGCCACTGGCCGATCTGGTGCCCCTCATGGTCCATGGCCAAGTGCCCGTACCCACCGCCCGGACAGATCACCACCGCCGCACCGGTCACTTTCTCCTGAGGCGGCAGATAGATCGTCAGCGTCGGAGTGTCACCCTCGGCGTCGCCTTTGGCGCCCGGTGCCGCGCCGGGCCACAAGTGCTCGACCTGCGGACCCGCGACGACCTCGGCGCCCAGCCAGGCCAACGTGAGCAATGCCGCGATGATGAGACACTTGTTGTTGCGTGTGCGGTCGTGCATCGGTGTTCCTCCTTATGCGATAAGTTGTTCGGGACGTTTCAGCTCTTGGATGACGAGTTCCAGGAAGCGGGCCGCGTAGTCGCCGGCGACGATGCGGTGGTCGACCGCCAGTGACATGCTTACCAGCTTTCGCACGCTCGGCCGGCCGTCGCGCGCCACGACCGCCGGCGCCACCTTGCCGACGCTGAGAATCGCGCTGGCCGGCGGCGGCACGATGCCCAGGAAGGTGTCGATATCGTACGCACCGAGGTTGCTCAGCGCGATGGTCTCGCCTTCCAGGTCCGCCAGCGTCAACGTATTGCTCCGCGCTCCGGCGGTCAGACGCTTCTCCTCGGCGGCAATCTCGGCCAGCGATTTGCGCTCGGCGTTCTTGACGACCGGCACGATCAGACCCCGCGCCGTATTGACGGCGAACCCGACGTGGATCCCGTCGCTGATTTCAATCGCAGCGTCGCGCGCCCGACTCGCGTCCGGCTCGACGAAGCGGCCCACGATCAGCGGATACCGCCGCACCGCCAGCGCCAGCGCGTGGATGAAGAACGCGTTGCTCGTGATCTTCACGCCCAGCGCCTTGCTGAGCTTGTGCCGCATACCCATCAGGTCCGTCACGTCGGCCTTGGCCTCCAGATAGAAGCAAGGCTTGCTCTGCTTCGAGGCCAGCATTCGCCGGGCGATCAGACCCTGAATCCGCGACAGCGGTACTTCCGTTTGCGTCGTGGCGTTCAGTACAACCTCCGTCACAATCTGCCCTGCGGCCTCCCGGCCGCGTCTTCGAAACACATCATATCGCCTCGCCCGCCGCACGCAACCCCGCCGCTGACGCGCAGGTGCGATTCCCGCTTGCAGGTGGACGTGTAGACAGGGGCCGCCGACACGCGCCTGCCATTGCGACCCCAACACAACGCCTCCCTCGGGGCATTTCGCCCGCAGCGCAGTCTCTCGCTCATGTCATTCCGACCGCCGTGTTATGGCGTACGGAGCAGAGACCGCTGTCGGAACCGGATTTCTCCCTTCCGGCCTTCGGCCTCCAGTCGAAATGACAAGGGCGCGCAAGCGGCTTGCAGTGGAAATGACAGCGCCAGCCGTCGGCCGGGGGGCTGCGCATGGTCCGAAATAGCTCGGCCCGGACGTTCGCCCGAATATACGCGCCAAGAATCTCCCTGCGAAGAATCCCCCCGGGGTGTACAGGTGTATCTATTATCGGACAGCGATTCGGCGGCGGGGGGACCGGTGGCGGGGTAGCGGGCGAACTTAACATCATCGCAGAAATGGTCGAAAGAATAGGCCAGTAGGCTCAATTAATGAGGAGATCGTATGGCAACGGACAAATCTGCGGCCAGGCAGGCGTTCGCGGCGCGGAGCGAACTTCTTCGTGGCGACTCCCTGTTTGCCGTGCTTGTATTCGCCGTGGTGGCGGTTTTTCTCTTCACCCTGATCACTTCGGTGTGGCGCAATCTTGCCTTCAGCAAGGACGTGCGGCAGAAGGCGGGCGTGCAGAATGCAAAGGTCGTCGCGGGCGTGCTGGCCACGACGGCCGAGGCGCTGATCACGACCGACGAACTATCGACGCTGCGGCGGGTCCTGGCCGAGGCCGGGCTCGAACACGATTTGCGGTGGTGCCGGGTGGTGCTGCCCGACGGCGGCATCGTCGCCGACGCGAAACCGGCCGACATCACTGTCGTGAAGCTGCCGACCTCCTGGGAGGGACAAGCTGCGGTGGCGAGCCACGAGTTTTCCGACGGCGTCGCGAAGTTCACCTTTCCTCTGACCATCAGCGGGCGGGGCGAGGCAACGCTGGAGGTGGCGGCCGAGATCGGCGGCCGGCTCGACGCCGGTCTGGCTCCGCAGACGGCCCAGATGGCGATTGCCTGCCTGGCGCTGGCCAGCATGCTGCTGGTTCATCGCCACGCGCGTTTCCGCCTCAAGGCCATCGGCACCATCCACGAGATCCTGCTGGCGGTCGGCGGCAAGGACGGCAACGCGGATTTTTCCATGCTGGAGCTGGACCCGAAGCTGGGGCGCGAAGCGGTGGCCTGGAACAAACTGCTCAGCGAGCGGCACAGCACGCAGATCGAGCAGGCCATAGAGCAGGTGCGGGAGACCCTGCACGACCGTCCGCAAGCGGCGGACGAGGTGGCCACCGCCTTCGACGTGGCTCCCTTCGGGTTGTTGCTGGTCGATGACCGGATGAAGGTCACGCGGGCCAACGGCGCCGCCGCCGTGCTGCTGCGGGCCGAACGGGACGGCATGGTCCGCTGCGATGTCGCGCAGGTGATCGAGCACGAACGCATCGTCGCCGAAATCCGTGCGGCGACCCGGGACGCCGCCTCGAAGCGGGCCGTGATCGAGGCCGAGCATAACGGCTCGGTGGTCGCGGGCGTGCTGCGGTTCACGATCTGTCCCGTTCGCCACGATGGAGCCCATTTTGCTCTGGTGGCGATCGAGGACGTCACGCAGCAGCGGGTGGCGCAGGAGGCCATGAACAGCTTCCTGGCCAAGGCCGCCCACGAGTTACGTACGCCGCTGACCAACGTCCGTCTGTTCGTCGAAGACGCGCTGGAACAGTGCGAACGGGACGTGGTGGCGACCAGCAAATGCCTGAATGTGATCAACGATGAGGCGCAGCGGCTGGAGCGCACCGTCTCGGAAATCCTGTCGGTCTCGGAAATTGAGGCGGGCTCCTTCGGGCTCAAGCACGATGACGTCCGCGTGGACGTGTTGTTGCAGCAACTGAAGGCCGATCACGAGGCTCAGGCGAGAGCCAAGCGGATCGAGATCGTCTTTGAGCTGCCGCCGAAGCTGCCCGTGATCCAGGGCGACCGCGACAAGATCGCGCTGGTGTTGCACAATCTTCTCGGCAACGCCCTGAAGTATACGTTGGAGGGCGGTCGCGTGGTCGTCACGGCGGCCGTGGAGAAGGGCCGGATCAACGTCGGCGTCAGCGATACGGGCATAGGCATCACCGCCGACGAGGTCGAGCGGGTCTTCGACAAGTTCTACCGCTCGAAAGATCGACAAGCCAACGCGGTCACGGGCTCGGGCCTGGGCCTGGCGATTTCGCGGGAGGTGGCCCGCCTGCACGGGGGCGACATCACTTTGGAGTCACAGCACGGTGAAGGCAGCACGTTCACGCTGACGCTGCCGGCGGCGGAAGGGGAGGCGTAGCGTGCAGATGCAAACCCAACAGCGCGGGGCCGTTATCGTGGTGCGTCCCGAGGGTCCCTTGACCGTTGCGGAGGCCGACGGGTTCAGGAGCCGCGTGTCGGAGCTGATCCGCGAGAACCTGGGGCGGGTCGTCGTTGACGCGTCGGGCCTGCCCTACGTTGACAGCCGGGGACTGGAGTCGCTGGCGGAGGTCGCGCAAGAGCTGGCGACGACCGGCAAGGGTCTGAAGGTGTGTGCGGCCAACGACACCATCCGGCAGGTGCTTGACTTGACGGGGCTTTCGCCGCACTTCGAACATTTTGAGGACGCCAACGCGGCGGTGAGGAGTTTCCTGTGACAGCGGCCCGGTCGGAATCGCGTTTGGGCGACACGCTCGTTGCCGAGGGCATCATCACACAGGAGCAGCTCGACCGGATCCTGGCCGAGCAGCGGACCTCCGGCGGCATGCTCGGTGAGATGCTGGTCGAGCAGGGGACGGTGGACAGCGCATCGATGCTCCGGATTCTGGCCGAGCAGCTTGGCGTGTCGTTTTGCCAGTTGCGTCACGGGCTGGTGGACTTTTCGTTGCTGGAGCTGCTCGGCGAGGAGGAGGCGTTGCGGCTGCAGGCGATCCCGATGTTCAAGGTGCACGACACGCTGACGGTCGCAATGGCCGAGCCGCAGTCGCTGCCGAAGATCGATCGACTGAGCCAGTTGACCGGCTGCAAGATCCGGCCTGTGCTGTCGCCGCGCCAGAACATTTTTGAATACATCAAGAAATACGCGTCCGGGAACACCGACGTGGATTCGTTTCTCGCTTCGCTGGCCGAAAGCGAAGTGGAGGTCGTGGAACGAGAGTCGGTGGACGACGGGCCCGCCACGGACCTGGACCGGATGGTCGAAGGCAGCCCCATCGTCAATCTGGTCAACGTGGCGCTGCTGACGGCGATCAAAGACGGAGCCAGTGACATTCACATCGAGCCCGACAAGAAGGGCAGCCGCATCCGGTACCGCATCGACGGGACGCTCCGCGAGCTGATGAAACCGCCGCCGGGCCTGCACGCCTCGATCGTCTCGCGCATCAAGGTCATCGGCCGCATGGATATCGCCGAGAAACGCCTGCCCCAGGAGGGACGCGTGCGCATCGTCGCCGAAGGCCGGGAGATCGACCTGCGCGTCTCCAGCATGCCCACGCTGTTGGGCGAGAAGGTCGTGGTCCGGATTCTCGACAAGGCGAATCTGCGGGTCCGTCTGTCGGACCTGGGATTCCGCCGGGAGACGCTGGAGGCCTTCGAGCGCATGCTCCGCCAGCCGTACGGGCTGGTACTGGTGACGGGACCGACCGGCAGCGGCAAGACCACGACGTTGTATTCGGCCCTCGATCTTATCCGGAGTCCGGAGCGAAACATCGTCACAGTGGAAGACCCGGTCGAGTATCAGCTCGATATGGTCAACCAGATCCAGGTGCACGAAGCCATCGGTATGACGTTCGCGCGGGCGCTGCGCAGCATTCTGCGGCAGGACCCGGACGTCATCATGGTAGGGGAGATACGCGATGAAGAAACGGCGCGGGTGGCGGTGCAGTCGGCCCTGACGGGTCACCTGGTGCTGGCGACGCTGCACACGAACGACGCTCCCGGCGCGGTGGCGCGGCTTCTCGACATGGGCATCGAGCCGTATCTGTTGTCGAGCGCGCTCAACGGCGTCGTGGCGCAGCGGCTGGCGCGGATGGTCTGTTCGAACTGCGCCGCCAAGTACATCCCGGAGATCAACGTGCTGGAGGACGCGGGTCTTTCGGACAAGCCGGGCCGCCCGTTCCGCAAAGGCGCCGGCTGTGAGGAGTGCCATAACTCGGGCTTTCGCGGCCGGCTCGGCATCTACGCCGTGATGGAAGTGATGCCGGACATCCGACGCCTCATTCACCGCGCGGCGCCCACGCACGAGCTGCGCGACGCGCTGGCGAAGGTGAGCGTGCTGACCCTGCGCGAGGAGGGCGTGCTTCTGGCCCTCGACGGCAAGACCAGCCTCGAAGAGGTCTTGGCCGTGACGCACAGTGAAGATACCAGCGCCGGGGCCGCCGAGAGCGAGTGCCATGTCGGTGAGCCCGCGGAGGTCGCATGAAGCTGGCATACAAGGCCTACGATGGACTGGGCAAGACCACCGCCGGTGTCATTGACGCCGGCGATGTGGTGGCGGCCGCCGAAATGCTGCGCCGCAAGGGGCTCTACGTCGCCGAGATTGCCGCCCAGGAAACGGGCTCGGCGAAAAGGGTGCGCCGACGCCGACGCGTCGGCGGCGGTCAGAAGCTCAAGAACGTCGCGTTGTTTTCGCGTCAGCTTTGCGTCTTGCTTTCTTCCGGGACGCAGCTCGTCGATGCCCTGCAGGCCGTCGAGCGACAAGCCCGCCCCGGGCCGTGGCGCGACGTGATCGTCGGCGTCCGGGGTCGCGTCGAGCAAGGGGCTTCGCTGGCGGAGGCCATGGAAATCCATCGGGATTACTTCGATCCGATTTTTCGCAGTCTGGTGGCGGCGGGGGAATCGAGCGGGCACCTTCAGGAGATGTTCGACCGGCTGGCCGCTCTGAAACAGAAACAGGTGCAGGTCCGCAACTCCATCGTGGGCGCGCTGATCTATCCCTGCATGCTGGTCAGCGTCGGTCTGATGATTGGCTCGCTGCTGCTGATCTTTGTGGTGCCGCGGTTCGCGGCGCTGTTTCGCACGCTCGACGTTCCGCTTCCGACGAGCACGCGGATCCTCGTACAGGCGAGCTTCGCGCTGCGTCACTACTGGTGGGTGATCGCGGTCGTGCTGGTCGGGGGCATTGTGTCTCTGGCGGCGTACCTGCGCGGGCCCCAGGGCAAGCTCTTTCGTGACGCGCTGGTCCTTCGGCTTCCCTGCATCGGGCGCGTGGCCCGGAGTTTTTCAACCGCCCGCATGATTCGCCTGCTCGGCGTGTTGGTGCAGGCGCACGTGCCGATTCTGGAGGCGCTGCGGCTGGTGAAACAGTCGGCCGGCAACGCCCGGTACCAGCAGCTAATCGCCAACGCTGAAGAGTACGTATCGCGCGGCGAACCGATGAGCTCGGCCTTCTCCGACACGAGTCTCATCAGTCCTTCGGTTTACGAGGCCATTCGCAGCGGCGAGGACAGCGGGGAGATCGACCGCCTGCTGCTGAACGTCTCGGCCTTTCTCGACGAGGAGAACGACGTGATCGTGCGCTCTCTGGCGAGCATCATCGAGCCGGTGATTCTGATTTTCATGGGTCTGCTGGTCGGGCTGGTTTCGATCTGCATGTTCATGCCGCTGTTCGATCTGACGGCCATGACCCAGGGAGGTGGTTGATGAATCGGCGCGCGCGCACGGCGATAGGAGTTGACATCGGGGGGCGGACGATCGCGGCCGCGCAGTTGTCGGTGTCGGGACGGCAGTACCGGCTGTTCGCGCTGTGTTTGCTGCCCCGGGCCGAGCCGGAACAGGAGGTTTGTCCGGCCGATGCGGCGGCGCTGCACCGGGTGCTGCGGCGTCAGGGCTTTCGCGGCCGCCGGATCGCAGTGGCGGCGCCGCAGAAACAGCTTTTGCGCGCGGCGCTGGAGCTGCCCGTCAAGGTCTCCGGGGCCCCGATCGGGCAGATTGCCCGGATGGAATTGTCGCGTTTGCACAACGCGGCGCCGGATTCATTCGAGATGGCCCACTGGGAGCTGAAGGCTCCCGACAGTTCCAAGCCCGTGACGCAGACGCTGGCGGTGGGTCTGCCTCACGAGGCGGCGAACGCTTTCCTCGACATCTTCGAGGAGGCGGGTTTCGACGTTGCGGCGCTGGATGCGCCGGGCGCTGCGGCGGTTCGTGCCTGCGGGCCGTTGCTGGCGGCGTCGCCGGCGATGACGGCCATCGTCGATCTCGGCTGGCAGTCCACGTCCATGGTCTTCGTCTGCGGGTCGGCCCTCGTGTACGAGCGCTCTCTGGAAAAGGCCGCCATGGGCGTGCTTTCGCAGAGGTTAACGGAGGCCTTCGGCATCCCGCTGAAGTCCGCCCAGCACGTGATCAACACGGTGGGACTGGGCTCGTCGGCCTCGACGAGCGATCTGGACCGGCAGACGGTAGAGGCGATTCGCAGGCATACGTGCAGCCATTTCGACCGGCTCGTGGAGGAGTTGGGAGTGCCTCTGTCCTACGCCAATCGCCAGTATCCGGGGGCGGGCGTGCAACGGCTGCTGTGCATTGGCGGCGGCGCCGGCGTGCCGGGCCTGGGGTCGTACCTCAGCGAGCGGCTGGGCGTGGAGGCCCGAGCGGTTGCTCCGAGCGATCTGGTGGAGAGTCCGCCGGAATTGTTGGGCAAGGCGGGCCACCCGGGCACGACGATTGCCGTCGGTTTGGCGCAGTTTGGAGGAGGCGGATGATGGGCGAGGTGAACTTGATCCCCGCGGCCCGGCTGGTCCGCAAACGCCGCCGGCGAAGATGCCGCCTTTGGGCAACGATATGCACGGTGTATGCCCTGGTGCTGGCGGGCGGTTCGGTGGGGGCGCGGCTCGTCTATCCCGGTGAGAACCGCCGCCTGGCGGAACAGCTCGCTTCGGTCGCCGCCGAGGTTCAACAAGGCAACGCCCGGACGCTGGAGCTGCGCCGCGAGCTGGCCGACGCAACGGCGGCCCTGGAGACGATCCGGGCCATCCGGGAGCAACCGGACTGGAGCAGGCTGCTCGTCGGTGTCGCGCGTGAAGTAGGTGAGGAGGTGGTGCTGAGCCGCTGTCAGCTTGTGACGGCCGGCGGCGAAGGGCCGATCCTCTCGGAGAAATGGCGGGGGGCGCTGGCGTCGCGCTCGCTGAGCGTCATGCTGGCCGAACGCAGCTACAAACTCGCGCTCAACGGTTTCGGCCGCACGCAGGAATCCGTCTCGCAATTCGTGCTTCGCCTGGAATCGGGCGGCGCGTTCGATGTGGTCAGGCTGGCGAACAGTTGCCGCCAGAACTTCCTCGACGGGCAGGCGGTGGCTTTCAGCGTCGAGTGTCACTTTTAGAGAGGCGTCGTTGTGCCGAGGAAAATGGGTACGACATTCGGTTTGCTGCACATAGACGCGGCGGGAGCAGGCCTGTGCCTTCTGGCTTCGCTGGCGTTTTATGCGGTGACGGTGCAGCCGGTTCTGGAGCGGCACTCGGTGCTGGCCCGGCAGCGGCGGGAATTCGAGGCCCTCACGCAGCAGGCGGCGGAACTCAACGTCGGCCAGGCAGCGGCGCAGGACCGTTTGAGGGCGGTGCAGAGCGAGCGGGCCGCCAGCACGCTCACACTCGATTCGGCCGCCCACATCAACAAACGCGTCGCCGGTCTGGCGGCCTTCTTCTCCGACTGCGAACTGGAAGTGGACGACGTTCAGACCGGTCAGGTGTACGAGGGTCTGCGGTGCGACGTTGTTCCCATAACCATCGTCGGAAGGGGTCCGTACAAACAGCACGCTAAATTTCTTCATGGCTTTTGCTCGACCTTTGGCGATATGAGTGTGGTCAAGATGGAGTTGATTGGCAATCCGGCGCAGGCCTCCGGGTCCGAGAAGTTTCGATTCGAGCTGCTCTGGTACGCGGCTTCTGACAAGCAAATTTTGGCCGTTTCGCCAGGGACGGCTCGCAACGAGGTCATGGGTGTGCATTAGGTTGATTGGCGATGAATCTCACGAAACGTCAGAAAATGTTGCTGGGAGTTTTCCTGGTGGGTCTTGCGGCCCTGGTGCTCGACCGCGTGTTGTTGCGGCCCCGCGGCGGTCCTGCGTCGGCGTCCGCCGGTCCTTCTGAGCTGGCCGCCGAACTGCTCATCCCGGCGACGAACATCCCTTCGCCGCCGGCGCAACCGCAGCAAAGACGCGCCACGCAATGTCTGGACCGTCTGTGGCCGGATAGAGAGATGGATTTCGAGCGCGTGAGGGACCCTTTTTCGCTGCCGGCGTCCTGGCCTGCCGAGGGCCCCGGACCCGCCGCCACCCCCCTGGATCCGGCGGCGCGGTTTGCCGGGCGGCACCAGCTTACGGCCGTGGTCATCGATGGCACTCGCTCGTACGTGCTGATTGATGGTCGGCTTCTGAGGCCGGGCCAGGAAATCGACGGCTTCAAACTCGTTTCCGTCGCCGACCGATCCGCGCTGTTCGACCGCGCCGGCGCGAGCGTGACCCTGGAACTTGCGGGCCAGTGAGCCGACCTTGGTATATCGGACCGACCCGCGGCGAAAATCTCGCCTGTAATTTCTACGTAAAGTTACTTAATCGACACTGCCATTTTGCCGATACTTTTGACGAAGACATCATCTCGGAGGAGAGGCTGGTGGATTTGGTAGGAGAGTACGAATGAGCACGCGGAAAGACACGAACAGAGGTGGGTTCAGTTTGCTGGAAGTTGTCATCGTCGTGGCGATTATCGCGATCCTGGCGGCCATCGGCATTCCGCGGATGAGCCGGGGCTCAAAAGGCGCCAACGATGCGGCGGTAAAGGGCGACCTGGCGGTCCTGCGTAACGCGATCGACCTGTTTTCGGCCGAGCACGGCGGCTCGTTCCCGAAGGTGGCCACCATCGTGGACCAGTTGACCAAATACACGAACGTCTCAGGAGCGGTCAACCCGTCGAAGACGACTACGCACATCTACGGGCCGTATCTGCGGAGCGTTCCGCCGCTACCCGTGGGGACGCGGAAGGGCTCTACCGGTATCGCCGCCGGCGATGCGGAAGGCATCGGCTGGATCTACGTCGAGGGCACCGGCGACATTCGGGCCAATACCAGCACCGAAGTCGACGACGCCAACAACCTGTACTCGACGTACTGAGCCGGTGTGACGCTCGCTCGTTGGCGACCCACGCGACGATGGTCCACGGTCCGCCGACGGACGGGCATCGACGAGCTTGATTCGGGCTGCTGCCGACACGCAAGACAGCGGCCCGCTTTCCATTCTTTCGCCGTCATGGCGCTGCGAGGTTCGGTATGAAACGCCGCGCTACGGACACGGGCCGGGGCTTTACTCTGTTGGAAGTGGTTCTCGTGATGGCGATCACGACCGTCTTCGCCAGCATCGCGCTGCCCCTCTACAGCCGCGCGGCCTTTCGCCACCAGGCCGATCTGGCGGCGCGGCGCGTGGCGACCGACCTGCGCCAGGCCCAGGCCTACGCCCGGACCGCTTCGACCTCTTGCCAGGTGACGTTCTACGCGACGACGGAGACGTACGAACTCAACGGCGTTGCCTCCCTCGACGGCGCGCCCGGCAACTATCAGGTCACGCTCACCGACGACCCGTACGAGGCGAAGATCGTCTCGGCGGATTTTGGCGGCAGTGCCCAGATTATCTTCAACGGCTGGGGCATGCCCAACAGCGGGGGCTCGGCGGTGGTGAGCGTCGGCTCGGAGCAGCGAACCATCGCCGTGGACAGTGCGACGGGGCAGGTCACGATCGAATGATAGCAGCGACGCGACAACACGAGCGGATTCACCGGCCTACGCGGCGGCGCGGTTTTACGCTGATCGAGATGGTGGTGACCGTGGCGATCCTGTCGGTGATCATGTTGGGCGTGGGCTCGGCGATGATCATTGCCACACGGGCGCTGCCCGAGGCGGACAACCCCGCCGCCGCCGCCATCGCCGGCGCTGCGGTCGTCGAACAGATCGCCACCGAGCTGCAATACGCCGTCTCCATCAGCGACAGCAACGCCACCGCCATTGAGTTTACCGTTGCCGACCGCAACAACGACGACGTGCCCGAGACCATCCGCTACCAATGGTCCGGCGCCTCCGGCGACCCGCTGACCCGACAATACAACGCCGGCGCAGTTGTCGCGCTCCTCCAAAACGTCGAAGACTTCGACCTCGTGTCCAGCCGTGATAAAGTCAGGGAGGAAATCCCGCAGACCAACGAAAGCGCCGAAACGACGCTGGCAAGCTACATTTCGGCACAAGATCTGCACGACTATCCCATTAAGGACACCGAGTGGTACGCGCAGTATTTCCTGCCGACGCTGCCTGCCGATACCATCAGTTGGAAAGTCACACGGGTAGTGATCTACGCCAAGATCGATGGGGCGTCCGACGGCGAAGTCCGCGTGCAACTCCAGCTTCCCACGGCCGGAAACCGTCCCAGCGGCCTCGTGCTCCAGGAGAACACGCTACTGGAGTCCGCGCTGCTGGAGACCTATGCGGCGCAGGAATTTTCATTCTCCCACGCCGCCGGTCTGTCGCCCGAGCAAGGCCTTTGCATTGTGGTCAAATGGATTGCGGACGCCACGGCGTGCAAGGTCCACGGGCAAGACAAGAACATGATGGGCCCCCACAACGACCTGGCGAAGTCTACGGATCGCGGCGCATCCTGGTCGCTGCTTACCGACCAATCGCTGCTTTTCTGCGTCTACGGGACCGTGAGCACGGCGGGTGATCCTGCCATTCAGGACACGTACTATCTGGGCGGAGCCAATGTGAAGCTTCGCACGAGGGGCGATGCCCAGGCGACGGTGCAGACCGGCGTACGACTTCTAAACCAGCCGGAGGTGGTCCAGTGATAGGCGTAAGCACACGCAAGGTCGTCCGGGCGACATACGGCGCCGGTTTCACGATTGTCGAGGCCGTGATCTCGACGATCATCGTCGCCGTCATGCTGGTCGCGGCGTTAAGCACGGTGGGCGCCTCGCGCGTCGTTCAACAGGAGACGTCTCTGGCCGAACGCGGCCGCCTGCTGGCCGAGGCGCTCCTGGCCGAAATCCTCCGCCAGCAGTACCAGGAGCCGGGCAAATCCGTGGCGTTCGGACCGGAGGGCGACGAATCCACCGCGACCAGAGCCGATTTCGACGATGTGGACGATTACAATGGATGGTCCGTCAGTCCTCCCGTCGCCAAGGATGGAACCGCCCTGGCCAACGCCGCGGGTTGGCAGCGCAGCGTCACCGTGGCATGGGTGGTTCCCAAAGAGCCGGCGCAGGCGGCGGGCGTAGAGACGTACGTCAAACGCATCACCGTGACGGCCAAACTCAACAATGTGACGCATGCCACGTTGGTGGCCTTGCGTGCGGATCGTCAGTGAGAATGGCGGGCAAGCCCCACCCTACGGATGTCAGGACAGTGGCGTGAGTAAGAAAGACCATCTCATCTCGGCGGACGCCGCCCGGCGGGCCCGGGTTGTCGGCAGCGTGTACCTGCACGTGCTGGCGTCCTCCGTTCTGGTCACGATCATCGGTTTGGCGGCGCTGGCCGGCGTGCGCATCCAGACGCGAGGCGCCCGGCGGGCGCGGGACTACGCCGAGGCTAGGAGCAGCGCCGTCTCGGCCGTGGAACTGGGCCTGTGGTTTGTCGCGCAGGACCCAAATTGGCGCAGCACCTGGGCCAACGGCGCCTGGCTCTCCGACAAAACGCTCGGCCACGCTACGTTCACACTCGAAGGCACAGACCCCCGGGACGGCGATCTGGCCGACTCGCCGTACGAACCGCTGGTGTTGACCGGTCTCGGTACCAAGGGCATCGCCCGCCACAAGACGCAGGTGACGCTGGTCCCCGTTATTGAGCCGCTGGAACTCTTGAACACATGCTGTCACGCCGCCGGCATGCTGCAGATCAAGGGAGGCAAAGCCATTACCGCCGTCGGCGCGCCGATTTCCACCAACGGCATATTGGACAACGACGAGATCATTGACGGCGACGCCGAGGCCGCCGGCACCGCTGATATGAAGATCATAACCGGCACGCTCACCGTTCCGGCTCCCGCCAAAGCAATGCCCGACGCCGGCGTCATTACCGACTATGCGAACCGGGCCACCGCGCTGCCGGCGCTCGCCGCCATCGACAAGGCGGTGCTGACGCCCACCTCGAATCCCTGGGGGACGACGGACGCGAACGGACTCTACTTCATGGATACCCTCGGGCACGACCTTACCATCAGGAACTCGCGCATCCACGGCACACTCCTCATCCGGACAGGTGCCGGCAAGAAGGTGATCATCGATAACGCCGTGTTCATACAAAACTACCGGTCGGATTGTCCCGTCCTGATCGTGGACGGCAGCCTGGAAATCAAGAACAATAGCTGCGATTATCCCCTGTCCGAGACTTCATGCGACACGAATTTCAATCCCGTGGGGGCGCCGTACGAAGGCGAGTCGGACGAGGACGCGCTGGACGAGTATCCCAACGAAATCAGGGGGCTCGTGCACGCCACGGGCTATCTGAAGCTGTTCGACAACGCGCGGATTAGGGGTGCCGTCGTCTGCGAAGACGCCGCCACGGTGGAAGGGACCAACACCATCATCCACGACCCCGACCTCTACACCAGTCCGCCCGAAGGCTACACCTACGTGCAGCGCATGCAAATCTCGCCGGGCTCCTGGAAGCAGGTCGTCGATTGAGCCCGTCCCCGCCACCCCGTACACTTGGCGGTGGCGGGTAACTTGTCGACAAGGTCCGCCGGCAAGCGCTCATCCTTTCGGCCGCAGCGCAGGCTCTCCCTGGTGTCATTTCGACCGGAGTCCCGGCGCGCCGGGACGGAGTGGAGAAATCTCTTTGCGGCCGAGGCACACTTCGCTTTCGCCGCCAGATTCCTCGACTACGCTCGGAATGACAATAGGTGGACGCTCGGAATGCCAGTGGGGCGGGAGCGGCCTCCCGTCGGAATGGCACGGGAGGCACCGGCCTCGCCAAAGGGTGCTGCAAACATGAGTCGCCGGTGGTCCTGTGCTTGATGAAAGCGACCGTTTACAGGGCGGGCGCGCCGCTGTAGAATGACGCGTTTCGCAAGGTAAATGCCCGCGCGGATGCGATGGTGACACCGACTGCCGGGCGAAACGGCTCTTGTGCAGAAGGAGAATGGTCATGACGGACTCTCGCTCAGCAGACAATCGAAGTACGCGACGCCGCTTTTTGGGCCGGACGGCGGCACTGGCCGCTCTGGCGGGCTCCGGCAGTTTGGCCGCGACGGGGTGTGCCGGTCTCGGGACACGATCTTCCCGGCGCAGGGGCGTCGCGGCAATCGAGCCCGGCGGCACCATTCTGTTCCAGGGCGACTCGATCACCGACGCCGGTCGCGACCGGGGGCGAGAGAACAATGCTAACGACACCCGCGCCCTGGGCAGAGGGTATGCCTTCCTGACGGCCGGCTCGCTGCTGGCCGACCATCCCGGCGCGGATCTGAAGATTTACAATCGCGGCATCAGCGGACACAAGGTCTTTCAGCTTGCCGACCGCTGGGACAAGGACTGCCTGGCCCTGGAGCCCGACCTCGTGAGCATCCTCATCGGCGTCAACGATATCTGGCACCGCCTCAACGGCAAGTACGACGGCACCGTGGAAGTGTACGAGAAAGACTACCTGGCTCTCATGGAGCGCACGCGCCGGGCGCTGCCCGAAGTGAAGCTTGTCGTTTGCGAGCCGTTCGTGCTCCGCTGCGGCGCCGTCAACGACAAGTGGTTTCCCGAGTTCGACGGCTACCGG
>Ga0180431_10004785_pt1 | contig 16788 bp, 17 predicted proteins | sample SS_ome_11_FD_132459 | JGI IMG/M metagenome (GOLD analysis project Ga0180431, IMG submission 132459) | Hypersaline lake sediment archaeal communities from the Salton Sea, California, USA - SS_1_MS_1 metaG | ecosystem: Environmental > Aquatic > Non-marine Saline and Alkaline > Hypersaline >... | reverse complement strand
TCCCGGTCTCATCGGGGGTCCCCAGCTTGTGCACGTCGGGGATTCCGCGCAGCCGGTCGAGCACCCGCGACAAGGCCCACCAGCCGACCAGCGAAACCAGCATGATCGAGAAGATCGCGTAGGACATCAGCAGCACCGGCCAGTAGTCGAGTGCCAGGCCGAATACGTGGCGGGCGTCCTCGGCGGGCTGCCGGAACGGTTCGAAAGCCGACATCACCGAGACCACCCCGTCGACGTTGGCTGTCATCGCCTGGAAGGTCAGCGTGCGCAGGCGCACGAGCACCGCCAGCAGTCCGATGATCACCAGGCCGAACAGCGTGCCGGCGATCAGCGAAACGGCGATGACCGTGGGCGTTCCGCGGCCGCGCCGCTTGATGATGCCGGTCAGTCCACCGACGTAGGCACAGTTGACCACCACCATGAACCCGCTGATACCGGCGATGAGGAACGCGACGGTGCTGGCGGCGAAGGTCGAGGCGATGAGTACCCGGAGCCGGTAGCGGTAGCCGAGTAGACCCATCGGAACGGTGGCCAGCAGCGAAATGCCGCCGGCGAACGGCACCACCACCGACACGATGGCCAGCGCGGCGCTCAACGCGCCCATCACCGCCGCCTGGGCGATCTCGACCGGGGACAGCGACCGCCGTGGACGTGGTTCGCGGAGCCGACCCGCCGGACGCTCGGGGAGCGCCTCCGGCCGAGTCCAGGTCATTGCTTGATTCTGCCAGTCGCGCGGGCCGCACCGGCGTTTCGACCTACCGCCGGCCCTACATCCACACTGTCGCCGTCTCGGTTTCCCTGGGCCGGGCCATCGGATGGTCGGGCCCCAGCAGGTTCGCGGTGATGGTCGTGCAGATCCTGTACATCGGGATGTCGAAGACGGAGTTGTTCATCGGCTGCTCGATGAAATGGCCGAGCCGCTCGGCGACGATGAAGGTCGCCATCAGCAGCAGCCCGATGACGATGCTGATCACGTTGTGCGTGCTGCCGTCGAGCCGGCTGAACGCCACGATGGCGAAGAACCAGGCAAGGAATCGGATGAAAAGGTCGTAGTGCACCGGCACCGGCTCGTTGCGGATGCGCTCCAGACCGCTCTGTGCGGTGGCCGCGCCGGTGTGCGCGTTCATCAGAAGCAGCCGGGCCTGCGGGTCGAGGTGGCCGGCGGAGGCCAGCGCGGCCACCTCGGCGGCCTGCCGGTTGAGCAGTTCGGTGGCGGGGGTGTCGGGGGGATCCTCCGGGGTGAGTTCGGCGACGCCGGGCAGCGGGCTCACGCCGCGCATCTCGGCGGCCAGCTGCCAGCCGTAGCGCACCTGGCGGCGGCGCATGCGGTCGGCCGCCGCACCCATCCGGGCCGAACCGTCGTCGACCGATGTCAGGCTGTCGCGCAGCACCCTTGAGCTGATGATGATCGCTCCCCACAGGGTGCGAGCCTCCCACCACCTGTTGTAGGCGGTGGTGTTGCGAAAGCCGATGAACACCGAGGCTCCGATACCCAGCACCGAGAGCACCGCCGCGGCGTAGTCGATCTGAGCCGGGTCCGGAACGGGCATGAGCACCCCGGCGACCACGACGACGGCCAACAGCGAGTAGCGCAGCTGCCACAGCACCAACGCACTGGCCCTGGCGGTACCGAACCGCCCCTCCGCCCTGATCACGTCCGCTGCCCGCTACCGGCGCCGACCCGCACCGGGTTCAAAGTCCGTGTCAGCCGAGATCAGGACCAGGAGTCGGTCGAGGGGATGTCCGGCAGCATGTCTCCGGGCGCCATCGGGTTGTTCGCCAGGTAGCCCAGGCAGGAGCCGACCCGGCCGGGCATGCAGGGGCCGCCCCCGACGCTGGGTGAGTGTCCGGCCATCTGCCAGCAGTTCCCGGAATTCGGGTCGGACATGTAGCCCGCGGCGCAGTTCTGCCCGGGCGAAGCCGGGGCCGGCGGCGCCGCCTGGGTGGGAGCGGAAGCGATCAGCGCCGCCGCGGCAGCCCCGACGAGAAGGGCAGGGGCGGTCAGCCGGGTCATCATGGCAGGGTTCTCCGTCGCGTCGAGAGGGCTGTTTCCTGACTTTACCCGGGGTGTGGCTCCCCCGGATGGACTCGAACCATCAACCGTCCGATTAACAGTCGGAAGCTCTGCCAATTGAGCTACAGGGGACCGCGTACGCGCCGCGTCTCCGCGGACGGACACCGACTGTAGCCTACCGCCGCCGCACACCGCTCAGCGGGGATCGGGCAGGATGGGGTCATGATCGGTTATCTGGCCGTGTTGGCCGCCGGCTACGTGTTGGGGACGAAAGCGGGCCGTGGGCGCTATGAGCAGATCGCCGGCACCTACCGGGCGGTGACCGGACACCCCGCGACGAAGTCGGTGCTCGACGCGGGCCGTCGCAAGCTAGCCGAGCGGGTCTCGCCCGACCCGGCGATGGTGCGGCTGACCGAGATCGACTCCGAGACCACGGTGATCGAGCCCGACCGCCCCGGTCGCTAGGGTGCGACCGGGATGTTGATCGTCTGACCGGGCAACAGCGGGCCGGTGACCAGGCCGACGCCGGAACTGACCCCGCCGGGGCCGTAGACCCCAACGTTCGGGGTGCCGACGTAGGTGGGCGATCCGTTGGAGTAGCCCATGCAGATCCCGTCTCCGCGCGAGCCGAACCAAGCCAGGCAGTCACCGCTGGCCGAGGCGGCCGGCGCGACGGCGGTGGCCAGCAGGGGCCCGGCGACGATGGCGGCGATCAGCCCAGACGGCCGACCCAGCCTTTTCACGGTAGCCATACCTGACCTTTCGCCCGGGGCGACGCGCCCGTTAGCCCCACAACCATATCCCGATCCGCTCACGCGGTCAGGTCGTCGCCACTGGCCTGCTCCAGCAGGCTGCGGCGGTAGGCCTCCAAGGCCACCAAGTCGCCGAACAGGGCGTGGTAGTCCTCACCCTGTTCGACCGGGGACATCCTCTGCAGCTTGGACTTGACCTCGGCCACCTGGCGGCCCACCCACACCTCCTGAAGACGGGCCAGAACACCGGAGATGTAGCGCGGCAGCCGCCCCTCGTCATCGACCTTTATCGCCTCCACACCCAACTCACTGACCAGGCCCTGGTGGTCCGCGGCGCGTTCACGCACCGCCTCGATCCACTGCGCCCCGGTCTGCCCGGCCGAGGTGCCGCCGGCCGCGGCGACCGCGGCGGCGACCGCGGCGTAGCCGGGCTGGGTGAAGCTCTCCGGCGGCAGCGCGTCGAACACCGGCCCGGCCAGCGCCGGATACTGCAGGGCCGCCTTGAGCGCCTCGCGCTGCGGCCACAGGGTCGGGTCCCGAGGGTCGGGCCGGCCGGAGGCCTCACCCGCCGCCGGCGAGGGGGCGCGAGCCGGGGATGGACGACGACCGGTGCCGCGCCGGGACGGTGCCGCGCCGGCCTGTTCACGGACCCGGCCGACCACCTGGGCGACGTCGTCCCAGCCGACCCATCCGGCCAGTTGCCGGGCGTATTCGTCCCGCAGGGTGGCGTCCTTGATCTGGGCGACCATCGGCACGCACCGGCGCAGCGCCGCGACCCGGCCCTCGGCGCTGTCCAGGTCGTGTTCGGCCAGGGCGGTGCGGATGGCGAACTCGAACAGTGGGGTGCGCCGGGCCACGAGGTCACGCAAGGCCGTGTCGCCGGCGGCCAGGCGCAGGTCGCACGGGTCCATCCCGTCGGCCGCCACCGCCACGAAGCTCTGCCCCGCCAGGTTCTGCTCCCCGGCGAACGCCTTGAGCGCGGCGGCCTGTCCGGCGGCGTCCCCGTCGAAGACGTAGATCAACTCGCCGCGGAAGAACTTGTCGTCCATCATCAGCCGGCGCAGCATCGACAGGTGCTCGTCGCCGAAGGCGGTGCCGCAGGACGCGACGGCGGTGCCGACCCCGGCCAGGTGCATGGCCATCACGTCGGTGTAGCCCTCGACGACGACGGCCTGATGCCCCTTGGCGATATCGCGTTTGGCCAGGTCCAGCCCGAACAGCACCGAGGATTTCTTGTACAGCGTGGTCTCCGGGGTGTTGACGTACTTCGCCTCGATGGGGTCGTCGTCGAAGACCCGGCGGGCTCCGAACCCGAGGGTCTCGCCCGAGGCGCCGCGGATCGGCCACAGCAGCCGGCGGTGGAACCGGTCGATCGGCCCCCGCCGGCCCTCCCGGGACAATCCGGCGGCTTCGAGTTCCCGGAACTCGAAGCCTTTTCGGATCAAATGGCGGGTCAGGGTGTCCCATCCCGAAGGAGCGAAACCACAGCCGAAGCGGTGCGCGGCCTGGGCGTCGAAGTTGCGCTCGGTCAGGTAACGGCGCGCCGGGGCCGCTTCCTCGGACTGCAAAGCGGCGGAATAGAACTCCTGCGCGGCGGCATTGGCGGCCACCAACCTGCTGCGGCTGCCGCGGTCACGCTGGACGCTGGTGCCGCCGCCGGTGTAGGTGACCGCGTACCCGATCCGGTCGGCCAGCAGTTCGACCGACTCGACGAAGCTGACGTGCTCGATCTTCTGCATGAACGCATAGACGTCACCGCCTTCGCCGCAGCCGAAACAGTGGAAGTGACCGTGGTTGGGCCGGACGTGGAAGGACGGCGACTTCTCGTCGTGGAAGGGGCACAGGCCTTTCAGCGAGTCGGCGCCCGCGCGGCGCAACTGAACGTAGTCGCCGACGACGTCCTCGATGCGGACCCGGTCCCGGATGGCGGCGATGTCGGTGTCGGGAATACGTCCCCGCCGGCCGCCGCCCCCCGCCGCCGCTGTCACCGGCTCAGTGTAGGCGGCAGGCTGCGGGCGCCGTCGTCGATGTGCTCCAGCCGTCCCTCGGTGTAGGAGGCGATCTGGTCGACGACGACCCGCAGCCGTCCGGCGTCATCGGCGGCCTCCTCGAAGGCCGGAGCCAGCAGTGCGTCCAGGGTGGCCGGAGCGTCGCCGAGCAGCCGCCCGGCCACCCGGTGCACCCGTTCGCGCTGACGCTCCTGCAGGGCCAGGTGTCGCGGGTCGGACATGATGAACTGCAGGGCCAGGGTCTTGAGCACCGCGACCTCGGCCCGGACCTCCGTGGGCACCCGCAGATCGGCCTGGTAGCGCACCAGCGGCTGCGGTCCGGCGTGCCGGCGGGTCTCGGCGACCGCGGCGGAGGCGAACCGCCCGACCAGCTCACTGGTGAGTCTCTTGAGCGCGACCGAAGCGCCCAGGGTGCCGTCGAACCGCCCGGCCGCGGCCACCACCGGAAGCGCGGACAGCCGCTGGGCGGCCGCCTCCAGGTCCGCGGCGCCGGGGGTCGACTCGGGAGTGGACCCGTAGGCCGAGGCGCCCAGCCGGGCCAGCCCGGCCGCGGCGTCGGAGTCGGCCAGCACCCTCAGGTCGATGCGTCCGGAGATGACACCGTCCTCGACGTCGTGCACCGAGTAGGCGACGTCGTCGGCCCAGTCCATGACCTGGGCCTCCAGGCAGGTCCGGCCCGGCGGCGCGCCGGCCCGGACCCAGTCGGCGATCACCTGGTCGTCGGGATAGAAACCGAACTTCCCGCCGCCGTCGGGGCGGGGCCACGGGTATTTGGTGACGGCGTCGAGGGCTGAGCGGGTCAGGTTCAGCCCGATGCTGCGGCCCTGCGGGTCGAGGACCTTCGGCTCCAGGCGGGTCAGGATCCGGAAATTCTGGGCGTTGCCCTCGAAACCGCCGCAACCGGCGGCGATCTCATCGAGCGCCCGTTCGCCGTTGTGGCCATAGGGCGGATGGCCGATGTCGTGGGCCAGGCCGGCCAGGTCGACCAGATCGGGGTCGCAGCCCAGGGCCACCGCCATGCCCCGGCCGATCTGGGCGACCTCCAGCGAGTGGGTCAGCCTGGTCCGCGGGTTCGCGCTCTCCCTCGGACCGACCACCTGGGTCTTGTCGGCCAGCCTGCGCAGCGCCGCGCTGTGCAGCACCCTGGCCCGGTCGCGGGCGAAGTCGGTGCGGTGCTCGGCGTTGGTTCCGGGCAGCGCGGCGGTCTTGGCCGGCTCGGGCCTCAGGCGCTCCCGGTCCGGCCGCAGATACGGATCGTCGGTGTTCACTGCCGCACAGTCTGCCAAGTTTTGCTGGCACATCGTTTCCGGCCACTAGATTGGCGGGATGCGCACGCACCGTCTGCTCAGTTTGCTGCTCGCCGCATTCGTCGCGGCCGCCACCGTGTTGGCACCGTCGGTGGCCGCCGAGCCGCCGTTCCGGCTGCCCGACTACGTCACCGACAACGCCGGGGTGCTCGACGCGCGTGCGCTGGCCGATGTGCAGAGGTCTGTCGACCAGCTCTACAGCCAGCGGCGGGTTCGGCTGTGGGTGGTCTACGTCGAGGATTTCGATCAGCCGTCCGGGGCCGTCGACTGGGCGAATAGGACCCGTACCGCCAGCGACCTGGGCAGCGGGGACGCCCTCCTGGCGGTCTCGATCGGCCAGCGGTCGTATGCGTTCCTGGTGCCCCCGCAGGCTGCCGGGGGCAGCTCCACCGCCGTCGACGACCTGCGCCGCGACCGCATCGAACCCGCCCTGCGCGACGACGACTGGGCCGGCGCGGCGATCGCGGCGGCCACCGGCCTGGCGGGTGTGGGCGACCGCCCCCGCGGCGGTGGCAGCGGCGGTAGCAGTGGCGGCGGCGTCTCGTTGGTGCCGGTGCTGGTGCTGGCCGGCGGCGGGCTGGTGCTGATCGGCGGGCTTTCGCTGTGGGGCCGGCGCAGCAGGCGCAAGCGCCACCTGGCTGCGGTGGAGGCGGCCAAGCAGATCGACCCCACCGATCCCGAGGCGCTGGCGTCGGTGCCGATCAACGCCCTCGACGAGTTGTCCCGCTCACTGGTGGTCGATGTCGACAACGCGGTGCGCACCAGCGCCAACGAACTGACGCTGGCCGTCGAGGAGTTCGGGGAGGCCCGGACCGCACCGTTCGCCGCGGCGGTCAGCCATGCCCGCCAAACCCTGGAGCAGGCGTTCGCGGTGCGCCAGAAGCTCGACGACGACGTCCCCGAGCCGCTGCCCGAGCGCCGCGCGCTGCTGACTCGAGTGGTGCTCTCGGCGGCGGAGGCCAACCGTGACCTGGAAGCCCAGAACGCGGCATTCCACCAGATGCGGGACCTTGTCATCAATGCGCCCGAGCGTCTGGACGCGTTGACCCGGCGGCTGGTGGACCTCACAACGCGGCTGGAGCCCTCCCAGCAGACCCTGACCCAGCTGCACACCGAGTTCTCCGAGACCGCGCTGGCCTCGGTCTCGCGCAACGTCAACGCGGCCCGGGAGCGGATCGGGTTCGCCGAGCAGACCATCACCCGCGGCCGCGAACTGGCCGCCCGGCCCGTGGCCGGGGAGGTGGGCGAGATCGTCGACTGCGTGCGCGGCGCCGAGTCGGCCCTGCAGCAGACCTCCACCATGCTCGACGCGGTGGACAGCGCCGCCAGCGACATCCGCCGGTCCGTCGCCGCGCTGCCGGCGGCGATCCAGGACATTCAGCGGGGAATCGCCCAGGCCGACGAGGAACTCGCCCAGGGTGGGCTGACCAACGCCGCCGAACTGTCCACCGCCCGGGTCGCCGCGGTGGCGGCCGCCGCGGCCGCGCAGTCCAAGGGACACTCCGACCCGCTGGGAACGTTCACCGAGCTGACCCAGGCCGACGCCAACCTGGACCGGCTGCTGAGCAGTGCGGCCGCCGAACGGGAGGCCGCCGAACGGCTCGAGCGCGCCTACGAGCAGGCGGTCCTGACCGCACAGTCCCGGGTCCGCTCGGTGTCGGAGTACATCGACACCCGTCGCGGCGGCATCGGTCCGGAGGCCCGCACCCGGCTCAACGAGGCGGTGCGCCAACTGGAGACCGCGACCGCCAAACGCAAGACCAGCGTCAGCGACGCGATCGCGCACGCCAACAGCGCGTCGCTGCTGGCCGCCCAGGCCCAGCAACTGGCCAACGCCGATGTCCAGGCCGGGCAACGCCGGTACCAGTCCCACTATCGCGGCGGCCAGTCGGATATGGGCGCGATGATCGGCGGCATCATCCTGGGCAACATCCTCAGCGGCGGCGGTTTCGGCGGCGGCCACCGGGGCGGCGGCAGCGGAGGCGGATGGACCTCGACGACCTACGGGGGCTCCCGGGGCGGCGGCGGCGGGATGTTCGGCGGCGGCGGGCGGTTCTGACCCGCGCGGCTCAGACCGTCAGTTTCGCCGCCAGATAGCCCGTCACGGCGTCCAATCCGACCCGTTCCTGGGACATCGAATCGCGCTCGCGCACGGTGACCGCCTGATCGTCGAGGGTGTCGAAGTCGACCGTCACGCAGAACGGGGTGCCGATCTCGTCCTGACGGCGGTAGCGGCGGCCGATCGCGCCGGCGTCGTCGAAGTCGACGGTGAAGTTGCGGCGCAGCTCCGCGGCCAGGTCCCGGGCCTTGGGGCTGAGTTCCTCGTTGCGCGACAGCGGCAGTACGGCCGCTTTGACCGGCGCCAGCCTGGGATCCAGGCGAAGCACGGTGCGCTTGTCGACCCCGCCCTTGGCGTTGGGCGCCTCGTCCTCGGCGTAGGCGTCGACCAGGAAGGCCATGAACGAGCGGGTCAGGCCGGCTGCGGGTTCGATGACATAGGGGATGTAGCGGCGGTCGCCGGCCTGGTCGTAGAACGACAGGTCGGTCCCGGAGTGCTCGGAGTGGGTCTTCAGGTCGAAGTCGGTGCGGTTGGCGACACCTTCCAGCTCACCCCAGGGGTTGCCGGCGAAACCGAACTTGTACTCGATGTCGACGGTGCGGTCGGAGTAGTGGGACAGCTTCTCCTTGGGGTGCTCGTAGAGCCGCAGGTTGTCGCGGTCGATGCCCAGGTCGACGTACCACTGCAGGCGGGTGTCGATCCAGTACTGGTGCCATTCCGGGGCGGTGTCGGGCTCGACGAAGAACTCCATCTCCATCTGCTCGAACTCGCGGGTGCGGAAGATGAAGTTGCCGGGGGTGATCTCGTTGCGGAAGCTCTTGCCGATCTGGCCGATCCCGAAGGGCGGCTTGCGCCGGGCGGTGGTCACCACGTTGGCGAAGTTGACGAAGATGCCCTGGGCGGTTTCCGGCCTCAGATAGTGCAGGCCCTCCTCGGTCTCGATCGGGCCCAGATAGGTCTTGAGCATCATGTTGAACTCGCGGGGCTCGGTCCACTGCCCCTTGGTACCGCAGTCCGGGCAGACGATGTCGCCCATCGGCACCGACTCGGGATCAGAGATGCCCTCCTTGGCGCCCTTCTTCTCGAAGTGCGCCTCCTGCAGATGGTCCTGACGGTGCCTCTTGTGGCAGTTCATGCACTCGACCAGCGGGTCGTGGAATACCTCGACGTGACCGGAGGCCACCCACACCTCGCGGGGCAGGATGATCGAGGAGTCCAGCCCGACCACGTCGTCGCGGCCGGTGACCACCGAGCGCCACCACTGCCGCTTGATGTTCTCCTTGAGTTCCACCCCCAGCGGGCCGTAGTCCCACGCCGAGCGGGTGCCACCGTAGATCTCGCCGGAGGGGTAGACCAAGCCGCGGCGCTTGGCCAGGTTGACGACGGATTCGATGACGGACGCCACGACGTGCCACTCTCCTGCCTGGTTGGGAACCTGCTAAGAGTAGCGGCAGCCCGGCCGGACCCTTTGACATGCTCGGCGGCGGGATGCATCGTTGGTGCCGATGGCTTCCAGCGGCGAAGGGGTCTCAGACGGCGCGGCCACCCGGCGCGACTCCGGCGGAGGTGTGCGGGCCACCCGGCAGCGCTCGGCGGTGGTGGCACTGCTCGACGACCTCGACGGCTTCCGCTCCGCGCAGGAACTGCACGACGAACTACGCCGCCGGGACCAGCCCATCGGCCTGACCACGGTGTACCGCACCCTGCAGACGCTGGCCGCGGCCGGACTGGTCGACACCGTGCGCACCGACTCCGGCGAGGCGGTCTACCGGCGCTGCGCGGCGCCCCATCACCACCATCATCTGGTCTGCCGCACCTGCGGTTCGGCGGTGGAGGTCAGCGGCCTGGAGGTAGAGGCGTGGGCCGCCGAGGTGGCCGCCCGGCACGGTTTCACCGACGTCAGCCATACCATCGAACTGTTCGGGACCTGCGCGGACTGCCGCTGAGGGTCAGGCTCGGCCGAAGCGGCGGTTGCGGTTGACGTACTCCTCGCACGCGGCCCACAGGTCGCGGCGGTCGTAGTCGGGCCAGAGCTTGTCCTGGAACACGTACTCGGCATACGCGGCCTGCCACAGCATGAAGTTGCTGGACCGCTGCTCACCGGAGGTCCGGATGAACAGGTCGACGTCGGGGATGTCGGGCCGGTGCATGTGGGCGGCCAGGGTGGCCTCGCTGACCCGTTCCGGGTCGATGCGGCCGGCGGCGGCGTCCCGGGCGATCTGCCGCGCGGCTTCGGCAATCTCGGCCCGGCCGCCGTAGTTCACGCAGTAGTTGACGGTGATGACCCGGTTGTCGACGGTCATCTGCTCGGCGATGTCGAACTCCTTGATCACGCTGCGCCACATCCGGGCCCGGGAACCCACCCAGCGCATCCGCACGCCCATGATGTCGAGGTTCTCCCGGCGGCGGCGCACCACCTCCCGGTTGAACCCCATCAGGAACCGGACCTCATCGGTGCTGCGCCGCCAGTTCTCCGTGGAGAAGGCGTAGACCGTCAGATGCTTGATGCCGAGTTCAATTGCCCCACAGGTGATGTCGATGAGCACCGCCTCGCCCATCTTGTGGCCTTCGGTTCGGCTCAGGCCCCGCTGGGTCGCCCACCGGCCGTTGCCGTCCATCACCACGGCGACGTGCGCGGGCAGCTGGTCGGCCGGGATCAGCGGCGGCGCGGCTTTGGAGATGTGCTGGGGCGGCCGGCGGGGGCCGCCGTCCGGCGCCGGCGGCAGGTCCGGGAACTGCACCGGCCAGGTTGAGGTGTCGGGGAAGACCGGGTAGTCGTCGGGCGCGGGGGGCAGCTGCGGGAACCGCCCCCGCCGCCTGCGCTCAGCCCCCCGCCAGGAGCTGGCCACCCGGTCCATCGCCATGGGGGACATCCTGCCTGAATACCTCGGGGATATTGGTCACCGGCCGGGACTGGACCCGTTCCACCAGCGGCAGTGTCCGCAACTGCCGCTCCAGATGCCATTGCAGGTGGGCGGCGACCAGGCCGCTGGCATGGCCGCGGTGCTGCCCCGAGGAGGACTCGGCACTGTCCCAGTCACCCTCGTAGAGCGCCGCCATCAGATCCAGTACGGCCTGCGGCGGGGTCACCGACCCGGAGGGCCGGCAGTGCACACACACGCTGCCGCCGGCCGCGATGTGGAAGGCACGGTGCGGGCCGGGGGCGGCGCAGCGGGCGCATTCGGTCAACGCCGGCGCCCAGCCGGCGATGCCCATGGCCCGCAGCAGGTAGGCGTCGAGCACCAGTTCGCGGGGGCGGGCGCCGTCGGCGACCGCCCGCAGGGCGCCGACGGTGAGCCGGTGCAGGGCCGGCACCGGGGCGCGTTCCTCACCGGCGAGCCGTTCGGCGGTCTCCAGCACGGCACACGCGCAGGTGTAGCGGCCGTAGTCGCTGACGATGTCGGCGGCGAACGCATCGACGGACACCACCTGGGTGACGATGTCCAGATTGCGGCCGGGGTGCAGTTGAACGTCGATATGGGCGAACGGCTCCAGCCGCGAGCCGAACTTGCTGCGGGTCCGCCGAACCCCTTTGGCGACCGCGCGGACCAGCCCGTGGTCGCGGGTCAGCAGGGTGACGATGCGGTCGGCCTCGCCGAGTTTGTGCTGGCGCAGCACGACCGCCCGGTCCCGGTACAGCCGCATCGCATCAGTCTCTCACCGGGTCCGGGACATACCTAGGACCACGGCCGATCCGCCGGGCCTGAAATCCCGGCCGACCCTAAAAACCCAGACGGCCCAACTGCTTGGGATCCTGCTGCCAGTTCTTGGCCACCTTGACCCGGAGCTCGAGATAGACCTTGGTGCCCAGCAGCCGTTCGATCTGGCGCCGCGCGGCGCTGCCGACCTTTTTCAGCCGCGCCCCGCCGCGCCCGATCACGATCCCCTTCTGGCTGTCCCGCTCGACGTAGAGCACCGCGTGGACGTCGATCAACTCGCCCTGCTCCTCGGTCCGGCCCTCCCTGGGGCGTACCTCGTCGATCACCACCGCCAGCGAGTGCGGCAGCTCATCGCGCACGCCCTCCAGGGCGGCCTCCCGGATCAGTTCGGCCATCAGGACCTCCTCGGGCTCGTCGGTCAGTTCGCCGTCGGGGTAGAACGCCGGACCCGGCTCGAGATGCCCAGCCAGCACGTCGGTCAGCACGTCGACCTGCTCGCCGGTGGCCGCCGACACCGGGACGATCGCCGCCGCGCTGTCACCGACGAGTTCGTTGACCGCCACGAGCTGGGCTGCGACCTTGTCCCGGGCCACCTTGTCGATCTTGGTGACGATGACCACCAGCGCGGTCCGCGGCGCCACGGCGCGGACTTGCTCGTAGATCCAGCGGTCCCCGGGGCCGATCGGCTCGTCGGCCGGGATGCACAGACCGATCACATCGACGTCGGTGTAGGTGTCGCGGACGAGGTCGTTGAGCCGTTTGCCCAGCAGGGTCCGCGGCCGGTGCAGACCCGGAGTGTCGACGAGCACGATCTGAAAATCCGGGCGGTGCACGATGCCGCGGATGGTGTGCCGGGTGGTCTGCGGCCGGTTGGAGGTGATAGCCACCTTGCTTCCGACCAGCGCGTTGGTGAGCGTGGACTTGCCGGTGTTGGGCCGGCCCACCAGGCACACGAAACCGGAACGGAACCCCGCGGTCTGCGGCGCGCTCACGCCGGGCGCCCGGACCGGTCGGTGAGGATCACCGTCGCCGACGGCGAGACCTCACGCACCGCGGCGATGCCCGCGTCCTGCGCGGATCCGCCGACCAGGACCGCCGCCTCGAATCCCCTCGCCCCGCTGCCCATCGCGGTGGCGACCGCGACCTGCAGTCCGGTCAGGGTCAAGGCCGTCAGGCTCACCGGGGCACCCGCGTAGGTCCGGCCGTCGACATCGCGAACGGCAGCGGCACTGCCGGAATCCGAACGCGCCATGGCGGCCCGGGCCAGGGTCACCAGTTTGCCGTCCTCGGGGTCGAGCGGCTCACTCGTCGTCATCGTCGGCCTCCGGTTCAGGGCAGCGCACCAGCACGGTGCCGATCCGGACCCGGCCCCGCGGGTCGGGGCCGCCCTCGGCGACCAGTCGCAGGCCGTGTGAGACCACCTGAGCCCCGGGCAGCGGAACCCGGCCCAGTTCCAGTGCCAGCAGACCGCCGACGGTGTCCACGTCGAGGTCCTCGTCGAACTCCACGCCGCACAGCTCGCCGACGTCCTCGATCGGCAGCCTCGCCGACACCCGGAAGCTGCCGTCCCCGAGGTCCTCCACGGGAGCGACCTCGCTGAAGTCGTACTCGTCGGCGATCTCGCCGACGATCTCCTCCAGCACGTCCTCGATCGTGACCAGGCCCGCCGTGGCGCCGTACTCGTCGACCAGGAGGGCCATGTGGTTCCGGTCCCGTTGCATCTCCCGCAGCAATTCGTCGAGCGGCTTTGAGTCGGGTACGAAGACCGCCGGCCGCATCACCTCGTCCACCGTGGTGTCGCTGCCGCCGTTGCGCGAGTAGTAGGTCCGGCGCACCAGGTCCTTGAGGTAGACCACGCCGACGATGTCATCGACGTTCTCCCCGACCACCGGGATTCGGGAGTACCCGCTGCGCACCGCCAGCGATGTCGCCTGCCCGGCGGTCTTGTCCGCCTCGATCCAGACCATCTCGGTGCGCGGGACCATCACCTCGCGGGCCGGAGTGTCGCCGAGCTCGAACACCGACTGGATCATCCGGCGTTCCTCGTCGGCCACCACCCCGCTCTGCTGTGCCATGTCGACGACCTCGCGCAGCTCGGTCTCCGATGCGAATGGGCCGTTGCGGAACCCGCGACCCGGCGTGAGCGCGTTGCCCAACAGCACCAGAAGCCGGCTGATCGGGGCCAGCAGCACCGAAAGCACCTGCAGCGGAAGGGCTGAGGCCAGGGCGATCGAGTACGCGTGCTGACGGCCCAGGGTGCGTGGACCGACCCCGACGGCGACGAAACTGGCCACGGTCATGATGCTGGCCGCCGCGACAAGCGTCCACTCGATGCTGAGATGGTCATAGAGGTAGGCCACGAAAAGCACCGCGGCGGTTGCCTCGCAAGCGATCCTCAGCAGCACCACCAGATTCACGTAGCGCGGCTTCTCGGTCACCAGGCGAGCCAGCCGAACGGCGCCCGGGCGCTCCTGGCGCACCAGTTCCTCGACCCGGGCGACCGACACCGTGCCGATGGCGGCGTCGATCGCCGAGAAGAGCCCCGCGAGCGCGACCAGTGCTATCGCGCCGATCAACGGCGCCAACTCGCTCAATTGCCGAAGTGCCGGGACTTGTCGAGCAACCGGCGGTCCCTCTCGGCCTGACGGTCGGAGTGGTAGGCCTCCACCTGCTCGGCCACCCACTCCTCGAGCAGCCGGCGCTGCAGGGCGAACATCTCTTTCTCCTCGTCCGGTTCGGCGTGGTCGAAACCAAGAAGGTGCAGAACCCCGTGGACGGTCAGCAGCGCCAGCTCGTGGCCCAGACTGTGGCCGGCGGCGGCGGCCTGGTCGGCGGCGAACTGCGGACACAGCACGATGTCGCCCAGCATCGAGGGTCCCGGATCCGGCGCGTCGGGCCTCCCGCCCGGCTCGATCTCGTCCATCGGGAAGCTCATCACGTCGGTGGGACCGGGCAGGTCCATCCACCTCATGTGCAGATCGGCCATGGCGTTGGTGTCCAACAGAACCATGGACAACTCCGCGGCCGGGTTGACGTCCATCCGGCGGATCACGAACCGGGCGACGCTGATCAGTTCCTCTTCGGAGACGTCGAGACCGGACTCGTTGGAAACCTCGATGCTCATCGCCGGTTACCGCCGGGACCGTCGTCGGGGCCGGTCGAGTCCGGGCTGCTCGGAGGCTCGGGCGTAGGCGTCGACGATCTCCGAGACCAGCCGGTGGCGAACGACGTCGGCGCTGGTGAGTTGGGCGAAGTGGATATCGTCGATGCCGTCGAGGATCTCCACCGCCGCCCGCAGCCCGGACTTGGCCCCGCCGGGCAGATCGACCTGGGTGATATCGCCGGTGACAACGATTTTCGAGCCGAAGCCCAGGCGGGTCAGGAACATCTTCATCTGTTCGGCGGTGGTGTTCTGCGCCTCGTCGAGGATGATGAAGGCATCGTTGAGAGTCCGGCCCCGCATGTATGCCAGCGGCGCCACCTCGATGACCCCGGCGCTCATCAGCTTGGGAATGGCCTCGGGGTCCATCATGTCGTGCAGCGCGTCGTAGAGCGGGCGCAGGTACGGGTCGATCTTCTCGCTGAGCGTCCCGGGCAGAAAGCCCAGCCGCTCACCGGCTTCCACGGCGGGCCGGGTCAGGATGATCCGGGTGACCTTTTTGGACTGCAAGGCCTGCACGGCCTTGGCCATCGCCAGATACGTCTTCCCCGTTCCCGCCGGCCCGATTCCGAACACCACCGTGTTGGCGTCGATGGCATCGACGTAGCGCTTCTGGTTCAGCGTCTTGGGCCGGATGGTGCGGCCCCGCCGGGACAGGATGTCCAGAGTCAGCACTTCGGCCGGCGAGGCGTCCTCGGTGCCGGTCAGCATCGCGACGCTGCGCCGCACCGAGTCCGGTGACAGCGCCTGCCCGCCGGCCACCACCGCGATGAGTTCGGCGACAGCGCGCTCGGCCAGCGCCACGTCGGCGCCGCTGCCGGTGAGGGTGACGGTGTTGCCGCGCACGTGCACGTCGGCGGTCAGACTGTCCTCGAGGGCACGCAGGTTCTCGTCGGCCGAACCGAGAAGTCCGACGACGAGATCGGGCGGAACCGTCATGCTGCTGCGTACCGGCGCAGCGGCGGCGCTTTCGCGGGGCGTCAGTTCGATGCCTGCCTTCCGGGAATCCGACCAGACGATTCTACCGCCAGCGCCCCGCGAGCACACCCAGTGCGCCCAGGGCCACCGCCGCGGCGGTCGAGGTTCGCAGCACCGCGGGCCCCAGCCGCACCGGGACCGCACCGGCCCCCGACAACGCCGTCAGCTCCTCCTCGCCGATCCCGCCCTCCGGCCCCACCACCAGGACTATCGACTCGGCATGGGCCACGTGGGATTCCGCCAGGCCGGTAACGGCGGACTCGTGCAGGACCAGCGCCGCGGCGCCGGCCCCAACCCGCGCTGCGACGTAGTCGGCCAGTTCGCCACCGGTCATCGGACCCGACACCGGCGGGATGCGGGCCCGCCGCGACTGCCGGGCGGCCGAACGGGCGACCGCACGCCAGCGCCGAATCCCCTTCTGCGCACGCTCACCATCCCAGCGAGCCACGCACCGGCCCGCCTGCCAGGCGACGAACTCGTCGGCCCCGGCCTCGGTGGCCAGCTCGACGGCCAGCTCGGAGCGGTCCGATTTCGGGATCGCCTGGACGACGGTCACCGTCGGCCGCGGCGGCACGAGGACGCTGCGGCGCTGCACCCGAGCGGTCAGGCTGCGCTTGTCGGCCGCCTCCACCACACACTCGGCCACCGCACCGTTGCCGTCGGACACCAGGAGCCGCTCACCGGGGCGCACCCGGCGCACCGAGGCGGCATGGAAACCCTCGTCGCCGTCGACGAGCACGGCCGCGCCGACCTCGGGCACCGCCTCGACGTAGAACAGCGCCGCGGTCAACGATCAGCGGCCGCTGAAGGTTTCCCGCAGCCGACTGAACAGTCCCCCGCCGCCGGCCTG
>Ga0180431_10004784_pt1 | contig 16789 bp, 10 predicted proteins | sample SS_ome_11_FD_132459 | JGI IMG/M metagenome (GOLD analysis project Ga0180431, IMG submission 132459) | Hypersaline lake sediment archaeal communities from the Salton Sea, California, USA - SS_1_MS_1 metaG | ecosystem: Environmental > Aquatic > Non-marine Saline and Alkaline > Hypersaline >... | reverse complement strand
GTTCGGCGCGGACGCGATCGCCACCGGCGTCCCCCAGTCCGCGCCGTCGCCGCCGAGCGCCCGCAGGTACCAGACCTGCTCGTCCGCGCTGCTGTGACAGGCGACGGCCGGACGGTCCCCGACGACCTCCAGGCAGCCGCTGCCCAGCCGGTAGTCGCCCGCCGGCGTGAGGTCAACCGAGGCCAGGGCCCAGCTGAGCCCGCTCTCGTCGGAGCTGCGCAGGAACCGGATCAGCGGCGCGGTGTGGATGCCCGTCATGTACGCGACCGCCGGCCGGTCGGCCACCTCGCTCAGCGCCGTGCCGTACGCCACTTCGGCCTCCACGTAGCGCACCACGCGGGGCGCGAGCGGCCACACCGACCCGGTGGAGTTGCCGGCCCGGATGTAGAGCAGGTCGCCGCCGACCAGCGCATCCTGGTTGTGGCAGGTCACGGCGGGATGCCCGCCCACCGTGCTGAGCGACGGATAGATCAGCAGCCCGGAGTCGGAGTGGACAGCGGCGTCGATGATCGGGCGGTCGAGGCTCCAGTCGCCGTTGCCGTCGGGATCGTCGGCGCGTATGTAGTGCAGGTCGTTGCCCCTGACGTAGGCGATGCAGGGATGATCGGCGGCGAGGCCGAGGCTGAAATGGCCGTCGCACTCCCCCAGCGCCCGCTGGTCCCACCATTCGCTGCCCGCCGCATCCTTGGCGCAGACCCAGCGCAGCGTCATCCCCAGCTCGGCGGAGCTGTCGTAGTAGGCGACCCCCGGCCTGCCGCCCGCGATCACCAGCCCCACGTAGTTGCCCGCCGCCACCGTTCCCGTCTGCTGGTCGATGACTTGCTTCTCCAGCGATCCGAGGGTGACCTCCAGGCTGGCCTGGGCATCGTCGAACTGGCCGTCCTCGTCGAAGACCCTCAGCGCGGGCTGATGTTCGCCCAGCCGCGTGTAGGTCCAGTTGAGGCTCACGTCCGTATCGGGCGGCAGAAAGCTGCCGTCGCCTTCGGGGTCGAAGCTATAGGTCAGGTCGCCACCTTCCGGGTCGCTGCTGCCCCCGCCGTGGAGCACCACCTCCGTGCCCGGCGCCGCCTGCTCCGGAATCGCCGAGAGCTGGGCGACCGGCGGCTGGCCGCCGCTGCCCTGCACGGTGATCTGCACCTGGGCCGAGTCCTGCCCGCCCTGATCGTCGAGCACGGCTATGCTCGCGCTGTACAGACCGCCGGCGGTGTAGGTGTGCTGCACCGTCGCGGCGGAGCCCGCCAGGTCGGTGAAGGTATCACTATCGAAGTCCCAGGCGTACTGCACGATCTGACCGTCGCTGTCCGTGGAGCCCGACGCGTCGAAGCTGACGCTCAGCGGGGCGTCACCGCTCGTTGGATCAGCGCCGAGCATCGCAACCGGATCGGCGTTCCCGCCGGCGGTGCCGAAGCTGATCATGTTCGAGGGGGTGCCGGGGCTGCCCTCGTCATCCAGCGGCCGCACCCAGCCGAAGCCGGTCGCCGGCGGGCTGGCGAGGGCAAGAACGAAGCGGCGCCGCTGGCCGGCGCTGAGCGGGGCGTCTGCCAGCTGCACCGTGCCCAGCGTCGTCGCGCCACCCCCGTTCTCGCCGGTGTTGCTCTGGGGATAGTCCGCGGCTGAGCCGGAGTGATATGCCTGACAGGCCGCCAGCTGCTTGCCGAAGTTCTGGCCGACCGGCGTGATGTCGCTGACGGTGATCAGCCCGTCTGAGTTGCCGTCAACCACGCTCAGCGCCGAATCGATCGCAAAGGGCCCCTCGGCGCCGAAGTTCTGGCCCAGCGGTGTGATGTCGCTGACCGTCACCAGCCCGTCCTGGTTGTAGTCCCCCGGATGGGTGTAGTACCAGCTGAGATCGCCCGTGCCGCTGTTCCAGCTCAGCGCCGCCGCCGCAGCGAGATCGGGTGGCGTGGAGACGCGGTGCGCGGCTGAAGACAGAGCCGGCACCAGCAGCAGGGCCAGGCCGGCGGCGACCAGCCGGAGTGGCAGTATCGATCCGCGGCGACGGCCACGGTGCAGGCCAGCGGCATTCAGCATAGCGGGCTCCCTCGCACCGGTGAGGCGCGGTCTGCGGGGATTATAACAGGGCTGGGGTTTGCCATCGCGCCTGGCCCACGGTGTGCGCCGCTCGGCATAGCAGAGCCTTAAGCTGGATCCGCTTTGCCACGGCACGCGCGGAGTGCTGGCCACGCCGCTCCAGGCTAGTGCTTCTCTGCCTCACTGCGTGGCGTGGTGTTGACTCTGAAGTACGCGGCAAGATCGTCGAGACTGACCGTTCCGTCGACGATGCCCTGAATCTGCGCCGCGTACTCCCTGGGGTCAGCCGTAGGCTCGTAACCGTTGACAATCAGGAACACGAGAGCCGATTTGTCGGCGGCACGCTTGTTGCCAGCAATGAAGGCATGACCCTTGGCGATGAAGAATGCATAGGCCGCAGCCATAGCGCAGATGTCGGCGTACAGGAAACTCCCGCCGAACATCTGTCGCGGCATCGCTACCGCCCCGTCCAGCCGATCTGGACTGATGATGTCCGCAGGCTCCCCGGTTGCAGCCACCTCCGCGTGGTGAATCTCGATCACATCATCGACGGAGAGGAACAGCGGAGCCAAGCCCGCTAGTTCTCGTAGAGGATTTTGCTGGTCAGCGCGTACATGCGGCTGGCCCTGGCATAGGCGCGGCGGACAGCCGCCCTCGACGCGAAGCGAACCGAGGGGGCCTCGGTGGTCGCGCGGCCCGCGGCCTTGACCTGCCGTGATGTCGCTGTCGTTCGCTTCTTCGCCATGTCAATTACATTATACCGGGATCGCGCCGATTACTCCCACTCAGTCTACACCGGGCACTGGCGATGCGGCCTGCCGTGCACTGCTCCGGTCCAAGTCTGCGGGGATTATTACAGGGCTGGGGAACGGCGGCGCGGCGGGGTCAGCCTGACATGGCCTCGATACGAGTCACATACATCTCGCCCTCCGCACTCACGTCAATCTCCTCCGGCGAGGCGGTTTCGAAGAACAGCTCGACGGCTTCCACCAGATTCGCTCGCGCATCCTCGACCGTCGCGCCCTGGCTGGCGATGTCCAGCTCCGGACACAGCGCCACATACAAGTCCGTGTCCTTCGTGATGATTGCTGTCAGCCTGCGCATATGCTTGTGCTCCGCAGAGAGTATACCTGCCCGTGGGCCGATCAGCGCGCGCCTCACCCGGCCAGGAACCGGTGCAGCCGGGCCTTCAGCCGCTCAGGCCGGTGCGTCTGGCACTCCCAGACTGTGAGCACCTGCCAGCCCAGCCGTCTGAGCGCCCGGCGGTTGCGCCTGTCGCGCTGGACGTTGCTCTGCCGCTTGTTCGGCAGAACTCAGCCCGACCGTGCCCTCGTCCGAGTTGAGAAGCACCGCCGCGCTACCGAGCTCGGGGGGCATGGAGATGTGATGCGCAGCCGCCATCACACCTGCCATCCAGATGAGTATCGTAGGAACCAGCAAACCCCACAGTGCGGCCGGTTTCTGCTACCCAGACATCAGACGACTTCCAGATTGCGGCGGGCACCTTCCACATACTGCATTCGGAGATCATCCAGGGGCCTCAGCTTCCTGGTTAGTGAATCGCGATACTTCCAGAAGACCCATCCATTGGTCGGCCAAGAAGGCCTGTTTGGGCGCCACGGGCCTTTGACCTGCGCTTTGGCCATTCCCCCCGCTGTAGAAGGCGAGTCGTATTGCTCGCCGTTGTATTCGACGAGACCATCAGATCGCACTGCCGCTCTGAACCGCCGACCTTTATATGTGCGCTCAAGCGCGAGAGGAGCATGCACGATGCCTGCATCAATGAGGTCCGTCACCTTGACTCGCGTTCCGGCTCGCCTCTTTGTTCGCCGATGCTGGGCCCCAGACGGTGGCACGCGCCTACGATGTTTCGAGCGCACGGCAGGCAGGACATCGGTCGATGTGCTTTCCTCGATCTCGATGCTAATGGAGGCGCGCTTCAGTGAGTCCTTCACCAACCCAAACGTCAAGTCTGAGCTGCGCTTGTTGATAAGCCTTGCCAGACTAGTATCAGCTGATTCCACCAGCTCAGCGAGTACGTGCTTGACACGGCGGTCCACGAAGTGGGTGCGCCATAACCCAGCCAGCACATCTCCTTGGATACGCTCGCGCGCCAGCAGGCTTAGGGCCTGAGTCACTTGCCTCTCCCCTGCCTGGTCGGTGATGCTCACTTGCCATAGCAGCTTCTCTTCAACATCTACCGGAGCATGGGTGTTGTACAGCCGGTATTCCTCGCCGTTGGAGAGCACACACCATCTCACTCCCACAACCGTAGCGTAAGCCAGCGTTTGCGAGATCCACTTGCGGTCACTAACGTCCTTACGCAGGGCCTTGGCCTCCAGGAATAGCAGCGGCTTCTCATCCAAAAAGAACGCATAGTCAACTGGATTGTCTCTCGTCTTGCGACGATACTCCCTGCGCACCTCATTGAGGTCATGAACATCCCATCCAAGAGCGGACAGGATCGGATCGATAAGCGCCGCCTTAGTGTCCTGCTCTCCGATCCTCTGGTTGCGCGCTCGCAGATCCTCAATCCGCTTGCGAGCTTTCCTCACGGCGCGGTCTAGTCCGTCGAATACTGCTTCCGCCATGCGTCGACCCCCACCTCTAGTCTGTCTTCAACCAAGCTAATCGAATCGCCAGCAATGTAACTGGATAGATTCTAACTCAATCCCCCACTACTCCCACTCGATCGTCGCCGGGGGTTTGCTGGTAATGTCGAGGCAGACGCGGTTGATGCCGGGGATCTCGTTGACGATGCGGTTTGAGATCCGCTCGAGGTTCTTGTAGGGAATGCGGCTGAAGTCCGCCGTCATCGCGTCCTGGCTCTGCACGGCGCGCACCACCAGCGGGTAGCCGTAGGTCCGCTGGTCGCCCATCACCCCGACGGTCTTGACCGCGGGCAGCACCGCGAAGTACTGCCAGGGCCGCTGCACCTCGGCCAGCTCGATCTCGTCGCGCACGATGCGGTCCGCCTCGCGCAGAATCTTCAGCCTGGCCGCCGTCACCTCGCCGATGATGCGGATCGCCAGCCCCGGGCCCGGGAACGGCTGGCGGTAGACCATCGGGCGCGGCAGCCCCAGCGCCAGGCCGAGGCGCCGCACCTCGTCCTTGAACAGATCGCGGAGCGGCTCGACCAGCCGCAGCTTCATCCGCCGCGGCAGCCCGCCGACGTTGTGGTGCGTCTTGATCACGTGGGCGTGCAGGCCGATGCCGCTGGACTCGATCACGTCCGGATAGAGCGTGCCCTGGGCCAGGAACCGCGCCCGCTCGTGCAGCCGCGCCTCCTCCTCAAAGACGCGGATGAACTCGCGGCCGATGATCTTGCGCTTGCGCTCCGGATCGCTGACGCCCCGGAGCTTTCCCAGGAACCGCCGCGCGGCGTTGACGCGGTGCAGCCGGCTGGTGAAGTGCTTCTTCCAGGCGGCGACCACCTTGTCGCCCTCCTCGTGTCTGAGAAAGCCGTGGTCGACGAAGATCGAGTGCAGGCGGTGGCCAACGGCGCGGTCCACCAGCGCCGCCGTGCAGAGGCTGTCGACGCCGCCGCTGACCGCGCAGATCACCTCGCCCTTTTTGCCGCAGCGGTCGGCGATGTCGGCCACGCTCATGTCGACGAAGTTGCCCATCGTCCAGTCGCCGCGCGCCCCGCAGACCTGGTAGGCGAAGTTTCTGAGCAGGTCGATGCCCCACGGGGTGTGGGTCACCTCGGGGTGGAACTGGACGGCGTAGTGCCGCCGCTGGTGATCCTCGAAGGCCGCGACCGGCGTGGCGTCGGTATGCGCCGTCAGCAGCGCGCCGCGCGGCGGACGGGTGAGCGTGTCGCCGTGGCTCATCCAGCAGATCAGGTTGGGGTTCAGGCCCCGGAACAGCAGGCTGTCCTCGTGGTTGTCGACCCACAGCTCCGTCTTGCCGAACTCGCTGCGTTTGGCGTCGACGATTTTGCAGCCGCGGGTCTTGCCGATCAGCTGCAGGCCGTAGCAGATCCCGAGCAGCGGGATGCGGGACTTCAGGATTTTCTCGTCGATGGTGGGGCTGTCGAAGCGGTAGACGCTGTTCGGTCCGCCCGAAAGAATCAGGCCGATCACGTTGCCCCGCGCCTTGATGGCGTCGGCCGTGATCTGGTTGTCGACGATCTCGGAGTAGACGTTGAGCTCGCGCACGCGCCGGGCGATCAGCTGGGTGTACTGGCTGCCCAGATCGATAATCAGAATGGTCTGAAAAGAGCCGGCGGGGGGCGCAACCATGACTGATTATACTTGAGCGCCGCGCCGATGTGAACCGCCGGGCGGGGCGAATCGAGCGCATTTCGGTGAATTCCGGGGACTGTCGTCGGGGACCGGGCCCCGCGCCGGCCTGTCCCCGCAGGGGCCGGTCTCAGATCGGCCCTCACGTTGGCGTGTCCACTGCGGCTGCCGGTACGTCAGGGCGGGGCTGAGCCCCGCCTCTACGAGAACGCGACGCGCCGCGTGCTAGACTCCGGTTGCGAGAATCGGCCGACCATCCCCCCCTGCCGCTTCTCGTTGTTTCGTGGGGACGTGCCGCAGGAGTATCGCATTCAATGAACGTGGACCTGTCCGGCCTCGATTCGCATCCGCGCAGGGAAGAGGTCGTCAGCAGTGTGATTCACGGCATCGGCGCCGCACTGGCGGTCGCCGCGCTGGCGCTGCTGGTCACCTTCGCCGCGCTGATCGGCGACCCGTGGCGGATCGTCAGCTTCAGCATCTACGGCGCCACGCTGGTGATCCTCTACACCTCATCCACGCTGTTTCATGGCTTCCGCACCCCGGCCCGCAAGCAGCTGCTGCGGATCTTCGACCACGCCGCGATCTATCTGCTGATCGCGGGCAGCTATACCCCGTTCCTGCTGGTGAGCATCCGCGGCCCGCTGGGCTGGACGCTGTTCGGCGTCACCTGGGGCTTCGCCGTGCTGGGCGTCGTGCAGGCGGCGCTGTTTCTCGACCGCCTGAAGCTGCTCAGCCTGATCGCCTACCTCGGCATGGGCTGGCTGATCGTCGCGGCGCTGAAGCCGCTGGCAGCCGCGCTGCCGCTGGGCGGGATGATCTGGCTGGCGCTGGGCGGCGTCCTGTACACGCTCGGCGTGGTGTTCTACGTCATCAGGCGCATCCCCTACAACCACGCCATCTGGCACCTGTTCGTGCTGGCGGGCAGCATCAGTCACTTCTTCGCGATGCTGCTCTACGTCCTGCCCGCGGCCTGAGTGCGGGCGAAACCCGCGTGGCCCGAGGATCGCAGGCGTCGGTCTCGCCGGGTACTGCGGCCGGCTCTGGCTGCAGACCTTCAATGTCTATGGCCGCGGCGGGCCGTAGTACCCCGGGGGGCGGGCAATCTGCGGGCGAAGCATGGCGTCGCCCCGACCCGGCAGGCGGGGTTTCAACCCCGCGATTGGCTGGCCGGCGGGCCCACATCAGGGGGCTGAAGCCCCGCCTGCGGCGGGGCTACCGGGGATGCGGACGAGGCGTCCGCGCTCCTGCGGGCCGGCGCGGGGTCCTGCCCCTGTGGTCAATCCACCGGAATCTGCACGATGCTGCCGGGACCCACGCCGCCGACGCCGCCCTGCCAGGTGGGCCGGACCCACAGCCACAGGCCCGGCTGCGGATCGGGCACCTCGAAGCTGAAGCTCAGGCGCTCCGTCGCCCAGTCGCCCTCGGCTTCCGCAAGGCTGACGAAGCCGATCGGCTCCAGCGTGGGCGGCTCCGTGTAGTTCTGGTCCTCCAGCACCGGCGGCGCCTGCTCGGGATCCAGCGTGGCGTAGACGTTGTAGCCATCCGCGGCGTCAGGCCAGACAGCTGGTATGACTGTCATATCGCTGCTACCCAGATACCCGTCGTGATTACCGTCCACGAAGAACACCAGTTCCGGATACTGATGCTCAGCGACCGAATCGCCGAAGTACCTAAGCAGCATCTGAAGATCTTCGGGCAGCACTACGCCGTTCTGATCGTAGTCCCCCGCAACGTTGTACAGCCACTGCAACCTGCCGCTCGCCTGGTGGAAGACCATACCAGCATAGGCCAGGGCGCAATAAGGGCTGTTACCCGCGGGAATCCGCTCTGCGGGGGCGGCGGGCGGATCCTCACCGGTCTGAGCAGGGCGAATGGTGTATTCGAATAGCGCCGTGCTGCCCGCGAACCCCGCATCTGTATCGGGCTGCTTTGACGACATGGCACTCAGCAGCAGGGATGATCCCTGCTCCCAGCACAGCGGGCTGTACATCTGGCCATCGCCTGCTGAGCGGTCGAGCCGAATGCGATAGCGGTCAGGATCGTACTCCAGCGTCGCGTACAGCAGATGCAGGCTCTGCGCGTCCTTGAGCCCCAGGTCGAGGTACAGATACTCCGTGTCCCGGGCGACGGCGTAACTGAAACCGGTGGTGCCGCCGCGATAGGATGTGCGCTCACGGAGCGTGACAGGAAACTGCGCCGCCAGTCCCTCCTCATAGAGCAGCGGCAGGCTCGGCGTGCCTTCCAGCCCGTTATGCGCAGGCCGCACCCAGTAGTACTGCCCGCTGACCGGACTGGGCAGCGCGCCCTCGAACTCCACCTGGTGGTACATCGAGTTGCCCTCCACGTGATCGGCGAAGCTGAACGAGGCGACAGGTCCCAGCGACGACGGGTCCGTGTTGCCCGTGGGGTAGTCGGCCGACAGATCGGCGCTGGCGAACATCAGGTACTCGCTGGCGCCCGTCTCGAAGTGCTGGCCGATCGGGGTGATATCGCTGACGGTGATCTTGCCGTCGTGGTTGCCGTCCAGCACACGCCGGATATCGCGGCTCACGTGATAGGGCCATTCGTCGGCGAAGTAGATCGCCAGTGTGGTCAGATCGCTGACTGTCACCAGGCCGTCCTGGTTGTAGTCGCCGGGGTAGTAGTGCGTCCAGCGCAGTGTCTTGCCGGTGATGTCCATGTACGGCTCCGGGCGGATCAGCTCAGTGCCCATCGCGCTGCTGACCTGTCGCGACTCGCAACCGCGGAACGGCTGCTGGGCAAACCGGACCGTAGCCAGCTCGGCAGCGCCGCTGATCCCGCCGAGTGAGTCAACCTTGATCTGGCCGAGGTGCACAGTGCCCGGCCGCTCGAGCACGCTCAGCGTGAGCATGTCATCGGCGTGCATCTCGCCGCCATCCGCGCTCATCGGTAGATGCTCCACGCTCAGCGGCGTGTACCGCGATGCGTCATAGGCAAGCTCGCAGTACAGCGCGCGCAGGCTCTCTGCGCCCGCGACCTTGACTGTGGCGACCAGTTCATCGCCAGCGCTGCTGACGCTGAGCGTGAAGTCGCCGGCCGGCTTAGCCCCGAGGAAGCTGTCCGGCGAGACGCTGAGCGCGAACCCGGCCCGCGTATCCTCAAGTGCAGCCGATCCGGCGGACGCGCCGTCATCAGGCAGCGCTACCGGCCTGAGGCCATCCGCACTGCCGCCGCAGGCCGCGAGCGCGATGAGCACCAGCGCTGCAAGCCCCCCGGCCGCGATCCGGCTGATTGCAGTCATGCCGACCTCCCATAACCGACAGACCCGTGACATCAAAGTCTAACGCCGTTCTGAGGGCAGTGTGTACACACTTGTGCCGCTGTTCCGGGGAGACACTTCGGGCGGGGCTGAGCCCCCTGACATCTGAATCGCGGGGTTGAAACCCCGCCTACCATCACACCGGTAGCGGCGGGTTTCAACCCGCCGACCATTGAATCGCCGGACTGAAGTCCGGCCTACCGGGCAACCGCGGGGCTGAAGCCCCGCCGCAGGAGGGGCTACCGGGGATGCGGACGAGGCGTCCGCGCTCCGGGGGCCGGCGCGGGGTCCAGTCTCTACGAATCGTGCTGAGTGCCGAAGCTAATCCTCCAGTTCGCCGGTGGCCAGGTCGTCCGCGTCAAAGCCCGGCAGGTCGTCGAGGCTGGCCGGCTCCTGATCGTCCGGGCGGCCGATGCTGAGGCTCTCAGCGGCCGCGAAGCTGGCGGGCCTGGGCGGCAGATCGCTGAGCGCCAGCAGGCCGAAGGTCTCGAGGAACGTGTCCGTGGTGCGGTAGAGGAACGGCCGGCCGGGCGTCTCGGCGCGGCCCGCTACCGTGATCAGCCGCTTGTCGAGCAGCGTTCTCAGCGTGCTCTCGCTGCTGACCTGCCGCAGCTCGTCGATCCGCGAGCGCGTCACCGGCTGCTCGTAGGCGACCACCGCCAGGATCTCCAGCGCGCTCTTGCTGAGGCGGCCTTTGCGCACGCTGCGGTGGAAGCCGCTCAGCTGGGCGTCCCACTGCGAGGCGGTCACCAGCCTGAGCCCCCCCGCCGCCTGCAGGATGTCGAGCCCCAGCGGCCTCAGCCGGCCGGCGGCCTCGGCGGCCAGTACGTCCAGCTCCGCCGGATCGACGTTGAAATACTCCGCCAGCCGCGGGGCGCTGAGTACCTCGCCCGCGCTGAACAGCAGCGCCGTCAGCAGCGCGCCCTGCTCGGCGGCCGTCAGCTCGCTTGGCACCAGTTCGGGCGCGGAATCCTCCGGCGGCTCGTCGGCGTCGCGCGCCGGGTGAAGCTGCTGCTCCGCATGCTCGGGAGAAAGCTCGTCCTGCTCCATCGCCCAGCGATTTTAGCAGCATCGCCGCCGGCTAGGTACCCATCCAGTCGGCGACCAGCTGGTCGTGCTCCGCCACCGCCGCGGCCACCTGCGGCCGGAAGGGCCAGGGCTGCTGGACGTCGTCGATGCACGGCTTGAGGCTGAAGTAGTACATCTCGGGCCGGTCGCCCAGCTCGCTGAAGTAGAGGTGGCAGACCCCGATCTGGCGCCCGCCGCCGGTCAGCTCCGGCAGCAGCACCGTACTTCCGCCGGATTCGACGGTCCCGTAGTATCCGTCGTCGGCGGCCAGTCCGAGCGGCGCGCCGATCACCACGGTGAATCTGAGGCCGGTGTCCAGCGCCTCCTCGGCCAGCGTCCGGTAGAGTCCGCTCGGCGCCTCGCTCATCAGCAGCACGCTGTAGTCGCACCCGTGCTCCTCAAGCAGCGCCGCGGCCTCGCCGACGTACTGCCAGCTGCGCGCGTGGGGGTCCGGATCATCGGGCGGCGGCAGCGGGACGCTGACGATCCCCCAGCGCTTGCCGTAGACCTCCCGCGTGACGATCTGAACCGTCGGCAGCGCCTCGCTGCGCGGCTCGCCCGCGCTGACCAGCAGCCGGAAGTCCTCCGGCGCCCGGCTCCGGTAGGCCTCCCAGCGCTCGGGCTGCAGGCGCTGATAGAGCTTGTCGCCGACGGCGGTGTAGGCCAGCGCCTGAAACATCGCCAGGTACAGCTCCACGTAGGGCGCGCCCGCGAAATCGTTGGGCCGCCCCCAGCCGCCGTAGTCCAGCAGCATGTAGGGGTACTCGCCGAGCAGCGAACGCTCGTGGTCGACGCCCAGGCCCGTCGGGTCGCCGCCCGCGTTCACCACGCGCCGACGGTTGTACTCGGCGATCCGGCCCTGGTAGTCGACGATCGTCGCCGCCAGGGCGCAAAGCCCGCCTTCGGGCGGGCTGACATCCAGGTTCGCCTCGGCCCGGGCCAGGGTGTCGCCGCTGTAGATCAGGATCAGCTGGCGGGGCGAGCCCACCTCGGCGGGCGGCTCAGATGGATCCGCTTCAGCCTCCGCCGGGGCTGCTTCATCGGCGGGGGCAGCTGCATCTGCGGGTGCCAGATCGCCCGCCGGCGTGGCCGCGGCGGACTCGGAGGGCGGCGCTTCCTCGGGCGCCGGGCAGCCCGCCAGCAGCAGCGGCGCAAGCAGCGCGATAGCTATCAGTTGGCGCATCACCAGAGATTGTACCCACCGCCGCGGCATTGCTACCCATCTTGGCCCGGCGGGACTGCCGCAAACAGAAGCCGGGACCCCAGAGAGGCCCCGGCTTGCGCGTCCGGCTGTTCCAACTGCGAAGGTCTGGATTCCCTCCGCGCGATGCATTTACACGGCACTGCTGGGACTGACCGGCGGGCGCGGATGTTCGAGCCGGTGCGCCCACCTGAGCCCCAGGATGCCGATGGTGCCCGCCAGCGCGGCGATGGCCGCGACCAGCAGGGCGATCCTGAGCGCCATGTCGCGTCGCGGATGCTGGGCGCTCAGCGGCACCGTCGCTGCCGGAGCCACCGGCGTCAGGCCGCCGTTGTCCGCTGGCGGGAAGTAGCTGAACGGTCCGGCCAGGATCGTCCTGTCGCCGCCGTCCGCGAGGTAGTCGCCCTCGCCCAGCGCCTCGCGCAGCTGCTCCACCTCGGCGCTGGTATTGCTCACTTCCTCGCTGACCGTCTGCAGCGCCAGGTCGTCGCTGAGCACCAGCGTGACCTGCTCGCCCTGGCTGAGGTACTCGCCGAGCTCGGGGTACTCGTCGAGCAGCTGGAAGTAGACGTCGCCGTAGGAAGTCACCTGGATCACGTCCTGGCGATCGGCATCGTAGCGCGCGTCCGTCCACTGCTGGCCGCCCGCGTCGCGTGTCTGCTGGACGAAGGTCTGGTTGTTGACGTAGTTGACGGTGGTGTACGGGTCGGCGCTGCCGCTGCGGCGCTGAGCCTCGTAGTAGTCCGTGTTGACGTTGTAGGAGATCTCGTCGCGGTAGCCCGCGCCTCCGCCGGCGGCCTTGCCCGCGGACTGCGGCGCCGCGGCGGCGTCAGCGGCCTGGTTGGCCTGGTTCAGCCTGCTGCGGCCGACGGCCATCGCGCCGCTCTGATCCTCCCGGGCCTCCTCCAGTTCGACCCCGAGCGTCATCGACCGTTGGACGTCATCGAAGTACATGTCGGGCTCGGTGATCAGGTAGCTGGTATAGGGTGTGACGATGCCGAAGCGCATCGCCAGCTTGTCGACCTCATCCAGCAGCTCGGGGTCGTCGCCCAGCAGGCGGATCTGGTCCAGCAGGTAGCTGACCTTGCGCGTTGCCCACAGCCGCGGGATGGTGTGGTTGGCCGTCGACAGATTGGTATCGACGTCGGTCATGAACTTCTGGCGGCCGTCCTGGGTGTCGCCCAGCAGGGTGACGTGCACACTGCGATTCGGCGTGCCGCGGAAGCGGCCGCTGATGTGAATCTCATGGTTGTGGAACAGGTCGGGCAGCTCGCGCGGCATGATGTCACGGGTGCGCAGCCCGTCAAACTCCAGCGCGACGTCGATCAGCGCCGGGCTGCTCATCTTGGCGTAGAACTCGCTGACCTTGGCCTCGATGTCCTCGCTGGGCCCCACGTAGGTGGCGCTGCCGTGGTGGTTGTAGCTCAGGGAGTCCAGCAGCGTGGTGTTGACGTCGTTGCCGACGCCGAAGACGAACACCTTGACGTCCCCGTCAAAGGCGTCTTTGGCGTTGCCTACGATATTGTCGATGTCGCACTCGCCGGCGGTCGGCAGCCCGTCGGTCAGGAACACCACGTACTGCGGCCGCTCGCTCGATCCCATGATCTCGGCCCCGGTCCTCAGCGCCGAGTCGATGTCCGTGCTGCCGCCGTCGGTCAGCTCGTCGACGTTGCGCCGCGCCTCGCGCACGTTGTCATCCGTCGCCTGGCGCAGTTCGTCCCACAGCGTGTAGATCACGTCGTCGTAGTAGACCAAGCCGAAGCGGTCCTCGCGCTTGAGGCGGTCCACGACGAAGCGCAGCCCGCCCTTAGCCTGCTCGATCTTCTCGCCCGCCATCGAGCCGCTCTTGTCGAAGATGAACAGCACGTCCTTGGGCACGTACTCGTCGTCCTCGGGCAGCGCCGCCAGCAGGCTGAGCAGGAAGTAGCCGTCCTCGCCGTCCTCGCCCGGAAAGCACATCAGGCTGGCGGCGAACTCGGCCGTGCGCCGACCGATATGCAGCGCGAAGTCGCTGGCGAAGTCGTCCAGCGTTTCCTCGCAGCTGCCATGCGCGCTGTAGTCGCCGTCGCGATTGACCGAGATGCCGTGCGTCGGGCTGGAGATGGTGCCCAGCTCGTACTGGCTGTCGATCTCGTAGTCGAGCACGAAACTGACGTCGCGGCAGCGGCTCCAGCCCGCCCACTTGAGCGGCAGGTAGTAGCTCTGCATGTCGCCGGTGCCCGTGAGCGTCTGGGCGAAGGTGACCTCCACCGTGCGCTCGTCGCCGGGGTTGAACGGGAAGACCGAGACGCTGAAGGTGTTGTGGTCCTGGTACTCCAGCAGGCCGGGATCGCGCATGGTGCGCACGATTTCCTGGTAGATCTGCCGCGCCTCGCCGGCGTCCAGCACCTCGCCGGTCAGCCGGTTGTCGCCGTCGACCAGCGCGAAGTCGCTGACCGTCGCGCCGGGCGGCAGCGGCAGCAGATAGCGCCCCTCGGCCATGCCGTGGCCGTCGTTTCTCAGCGTCTGGCGCAGGGTGGTGCGCGCCGTGGCGCCGTCGATGTTGATGTCGACCCGCATGCTGAGCAGCGTCAGATCGCGCTGGATCACGGGATGCGGGGGCACCGGTTCGGGAATCACCGCGCGCTGCGCGCCCGCGTAGCTGATCGTCAGCACCGCCAGCAGCGCCCCGCTGATGGTGATCTGGAGTATCCGCCTGGAAGTGGACATAACAAACCCCTCCTCCGGGATTGTCTGGTTGGCTATTGCCCTGGAACCTGCATCGCTGGATTGTAGACGGCGGTGCGGCGCGCGGTGTTCGCCGGTGTGACAGCGTCGGTGCCTCAAGGCGGCACCTGGCCGGGTCCTTACTTGTATGCGCTGAGGTGATCGTAGCCGACGGTGATGATGAAGTCACCCGTGGTGTCCAGCGAAACCTTGGCCATGGACTGCAGGTAGGCGATGTCCAGGACCATTACATGTGCCCAGCCGCTGCGCGACGAATGGAAGCTGAACAACCGCCGGCACTCCGCTTCACCCAGGCCGGACTCCCGGGCCATGACGGGCGCCCAGACGTCCGACTTGTCGGTGTAGCCGCGCGGCTTGAGCGCCGCGGCAATGTGATCATTGAGCCCCGACCAGTCAAGGTCGCAGTCGATGCAGCGGATCCACCCCACGTCCTGAGCCGCCTCACGCCGCAGCTCCCGGACGAAGTCATGGGGAACGGGCTTCTCCTCGTACCCCGGTGGCAGCGTCTCCTCGATGGTGGGCAGCTCCTCGCGCGCATCGCAGCCGACCAGCACCGCGAGCAGCACAACGGCGGCGAGTGTAAGCCAGCGCATAGGCCACCTCCCTTTGGCCGAGTATAGCACCTCCGGTCGGGAATACGGCGTGTGGGGCTCTCGCGGGCTACAGGTCCGCCAGCAGATGCGCCAGCGCGTAGTCGTAGCGCGTCCGGGTGAATGGCCCGATGCCGAAGGCGAACGCGCCGGGGCCGGGGTTGCCCGTGACGTCCTGGTCCCAGTTGAGGTCGAAGTCGGTATAGTCGTACATCGCGCCCACGCCCGTGTACATCTTGTCGCCCTGCTTGACGTAGCTCTCGACCAGGTCGTGCACCGCCCGCGCCTCGGCGGCGATGGCGTCCGCATCGAAGTGATAGCGCAGCAGCAGGTCGTAGTAGGCGGCCAGGGCCCGGCGATACTCGGGCACGGCCAGCACGCGGTCGAACAGCACGTTGTATGGCAGGCCCGGTCCGCCGACGCCGCCCATCAGGTCGTACAGCGCGTGGGTCTCATTGGCGGTCCGGTCGCCGAACTGGCCCCAGGACTCGTTTAGGTCCCAGGGGATCCACTCGAAGCGGCCGGTGGCCTCGTTGCAGTACAGGTAGAAGTTCTGGTCCATGTACATGTGCACGTCGAGGTTGCCGTGCAGCAGGGTGGCCGCCAGATAGCGCAGGTAGCCGTCGACGTTCAGCACCGCTTCGATGTCCTGGGCGAAGGTCTCGTCCGGCGCGGTGTTAAGCACGCGCAGCAGCTCCAGGATGTCGCTGTAGTCGGCTTCCTCCTCGTTGGTCTTCTTGGCGTAGCAGGGCTCGCCGTCGTAGACCGGATAGGCCGCGATGTCGTCGCCGCGGTAGCTGAGGTCGGCCTGGCGCGTGCCCTTGTAGAGGTTGCCGCCCTTGTTGCCGAAGCGGTTGAAGATGTACTTCTCGTCGACGCGCTCCACCATGGTGTAGACGCCCCAGAACTCCGGCGGGGCCTGCTCAATGCTGATCCAGATCTCGACCATGCAGGTGTGGCTGGCGGGCACGCCGGCGAAGCTCATCATCTCGTAGGCCAGCACCTCACGCGCCAGCGAGGGATCCTTGAAACCGTTGTTGAAGATCAGCATCTTGAGGTTCTCGTACTCCTGCTCCTCGACGAACTCGTTGGGGTCGATCTTCCAGGGCTTCTTTCGGCTGGGATTGGTTAGCGAGCTGTTGCCCTTCATCCTGAGCCCGATGCTGGGCAGGCTGGTGCCGAACACGACGGCGTCGGCCTCGACCTCGACCTCGGCGTCGACGTCCACCCACATCAGGTCCCAGTTCTGCTGGCTGACGCTGAAGTCGACGCGGCGCACTGCGTCGTCGGCGAAGACGGCCCAGTAGTCCACCGTGCTCTCTGCCGGATCGCGCACGCTGACCGTCACTTCGGCGACGGCGCTGACGCCGGTGTCATCGATGCAGCGCAGGCTCACTTCATACTGCCCGGCGGCGGCGTAGGTGTGTTCCGCGTAGCCGTCACTCGCGGTCGCGTTTGTCTCAAACAGCCCGTCGCCGTCCAGGTCCCATTCAAACGTTGTGATCTCGCCGTCGGGATCGACCGAGCCAAAGGGGCTGAAGCAGACCGTCAGCGGCGCCCAGCCCTGATTCGGCGTGCACCAGGCGCATGCCTCCGGCGGCTCGGAGGAACCGGAGACGGTGATGGTCAGCATGTCCGTCCCCTGGCG
>Ga0180431_10004783_pt1 | contig 16789 bp, 26 predicted proteins | sample SS_ome_11_FD_132459 | JGI IMG/M metagenome (GOLD analysis project Ga0180431, IMG submission 132459) | Hypersaline lake sediment archaeal communities from the Salton Sea, California, USA - SS_1_MS_1 metaG | ecosystem: Environmental > Aquatic > Non-marine Saline and Alkaline > Hypersaline >... | reverse complement strand
GGAGGAGATGCCGGAGGAGGCACAGTCGGCGGAGGAGGATCTGTCTCGCAACTTGATTATGGTCAACTTTTCAGCAATGTCGGATCAAACACCACAACGATATTTGCACAGGATACATCTCTCACACCACTCGGAGGATATTCTGGGGTTGGAGGTCTCGGACAGTCAGATACACCGACAGTTGTAAAAGCAGACACCACTCAAACATCACAGGTCACAGCAACAGATGTTGCCGATATGAAAATAAGTGGATCACCTGGAGGAGTTGTTCTTGTAGGCACTCCAAAAGTAGTTGATCAAAAACAAGATCAAAAAACAGATCAGGATTATTTTACAAAAACAGATGTTGTCACTGGATCCGGAATTGGCACAGGATCAAGATCCGGTCAAAAATTAATGACAGCACAATTATTGGAGCCAGTGCAAGAGGTTAAACCAGATATAATGGAAGACAAAGTAGATATAACCCGCACTGAACTCGGACAGGGAAATATTCTGGATCCAGATACAGAAATAAAATCCGAAACAGACATTTTACCTGGCACAATCATGGGAGAGACAATGCGACAGGATAATTTGTTTGAGCCTGGAGTAAGCAACATCCAAGAAGTAAGCCAGATGCAATCACAAAAACTGGCACAATCAAGTCTCACCTCTCAAAAACTTAAACTTGCACAAAAGACAGCACTCGAGCAGATCACAGTGACAGCACCGGTGACAGTAACGACACCGCCACCGCCAAAAATAGTTACACCAAAACCGCCATTATTACCAGATGACAAAGACAAAAAAATCCGGCAGAAAGCAAAAAAACAAAGGCTCACAAAAAAACCGAAAATAATGAAAGGAGAAAAAAACAAAGGTTTACTTTCAGACTTATTAAGTGTAACAGTGTCGCAGGCTCGATTTGGCACAGCGACACATCCAAAAGTTACAAAAAAATTAAGGAAAGTAAGTGCCAAAAGATTACACAGTCGGGTTCCGACAAAAGAATTAATGGCACAAAAAAAGAAAAAGAAAAAGAAACAAAAAACAAATTTATTAAAGAGGGGAAAAAATGTTTTCTACTGAAAAAAATAGATTTATATTTAAGGCACAATTCACTCTGGTCGCACTAATAATGGTCTTCATAATGTTGATTGTATTTGCTAAAATGTATCCGATTATGGAGCCATATATCAGCGATCTGGTCACAGATCTGACTGGAGGAGGTTTTGAGATGGCAAGTCTCATGGTCAGCCTTATACCATTTATGATCGCAACTGCAATAATTATGAGTATCATATATTATATTGTTCCATCGAGGGATTAAAATTAATGCAAAAAAAAAACGATGGCAGAGGAGGTATCTGCTAATAATGATGATAGCACCAATACTTTGTGCATGCGGATCCACTGCGGATGATGTTGAGTTAAATGAAGATGTATTCATTGAAATAGATCATGCCAGGTTTAACTTTAATAATATGAGTTTTGATAGTATAATAATAAACAATAGTTTTCTTCAACTTGAAGACATTGTTTTAGATATAGATACAAATAACAGTGTGAATATCACGTTTACTTATTTTAACCACAGGATCCACAGAGCAAATGAGCAAGACTGGATCATGGAATTTATTGCAGAATGTGCAACAGATGAAAAAGTTTTTTTCAACATATCTGGTCTTAAATCAAATATTCTTTATGAGATCAACCGAGATGGATCTCCAATTGCAAATCTTACATCAAACAACGATGGCAATATTAGTTTTAACAACTCTGACTGGAGCAACCGATCTTTTAGGATCATTCAACTTGATAAAGTAAATTATAATATCCGCAGGGTGAGTAATCAACTAATAGATGATTACCTCCCGATCTTTATAGTTCTCGCCGGTGTTGCCGGTGTGATCGCACTCTATGCAACAAACGACATCCGAGTGGTATTAGCAGTATTGATCGGAATGGTTTTGTTTGTAGAGGCACTAAAAATAATATGAAAAAGGAGAGATAAAATATGAGAATGATGAAAGCAAGAACCAAAATTGAAGTAATAGGAGCAATACTTATATTGCTCTCGGTGTCAATCGCCTCTGTGTTAGCGATCACCAGAAACATATCAAATGATAATGACGATCTGGTAACATATATCCAGGTTACAGATGGAGGTGTGTATGCAAATACAAATGCCGGTATAACATCTGCTATTTCTTCATTATCAGGTCAACCTGGCACAATTAGACTGCCGGCAGGGACACTCACGATTACATCGCCGATTGAATATCATACTGGTTTACAAATAATTGGAGCCGGGAGAGATGTCACAATCATTGATAGTTCAGCGATCACAGATGATTATGCTATTAAACCTGCAAGTCACACAATACAAATAACAAAATTATGTTTCAGAGATTTTACAATTGATGGAGGAAACCCAAGAACCGGCATGCATGGAATGCTATTGCAGGATGCATGGGAAAGTTCAATGACAAGAGTTAAAATAATGAATATGTCTGATACAGCACTCGTATTGGATGGACATGAAAATGGCACAGCCGGATGGAGTATAACAGATTGTAAATTTCAATGGTCAGATAATGCATGCAATCTCACAGTATCAGGGACAAATGGATATGTAAACCTAAATATATTTGAGGCATGTTCATTCACCGGTTGTGTAGAATATGGATTATATATGCCAGGAGTAAATGGAAAAACATTCGGTCATAATTCTTTTGAAAGTTGTCATTTTGAATGCATGCCAGTTGGAATATATATAGGTCACACAGGAGGAGCAAGCATTGTATATACAAGAATAATTCAACCATATTTTGATACATGCACAACCTGGGATATTCAAGCAGGAGACCGAGCATTTTATACAGAACTCGAAGGAGGTCTTAAACACAACTGGAGGATCTCTGCGACAAGACCACTCGATTTCCAAAATTCAAAACCGACATCAATTACAATAGCCTCAAATGGGACATTGAGATTTGCGGATTATTACTGTGATGGAGTAAGTGATGAAACAGAGATCAATCTTGCACTTGCACATGCAGACTGCGAGGTGAGATTACTCGCCGGCACATACACAATAGATGGATCTATCACACCAGATGCATATGACATTTTATCTGGAGAAGGAATGGAAAACACAATAATAACAACCACAACAGACAACCTGGATCTTGTTTATGTTCAATATCATAATACAACAATTAGAGATCTGCATATCAAAGGATTTAGAACAGGCACCGGATCTGATATGGGACTTTGGACAAATACATGTGATTTTCTCACTCTGCAAAATGTAAAAGTTTCAACTACAATGGAAGAAGGAATATATCTCTTTAATGGAGATCATCATCAAATTATTAATTGTGATATATCAGGATGCAGAGGTGGATTAAAGTTAACAGACAGTGATCACAACAATGTAGAGGGTGGAAGAATATATGGCAATCACCCAGGATCAGGAGGTCAAATTGATCTTACTACATCGGATGACAACCGGTTTAATGGAATAGAAATATACAGCCCATCTGGTGGATATGGATTAAGAATAAGAGTAGGATGTCAGAGATCAATGGTTACAAACTGTGACATACATAATAATCCAAATGGAATATTTATGGATGCCTGTCATAATTCCACAATAGCAAATAATATAATTTCATATTCAACAACAAATGGGATCATGGTCAATGGAAACAGTGGAGCATGTTGTTATAACATAATAACTGGAAACATTATAGTTGAAAATGGAGGAGATGGAGTAGAAATAGCAGGAGTGACATCACCAGAGAAAACAGTTGTAACAGATAACAATTTATTATTCAATACAGTAACCGGTTTATCAGATAGCGGATCAAACACTGTCACAGATAACAATCTCACTTAAAACTTTAATATAGGGTGACAATGTGAAATGCAAAAAAAAAAGTAGAATATACACCATTTCGGTTTTGTTTTATCTTTTACTAATATTATGTTTTGCTAATTTTGCCTCCCCTGTTTTAGTAGATCCAACAGTAAATCTCAATGCAGGTAATTTCACTCTTAACACAAAAACAACTCTTGATTTCGACAGCATTGAACTCGGAGATGATTACATTAATTTTTCTTTTGATGGATCTACTTATTATTACTGTGATTTTGTATCAAATATGTCTTCACCAGAAAACCATCTTTGTTTTTGCAGTGACAACAGAGGCAATGCCACGATTTATATTTATGCACCGGCTGATTGGACAGTAACAAATTGTGTAATGCAGATCCAGAGTGGAAATGGGACAGTTGATCAAACATATAACTTGACAACAGATCTGGCACAATTCAATACAAGTCATAGAATAGTAAACTCATCTTATGGTTATCCTATTAATCTCACTGGTGATGAAATGGGTTTTATGGATGTGAATGTTACTGTGAATGCATATAACAGCACATTAGTTTATCATGGATACCGAATAGAGGAGGATGCCTTTTTTGCGGTGCCATCGCCTTATAATATGACAGAGACATATAATTCAACAACCAATACACAACTGCTTAACTGGACATCTGCAAATGGATCCGATTATGATGTTGTAGTTCAAAACACTGGATCTTATGCACTCTGCCCAGGATCCGGGACAGTAGTTCAAAACAGCACCTCATCTGAATATAGTTTTACACCAGTTGGAGATGAATATTATACTGTTTTTAGTTACAACTCAACAGTTGGATGTTACAGCATGGGACTGGATGCGGTCTGGGGAGCATTGGGACTTAATTGTTTCAACGAAAGCAATCCCTCTCAAAATCTTACATTTGATCTTTTTATAACAACAGAAAATGGATCCGACACATATGTTGCATATGACTGCACAAATACTTTTTATATAGATGTCGATGACATCCCAGTAGGCAACAAAACAGTGATCCAGGTTGACAGTGATGGATACGAGGTCAGATATTATTATCGAGATCTCGAGATCAATAATTTTTATTTAATCAATACATATCTCCCAAAATCAGAAGGAGAAAGCGGAGGAGATGATGTGCCAGACACACCGCAACTATTTGCACATACTGACAGTGCAAGTGTGACAAACCCATTGATAGATCAAACAATAAATATGGATCACGATCCGCAGGATGTGATCGGAGTATACAAATACACGATAACATCTGACACCCGGGAATACCATGAGACTACAAAATCAGTTGTAGATCACACAACATATGAAATTGTGACACTTGGTTTTACTGCAACAGAGATTGTAGAGGTCAGTGTTTATAACACAAGTATAAGTTATTGGGTGCCGATTTCCAGTGACAACTACACTGCAAACAGCACACATGTAAATGTCTCTGCGGATGTTCTCGATGACAATACAACAATAATCAAAGTAGGATATTATGGCGAGGGTAATGTCTATTATGAATGGATATTGATCCCGGAAGACAAATACGATGTCACTGGATCAACATGTATAATAAATTACACTGGAATTGATAACGATACAGCACTGGTGAAAATTGATTATTACTATTATGGTTTACCACCAGATGCAGAGTATGGTGTTCTTTATGTTCTATATGTGAAAGATTATTATGGAGATCCAGTTGAAAATGCAAAAATGACTTTTAAAAAATATATCAATACAACCGATAGTTTTGAGGAGGTAAGCAGTCTTTATACAGATGCAAATGGTCAGGTAAATCTATATCTCATCCCAGATCAGATCTATAAAGTTTTCATCGAAAAAACATATTACATAACAGAGATCTCTGATTTTACACCAGATCCAGAAGATCGAGCAAGAACTTTTAGACTGGAGGAGCAGGAGATCACAACAGATCGAGATGTAGATGTGTTTTATGGGATCGCCTGGTCAATTGAACCAAACAGCCATTATCATCATGGGAATTTTACGATCTATTTCAACATAACAAGTAGCAATTCTGCATTGGACTGGTATAAAATGATAGTATACAAATATAATACAACATCGGGTGCATGGGATCAACTCTCATCCCAGACAGATACAACAGCCTCCGGAGGATCACTTTCATATACAATTCAAAATGTAAATGTTTCAAACATGACTGGAAAATACAAAGTTGAATGTTGGTATAAAAAAGATGGTTTTGATCCATTAGAGGTTACACAGACAGGATCCAGTATTTTTTATGTTGAATATGGAGGTCTGCGGACATCTCCAGTATGGAATTTTGTGCCAGACTGGGTATTTCTCCTGGTAGTTGTCATAATCATGGCACTTGTAATGGCATTTATATTGCCAGTTGCAGGAGTAGGCACAGGATATGTCGGGATCGGGATCCTGGCATTTGCATTGATCCTCAAACCAGATCTCACAACCGGAGCAGGAGTGAGTGGATGGACAATTCTGTTTATCACAGCACTTGTGTATACAATTGCTCTCTACATTTGGAGTAGGATATAATGAAGAAAAAATATAGTGGAATGATAAGTGCATTTGTTATGATCATGTTCGGATTGATCGCAATTTGTTACCTTATGGGATTTACAAATGCCTGGTCTTCATATACCAGTCGAGATGTAGATGGAAACACGATCACAGATGAGGGAGCAATAGGCACAAACATCGGAGACATGATGATCAATGGCATTAAAGGATTATTTGTAAAAGCAAGCGAGAACCCACTTTTAACGATCATAGGGACAGTTATTGCAGGTGCGGGGATGATACTTGTCGGAAAGGCAGGAGGATCCCAGGCATTCGCATATATCATTCCTATCGTGTTAATTGTTTTATTCGCAAATATCTTTTTATTTCCAATTGAGCCAATAAGCGGAGAGGTCAGCACAGTTGCAGGAGGAGTGCCAGTAGATCGGATCATGGTTGCATTTTTCAATTTATTCTTGTTTCTGTCAATAATTGATTTTATATCCGGAGGAAGAACATGAACCTGGCAACAGTTATGCCATTTATTGTTATGGCAACAGGAGATATTTTTCACGAAATCGCAGAGAGCATGAGCAGTCTTTTTGGATCTGATCTCATACTCGGTGCAATGATCTTTTTATTCTTTTTAGTCTTCACATTAGTTTTAGGTCTGGGGATGATCATCGGATCAGTTGTTTTGATCCCGGCGATGTTTCTCATATTTGATTATGTGCCAGATCTCCGGATCTTTGTTGCAATATTTTTAGGATTAATTGTAGGTTTAGGTCTACATAAATTTATAAATCGGTAGGTGAGGAAAGATTGTCATTTACGAAAGCCGGTCTTTCACCGGTCATGGAGAGAGTTGTTGAAGACATCCTGTCAAATAATGGAGAGACAATGCAGGTCAATGCTTTTAGAAAAGACTTGTATAGGATGCGGATGGATGAAGAATTAAGCAATATGATCCTAAAACATCTCCAGGAGAAAGGATATATAATCCGCCGGGGAAAAACCATCATAATCATATAAAGTTAGGGTTTATATAAACCTCATACAATACATTATTTTCAATTGTTTGCAAACTATGGGATACTCGGCTCTGCACCCAGAATAATAAAGCAGAAGTAATTTCGATAAGGAGGTCATTGAGGCTCATGTTTAGTGAAAATAAAACCGGGTTTAAAGCCCAAGTCACTCAAAATTTCATTGGACTGATGGTTATAATTATAATTGCAGTCGCAGTTGTAATACCAGTAGTTCAAGATATTGTTGACGATGCGAATTTAACAGGCACCACTGCGACAATAGTTGAATTGATGCCATTGTTAATAGCAGTTGCTCTTATCCTCATTATCGTAAGTTTCTATTAAGTTAGAGACTTTGATAGGAGGATGTGCAATAAGTCAGCAACTCGGGAGATCTTGATCTCCCATTCATCTTTATTTTAAAAAAGTTTATGTAGTTTATAAAGGATATAGAGATCATGTTGGATATAATACTTTGGTTATGGCTCGCAATTTTTTTCATATTTTTAGTTGTAAACATTTTTGAGAAAAGCACAAACTTTGGAGCGATAGCCGGGATTGTCATGCTCCTGCTCGGTCTTATGATCATCACCGATGGGATCCAAGTTCAGGGAGGAGAAACAGAGATTGTTGAATATGATTACTGGTATAATGCAACCGCAAACAACTGGTATGTAAATCAGACAAACACAACAATGACAACCTCTTATACAAATGTCAGTCTTCCATATGGCACCTGGTCTCTGGTCTGGGGAGTGCCATTTTTATTGATCGGGACATATATGCTCTATGCAAATATGATGCTATCATGGAAAAAACGAAAAGGCAAAAAATATTAAATAGTCTATTGAATATATAGGGTTTATATGAGTGAGGAGAGCGAGAGGCAAAAATATCTTTTAAAAATTATTGAAGAACAGAAGAAAAAACTTGCTGAACTCGAAAGAACCCAGGATAAAGAAAAAGGTTTTGGAGATTATGTCGCACAGACACAATACTATGCGAACATGCCGACAGATCCTTATGCACACCAATACCAATTATTAAACAGACCGCATAAGGAGGTAAACAATTTTGGGGATCTACTTGATGCAGAGATCCTATTAAGTAACATAACAGGCAGTCGCACCATGCTCCTTTTACAGAGAGACTTTCACTTTATCACCAGGTTTTTTGATATGGCAAAGAGATCCAATGGAGTTATGAGACTTTTTTTACCCCTTTATCACAGTTGGAAAGGTCAACTCCGGATGACATGTGCATTAAAAGGAAAAGAGAGATCTCTGCAAAGTTTTCTGGAACCAGAATATGTAGAACCAGGTTTTGCCTATCCGATCCCGAAAGAGAGAAAAAAGAAGAAGGGAGTGCAAGATTATTTACATCCGCAGGAGGAAAACATATATGGGTAGTTTTGACGATTTTGTAGAGGAAAAAAAACCAGTTGAAAAAACAGAGGATCCATTGAGATCCAAAATTGATGAGATAGATCGTGTTTTAGAAAAAAGAGAAGTTCAAGAAGACATTGCAGATTTTGAGCCGGTTGAACCAGAGCCGGAGAAAAAAAGTTACCTGGATAAAGTAAAACAAAAAACTGGATCCCAGAAAAAAAAGATCCAGGAAAAAAGAGAGCCAAAAAAAGATGAGGAACCAGAATGGACATTTGAAGAAAAAAAAGCAGTTAAAGATAAATTCATTGCAAAGATCAAAGAGAGAAAAAGAGTGAGCAGGAGAGAGAAAAAAAGGATACTCGGAGGAGAAGAAAATCCAGTTGTTAACAGTCAAAAAATGGTCATCGGTCTTGCATTTGTTTCAATGATCTTTCTTTTTATGTTCTGGCAATACAACCCGGCGAATGATGCAATTACTGCAATTGTTTTTATGATCGGAGCATGTTTATTTCTCCCACTCGGAGCAATACTCGGATGGATGTTTATGGATCCATTCATGCGATGTAAAATCATGCGAAAGATGACAAAAGGGAGAAAAAATTTTGGTATTGTAAACTTTGTAGGTAAAAGCAACAAGATCATAACCAGGATCAAAAACTTTGATGAGGATCTAATATGGATCAAAAACAAATGTTGGGCATTAACAAAAGAAGGGATCTATGAAATAGATAAACATGGGGAGCAGGCAACAGACAAGCAGGCTCTCGATCCAGATAGTTTTGTCACTGTCACAGAGAGTGTGCCGACAATGTTTATAGATATAAATAGTATACAACCTCTGACTTTGCATGAAAGTGGGAGAGAAAGGATCGCACCAGAAGAACTGGGATCTGTTTTGAAAGGATGGGTTGATAACCAGATGGCAAAAGTCATGTTTCTAAAAAGATCACTGGATCTTTATTTTGTGATCGTGATCCTATGCTCAATTGCAAGTGCATATTTTGGTTATGCAAATAATCAGAAGATCGCAGAACTCGAGGAGACAATAAAAGAACTCGGCAGACAGTTGCAACAAATGATAGTTCTCCCGCCATACAACTTTTTTTAATTTTTTTCTCCATATAGTTTTTAGCGAACACTCATTGTTAAGGTTTATATAAACCTCATCGTATTATTTATTTCTAATTATTTTGCAAAATAAGGAGAAAGAATTTTATGAAAATAGACAAGAAAAAAATACTGCCATTGTTTATGGTGGTGATGCTGATCACTGTTTTTTCATCGTTAACAACCGCACAAACCGATAGTCTGGCAGTCTGGGAAAATGTCGCAGATGGATCTCTTATATGCACCTGGGCAGAGACAAGCGATGCAGACTGGACTGCGGATAATTACAGTGGTTTATGGGTTTATAACTGCACAGGGAAAGCCTATAATGTTTCTATTAATTCTTCAACTATTGGAGATAGATGGATGCAGACATTCGAGGTTTTAACATCGGATCCCTCACATGGGATCAGTGCAATACAAACACTTGATACTACAACTCCGACAACCAGATTTTATGCAATGGAATATTATATAGGTCATGCAGGAGGGACACCAAAAGCATATATTGTCTATCACCAGGATGGGACTAATCATTACTGGGACACAGTAAATGATGTCTGGGATAGCAATGTCAGTAATGCAACAGATTACTCTGGAGGAAACGAGGTTGATTTTTATTCAGGAGAGACTTTTGGCAGAGTTAAAGCACAGTGGAATTGGAATGATTATGACACTGGGGATGATATGAACTGCACAGCCAGGTTTAAGATCTGGCTCATAGATGGAGATGAACCGAGAACCTGGATGATAGATGATGCATTCAAAATGTATAGTGGGACATCTGATCAAGCATGGTATGCCGGAGTAGGAGCAAACCACACACATGCAGGTGGCGGGACAACAATGTTTAGACGTTTATTCTTCTGGAATTTAAGTTATGATTATGATACAGACTGTCACACAGCCGATGAGAAAATACCATATATCGGAGTTCCACAATATGATGCAGAAACCATGTTTGAATTAGTTGATAGTTGGGCAGGATTAGATTTTTATAATTATACAGTTGCTTTCAGAGAGGGGATCAACGAATGGGATCTCACCAGTTTTTATAATGAAAGTTACGATGCGAGCAAAACAGGATCCCAGAATGACACGATCTATATATTCAGCATTCTTACAACTGGATGGGATGATTACTTTGAGGAATATTTCGGAGAGGATTTCTGGGACAGTTACGATGAATATTTCCCGAATAATATTTTGATACTTTATATTTATAATCCGACAGATGGCACCATAGAGATCGGGGAGGAACTGGTCTGGAATGATACATGCAGAGTTAGATTTGATTTTGATGGAGATGGATATGACAGTTCAGACTGGACAGTAGGAGTGGAAGGCACCGAGACATTCTGGGGATACCAGGGATGGACACATGTATTTCCAGATAGCCCGCCATATTGGTATGGTTTTGGAGATGTAGTTCCAGTAGATGACGATGGCGAAATGGGAAGGGTATTTCGAGATGCGAATTACCCGGCATATACATTCTTTTTGAATTGGGATCTTATGTCTGGAGAAACAGATGCAGGTGAATGTGTAAACATAAGCATAGGTTTTTATGATAACGAAACCACAGATGCAATGTGTTTCTGGCAAGACTGGAATTTAACAAATGACACAGCACCAAATACACCATCTGATAATAAAACCTGGATGGAGGATGCCTGGAATACAACTACATACTGGGGTATACTCCGAATTGAAGGAGATCCACTTGACTTTGAGGATCCAGAGCAAGATAGTTCACCAAACTTTGATGCAACCACAGAAAACCTGCTCGACAATGTGATCCCGATACTTGTCGCAGTTGTATGCATGATTATGATCATAGGATTATTATTCACAGCCGGAGTGAGTGTAGACACACTGATGGTTGTTTTGGTATTAGTAATTCTTATGATAGTCTGTCTTCAAGTTGTTTTAGGAGTATAGGAGGAAAAAGGATGCCGAGAAAGGCTGAAATACCGGATCATTGGAAAGAGGGAGCAGATCAACCGGAATGGACAGGAGCCGGAGATGACGATGTAATTCTTGATAATCCTTACGATCTAAATCCAGAGATGGTATATGAAGAAGGAGAACCAGAACATATAGATCTTATTGATAGCACACCGGAGGATCTTCTCAATGATGAAGGGACAGACCGGCAGGATCTCATCGAACTTACAGATAAAGAAAAAGAACTGGATCTCGAGTTGGAGAGACAACAACAAAAATATGATAAACTCCAGAAAAAAAAGGAAACAAAAACCAGGATCAGCGATAAAAAGAAACAGATCCGCCATATGAAATATGCACCTGCATATGAGGCAGGAGCAAAACTGAAAGCAGGTGGATCCAAACTCAAAAAAGCAATTGATAAAAAACGAGGGACACCACTGGAGCGGAAGATCCGCAAAGAAAAAATGAAGAAACAAATGAAACGAGTTGCAGTTGTCGCAAAGAAAAAAGGGATCAGTTTTGCCAAGTCAATGAAAGATCAGAAACCAGGCGGAGGAAACAAAGTTGGTTTTGGATCTAATTTTTTTAATCAGACCGGACAAAAAGATTTCGGTGGATCCAGATCACCAAGAATTATGAATATGAATATCAGTCAGAAAATGTCAAAGAGCAATCTCCTGGGGAACACTGGGACAAAACTCATGGATAAAAAGGTCAACCTCCTGGGAAACACAGGTAACAAACTCATGGGAGACAGCAGTAAGATGTTTAAAAAGTCTGGATCTGGTAAACCAGGATCAAAACTCATGGGATCAAACATCCTGGGATCCGCAACTGGTAAAAATAAGGATAACAAAAAGAGGTTGATATAAAATGGCAAGTATGAATAGAGTAGGAAGTCATAAAACATATATAAGAACAAAGGGAAAAACAACATATGTCAGGTATCATAATACTGATGTTGTAAGTTTTTCTCCAAAGCAGATAAAGTTAAACACAGGCGGATGGAAAACAAGCACAACAAAAACACGTATGAACCAGGCAAGCAATCAATACAACCTGGGTTTTACTGTCTATCAGAAAAAAGGATCCTGGTATGTCAAACATAAAAACAAAGTCAAACCTTTCAAAGGAAAAACAATGCTTTTGAGGAGATGAGATGGCAAAAAGCAACAGTGAAAAAATACCAAAAAAAAATTGGTATGTAACCATGACTGATAAATTTATGTCAGGATGGGGACATGCAAGAGGCAAAACAAACAAATTTGTAATCGGATGTAACACATATAAACAATGCCAGAGAATAATGCGTAATGCTAAACTCCGAGATGAAATGATTTACATTAATTATACTTCAAAAAAACCATATTATAATGATAGGCAATTTCTGGTATCATATAAAGACTACAAACAACTGGGTAAGATATGGAAAAGGTGATATGAATGAGACAAAAAAAATGCCCGGAATGTGGAGTGCCAAATGATCCAAACAGAAAGTATTGCCGAAACTGCGGATCAGATCTCACACATGTAAAATTTCATAATTTCGGCAGGGAGATGTTCTAATGCAGAGATATTATGGACTTGTAGTATTGAGATACAAAGGCAAGATCTATGGATCCAAAGTCTCACAGATCAATGCTAAAAACAAAACAGATGCAAGAAAAAAACTGAAAAAAAGATTTGATCACCCAGGTAACACAGTGACAGTAAAAAAGATCCTCTCTTATAAAGAGAAAAAAGCAGGAAAGGATTGGTGAAAAAGAATGCCGGATTATGTTGTCTATGGAGTAGGTGTCGAAGTAAAAAAATTCGGGAAAAAAGCAGATGCGAAAAAGTATTTACAAAGAGCAAGAAAAAGTTATAGAATTATGGGATTACATGGATATATTGATACATATTTCAAAGATGGCAGAAAAGAAAAAGATGAATATTTCACAAGAACTGGGGACACATCATATAACCTGGTTCATCTGAAAAAAACAAAATTTAGACCATATAGGGGTAAAGGAAGGGGGAAATAATGCCAGTTTATAGAGTTTATCATGGCAGATACAGTAAGGTTGTAGTTGCAAGATCTTATTGGGATGCCAGAAAAAAATCAAAATATGCAGATGTTGATCAAATAAATAGACTTGCAAAAAGAGTGAAAGACTACAAAGGAAAAATAGATATTAGATAGGAGGAAATAATATGGGAAAACATGCAAAACCATCGGTCAGAAGACCAAAAAGGAATTTCCATCTTAAAAGATACCCGCACAGCCGGGATAAATACAGATGCCGAAATCCAAGAAGAAGAAGATAAAAAAATAAATATATTTGGAGGAAAAACCTATGCCAAAAAAGAAAAAAGCAAAGCCAAGTAGAGTGATATATGTTGTATGTAGACCGACACCCGGTCAGAGTAGTGGTGACTGGTGCGTAAGGATGCATGGCAAACTTTTAAGCAGACATCGCAAAAAAGAGGTAGCAGTTAAACGAGCCAGGATCGAGGCTCGCAAACGTAATTTCTCTGTTATGATCCAAAACAAAAATGGTAAATTCAGCAAAGGATTTACACCGGTATGAGTGGGAAAAATGGTTAAGAAAAAAAGAAAATATGTTGAGGACATGTGGGGAAACAAAATATACAAAGGAGACACAGTAGAGGCAGGTATAGATTTTTTTGATTTTTCAGGATCAAATGTTCCGATGTTAGAGGCAGGGGAAAGACAAAAAGTTGAAGATATAACAGATGGAAAAATAAAACTGGGAGGAATGAGATCCTATTATAGTATTTTTGAACCGCAAGATTTTGAAAAAGTAAAAAAGAAAAAAAGGAGAAAGAAAAAATGAGATATTTAGCAAAAATGAATACCTGGACACATGATAGAGATTATCCTATTTCTAAAACATTTATGAAGAAAAAAACTGCAATGGCATATATTAAAAGAGCATTAAAAATATATCCATATGCAAAAATTACTTTATACAGTTATACAAATGATGGAAAACAAAAAAGCCAAAAAACATATGGCTAAATTAGGAGAATAAAAATGACATGGGATTATGGAAAAACAATTGACACAGTAGTGGGAGGTCTCGTAACAATAAAAGTATTGGAGACCGGCACAAAAATGATAGAGCGAGCCGGATCTCGTAATAGATCTTCAAAAAAGAAAAAAGGATCCAAATTTCATAATTTCGGCGATAGTCTTTTTTAGGAGGGATCCTGGATAGCATACTATTGCCGGAAATGTCGGCGATGGCATAAAGGTGGATCCATTGCACAGCGACATAAAATTTTTTCAGCGAGACCAAGTAGAGTGAGCCATAGACCAAAACTTGTTAAACGTAAACCTGCTCGGAAAATAAAGCAGAATAAGCCTATTTTAACGATTACAAAGAAAAAAAAGCCGGTGAAGGCAAAGATACCAGTCAAAAAATATAAGCCCAGAAAGGCTAAAATCGGTCTCTCAAAGATGAGGCGAGGTCAACTTGCGATGAGACCAGAGGATCAGCACGAAAAAAACATGGTGAAAAGATTAAGATCCAAGACTGGGATGACACATATTCAGGTAATGAACCTGGTTAAACTCGCCAAAAAAAGCGATTACATCGACATCGAGACAGAGATCATGGGATCTGCCGGTCACAGCCGGGAAAAAACAGAGACATATGAATATGCGAAAAACAGGATCCTAAATAAACTTGATCGGCAGGGAATTGTAAAACAACAAAGTCAATATAATGATCCGGATTATTTTGATCGTATGCAAGATGAATGGCAACATCAAATGGAATGGGAAAGACAAGCACAAAAATTCAGGAAGAAACATTCATTGGTGTAAAAATGAAAAAGAAAAACAAACTGGAGAATTTCCTCCGGGATAAATATATCAAAGAGATCCAGAATAAATATGGATCCAGACGTGAGGGATCAATGTGGTAAAAAAGAATGGATTTATAATAAAAACAAAACTCACAAAAGGAAAAAAAGTCAAGTTTACAAATGCAGATCTCGATAAAGATGGGAAAATAGATCGCAAAGACTGCAATCCATATGATCCGAAGAAACAAGATTTTGGTGAGAGTTACAAAAGACCAAGAACATATCGAGGTTACAATGTAGATGACTATTATTATTCTGGAGGGAAATATCATCTTCACCCAGGTGCCGAGCCAGTTGAAAAAAAGAGTTTAATTAGCAGGTTGTTTAAATGAAAGAATATGCAAAAAAACTGGTGAAACATCTCCTGGAATACCGGGAGAAAAAGGAGAGAGTTTTTGTTAAAAAAGGATCTGATCGTGGGAGACTTTATTAGATGAAACAAAAAAAACTCGTAAGGATCTGGTCAAACCAAGTAGGCAGTTGTTATTACTGCGGAGAGGATCTCTCTACATTTAGAGAGGTTTATTCTGGGTTCTGCGAGAAATGCATGAAGAAAAAAAACATGGTTTATCTCAAATGGGATAAAAAGAAATTTTTTGAATGAGGGAAAAAATGACAAAATGCCCGATGTGTGGAAAAGCGGATCTAAAAAAGAGATCAAGATTTATGAATTTTAAAAATTTCAAAATAGAGGATCTTCAATTACATTGCAAAAATTGTGGATGGTGGAAATCTACCGATAAATATAATTTGCATAAACCATTAAGTCTGGATGATTTTTAGATCAGAAAACAAATGTTTTTAATGCAAAATAAATAATAACAACTGCAACAATTACAACTGATCCGAATATGGTTTTTTCTTTTGTTTCTTTATCCATTTTTCAAAATCTCCTGGTATACATCTACTGAAACACATTTTTAATCATCATTCATTGTGATAACATTTTTTTTCCAATTGGATCTCGGATGATATTTATTGAGTTCTCTCTCAAACCAAGTGATCCATTTAGTCTGCTCCTGCTTTGCTTTCAACTCGATCT
>Ga0180431_10004781_pt1 | contig 16792 bp, 9 predicted proteins | sample SS_ome_11_FD_132459 | JGI IMG/M metagenome (GOLD analysis project Ga0180431, IMG submission 132459) | Hypersaline lake sediment archaeal communities from the Salton Sea, California, USA - SS_1_MS_1 metaG | ecosystem: Environmental > Aquatic > Non-marine Saline and Alkaline > Hypersaline >... | reverse complement strand
GTTTAAATCCGTCGTTTCAGTCATTGTTATCACATAGAGATTATGACATTTTAAAACCCTCCTGAACATTCATCGTGTGCGATGGTTTCGATGGACACAGCTTTTATTCGTCAAGAAAGGAGTGCGATATGAACGTCTACATCATCATCATTCTGGTTTACCTGGCCGGCCTGACTGTGATGAATTTCTGGAAGTCGCGGAAGATCAAGGATCAGGAAGACATGATGCTGGCGGGCCGTCAGATCTCCATGACCAAGATGGTGTTTACCCTGATCTGTACGTGGATCGGCAGCGGTACGTTTATTGCCGGAGCCGAGTTTGCCGCCAGGGCGGGTTGGAGCGCAATGTGGTTCCCAGCCGGAGCGTGGATCGGAATCATTCTCATCTACTTTCTGGCTGCGAAAATCCGATCCTTCGGTCAGTTCACGGTGGGGGATATCCTGGAAGCCAGGTACGGGCCTGTGGCGCGCATCTTTGGCGCGATTGCCATCATCATCAGCTTTACGGTAATCGTCAGTTACCAGTTTAGGGCTGGTGGATACATCCTGAATGCTATTTCTGACGGCGCCATCTCCACGGAACAGGGTATGTTCATGGCATTTCTTTTTGTGACGATTTTTACAGCCATAGGAGGCATGATCGCCATTGCCAACACCGACCTGCCCAACGGCATCATCATCCTGACATCGACGATCCTGGCTACGCCTCTGGTGATCATCGCAGCCGGTGGATGGTCTCAGATCCGGGCGATCCTGCCCGACAGCCATTTTGAAGCCTTCAGCAGAGAATTTGGTGCCAATCCATACTTGAAGATACCGGGCATCGGACTCTCAACCCTTTTGCTGTTGCTGGGTGTTCAGAGTATGTACCAAAAATTTTACAGTGCCAGGAATCCCGCAGAGGCCAAAAAGGCGGCAGGCATATGGGTTGTGGGGACGATTATCGTCGAAACCGTGGCTATCGTCATCGCCGTGTTTGCAGCATCCTTCTTCTGGCAGGAAATACAGGCAGGCTCCATGGATCATGCAGCCGTTATCGTCATGGCGGCCAAGCGTATGATCTGGTTCCCCGTCGGCGTACTGCTCCTGGGAGCCGCTACGGCTGTGGTCATCTCCACGGGTATGAATTATCTTCTCTCACCCACGACGACGATGATGCACGACATCTATCAGCGTTTCCTGAAGAAAAAGGAAGAAAAGAAAGAGGCTTCGGAAAAAAAGTTGGTGCTGCTCCAAAAGGGTCTCGTCATCATCGTGGGGATCGTCGCCTTCATCATGGCATGGCGAATGCGTTCGGTGCTGGAGAATGCCTATTTTGCCTATACCATCTACGGTGTGGCCATCACACCGGCCCTGCTGGCAGCGCTGATATCGAAGAGGGTCACCCGAACGGCAGGATTGATATCCATCATCTCGGGAACGATCATCACGTTGTCTCTAAAGGTAGCCGGTTCCGTATGGCCGTCCATCATGAAACCGGCCGGTGATCCCAACGCGGACCCGTTTGGCGTTCCGTTGATCTATCCAGCACTGGCGGTGTCTGTTCTCAGTTTGATCGTATTTTCATTTTTTACAAAGCCACCCGAAAAAGACGTGCTGGCGAAGTTTTTCCCGGATGAAAAATAGATGGACATCGTACTTTCGACACCGGAAGGACGGATTCAAAATAATGTTGCATCGACCGGCGACGATCTGGCGAGACGATTGACGTCGCTGCCTGGCATCAAAGTCGAGAGAATCGATCCGGATTCTGGTTTTACAGAGGCTTTTGACATCCAGTTCCCCCAGCCCCTGGATCATGATCAACTGACAGGTAAGTCGTTCCATCAACGTATTCTCTTGTCTCATGCGGATGTTACCCGACCCCTGGGCTGCTCCCGGTGTGGTCATCACTGGGAAGGCCGATGCCCTGACGATGACGCTGAAGGGTGGGAATCATTATACGTTTATCAGGTCGTTTCCTGATGAGGAGAGAGAACAAATCCTGACGACTCTGGATAGGTGGCTGGGAATGCCTGTCAGACACGAATGAATGGATATTACAGCTCTCTTCTTTCATGCTATCTGCAAGACGATGCTGCTGCTGGACAACCGAACACGTCATTCCTGATCTCAAACAAGGGCGGGAATCCCGATTTCTAAGATGAGCACTGCTGTTCGTTTTGTCAGAATTCCTTACTTCGAGTTCGGGGACGGGAATGACAATACATGGAGGAATGCGTCCCATGGAAATAGTTCGTTATGCACGGAAGGGTACTCTTTTTATGATCCTCTGGATCGTTGTCTCGTTTCAGAGGGCCCTCGCACAGAACGATAAGGTCAACGACTGGGAAAACCCGGAAGTCGTACACCGGAACAGGGAGCCTGCCCGATGCAGCTGGTATCCTTTTCCCGATGTCGAGACGGCACTGAGGGGTGATCCGATGCAATCCCCTTTTGTCACGTCCCTTAACGGAACCTGGAAGTTTCGTTGGGTCAGGAAGCCCGCCGAACGTCCCAAGGATTTCTACAAAGATGACTATGACGTCAGCGCATGGGACGACATCCGCGTGCCCGCCAACTGGGAACTGGAGGGGTACGGTACGCCCATATACACGGATATGGAGTATCCGTTTCCTTCGGACCCGCCCCGTATTCCGCATGATTGGAACCCGGTGGGATCGTACAAGCGCACCTTCACGATCCCGAAGAAGTGGAAGGGGCGTCAGGTTTTTTTATACTTCGGGGGCGTCAAATCGGCTTTCTACGTGTGGGTCAACGGCCGGAACATCGGGTACAGCCAGGGGAGCAAGACACCGGCGGAGTTCAACATCACCGAGTATCTTCGGGAGGGTGATAACACGCTGTCCCTGGAAGTCTACCGGTGGAGCGACGGGGCCTATCTGGAGGATCAGGATTACTGGAAAATCAGCGGTATCGAGCGTGATGTGCTCCTTCTCTCCACACCCAACGTGTACGTGCGAGATTTTTTTGTCCGGGCCGGTCTGGATGAGGATTATAAAAACGGCCTCTTGTATCTCGATGTGGATCTCAAGAACGCATTGACCCAAAAGGCAGGAAAGCATACGGTGGAAGTCCGGCTTGTGGAAGAGGAGCGGATGTCTCCTGCCGTCCTGGAAATGACCCGTGACGTGATTCTGGGCCCGTCGGACGATATCCACATATCATTCGAATCAACAGTCCCACATCCTAAAAAGTGGTCGGCAGAGACGCCGAACCTCTATTCGCTGGTGATTTCGCTTTTGGATTCTGCGGGAAACAAGCTGGAGGCCTTGTCCTGCGGGATCGGTTTCCGAACCGTCGAGATAAAGGATCGACAGCTCTTGGTCAACGGCGTTCCGGTCACCATCCGAGGCGTGGATCGTCATGAGCACGATCCGATCACCGGCCGCGTCATCACCAAGGAGTTGATGATCAAAGATATCCGGCTGATGAAGCGTTTCAACATCAACGCTGTTCGCACCAGCCATTATCCCAATCGGCCTGAATGGTACGACCTGTGCGACCGGTACGGCCTGTACCTCGTCGACGAGGCCAACATCGAAGCCCACGGAAGCGACCCGTACAATCCCGAGAAGACGCTGGCCGATAAGCCCCAGTGGCGAGAGGCTTTCATGGATCGAACCGTTCGAATGGTGGAGCGAGATAAGAATCATCCCTCGGTGATCGTATGGTCTCTAAGCAACGAGACGGGGTATGGTCAAAATTTTAGGGACACGTACCAGTGGATCAAACAGCGTGATCCCACCCGGCCCGTGCAGAGCGAGGATGCAACAAGACTGGGAGGCCTGACGGACATCTACTGTCCCATGTACAATACCATCGATCAAATCGTCGCCTTTGCCCAGTCCGACGATCCCCGGCCCCTGATTCTCTGCGAGTATGCCCACGCCATGGGCAACAGCGTGGGGAATCTTCAGGACTACTGGGATGCCATACAAGCCTATCCGTCCCTGCAGGGCGGGTTCATCTGGGACTGGGTGGATCAGACTTTCTTGAAGGAAAACGAGGAAGGCGTGGCTTTCTGGGCTTATGGCGGCGACATGGGATTTACCGGTGTTCCCAACGATTCTAATTTCTGCGTCAACGGTCTGGTTCATGCGGATCGCACCCCGCATCCCCATATCTGGGAGGTGAAGAAAGTCTATCAGCCTGTGCAGATACGTCCCGTGGATATGAAAGCCGGTTTTGTGAAGATCATCAATACATACGATTTCGTCAACCTGAATACGCTCCGATTCATCTGGGAAATCGAAGGAGACGGAAGGAGGATTACTGGGGGGGAATTGTCGAAGTTGGACGTGGCACCCGGAGACAGCATTATCGTCGATTTGGAGCTGCCTGAAATCGAGCCGGAACCCGGTGTCGAGTATTATCTGATGGTCGGGGCTCTGACGAGGAACCGGACGGAATTGGTGCCCATGGGCCATACCGTGGCTTGGGAACAGATAAAGCTACCCGTCTACAAGCAGGCTCGGAGGATTGATACCACCAAACTGCCTGAAATCGCCTTGTCCGAGAACGACGATGAAATCGCCTTGAGCGGCCGTGAATTCTCGCTGAGATTCAGCGAAGAGCTGGGCACACTGTGTTCTTTCAAGTTTCGTGGGACGGAGCTTGTACGATCGGGTCTGATTCCTGACTTCTGGCGTCCGGTTACGGACAACGACCTGGGGGGCGGGCTGGCTCGAATCTGCCGAGTATGGCAGCATGCAGAGATGAATCGGAAGGTCGAAGAGGTTTCGGCCCAGCGCATCGACGACAGAACAGTGCGGGTGGATATCCGACTCGGACTGCCCGATGTGGGCTCGGTATACCGTACGACGTATACGGTGTACGGAAGCGGCGATGTGATCGTCGAGAATGGGTTCACCCCTGGACGGGAGGGGCTGCCGGACCTGCCGCGCTTCGGTATGATGATGATCCTGCCCGGCGCGTTCTCCAACGTGTCGTGGTACGGACGCGGGCCCCACGAGTCTTACTGGGATCGAAAGACGGGTGCGGCCGTGGATGTGTATTCCGGTACGGTGTGGGAGCAATTCCATGCCTATGCCCGTCCTCAGGAGACAGGCAACAAGACGGACGTCCGATGGATTGCACTGACCAATGGCCGGGGCATTGGCCTTCTGGCCGTGGGAATGCCTCTGCTCAGTACGAGTGCGCTTCCGGTCCTCCCCGAAGACCTGGATTGGCGGAAAGACCGGCCTCAGCAACACGGCGGCGAAATCTACCCGAAGGATTTGGTCACCCTCAAACTCGATTACGGGCAGATGGGTGTGGGGGGCGATACCAGTTGGGGATCACGGGCCTGGCCGCATCCCGAATACCGGTTGCCCCCCAAGGAATACCGGTACCGTTTCAGGCTGCGGCCGTTTTCATCGGGCTCCTGGCTCCGTCGGATGCTGGAGACGCCGCATACGGTACCGAAAAAACTGAGTAGACAGAAATGGAACTTCGAATAGGAAAGAGATCTGACGTACAAAAAGATGTCGATTTTTTCGGTAAGCATGGTCTAATACGATTATCATATCGAGATATTTGATATCCATGGGTTTGATGAACCTGTCACTCAGGAGAAATAATAGTCTTATGCATACATCAACAATCGGTAGACCACATGATAATGTTAGGAAGGAGAGCAGATGAAAATCAGTCTTATCCTGTGCGGAGTTATCCTCGTCGGATGTCTGTTTCTACTCCTGGTCAGTCTTGGTTGCACGAAAAAGCAGGCGGAATACCCCTTTCTCAATCTGAGGCTCACGGTGGAGGAGCGGGTCGACGATCTGATAGGCCGGATGACGCTGGAGGAGAAAATCAGCCAGATGCGTTACGATGCCCCTGCCATCGACCGTCTCGGAATTCCGGAATACAACTGGTGGAACGAGTGCCTGCACGGCGTGGCTCGGGCGGGAGTGGCCACCGTCTTTCCCCAGGCCATCGGTCTCGGAGCCACGTGGGATACGGATTTAATCCATCGTGTGGCCACGGCGACATCCGATGAGGCCAGAGCCAAGCACCACGCATTCGTCCGTGACGGAAAGAGGGGCATCTATCAGGGCTTGACATTCTGGTCACCCAACATCAACATTTTCCGGGATCCCCGATGGGGCCGGGGTATGGAGACGTACGGAGAAGACCCGTATTTGACGGGCCGGTTGGGCGTGGCGTTCGTGAAGGGGCTTCAAGGTACCCATCACAAATACCTGAAAGTGGTAGCCACACCCAAGCATTATGCCGTGCACAGCGGGCCGGAACCCGACCGCCATACGTTCGATGCTCGGGTGAGCGAACGGGACTTGCGCGAGACGTACCTTCCCCACTTTCGTGACTGTGTGGTGGAGGGAAAGGCGTTCTCCGTGATGTGCGCCTACAACCGGTTCCTGGGCGAGCCGTGCTGTGGAAGCAGCCGTTTGCTCAACGACATACTGCGCCAGGAATGGGGTTTTCAGGGGTATGTGGTCTCCGACTGTTGGGCCATCGAGGATTTCTGGGAGCGACATAAAGTGGCGGCCAGCCCGGAGGAAGCGGTGGCCATGGCCGTGAAGTCGGGCACGGATCTCAACTGCGGCATTGCCTATCCGAGTCTGCTTCCGGCCGCGCAGATGGGATTGATCACGGAGGAGGAAATCGATGTGTCGGTGAGGCGTTTGTTCACGGCTCGAATGAAGCTGGGCCTGTTCGACCCGCCCGACAGGGTTCCCTATACCAGGATTCCTAGAAGCATGAACGATTGCGCCAAACACAATAGATTGGCTTTGGAATCCGCCCGCAAATCCATCGTCCTTCTGAAGAACGACAATAACCTGCTGCCGTTATCCAAAAAATTAAAAACGATTGCTGTTATCGGCCCCAATGCCCATCGCCTGGATGTGCTGTGGGGGAACTACAACGGCACGCCCTCCGATCCTGTCACACCTCTTCAGGGCATACGGAAGAAAGTGGGACGGAAAACGACCGTCCTGTATGCTCAGGGGTGTGAGCTCATCGACGGACTGTACTTGGAGCGTCCGGTTCCCTCGTCGGCACTGACGACGCCGGACGGGCAACCCGGCCTTCTGGGTGCGTATTTTGACAACAACGAATTCCGTGGAGAGCCGCTTTACACCCAGATCGACGAGATGGTCGATTTTTACTGGGAAAACGGATCGCCGGACAAACGCCTGGACGACGATGACTTTGGGATTCGCTGGTCAGGGTACCTGACACCGCCTGAGACCGGAACCTACGAACTCGGGACGTTCGCGTTCAACGGATACCGATTGTTACTGGAGGATTCCCTCCTCGTCGAAGGACGCAGCCGGCATCATCCTGTGGTTCGAACGCAGACTGTGACGCTGGAGAAAGGCCGCCGATACAGGATCGTGATGGAATTTCATTCGCATCACGGCGAGTCTCTGGCACAACTGGTCTGGGCAAAGCACGACCGACCTTTGGAAGAAGAGGCGGTTGAAGTGGCCCAAAAAGCCGATGCCGTTGTCTTGGTTATGGGTCTGTCTCCGCGGTTGGAAGGCGAGGAGATGGATGTGGACTTAGAAGGATTCAGGGGAGGCGACCGGTATACACTCCAACTCCCCAAGGTTCAAAAACATCTGATGCAGGGGATTCATGCTCTGGGCAAGCCTACGGTTCTGGTCCTGCTGAGCGGGAGTGCCCTGGCCGTCAACTGGGCCGACGAACATATTCCGGCTATTATCGAAGCGTGGTATCCTGGGCAGCGGGGTGGGGACGCCATCGCCGATATCCTGTTCGGAGACGCCAATCCGGCGGGCCGGCTGCCCGTGACGTTTTACAAGTCGCTGGATCAGCTCTCGCCCTTCACCGACTATGCCCTGACTGGCAAGACCTACCGTTATTTTAAAGGGGAGCCCCTGTATCCTTTCGGGCATGGATTGAGTTACACTCGATTTCATTACAGCCATTTGGAGATGAGCCATCCGGACATCCAGGCAGGGGACACGATCCATGTCTCCGTTCAGGTTGAAAACACGGATTCTTTGTCCGGCGAGGAAGTCGTCCAACTGTACCTGACGGATCGAGAAGCCTCGGTTCCCGTTCCCGTCCGGTCACTCAAAGGTTTTCGGCGTATTCGATTAAAACCGGGCGAATCGCGGCGGGTCGCCTTCGTTCTTCTGCCCAGGGATATGTCCCTGATCAATGAATTTGAGGATCGTGTCGTCGAACCCGGCGTATTCGAAGTAGCCGTGGGCGGGAAGCAGCCGGGATTCTCGGGACACGCAGATGCCGGAACAACAGAGGTGCTCACATCCGAATTTCGCGTGAAGGGGTATGTGTATCGGCTGGAGGATATGTAATCGTCTAAAGAAACATCCGTATATGTCGACGGAAAATGTGCTTCTTTTCTATGATATTTACGTTGTTTACAAGTAGGGGAAAAATTGAATAAATATATAAATCCAGAACAAATACCACGGATGGAAAGTTTGAAGAGAAAGAATCAACCTCGATCTGTCCCGCGCCGTGTCTTCTTGAGAGAATCGGCTATTATAGGATTCATCGGCTGCATCGGAACGGTGGGATGTTCCCACTCCACGAAAGAGCGATCGTTTAAACGATTCGAGCTGGCCGAACCCGGTCCGATGATCCCGCCGGTTCCGGCCATCCTGATTACGGTGAAGGGCAAACCCGGCGATCCCGAGGAAATCTCCGTGCTCTGGACGTTTATTGTGAACGGCAAGCCTCCCCAGGTGGGAGTGAGTGCGGAACATGCCCATGTGGCGGGTGATTTGATCAGAGAGCACGGGGAGTTCGTACTCAACGTGCCCACGGTGGACATCGTGGATGCCTTCGACATCGTGGACATGAATTCCAGTCAGGTCGGCGACAAGTATGCCCTGTCCGGCCTGACCCGCGGCAGGGCCGTTAAAATCGATGCCCCTACGGTGGAGGAATCGCCCATACACCTGGAGTGTCGAGTCTTTAACACCATCGATGTGCCGCCCATGCGTACTGTCTTCCTGGCGGACGTCGTGGCCACGACGGTTCATGAAGGAGTGTGCGATGAGGACGGACGTCTGGTCGTACCCAACGTTCCGTTTTTTGGGATGACGGCCGGAAGCGGAGAATTCTATACGATGGGCAAGGCCGTGGGACATATCGGAATGTCGGTGGGCAGGAATGATATCAAATATTAGTCAATGTTAAAAGTTCATCGTCCACCCGACAGGATGAAGATTTCAAGGAAAATAGATGACGGTTATCGTTTGGAGGAAGACAACGTGAAAAGGTCTCGTATGAATCGGCTCGTCAGACTTTCGATGATCATTATTATTCTGACCTGTATAGCCTCTCTCTTTTTCTGTGATAAAAGTCGCCCGACGTATTCGGTGATTCCCAAACCTGCTTTTATCCAAGAAAACGAAGGCAGCTTTGAAATCACCCAAGCGTTTCGTGTCGTCTTCGATAAGTCGGATTCTGAAGTCCGGAACGTGGGGTTGTATTTTACAGACCGGTTGAATGGAGCGTCGGGCCTGGGTATTCCGGTCATCGAAAGATCAAAAGAAGGCGTGTCTAAGAATACCCTGCTGCTACGCCTTGAACCTGATGCGGAAGGGCTGGGTCAGGAAGGCTACGAACTGGACATTCATCCAGATCATATCATCTTAATCGCCGGATCGCCGGCCGGCCTGTTCTACGGTATCCAGACGATATTTCAGCTCCTGCCCGTGGATGTATATTCCGATTCGTCCGCCTCGCAGAATGGGCCATGGATCCTGCCCTGCGTAACAATCCGTGATGTGCCGCGTTATCAGTACCGGGGCATGCACCTGGACGTATGTCGTCATTTCTTCCCGAAGTCGTTCATCAAGAAATACATCGACCTGCTGGCTTTGCATAAGTTCAACAAATTCCACTGGCACCTGACCGAAGACCAGGGGTGGCGCATCGAGATCAAGAAGTACCCGGGATTGACGGAGAAGGGTGCTTATCGCAAGGAGACCCTGGTGGGGCATTCGCGTTCGAAACCGCACGTGTTCGACGGAACACCTCATGGAGGATACTACACCCAGGACGACGTCCGGGAAATCGTGGCGTACGCCCGAGATCGATACGTGACCGTCATACCCGAGATCGAGATGCCGGGACACGCCACAGCCGCGTTGGCTGTATATCCGGAGTTGTCGTGCACGGGCGGGCCGTTCGAGGTGGCCACGCAATGGGGTGTGTTCGAGGATGTTTACTGTGCCGGAAACGATCGGGTCTTCGAATTCCTGGAGGATGTGCTGACCGAGGTCATCGATCTTTTTCCGGGCACGTATGTGCACGTCGGAGGCGATGAATGCCCCAAGGTCCGCTGGGAGGCGTGCGAGAAATGCCAGGCCCGGATCGAAGCGGAAGGGCTGAAGGACGAGGACGAGCTCCAGAGCTATTTCATTCGACGCATCGAGAGGTTCCTGTCGTCCAGGGGGAGGCGACTCATCGGATGGGACGAGATTCTGGAGGGCGGGCTGGCACCCGAAGCAACGGTCATGTCGTGGCGCGGCATGGAAGGAGGCATCGAGGCAGCCCAGCAGGGACACTACGTCATCATGACGCCGACGTCCTACTGCTACTTCGATTACTATCAGGCCGATCCCCGGGACGAACCGTTGGCCATCGGGGGAAAAATCACCCTGAAGGATGTGTATGTTTTTGAGCCTACACCCGCCTCGTTGACTTCCCAACAAGCTGAGCACATCCTGGGTGCCCAGGGCAACGTATGGACGGAGTACATCAAAACACCCGAACACGTCGAATACATGAGCGTTCCCCGCATGTGCGCCCTGGCCGAGGTAGTCTGGTCGCCCCAGCAGGTCCGGAACTGGAAGGATTTTAAGGCTCGATTAGACGTTCATGTTCATCGGCTCGACAAATTGGACGTGAACTACCGGAAGGAGTCAAAATAATACTAAACCAGTCAGAGGGTGAAAAAAATGAGAAGGCCACGTGTTATCGTTCGTTTTATCCTACCCTATTTTGTCCTCACCTGCGGTTGGGCTTTTACCCAGGAGTATTGGGTCTCCTCTCCCGATGAAAGCATCCAGGTTGCGGTCAATATCGATGAGAGTATCCGGTATTCCGTTTTTTATAACACGCACCCATTGATCGAACCGTCGCCGATTTCCATGACGTTGGAAGGCATCGGCGTTCTCGGAAGAAATCCGCACGTCACGAATACACAGAGAAGAACAGTCGACGATGTGATCCACCCGGTAGTACCCCTGAAGTCACGCACTATCATCGATCGGTACAACGAACTGAGGATCGATTTTAAAAAGTCTTTTACCCTCGTTTTCAGGGCCTATGACGACGGTGTGGGGTACCGGTTCATCACGACATTCGAGGATGACGTGACCGTGATTTCCGAGGAGACGTCCTTCGAATTTTCCGCAGATCATCGCGTCTATTTCCCGGAAGAAGAGAGCTTCATGACGCATCAGGAGCAGTTGTACCAGTACATCCGTTTGAAGGAGATCACGCCGTCACGCTTCGGTTCCATACCGGTTTTGGTCGAGTGTGATGATCACTCCAAGGTCGTCATCACAGAAGCCGACTTGGTTGATTATCCGGGCATGTACCTCATGGGTTCGGACGCTTCGGATACCCGTTTGAAGGGCCGGTTTCCCGGTTTTGTCCTGGCCGATTCGGCGGAGAACGACCGGAACATCGTCCCGACGCGGCAGGCCGATTTTTTGGCCCAAACTCGTGGAAACCGATCTTTTCCCTGGCGTGTGCTGGTGATTGCCGAGAAAGACGGGGATCTTGTCGAGAGTTCACTGGTCTACAAACTGGCCGGGTCGATGCAGATCGAGGACACATCCTGGATTCGTCCGGGCAAGGTGGCCTGGGACTGGTGGAATGCCAATAACGTATTCGGTGTCGATTTTCGGGCCGGCATCAACACGGACACGTACAAGCACTACATCGATTTTGCAGCAGAGCACAATCTGGAGTACATCATCCTGGACGAGGGCTGGTACAAACTGGGTGACCTGATGGCCGTGAACCCGGATATCGACATGGAAGCATTGACGGCCCATGCCCGCGAGAAAGGTGTCGGAATCATCCTGTGGGTCGTTTGGAAGACATTGGACGATCAACTGGAAGAGGCGCTGGATCGGTTTGCCAGGTGGGGCATCCAGGGCATCAAGGTTGACTTCATGCAGAGGGACGATCAGGCAGTCGTCAATTTCTACCGGAAGATCGCTGGGGAAGCGGCGAAGAGGCACCTGGTCGTGGATTTTCACGGGTCCTACAAGCCCACAGGGCTCAGACGGGCCTATCCCAACGTGGTGACGCGAGAAGGCGTGAAGGGCCTGGAACACAGCAAGTGGGGTGAGGATGCCAATCCTGAGAATGCCCTCATCATTCCCTTCACCCGGATGGTCGCCGGGCCGCTGGATTATACGCCGGGGGCCATGATGAATGCCACGCAGAAGAATTTTCGTCCTGTTTTCACGCGGCCGATGAGCCAGGGAACACGATGCCATCAACTGGCCATGTACGTGGTCTACGAGAGTCCTCTCCAGATGCTGTGCGACTCGCCGTCGAATTACTCACAGGAGAAGGCGTGCTTGGCGTTCCTGTCGGCCGTGCCCACGGTCTGGGACGAGACAATTGTTCTGGATGCCAAAGTCGCGGATTATATCCTAATTGCCCGGAAGCGTGGCAACACATGGTACGTGGGGGCCATGACCGATTGGACACCGCGGGAACTGGTCCTGGATTTTTCATTCCTGGATGAAGGCCGGTATGAGGTGACAGCATACCAGGACGGCATAAATGCCGATCGGTGCGCCATGGATTATAAGAAAATCGTCCATGAGGTAAACCAGAAGGACCGATGGACGATTCGGCTGGCTCCGGGCGGTGGATGGGCTGCGAAGATTCATCGGGAATGAGTGAAGAGAGAGCATATCGCGTCCGGTTGACTGGATATATCTAACCAAAACGCTAATGTGTTATCGAGAAAAGACACTTATCTGGTTTGAAGATAAAGCTTAAGGTTGAAAGGAATATGGGATGGGACATGGACTGCATGGATTGACGGTCTCGGCCCCGGGGCGTATCTGTCTTTTTGGTGAACATCAGGACTACCTCCATCTGCCGGTCATCTCCTGTGCCATCTCATTGCGAATCAGCGTCCAGAGCCGTCGAAGGGATGATTCGATGGTTCATCTGGATTTGCCCGACATCGGAGAAGAGCAGTCGTTTTCCCTGGAAGGCGGTCTGTCCTACGTCGAAAAAAGGGATTATTTCCGCAGTGGAATCAACGTCTTGCGTCGGGAGGGATTCACGTTTTCCGGCGGGTTGGAGTGTGTCGTGCGGGGGGAGATTCCCATCAATTCGGGAACGTCGAGTTCCTCTGCCCTTACCGTGGCGTGGATTCATTCCCTCGCCCGGTTGAGCGATCAATCGAAGGTGTTGCCTTCCGATGATATCGCAAAGTACGCGCATCGTGCCGAAGTCCTGGAATTCTCGGAGCCCGGGGGTATGATGGATCACTATTCGTCGGCAATGGGGGGGATGATGTATCTGGAATTTTTACCCAGGTTGAGCTTTGAAATGATAGATGCGGACCTGAAAACCTTTGTACTGGGCGATTCCCAAGAACCGAAAGATACCAAATCCATTCTCGCCCGGGTGAAGGATCGGATCATTGGTTTGACTGACCAATTGTCGAAGAAATACCCCAATTTTTCGATACGGAATGCCACCGTGGAAAGCCTGCAGAAATACGCATCGGAATTTTCTGAGGATGAGTTCGCGCTGCTGGAAGGGACGGTCCGGAATTATAGGATCACAATGGAGGCAAAAAAAGTCCTGCAAAGCAAGCCCCTGGACCATCGAAAGCTAGGAGCCTTGTTGAACGCCCATCAACGCATCCTGCGGGATGTCCTGAGTATATCCACGCCCAAGATCGACGGCATGCTGGAGGCGGCCTTGGATGCAGGGGCCTACGGGGGAAAGATCAACGGATCGGGAGGGGGCGGATGTATGTTCGCATACGCTCCGGAAAACCCAGAGCGTATCGTAAAAAGTATTGAAAAAGTCGGAGGAAAGGGATATATTGTACGCCTCGATGAGGGGACGCGTATCGAGGCATTCGAAACCGGAGAGGGTAAGACGTGATGGCTGAAAGACTCGTCATTCTGGCAGGGGGTATTTCATCGCGTATGAGGAAGCCACCCAAAAGCACGGCGAGCGTGGATCGGAAACTCATGGAAGATGCCGAGCATAAACCCAAATCCATGATCGGCGTGGGTACGGCAGGCCGGCCCTTCATGGATTACTTGCTGCTCAACGCCAGAGAAGTGGGATACCGGGATGTCGTCATCGTCGTGGGCGAGAAGGACGAATCGATACGGAACCATTACGGTATAAAAGACAGGGATAACGCGTTCTACGGACTGACGATTTCTTATGCCCTGCAGACCATACCTCACGGCCGATCAAAGCCCCTGGGTACGGCCGATGCATTGCTCTGTGCGCTTCGACTCCGCCAGGATTGGCAAGGCCAGACGTTCACCGTTTGCAACAGCGATAACCTGTACTCCCGGGAAGCGTTGAGGCTTATGATGGAGTCACCGTATCCCAATGCCCTGGTGGACTATGACCAGTCTGCGTTGGGATTTCAGCAGTCCAGGGTCGAGAAATTTGCCGTCACGAAGAAGGATGATGACGGTTATCTCATCGATATCATCGAAAAGCCCACGCCTGAAGAGATCGATAGCGTGAAGGACAGGGACGGGACCATCGGGGTGAGCATGAACATCTTCAGGCTGCACTATGACATGATTCTACCCTACCTGGAAAGTATTCCTCTGCATCCCGAAAGGCAGGAGAAGGAACTGCCGACCGCCGTCATCATGATGATCCGGGATCATCCCCGATCCTGTTATGCCCATCCGTTGAAGGAGCATGTGCCCGACCTGACGAGTCGGGATGACATCGCCGTGGTACAGGCGTACTTGGAGCGGGAATTCAAGAATATTTCGTTCTGATTGCATCCATGAGTGAAGTCCGAAGACGGTTTCATCTTCCGATAACGATGAGAAGAAGGCCATCGCCCGGTTCGGCGGGCCGACGGCCGGTATCCCTCCAGCCTGCCCGACGTAGACCGCGTTCTTAAGATGGAAGATCGTTACAATCAGACACATCGTTCAGTACTGGCACTCAAGCTTTTTGCCTTGAGTGCCGTGGGCATCGTCGTATTTTTTATCCCTATACATCTGGGGGGCAGGACGACCATACCCATCGACAACATGATCACCGGCATTCGCAGCAGACTTCCCGGAATCTCAACAGTTTATGCGCTCCTGGTGGTATGCTTGGGCGGCATCTACCCGTTTTTCAAACGGTCGTGGAACAGGGATAAAACGGCCTCGGTATTCTCCATCCTCAAGGTTTTAGGAATCGTCGTCTCTATCATGTATTTTTTCAAGATGGGGCCAAACTGGCTGCTGGAACAGGACATGGCGCCGTTTTTATTCGACAAACTGGTCATCCCCGTGGGTATCATCATTCCCATCGGGTCTGTTTTTCTGGCCTTTCTCGTCGAGTACGGTTTCTTGGAATTTGTCGGTGTGTTGATGCAACCCGTCATGCGGCCTGTTTGGAAAACACCGGGAAGGTCGGCCGTGGATGCCCTGGCTTCCTTTGTCGGCAGCTATTCCATCGCGCTCCTGATCACAAACCGCGTGTACAGGGAAGGAAAATATACGGCACGAGAAGCGGCGACCATTGCCACGGGATTTTCGACGGTATCGGCCACGTTTATGGTCATTGTGGCCAGAACGTGTGGATTGATGGAGATGTGGAACCTGTATTTTTGGTCCACACTGGCGATCACATTTCTGGTAACAGCGATAACCGTGCGTATTTATCCCCTGAGATCCAAACAGAGCACGTATTATATTCCTGATGCAAGGGTGGAAATCCAGGTGGAAGGGAATCGTCTTCGGGCAGCGTTGGATGAGGGGATCAGAACACTGGTATCGGCACCGGGTTTGAAAACGGCCGTCTGGGATAACGTGAGGGATGGGTTTCGTATGGCCATGGGCATCCTGCCGACGATCATGTCTGTGGGCTTGCTGGGCTTGATCCTGGCAAAATACACGCCCCTGTTCGATATGGTGGGATACCTGTTCTGGCCGATCCCCAGACTGTTCCGGTTGCCCGAACCGGCACTCATCGGGAAAGCCACGGCCATCGGGATATCGGAGATGTTCCTGCCGGCGCTGCTGGTTTCGGAAGCTGCCATCACGACACAATTCATCGCAGCCGTGGTGTCTGTCTCTTCCATACTATTTTTTTCGGCATCGATCCCCTGTATTCTATCGACGGACATTCCGATCACAGTTACCGAAATCGTCATGTTATGGATAGAAAGGGCCGGACTATCCCTGGTGATTGTCGTTCTGTTTACTATTTTGATATTTTAGCTTTGGGCTTTGCATGAAAGGAATTCGTCCTTTTCATTATTCGAGAATACATCAAGATAACGATCTATTTCAAGTGCATCGGACGCAGGGTTATTCTCGTCGGTTTGACGAAGGAGCCGTTCTTTAAGCGGATGCCGCGGTCGTCGGTCTTTGATATGGAAACTGAATCGGGAGTTCAAGGGAATCGATGAACAACAGCATATTCGGAGAATGCAGGGAGAGCATGCATTATTGACACGATAGTATGGGGGTGTGATATGACCCGTCGAGAAGCATGTCGTATTCATCCGTTTAATCGGCCTACATACCACCGATTTTTATTCATCTTCCTCATACTTGGGTCGTTTTGTC
>Ga0180431_10004779_pt1 | contig 16796 bp, 18 predicted proteins | sample SS_ome_11_FD_132459 | JGI IMG/M metagenome (GOLD analysis project Ga0180431, IMG submission 132459) | Hypersaline lake sediment archaeal communities from the Salton Sea, California, USA - SS_1_MS_1 metaG | ecosystem: Environmental > Aquatic > Non-marine Saline and Alkaline > Hypersaline >... | reverse complement strand
GATCACCGAACCACCCGCCAGCTGCCCACCGCCTACATGTTATACACCGCCTTCTCCCAGCTACACCCCCCACCGTGCTACATGTCATCGCCTCCTTGTCCGCCAGTCTTTGGCTCCTGCTTCTCGAGTTGGCCTTGGTGTTACCCAAGTGTGCGATGGTTTTTTGGTCTGCGAATTCGCATCGGTTTCTGCGACCCGTAGGAAGAGACTCCAAGCGAGGCGCAAACAGTAACCCTTCTTGCCGAAGAGCCTCCGAGAGGAGCCTCTTCTCGTTTGTTCTCCAGAGAGCTTTTCTGTCCCAATGATCACCGGGAAAGCCAACAGTGGGTTCTGAAGCAAGCACAGTTCTATCCGGAGAATGGGCGCTGTGTCGTAATCAGCTCTTTGGCAGTCATCACAGGACGAGCTGCAAGACTTGAACTACTTTCAGGGACACACTGACTCCGTACATCCTTGCTGGAATACCTGAGAATGAGTGGGGATGTCTCTCCACTTGTTGGAAGTCTTAGAGTTTGGGACATCTACGCAATGGAAAGAGCCTCGAGTTTCGAGTAGGCTCGGTGATCTTGCGGCCTGCAGGTAGTCCCCCCGGGTGGGGATACTGTTTGAGCCGATCACAGTGTTCTACAAAGGAGTACGTCACTCGTATGCGCGAGATGCTGAAATCCAATCGGAGGCTGTTCGTTTACCTCGTCGTCTCCAACTTCTTGCTCTTCTTCGGCTACCACGCGTGGGAGGCGATGTTCAACAACTTTGCCGTGGAGACGATCGGAATTGGGCCGGCAGTCATCGGCTGGGTTCAAGCGCTGCGTGAACTGCCGGGCCTGATGGGTTTTCTCCTCGGTTTTCTTGCCCTTTTTCTTTCCGAAGTCCGCGTCATGGCGTTGAGTGTCATCCTTCTTGGGACCGGAATGATGTTCACCGGCCAAGCGGCCAGTGTTCCGTTTTTACTCGTTAGCACGGTTGTGATGAGCGTGGGTTTCCACTTTTTCTACCCCAGTAACAACGCCGTAGTGTTGATGGTCGTGGACAAAGAACACGCTCCCAAGGCACTCGGCCAATTGCGGAGCCTGGGTGCGATTGCCGCTCTGGTGGCCACCGGCATTGTCTTTCTGCTAGCGGGACGGCTGGGTTATCGGACGCTGTTCATGGCCGTGGGGAGTGTTGTGATACTCGGGGGACTGATGCTGTTACCCTTTGAGAAAGGCAAGGAGGGCTTGCCCCCACGACGGCGGGTGGTCTTCCGGCGGCGCTACTGGCTCTACTACACCATCGCGTTCTTAATGGGCAGTCGCCGGCACATCTTCACCACGTTTGCCATCTTCCTTTTGGTGAAAGAGCATGGTATCTCCATCGAGACGACGGCACTGCTGTTTCTCGCCAATAGCTTAATCAACACCTTCGCTTACCAATACGTCGGCAAGCTCGTCGGCCGACTAGGGGAGAGGTTGATGCTCTCCGTTGGCTTCGGAACGCTGATCCTCGTCTTCCTCGGCTACGCCTACGTTAGCGCTCTCCCGATACTGTTTGGCCTGTTTGTAGTCGACAACATCCTCTTCGGGTTCAACCTAGCCGCGGCAACCTATCTACAAAAGATTGCCGTATCGCAAGAAGAACTCACCAGTAATCTTTCGTTGGAGCAGACCATCAACCACATTGCGGCTATTGTCGTTCCAGTGGTAGGAGGCACGGTGTGGGCTCTGTTCGGATCACAAGCTCCCTTTCTAGTGGGAGTTGGCATCGCTGCTGTGTCGCTCGTTCTTTCCCAATTCATTCGCACGCCGGCAGAGCCGGTGCCAACAACGGTGCCGAGCCAAACCGAATAGCTTGAACTTACAATAACGATTGTCACGGCTGAAAAGGGCTTTCAAAAGCCCTTTGGGGCTGATGGAAGCCCCTTTTATGTCCACAGGGTTCCTGACGCAAGTGCTTCTGTTGCCTGAACAAATTCATCGGCAAATCCCGACAGAGGACTGCCCAATTATATTCCTATCTCGGTACCCTCTGGCGGTATGGTAGAAGAGACAACCAAGCTTGGTTCAATCTGTCGGATGACGGATTCTGCTGTGATTTGGTACAAGCCAAGGCCGTTGCAGGCTAGGCATCATTTATCGTGGAGTAGAGATGGTCTTTGAAGATGCGAAGAAAGAAAGTGAATCTATGAAAAAAAAGGATACTCAACGCTGTCGGACTGCCGAACCAGGTGCTGCGGAGTCCAAACACAGGCAGGAGGGGGAATTACAGCGGCGAGCGGCGTTGATGGCACTGACTTACGACGTGGTTCACCGCGTGAGCAACAAGGTAGACTTGGATGAGCTGTTTTCCGAGGTCGTAACCGCGGTACGCGATGCCTTTGACTATTACGGCGTGATGCTCCTGCTCGTTGATGAGAGGGCAAAATGTCTCACTCTGCAGGCTGTCCAAGGTGACTTTGCGCACATCGTCCCTGAGAACCATCAGGTTGCCATCGGTGAAGGAATGATAGGAAGCGCGGGTGCAAGCGGTGAGACTGAGTTCAGCGGTGATGTCAGCCAAGAGCCTCGTTACTTGCGCGTAGCGAGTGAAGCAACAAAGTCGGAGCTTGCAGTACCGATTAAGGATGGAGAGAAGATCATCGGCGTGCTTGATATTCAAAGCGACCAGTTTGATGTCTTCGATGAGGCCGACGTAATGGTAATGGAAACCCTGAGCGCACACATTGCCATCGCGATCGAAAACGCCCAATTGCATGAAGTGGTCCAGCAAGAACTGAGTAAGCGAAGGCGTGGGGAAGAGGAAATCCGCCAGCTTAGGCAGCGCTTAGAGAGCGTTATTGATAATGCCACCATCTGGCTGAATGTGCTAGATAAAGATGGCAAAGTTGTTTTTTGGAACAAAACCGCCGAGACGATCAGTGGCTACTCCTATGAGGAGATGGTGCATCAAGGCAAGGACTGGGTTCGGCTTCTCTACCCGGAGGAGGCATATCGTAAGGAGGTTCTTGAAAAAACGGTTGCCCTCCGCGAAGGAGGCGAAGCAACTGAGGAGTTTGAGTCAACCATTCGGTGTAAAGATGGCCAGACCAAGATCATCTTGTGGAACTTAAGAAACCTGCTGGACGAGAGCGGCAATCTGATTGGCTCTATCGCCATTGTCCGGGATATCACCGAGCGCAAACGGACGGAAGAGGCATTGCGAGCCAGTGAAGAGCGGTTCGCCCTGGCCGTGGAGGGGTCCAATGCCGGGATATGGGATTGGGATATCCATGGCAATACACTCTACTGGTCTCCGCGGATGAAGGAGATTCTTGGGTATGCGCCCGATGAGATCGAGGCTTCTTTTGAGGTGTTTGAAGCGCATCTGTGTCCCGAAGATAAGGAATCCACCGAAATTGCGATTGAAGCGCATCTGCAGGAGAGGGTGCCGTACGACGTGGAGCAGCGCATGCTCACGAAAACGGGTGAATATCGGTGGTATCGTGCTCGGGGACAGGCACTGTGGGACGAGAGAGGAAGGCCTCTTCGCATGGTTGGCTCGACCGCGGATATCACTGAATTGAAGCAGGCCGAGGAGAGGCTGGAGAAAGAACGCAATCTGCTACGCACCATAATAGACAACGTGCCCGATCTAATCTATGCCAAAAACACCGAGAGCCGGTATTTTGTCAGCAACACTGCACATGTGCGTTTCCTGGGAGCGACAACGCCAAACGAGGTCGTCGGGAAGTCGAGCTTCGAATTTTACCCGCAGGAACTGGCAGAACAAAACTATGCCGACGACAAGGAGGTTATCCATTCAGGTCAGCCGTTGATCAATAGAGAAGTACGCGTCGTAGACCAGACAGGCAACAATGTATGGAATTTAACGACCAAAGTGCCTTTGCGCGACAGCCACGGGAAGATTGTAGGGCTCGTGGGTATTGCTAGAGATATCACCGCGCTCAAGAGCGCGGAGGAGGAAATTCGTAGGCTCAACCAGTTTCAGGAGAGCGTCATCGACAATGCCAGTGTGTGGATCAATGTTCTGGACGAAAAGGCCAACGTTGTCCTTTGGAATAAGGCGGCGGAAACGATCAGCGGCTACACTCGGGGAGAGACTGTGGGGCACGACAAGATATGGGAATGGCTCTATCCGGACGACATCTATCGAAGAGAGCTGACCGGACGGGTGGCTGCCACTCTGGCAAAGGGTAAGGGAGACGATGTTCTAGAAACAACTATCCGATGCAAAGACGGACGTGCGCGAATCATCTCTTGGAATCAGACAAACCTGTTGAATGAGGGGGGGAAACTCACGGGGTCGATTGTTATCGGCCTTGACATCACTGACCGTAGGAAAGCGGAGGAACAAGTTCAACGGTACATTTCCGAGATTGAGGTGGCAAACGAGGAAGTCAAGCAGTTTGCGTACATCGTCTCCCATGATTTGCGGGCACCGCTGGTCAACCTCAAAGGATTTGCTGTGGAACTGCGCTCGTCTCTGGAAGATGTATCTCCTGTGATCGAGGCTGCCTTGCCCACGGTGGATGAAGAGCGCAGGAAGGACATAGATGTGGCATTTCGCGAAGACATCCCAGAGGCACTGGGGTTCATCGAGTCTTCTGTAACGCGCATGGACAGCTTCTTAAACGCTGTATTGAAGCTCTCTAGGTTGGGACGGCGCGAATTGTCGCTCAAAGCCATCGACATGAACGCGATCGTCGAAGCGGCCAGACAGAGCCTCGCACATCAGATCGAGGAGCGTCACGTTGACCTGACGGTCAGCGATCTGCCTGAGGTTGTTGCCGACCGGACCTCCATGGAGCAGGTCATCGGCAACTTGTTTACAAATGCGCTGCTGTATCTCGATCCTAATCGACCCGGGGCGATCGAGATCGGCGGCAAACGGGAGGAACTTGCCACGACGTTCTGGGTGCGGGACAGCGGGCGAGGCATCTCAGAGGACGATGCTCCGAAGGTGTTCGCCCCATTTCGCCGCGCCGGCAAGCAGGATGTCCCGGGAGAGGGAATGGGGCTTTCTTACGTCAAGACGATTGTGCGGATGCACGGAGGGCAGATCTGGTTCAAGTCGGAGCCGGACGTTGGAACGACGTTCTTCTTCACGATAGCAAAAGACCTAGCGAAAGGAGAGACGGATGGCGGGCAGACACGAGGTTAGCATTCTCATAGTGGAAGATGATCCAGGGCACGCGCGGTTGATCGAGAAAAACCTGAAGCGGGCGAAGATCTCCAACGCAATTGAAACAGTGAGCAACGGCCAAGAAGCCCTTGACTACCTGTTCGGTGAAGGGACGTATGCGGGACACGTGCGTCCTTCTCCGCTACTGGTGTTGCTGGATCTGAACATGCCGGTGTTGGACGGCTACCAGGTGCTCGAGCGGATGAAGGCGGACGATCGCACTAGACAGATCCCCGTGGTGGTCCTGACCACTACGGACGATGCGCGGGAGGTGTCTCGATGCTACGAGCTGGGCTGCAACGTGTATATCACCAAGCCAGTAGACTATGAGAAGTTCTCTGAAGCGGTACAGAAACTCGGTCTTTTTCTTTCAATCGTCAACGTGCCGAACGGAGAGTGAAAGACGTGTCAGAGCGCGTACCTCTTCGGATCTTATATATGGAAGATGATCCCGGCCTGGCGCGCCTGGTTCAGAAGCGGTTGAGCCGAGAGGGGTACATCGCCGATCTGGCAGAAGATGGTGAAGAGGGGCTGGCCATGTATGCTGAAGGTGTCTACGATGTCGTGATCGTGGACCAAGAAATGCCTGTTTGTAGCGGACTGAAAGTGCTTGAGATCATGGCAGCGGAGATGCAGCAACTTCCGCCAACCATCATGTTGACGGGTACCGGGAACGAGGAAACGGCTGTTGAGGCCATGAAACTTGGCGCAGGGGACTATCTCGTCAAGGATGCGGCGGGTGGATATCTCGATTTGCTTTCTTCCGTTATCGAGCGGGTGCTCACGCAGTATCGCCTGGTTGAGGAGAGGCAACGGGCTGAGCAAGCGTTGAAAGAAAGCGAGGCACGGTTTCGCGCTGTCGCACAGACGGCGATGGATGCTATTGTCTCAGTCGATAGTCTCGGGAGGGTGATCTTTTGGAACAACGGTGCAGAGAGCATGTTCGGCTATGGAGAGGAAGAAGTGCTGGAAAAACCATTTACCGTGTTGATTGCGGAGCAGCGAGACGAGGACAATCAACAGGGAAGAAGATACTTCGAGCTAACAAACAAGCCGCGTAGGGAACAACGCGTTGAATCAGTAGGCCTAAGAAAAGACGGAAGCAAGTTAACGATTGAGCTTTCATTGACAAGTTGGGAGACAAACGGGGGGACGTATCATACCACCATTATCCGGGACATCACGGAGCGCAAGGAGTACGAAGAGAAGCTCTCTCATATGGCACATCACGATGCACTAACCGGGGTCTACAATCGGCACTACCTGGATGAACTCCTTGAGCAAGAGGCAAAACGTGCTGAACGCTACAATCATCCCATCGGCATTCTGATGATCGACGTAAACCGATTCAAGGAGATTAACGATCGATTCGGCCATCAGGTCGGCGACAAAGTCTTGCAGGCAATAGCGGCTTTGCTTGAGGAGACGGTCCGGGAGACGGACATCGTCGTTCGCTATGGTGGGGATGAGTTTCTTCTCATTTGTCCTGAGACCAACGGGGAGACTGAAACCATTAGGGAGCGTATTCTCCAGGCAATGGTGAGCCAAGAGGGAATGGGCCAACTCATAGATTTCCCGGTTACACTATCCATCGGCAGTGCTCATTGGGCACCCGGGAGTGGCGGATCCATCGACAGAGTGTTGGCCGAAGCCGACAAGCGAATGTACGATGTCAAAACAAAGCGATAGAAGGCCGCACTAGGCTCGTCTTCGCAGCAGATTGCACGGAGGTCTACGTCCGTTTGGAGATACATTCTCCTTTTGCTCTGTCAAAAAAACGCGGCGCACAGGATACGTGCGCCGCACGGAGTGATCTTGTGTAACGAGTAGCTTCTTAGAGAATAACGGTAACGTCCAGGGCTTGGGGGCCTTTCTGGCCTTGGCCAAGGGTAAATTCCACTTTCTGTCCGTCTTCCAGAGACTTGAAGCCTTCGCCACGAATGGAACTGAAGTGCACGAATACGTCTTCACCTTGCTCTCGCTCGATGAAGCCGAACCCTTTGGCGTCGTTGAACCATTTAACCGTACCGGTCTCGCGGTCAGACATAGTCGATTGTCCTCCTCTATGCTGGAAGTTTTAGCTAAGCAGGACGTTCTTGGGTGGACTTCAGAAAAAACTGACTCCAAACACAAACGGCTGCAACACTACCAACAACGCATAGTATTATATCGCGCACTGCGCCAAATGCAAATCTGGAAAGCCCCTTCTGGGGGGGAAGCGGGATGTCAATGGCGGGGGTGGCTAAGTGGGAGGGGAGGAGCCGGCGTGCTGTGTGGAGGCTTGAGGAATACGTCTCGCTTGATACCACAGCAGATTGGCTGGATCGAAGGTAGGGCCACGAAAATGGGTGACTGGACAGCTATTATGAAGTTGCTCCGATCCCGGACGTTCACTAGGATGCCGTAAAGGTGAACGGTTTGATTGTTAAAAAGGAGGATTTCCATGCGCAAGTTTGCCTGGAATGCGGGGATTGTTGGGCTTTTCATCTTCCTGTTGTTTGCCGGAGCACTCGCCGATGGGAAGAATAACAAGGCTGTAACAGGATTTGGCTTCGGGGGCCCGCTGGTAGGCGTATTCGCGCCCGCTCTGGATGGGGTCAACGAATTCCTGGAAGACAATGGGTATACCTCTTTGGGTGATTTGTTGATTCTCTCCGGCGGTGGTGGCCGCGGTGGTCTGATTGGCGGGCTGTCCGTCGGTGGCATCGGATGGGGTGGCTCAACAACATCGCTTCAGGAAAATAGGAAGGCAACCCTTTCCATCGGATTTGGTGGATTAGCGCTCGGTTGGGTTGTCGGCGGCAACGAGAGATCGCTCCTCACGTTCGGAGCTGTTCTAGGTGGTGGTGGGGTTTCCTTGGATCTGCGCGAAGTTGCCCCCGAGGATTTCTGGATCTGTCCTGGGGGAGAGCTGGTCAATCGCAGCGGCATCTCTCAAAATTTTCCGAGCGGGATTATCGTCGAGCCAACTCCGGTTAACACATGCCGGGGGTTCATTGCCGTAGAACCGTATCTGGGGATGCAGGTGCAGCCACTCGGCTGGCTTGGGTTCGAAGTGCGTTTTGGCTACTTGTTCACGCTGTTTGGAGTTGGCTGCTGTGGAGGGGCAGAAATTCTATGGCCGTCGCTTGATTTTTCGGGACCCGTCGTGGAGTTTGCGGTTACATTCGGTGGAATAGGGAGCCCCGGCTGGGGTTTCCCCTACAGCGAGACGGTTGAAGACAGCGTCGGTCTTTCCGGTAGAACCTCAGTCGCGGTTGAGAATGAAATGGGCAGCATCACGATTGGGCCGGAGGTCGTTGCCACTGTACAGACAGGGGCCACCGACATGTTGAAGCTTATCGCGGTGAAGCATGCGAGGAAGGAGGATGTCCTCGCAGCGGTGGAGATTGTCATCGAGGACACTGATAAGGGACTTCAGATCCGTTCCCAGGCCCCCGATCGGTACTCGGGCCGCTGGTCTGTTGATTTTGTGCTGCACGTGCCGGTGGGAACTTCTCTCCAGATTGAGCAAGGTGTTGGAGACATCATGCTCAGTGACTACAGCGGTGCGGTGTCCATTGACCTTGGTATTGGCGATGTGAAGATTGAGCGGCTTATTTCCACAGAACTTCTGTTCGAACTTGGTGTGGGCGAGGTGGCTCTCACGGATGTCGAGTGCAAATTCGCACAGGTTGAGGTCGGCACGGGGAGTGTCGATATTCGACTGCATCCGGAGGCTGCCTATACCGTAACGGGTGTGGTGGGATTGGGAGATATTACGATTGCTGGCTTCCCCTCCACAGCGCTTGACCAGAAGGGCTTTATCAGGAAAGAAGCGCACGCAGTCCTGGGTGAAGGCGCGGGACAACTTGTCCTCGTCGTTGGCATAGGGGATATCACCATCTTGCCACTAAGCGAGTAGCACCTTTCCTGCGCGGAGGGGGCAACGGAGCACACGTATATCACTCACAGGGCAACGCACAACGGCCCTCACCGGTAAGAAACGTCTACCAGGTGGCACGTAGAGCCAGAGAGTTCCTTTTTTGAAGAACGAGCCAACCGATTCTCTCAGGTGCCGAGCTCCGAGGTGCAGTTGGGACAGCGCGTTGCCTCGATGGGGATTGTAGTCTTGCAGAATTGGCAGTCTTTTGTCGTCGGTGGTCCAACTTCCTTTGGCTTTTGCATCCGCTGGTAGCCCTTGACGAGCAGGAAGACGACAAACGCGATAAGGAGGAAGTTGACGAGGTTGTTGATGAACGCGCCGTAGTAGATTGCCGCGGCACCTGCCTCGCGAGCTGCATTGGCAGACTCGTATGCTTGGCCAGACAGATTGACGTACAGGTTGGCAAAATCAACGTTTCCAGCGGCCTTTCCGACGAGTGGCATGATAATGTCTTCGATGAACGACTTAACGAGAGTCGCGAACGCCACTCCCATGATGAACGCGATCGCCAACTGCAACAGATTCCCCTTGGTGATGAAATTCCTAAACTCTTTCCACATGGTTCCACCTCCTGCGTAATGCACCTCACCCATTGTAGCCCGGCGCGGGGTTGCGGAGAAATCCCTGTGCTGTGAGAGCTAAGCTGCCCCGGCTGCTACAAATGACAGCTCCCACTTATTGATCCGATGCAGCAGGTATTCAGCCTTTTCCCCGGTTTCAGGAGGCACGATGAGGAATTCATCTCCGCTGTAGCGGACTACAATGTCCGTCTCCCGGACCGTCTCCTCAAGCAAAGCCGCTATTGCCTGCAAGACTTTGTCGCCGACCTGATGGCCGAATCGATCGTTGATCTTTTTGGAGCGGTTGATGTCGATCATTAGAAAGCCAATGGAGTGCTGGTATCGTCTGGCCCGAGCGAGTTCTCTTTTGATCATCTGCATGAAGTAATGGCGGTTGTAAACCCCAGTCGACGCATCTCGGTTGGCTTGCTCCAGGATTTACTCCTGTAGCCGAAGCCGCTTCACCGCTCCGGCCGTGTGTCTCAGTAGGAGTTTCAGCAAACGGGAATCACTTTTCGTGAACGCATTTCGTTCCAAGGAGACCACTTGGAACACACCGATGTTTTTTGTAGGAACGCTGATTCCCGAATTGACTGGTGCCTCACTGAGCTGGACGATAGGGACTTCATCGAGTGAACCAAAGACAAAGGTCTTTCCTGTATCGTACGTTTTGGTGATAGTGTCTTTTTATCGAGGCTCATGTCCCTGGCCCTCCAAATTGTGTACGAACACGCAGTAGAGGGTTCGGTCAAGCAGCGCCTTTACCCTTTCTTCGAGCGCTGGAATGGTCTTTTCCGCTGCCGTGCTCTGGGCTTGTGATTCCTGTGGCTTGGCGGTTTGTTGACGCCGATCCGTTGGTTCACCCGCTGTGCAGTGGTTCGGTTCACCTTTGGAATCCAACCTGTGACCTCCCGTTGTTTCCAAAAACGGTTCAGTTTAATCCTCAAGAAGGTAGACGTGCGACAACTCTGGGATAGGAAAGGACAGCGTGAACATCATCCATTTCTCTGCAGAGGCTGTTGGGTGTACTATGGTTAATGAGCTGATTAATACAAACAAATTCCGACTACGCTGGGCTGGTAGCCGAGGGAGCTGAAGCCTGGCCGCAGCATTGGGAGGTGCAAGTCATGAAAAATGCGATACTGCTTGTGATCGTTTGGGCGGCGATCCTTGCTCTTGCTTCAGGCTACGTATCGTTGAAGCAGGAAGCAGAGCAACAAGCCTTCGAGTTCTCTAGCGGGGGCGCCTACCATATCGAGGGATTTGGCGAATGGACCGTCACTGTGGACACGCAAGGAGCGCTTTCCGTCACACACAATGTGCGGGGGGAGGTAGTGGACTACGGGTCCGTCTTGCTTGCGGGACAGGAGAACTCGGATCTCTGGAAGTTGATCCGTGCTATTGAGGTTGAAAGCAGGGAGTCTTCCGATCGGCTTGGGGTTCCTGAGGAGGTCCAGTACAGTTTTGTGCTTCGAGACAACGGGCTGACTCACTCAGTAAGCTTGTGGGCAGATGATGCCCGTGAAAGCGAGGGGGTTGTTGCCCTTGTCGAGCGGCTGGAGGTGTTGATCGAAAAGGTCACGGGTGAGCAACCCGTATTTCACTGAAGCCTGCTCTAGGCGAACCACAAATAAGTATTGCCAGGGTGGTTGTTCGCTCTGGGTAGGTTGGTCCACGCAGTAAGCTTCTTTTGGCCAAAGGTACAGATGCTAGAGCTCCCCATTGGTTTGGTTGGTGCAATACGTGGCGGAGGTTCACGGAGAATGGAGTTGCCAATACGAGCGCTTCGGCTGGACGATGCCGCTGCGGGCAAAGCCAAGGGCGCGGTGTACCGATACAGGGATGCCAGTAAAATCTCGGCATCCGGGCTCTGCAAGATCGTATGTAAGCCAGGGAATGTAAGCACCAATCGACAACCAAGGAGGTTTGTGACGCAATGCCTGTAGAGAATCGATACGCATTCTTCCAGGGGAAGATCGTGCCCATCGCGCAGGCCAAAGTCAGTATCATGACCGCGGCGTTCAATTACGGTACGGGGATCTTCGAGGGGATTCGTGCCTATTGGAACGACGAACAGCAACAGCTCTATCTATTCAGACTCCAAGAGCACTTGGAACGCTTCCTCCGCAATTGCCGCATCCTGTTTCTCGAAGTGCCATACACCGGACAACAGCTTGCAGACATCGCTGTCGAGCTGCTGCGAAAGGAAGCGTTCAAGGCCGATGTCTACCTGCGGCCGCTGGCATACAAGGCCACCGGTGCCGTCGGAGTGCGACTGCACGATCTAGAGACGGAGACCTCAATGTTCGCTGTCCCGTTCGGCAAATACATCGACAAGCCCGAAGGAATCAGCGTAATGTTCTCCTCGTGGCGTCGTTTGGAGGACAATACCATTCCCGCCCGTGGCAAGATCACGGGCGCCTACGTCAATGCCGCCCTGGCCAAGACCGAGGCGCACCTGAACGGTTTCGACGATGCACTTCTCCTCTGTCAGGATGGGCATGTCTCGGAAGGCAGCGCTGCCAACTTGTTTATCGGCCGGCACGGCAACTTGGTTACTCCGCCGGTTACCGACAACATCCTGGAGGGGATCACGCGAGCGACTCTGATTGAGCTTGCTGCGGAGATGGGAGTGCCTGTGGAGGAGCGGCCGATCGACCGTACGGAACTCTACGCGGCCGATGAGGCGTTTCTCTGCGGCACGGCAATGGAGGTTACTTCCATCGTGTCTGTAGATCATCGGCCGGTCAGCGGCGGAAAGCCGGGGCCGATCACAACCTCCCTGGCGAGTCGTTACGAAGCGGTCGCGCGTGGCAAAGAGGGTGTACGCTCGGACTGGCACGCGCCGGTCTACGAGGTGTAGAGACAAACGGAGTACGGATGAACGAATACGCCTTTATTCAGGTTGACGTTTTTACGGACAAGCCCTTCGGCGGCAACCCCCTGGCCGTTTTCCCCGACGCCGAGGGCCTCAACGACGAGGAGATGCAATCTCTGGCGCGGGAGATGAACCTCTCGGAGACGACGTTCGTGCTTCCGCCACAGGCGGCCGAGGCTGACTTCAAGGTACGGATCTTTACTCCTGCGGCCGAGTTGCCGTTCGCCGGCCATCCCGTGGTGGGGACCCACTGGGCCCTGGCTCACCTGGGCAGGGTTCCTCGGTCTGAGCCGGTCACTCAAGTGCTTTTTGAATTGGGAGTGGGCGTCTTACCTGCCGATCTGTACGTGGTCGGTGGAAAGGTGGAGAAAGTGGTGATGACCCAGGATCGTCCTACATTTCACGCCATCTTGGAGGAGGTCTCCGAACTGGCTGAGGGACTCGGTTTGGACGCCAAAGCGATCACCGAGACGGGGCTGCCGGTGCAGGTCGTCTCCACTGGCGTGCCCCAGATGATGGTGCCGGTGCGTTCTTTGGCCGAGGTTCAGGCCTTGGGTGCTGGCAAGCTCAACGCGGCTGCGCTCGATCGGGTTTGCTGCGCTGCGGGTACCTATTGTGTGATGGTCTTCTCCCTCGAGACGGAGCGAGCCGAATCGACGGTGCACTGTCGCATGTTCGCCCCGCTTCTCGGTGTGCCGGAAGATCCGGCTACCGGCAGCGCCAACGGCGCCCTGGGTGCATATCTCGTTTGTCACCGCGCCGTTCCGCTGACCGATCCGACAACGCACATTGTCAGTGAGCAGGGTGCGGAGATCGGCCGACCGAGCACGCTGTTTGTCGAGGTGGATCGCGAGGGGGATGAGGCCACTGCCGTGCGAGTGGGAGGGCAAGTGGTGCTCGTTGCAGAAGGCGTTGTGCGATTCTGAAGAAAGGGACCTTAATGATCGTAAAGGCAACGGAAAGGAAGAAACGCAGTTTCAGAGGGGTGAAGTTTCTCCTTGGGGTGACCGGGGAGCGGATGATGGTCACCCTAATGACCTTCAAGGTGGGGCAGACAGTAGGCACTCACTCTCATCCCCACGAGCAGGCCGGCTACTGCGTTCAAGGCCGTTTTGAGTTGACCATCGATGGTGTATCAACGGAGATTGAGCCGGACGACAGCTACGTAATCCCTGGGGATGCGCCGCACAGCTATCGAATACTGGAGGATGCATCGGCGGTGGAGGTTTTCTCTCCGCCTCGCGAGGAGTACTGCTAAGCAAATCCCTGGTAATACCGGTCCGTCGCTCAAGCCGACGTCCACGTGAGTGCCTCTTGTAGCGACAGGCATGAGTCGATAGAGGTGCTCTCTCTTGCGTAAAATTCTTGGCTTCTCTCAAAAGCGGCTTGATGTAGGCATTCGATGGCTGGGCGCGTGAGGATACTGCGGCAATGACCACACGTGAGGGAACGAGGATGATACCAGTTTGCTATATGTTGCAGCGTTCTGCCTTCGGCGCACTCGGCATCGTCTGGCAGGAGACTGAGCAGATTCCGAAGGTCGTGCGGGTGTTTCTTCCTGTGCCACAGACTCCGGTGCAGATGCTCGTTCAGACAGCGTTTGCTGACGCTCGACCTCGTTCGATTTCTCTCATCGCTGAACTCGGGGAACGGATGCAGGCGTTTCTTGGAGGAGAAGCCGTCGATTTCGGGTTGGAGATGGTTGCGCTGGAGCGGTGCTCTTCGTTTCAACAACGTGTCCTTCTGGCCGAGCACAGGATTCCGCGAGGCTGGGTGAGCACCTACGGACGGATTGCCAGCAGCCTGGGGATTCCCGCAGGAGCCAGAGCGGTGGGGAGAGCGCTTGCCACCAATCCGTTTCCGATCATCATCCCGTGTCACCGAGCGATCAGAGCAGGCGGAGAGCTCGGAGGGTATCAGGGTGGGCGCAAGATGAAGCGTGCGTTGCTTGAGCTTGAGGGGATAGAACTCTCGCCGATGGGGAAGGTTCTGATGAGGCGGGTCTACTACTAGCGATTGGGCTTGCGACCGATCTCTGGTTGACGCCTCGAAGTCTGGCTCGGCAAGTAGGTGAGGATCTCCGCCATCTTTCCTGACCGGACCGATGGGGGTAGAATTGGTACACGTATGTCGGGAGGCAGCATGCAAAGGGCGACGATCGTCGCACTTGTCAGCGCAGTAGGCACCGGCCTAGCGATCGGCACGCAGGCGACGCTGAACACCTGGTTGGGAAGGCAGGTTGGGCCCATCCGCACGGGGCTCCTGGTGAACTTCGCTGGCGGAATCCTTGCGGGTCTACTCTTGTTGGTTCTAGGTGTTGCGGGACAACTGTCGCTGTCTGGTTCATTGCGAAGTTCGCCCATCCTCATCGTTGTGGCGGCCGGTGCACTCGGTTTGGGCATCATTTTTGGGGTTGCCTATTCTCTGCCCCGCACCGGGGTCGCTGCCGGTGTGGCTGCGATTTTCTTCGGACAGATGCTCGTTGCCGTCCTAGTAGACAGTCTTGGCTGGGGAGGCGCAGGTGCAGTTCCACTCAAAGTAGGCAGGTTGGTCGGGTTGGGATTGCTCTTCGCGGGCACCTGGTTTGTCCTGCCTCGGGCTTGAGAGGAATCTGCTTGGGCACACCGTCTACTACACGGATCAGGCATACGGTGTGGCGTGTAGGTTCTCTTTTGTGCCCTGGCGCCTCGCCTGGAGCTTCCACGCGAAGTTCGTGAGCGGGTACAGCCGCGGTGGAATAACGGGTCTTGGCAAGCACGTCTCTTTTGAGAGGACCTTGCCCGCGGCAAGGTCCTGTGCAGCCAGTTCGATGGCCCGGCGGACTCTGCGTGTTGGTGCACCGGCTGCGCCGAAGGCAAGCGCGCCGGCCCATTCGAATCCCACGCTCTGCGCAAACCGTTGACAGATGCCCACGCACGTGGCGTTCTGAGAGGGTTCCGGGAAGCCGCAATTGACCAGTACGGCGAAACGCCGTGGGTACGTTCGGGACTGTTCGGGCAGTGCCTCTGCTGCCAATTGTTTCATCCCCCAGATGACCGGCGCGGGAAGGCTATCCACGTAGAGCGGTGTGGCGAGAACGACGAGATCGGCAGCTGTAGCGGCATGCCGTAGGGACTGGGGATCTCGCCATTGAAGAGCCGCGTGTATGTGCAAAGCGTCGATGTTGATTCCTCTGTTCTCGAGATGATTGAACAGGAGACCGCCCAGCCTTGCCGAGCTTCCTAGCTTCAACCCCTTGGGGCTTCCTGCCAGCAGGAGCGCGTGCTTCGGTGCGGTCATTGGATCACCTCCAATTGGTGAAGCACGACCTTGAGCTCTCTGTCCACCTCGCGGTTCTCATGCCGTGTGCGTACGATGGTTGCCGCGTGGTTGGGGTTGTGGAAGTTAATCGCGTTTCGACGGACGAGTATGCGGAACAGTTGTTCTTGTGCATCGTTAGACTCCGGCAGTGTGCCCAGTCCGAGCAGAAGTGGATATTGAGCGTAGCGCTTCTGGTGGTGGATTTCGCCGCCCACAAACTGAAAGTAAGGCATGATCAGGGGAATCAGGCGATCGACGGCCTTCTTCAGATGGAAGCTGTAGCCGCCGAAAGTGATCGGCGTTACAAACGTCAGGAGGTCGCACTGAATCGCCTTCTTTGCCACGTCCCGACCGGCATCGGCGATTACACAGATCCCCGGAGTCTTCACCCAGCGTGACGGGTCAGGGCATCGTCCCCGGTTGCTCCGTTCAGAATGGTCGCTTTCGTATTGCCCTCCCGTCGAAACGCTGTTTATCCTATCTGGAAATCGTGTAGACGACAACGTAACCGTGTAGTTGGAAGGCCGCTTTTTAGCCCCAAGCCCATTGCCTTCCAGAACTCCCTGCCGGCGGAAGCCTGCTGCAACGATGTGCTCGGCAACGTCAGAACGTTCAACCAGCGGAATCGTCACTCGCAGGGCGGGGTTCGTTCCTACGACGTTGCGGATTGGACATTGTCGCGAAAACCCGAGATGCTTGGGGCCGTGACGTCAGGAAGCCCACAGACGAAAAGGAGAACCGCGAAGACCTTTGGCCTGATCCTGTGTGTCGGGATCCTGCTGTTGGCCGAGGGTGGGCGTGTTCCGACCGCTACGTCCGCTGTTCCTGTTTTTACGGTCAGCATCATCAACGTGTATCCCCACGATCGCAATGCCTTTACGCAGGGATTGGTCTTCGAAAACGGCGTTCTGTACGAAGGAACGGGCCTGCGCGGGCGCTCTACGTTGCGTCGAGCGAATCTGGAGACCGGCGAGAT
>Ga0180431_10004776_pt1 | contig 16800 bp, 20 predicted proteins | sample SS_ome_11_FD_132459 | JGI IMG/M metagenome (GOLD analysis project Ga0180431, IMG submission 132459) | Hypersaline lake sediment archaeal communities from the Salton Sea, California, USA - SS_1_MS_1 metaG | ecosystem: Environmental > Aquatic > Non-marine Saline and Alkaline > Hypersaline >... | reverse complement strand
TGTCGGCCCAATGCGTCTCGGCCGTGCTTCCACCCAACGCGCCACCACTTGCGAGCACAGCTGCGAGTGCATTGGTATGTCTGGGCCAAATCGCTCAACGACTTGCCACTCAGTTTCCCGTCATAGATCGCCTGGCGTTCTGCAACTGTCAAAGGCCGTCGATTGCTCATTTCGCTCTCCCTCCACAATACGAGATCGTGTCGAGAGAGACTATACCACGCCTCTGCCCAGGGGGTACGTTAACTCTGGACAGTTGGGGGTACGAACTTAATGGACTCTACAGGGAGATAGACACTTGGAGTTCAACGCCAATTCGCCGATCCGCTGATTGGCTGATTGCTGCTATGGAAAGGACAGAGGCCACGTGAGCCGTGACCTCGCGCGGCACTGCTGCCCGCGTCGCTGCTATCGATGAGCAGTCAGCGGGCCATCTGTGTCAATTTTCGTTCTGGCGTCTCTAGTGTCCCTTCGCTTCCTGCTTCGCCCTTTCAGCTCTTGTTTTCTCCAACTCGTGTGGAGATAGATCCTGCACGATCAGCAACGGTGTCGTGCCATTGGCGATGAAGTTCAGAGCCGTGCTGCCATAAGGCCATCTGGTTTCGCCGGTATAGCCATGGGCGCTCAAGGCGACCAGGTCTATCTCTCCCTGGTCGACGAGGTCGTGTAGCGCTGCCGCGGGGTCTTCGCTGACGACCAGGTGTACTTCGGTCGATGGGGGCAGTCGAGCCTGGAGTTGTCCCAGATACTTGATCCCTCTGGCACGATTGAGTTCCGTGAGCCGATCCACCAATCCGCTCTCCTCCTCTGTAAGTGATGTGCGGCGTGGTACTTCGGGCGTGTTGACCACGTGCGCCAGGACGAGCTGAGATCCAGAGGTATGGGCCAGTGTTGCTGCTAGGGGTAGGACGTGTTCGGCGCGCGGTGACCCGTCGAGGGACACCATCAGGCGCCGATACCGTGTCTCCGCAATGGCCGTGGTGGGACACGCGTACGCGCGCACGATCATCACCGGCACGTGGGCGCACAGGATAACTTTTTGCACCACGCTGCTCACATTCCAGCCGCTCAAGCCACTCTGTCCGTGACTGGTGAGAGCGATGAGGTCAATGCCGTGGCTTCCCGTGAATTCGACGATCCGTTCTGCAGCCGGTCCCTCCAACAGGGTCGTATCCACCCGTAGGTCAGTTTTCGCAAAACGGGCCGCCAGTTCATCCAGATAAGTCCTGGCCTCAGCTTTGCGTGCTTGCCAGCCTAATGGATCGACGATGGATTCTCCCCCATCACCGAAGGAATCCCGCTCAACGATGTGCAGTAGGGTGATCCGAGCACGGAAGGCCCGGGCAAGCGTTGCAGCGTGGGGTAGCGCGCACTCAGCGAGTTGTGACTTGTCCAATGGAACCAGTATGTGGTCAAACATAATTCCCTCCTCAGTGCGTCGCACAGGCGATACAGGGATCGAAGGCGCGCACGACCCGCCCCACGGCGTGCTCCAGCTCCAGATCCACCCGCTCGGGCGTGATGTACCGTTCCGCCGCCACGCGTAGTGCTCGCTCGATGGCCCTCACGTTGTGCACGGTGGGGATGATAAACTGGGCGTGGACGATGAGGCCATTTTCGACGACGTAGTAGTGAATCAGCGGGCCACGCGGGGCCTCAACCAGCCCGTACCCCTCGCCATCACGAGGGCTGTAGGGGATGGCGGTATCCTCTCCGGCGAGCGGCTCGGCCAAGATCTCCGCTACCCGCTCCAACGCATACACCAGCTCGATACCGCGCGCCAGGTCGTAAAGCAGGATGGCGTGGGCCGGCCGGCCGAACGCCTCCCGGAAACGCGCCAGATACTCGTCGGCCCGGGGTGTCCCCATCGCCTGCGCCATGTTGATACGTGCCAGGCTGTTCGCCCGCATAATCTCTCCTTGATAGCTGGTCCTGCTGGCGTAGCTATAGTCGGTCTCTTCGTAGGCCAGGTAGTCTCGAAAGTCGCATGCGGCGAACACATCGCGCACCTGCCCCTCGGAGCACATCACGCGGATGTTGGTGCCAGTGTAGTCGGGCCGCGTATCGGCGACAGCGGCGATGTAACAGGTGGGCGCGTCGTCGCCCCACGTACCGATGCGTTCCTTCAGCGCCACCGACATCTCCCAGTAAGCGTCGAACAACTCGCATGCGACGGGCAGCGCCGCAATCGCCTCTTCGCGCATAGCGGCGGCCTGCTCCGTCCCGATACCGCTGGTGACGCCGCCGATGACGGCTTTCACCGGGTGGATGAACTGGCCGCCCGCCGTCGTGATCAGGTGCGTGCCTACCTCGCGTACGCGCAGCGCCCGAGTGGCGATCCTGGCCCGCGCCTCGTCCGCGCCCGTCGCCTGCGCCAGTTCGTAGATGCTGGCGATGCCCAGCCGGTCGGGCATGGTGAAGATGAAGAGCGACGTAGCCTGGTTCTGCACGATCTGGCCCAGCATCAGCAACTCACGAATCTTCTGGCCCATTGGAGGCGGTGTGACGCCGTAGATTTCCTCCAACGTCTTAACCGCGGCCACATGATGGGCTGTCGAGCAGACCCCACAGATGCGGGGCACGATCACCACCATCTGCTCGGCCGGCACTCCCTGCACCAGGTACTCGAAGCCGCGAAACTCGGTCGCCTGAAAGCGGGCGGAGATCACTTCCCCATTCTGTACCTCGATGACCACCTGAGCGTGCCCCTCGATGCGGCTCAGTGGAAACGTTAGCTTTGGCATTTCACAGATCCTCGTGTAGGCCCCCTACAACACCTTCTCCTTCGGTCTGGGTGGACGTTCGGCTGCGGCGTAGTCGGAGAACTGGAACAGGAACAACGCATACTGGGGCGAGCGCAGGCCAGCCTCGACCTCCTCAGCCGGTATGTCAGTCAGCGTCCCGAAGATGCGCTGGATGCTGGTGAACCAGGCGCTCGACTCCCTCTCGATGAGCACGTCGGACGGTCCTCGGCAGCCGACGCATGGGTGCCCGGCGCGGGGGCAGGGCGCCCGGCAGCCGCCACGGGTCGAGGAGCCGATGCATAGAAAGCCCTGGTTGATCAGGCAGACATCGGGCATCATCTCCCCCTTCTGGAAACCCACCAGGTGCGTGGGCCGCATGTCCTTGAGCTTCTTACGCCCACACTCCTGGCAGACGATCGTGCTGGCCTCGAACTCGGCCGGCTGCGTCAGCGCGGCCATAAAGAGCTCAGGGGTCGGTGGGCAGCCGGGTAGGTAGAGCGCGACATCCACCACGGTGTCTATGGGACTGCACCGGGGCAGCAGCCGGGGCACGTGCCGCCGCTCCTCCTGGGCGATGAACAGCTCGCGCACCTCGTCGCGGTCGCCCAGGCTGGGCACACCTCCGGAGATGGCGCACGTCCCCACGGCCACCACCTGCCCGGCGCGGCGGGCGGCCCAGCGCAGCTTGTAGAGATCCTCGTCGGTGCGCACACCGCCACTCACCAACAAGATGTCCACCTGGGGTACGTCGTAGGCCGAGAGCACCAGCGGCATATACACCAGCCTGTGCTGCCTGATCCACTCCTCGGCGTTGAGGAGCGACACCTCACAGCCAGCACAGCCGGAGAGCTGAAGTACGGCGAACTTGTTCATTTTAACGCTACTCCATAGGCCTACTCAGCGGCGTAAAAGACCCGGTAGATCACGCCTCCTCCATCGTCTGAGATGAACAAGCTGTCATCTGGCCCGGTGAGCACGTCGACGGGCCGACCCCACTGGGAGCCATCCTCGCGCAGCCAGCCCAAGGCAAAGTCCTGCACGGAAGCAGGCTCTCCATCCTCCATGGGGACGCGCACCACCTTGTATCCCGTCGGCACGGTGCGATTCCAAGAGCCATGAAAGGCCACGAACAGGTCGCCGTGGTACTCCTCTGGGAATTGCTCGCCGGTGTAGAACGCCAGCCCCAGCGGTGCCGAATGGGCTTGCATCTCGATCGCGGGTTCAGCGACCCCTTCGCAGTCTCCCGGCTTGCCGAGGTCGGGGTCCACGATCCGGCCAGCGTGACAGCGCGGCCAGCCGGCGTCGTCGCCCTCGTTCACTTCGTAGATCGTCTCCGGCGGCTGATCGTCGCCCAGCCAATCGCGTCCATTGTTGGTCGCCCACAGCTCGTCCGTGCCTGGACGAAACGTGATGCCCACGGCGTTGCGCAGCCCCTGCGCATAGATCTCTCCGCCCCTCCCATCTGGATTGTAACGCATAATGGTCGCCCGGCGCTCGTCTTCCTCCACGCAGACGTTGCACGAGGAGCCGATGGAGACGTAGAGGTACTCCCCATCCGGGCTGAACAGAACCGTGCGGGTGCTGTGTCCACCGCTGGGCAGGCCGTCAATCACCTCCTCCTGTTCCTGAAATGCGCCATCTCCGTCCGGATCGCTCAAACGCAGGATACGCGTCGTCTCGCCGACGTAGAGCGATCCATCCACATAGAAGGCGATGCTGCTGGGAGTGCGTAGCCCCCTGGCAACGACCTCCGTCCCGTCGGCGACTCCGTCGTCATCACGATCGGGCAGGCGGACGATGCGTCCGGCCCCACGCTCGGCGACGTACAGCTCACCATCCGGCCCGAGAGCCATCATACGCGGGTCACTGAGGCTGTGGGCGAAAATCGAGACGCCGAAACCCGGCGGGAGGCTGATCTCCTCCTGTGGTGGAACGACGCGTGTAGAGGAGGACGCAACGGTAGCCATCACCTCGGGCGATTGAGTCGGCGGAGGAGTGTGAGTGGCCGGTTCGACCGTAGGCCGAGCCGTGGGCAGCGGTACTACGGTCGGTGCTGGAGTCTCGTCCACAGTCGTGTGGAACAGGCTCTGCATAGATCGGCAGCTCCCCAGCGCCAGACCAAGCAGTAGAATGAAGGCAAACGTCGTACGTTTCAAGCTCATGACGCTGATCTCTTCGCTCATCAAGCACCTCCTGGGCGTTGAGGCTACCTATGGATGTGAATGATCTCGACGGGGCATCCATCGGCTGCATCGTTCACGCAGTCCTCCAGTTCCTCAGGGGCTTCGCCCTTGCCGGGATCGCCGCCAACTCTGTACTCTTCGACGACCTGGCTGAATCCATCGTCCGGGTTCTCCTCAAAGAACTCGGGGCACATGTCCCAGCAGGCCGCGCAACTGATACAATCATCCCGATCTATCGTCACCTGGGATGTCTCGCCCATGTCCATCGTCTCCTTCCTCAATTAGATGTGACGATTTCGTCCACTCAGTTCTTCAAGGACCCAATCGTCGTCTCTTCACTGTCGGCTTCTTGGGCAGGTTCACTCGCCTTCGCGCCTAGATTGACGGCCATCTCGTCCACTTCTTCCCTGCCGTGTGCCAGCCACTGATCCTCATCATCGGTGAGAATCTCCAGCAGCCGCATGAACTCTCCCACGTGTTCTCGTTCCTCGTTGGCGATGTCCGTCAATACCTGCTTTGCCAGTGGATGATCGGTGGCATCGGCGTGGGCCATATACAGGTGGATCGCCTCATGCTCGGCAGCGACGTTCAGGCGGATCGCCCGGATCAGTTCCTCCTGGCTAAGCTTTCGGTCAGGCACAACGCCACTGAATGGATTGATAAACTCCGGCATTTGTTTTTCCTCCTCTGATTACGTGTGTTATGTGCTTTACAGCTTATATCAGTCCGATCTCCCGCTTGCTCTCCCACAGGCCATGGATGTTGCAGTAGGCCAGAGCGTGCAGTGTGCCAGGCTTGTTGACTTTCAGCGCAGCGCTCACTGCGTGGTGCGTGTACACTGGTCCCTGGTTTGCCCCCTGCACCGACTCGCCGTGAGCGTTGAACTCGTATCGTCCCACCTCATAGGTGAACTTGTCACCCTCTGGATGGAAGTAGAGCGTGATCCAGCGGATGTGATGCTCGGTGGTGTTGGGATGGCCTATCTCTTTTCCCACAGAGGCTTTCACTTCAAAGACTTCGTCAGCCTCAACTTGATCCGGGCATTCGATCACTGGCACGTGCTTTTCCGTTTTCCAGTCCGCGTGTTGGATTTTCCCTCCTATCATCTCATTTTCTCCTTTTTCTCTGATCTGGACTCTCACGATCTATCAGGACACAGACCCTCTCTAGTATGCGTCACTTGGTCGGCCTGCCGTTGGACTAAACCAGGGTGGCTTCCAGTTCGATCTCCAGTCCCTCCCGCAGGAGGTTAGACACCGGGCATCCTCCATCGGCCTCCTCCGCGATCTGTTCGAACAGCGCTCGATCAATGTTGGGCACACGTCCACGTACCCTCAGGAGCATCCTGGTGATTGCGAATCCTCTGCCCTCCTGAGAAGCCAGCACACACGTGGCGTGTGTCTCAATACTCTCTGGCCTGTATCCCTTTTCAGCAAGGGTGTTGGCGAAGGCCATGCTGAAGCAGCCCGCGTGGGCGGCCGCGATCAACTCCTCGGGATTGGTGCCCGGCTCGTTCTCGAACCGGGTGGTGAAGCTGTAGCCCACATCGTCGAGCGCCCCGCTCTCGCTGGTGATGCGGCCCTCTCCATCGCGCAACTTTCCTTTCCAGACCGCTTCCGCTGTCCGTCTAAGCTCTGCCATGTTCTTGCCTCCTTTTTGAATAGCCATTGTGCCACCCTACCGCCATCCACCACTAATGGATGGTCGGTGACGAACGATGCCTCATCTGAGCATAGCCACACCATGGCCTCGGCCACTTCCTCGGGCGTGCCCATCCGGCCTACTTTCCTGTACCATTAATTAAAACATAAAAACGAGCCCCAAACCGACGGACTTGGTTGGGATTGCGGCTGGAATTTGGCAGGAAAGTTGGAGTTGCGTTAACGTATCTTATGTCTAGCCGCGCTCTTTGCTTCGCCAGGCGTCCATAATCTCAACGACCTCTTGGTCGGAGACATCGTACCAATTCCTGTACACCTGGGCCACAGCGCGGAAGAAGGGTGGCTTCTCCAGGATCACAATCTCGTCGACCAGCGCTCCGATCTCCCGGGCCGCCCTTTCTCCTGTCACCGGCACGGCGACGATGATGCGCCTCGCGCCCTGGTTCTGGCACAGCTTGATAGCGGCACGCATGGTGGAGCCCATGGCGATGCCATCGTCCACCAGGATGACGGTCTTGCCTGTCAAATCCGGCAGCGAATTCCCTCTCCTCAACACTCGAATCCGGCGTTTGATCTCCTCGCGCTGAAACTCGACGATGCGTTCGATGGTATCTCGAGGCAGACCGTAAGTCGCTCGCTCGATGATGACCCTGCTTCCATCCTCGGCGATGGCGCCAAACCCAGCCTCTGGGTTGTTCGGAAACGGCAGCTTGCGCACGATGACCAGGGAGAAGTCGGCATCAAGCGCCCTGGCCACCCGATACCCTACCTCGACGCCGCCCCGGGGGATGGCCAGGACGAGGACGTCCTTTCCCTTGTAATCGCTCAAGGCTCTGGCGAGTTGCTCGCCAGCATCTCTCCTATCGTCGAACATCATCCACTCCCAGGATCAAATCGGTGGCCTCACTCGTTCAGCCCCACCTTCCTGGCCAGTTTGGCCGCCTCGCGGACCATCTGGCTGGTAAAGCCCCATTCATTGTCGTACCAGCTCATCACCTTGACCAGGTCGCCATCCACGACTCGTGTCATCGCCAGGTCCACTACGGAGGCGTGGGATTCCCCGATGATGTCCGACGAGACGATGGGGTCTTCCGAGACGCCCAAAATACCCACGTATCTATCGCTCTTGGCCTCTTCTCTGAAGATGTCGTTGACCTCTTCAACGGTCGTCTCCCGCTCTGTGACAAAGATGACGTCTGAGATAGAACCGACCACAACCGGTCCACGTACCGCTACGCCGTCAAATTTGCCCTCGTACTGGGGTAACACCTTGGTCGTCGCGATGGCGGAGCCAGTTGAGGTGGGCACAAAGTTGGCCGCCGCTGCCCTGCCACGGCGGATCTTTTTGCTCGGCCCGTCCACGATGCCCTGCGACGACGTATAAGCGTGGATTGTGGTCATGTTGGCCTTCTTGATGCCCATCCGCCGACCCATCACCTCGACCAGAGGTGTGATGCAGTTGGTGGTGCAACTGGCACAAGAGATCATCTGCACCGAGCCGTAATCGACCTCATTGACGCCGTGGACGACGGTGGGCACGTCGTCGCTCTTGGCCGGCGCGGAGAGAATCACATACCTGGCACCAGCCTGGAGATGCTTTTGCATATCCTCGCCCCGCGTAAAGAGGCCCGTGCATTCCAGGACGATGTCTGCACCCGTCGCAGCCCAGGGGAGCTTGGCGGGGTCCTTGCCGTTGAAGACGTGGTATTCCTCACCGCCAACGATCAATTGGTTGCCGTCGACCCGCACGGACCGCTCGTACCTGCCATATGCCGAGTCGTACTTGAGCAAATAGGCCAAATTCTCGACTGGGACCACGTCGTTGATGGCTACCACCTCCAGCAGCGGTGTATCCAAGACGATTTTGAAGGCCGCCCGACCTATCCTGCCAAATCCATTGATTGCTATCTTGGCCATTGTCTGACTCCTTTCGTTTCGTTATCTGATCACTTATAGTGTAGTAAAAAGCGGTCTATCCTCCCTACGAGGTGGGTTTGAGTTCCTGTTGGGTTTGGTTGTAGTGTTGGAATTGCGTTGGAGCTAGTCACTCTTATGCCTTTGGCCCTCGACCAACTGCGCCAGCATGTCGACTATACGCTGAGGGCGAGGTGCGTCGCCTGGACCCACCGGCCAGCCCTCTCGCTGGCGGGCTCGATCTCCGTCTTCTTCCTCCGTCTGATCGTGAAAGAGGATTTGCCGCGTCGGGAAGGGCATGTCGATGCCGTGGGCCTGCAGGTGCATCTTGATGGCCTGCAGCACGCGGTCGCGTGTATCCACGGCACTCGCGCGCCGGGGCGGCTTGACCCACCAGCGAGCGCGCAGGACCACAGCGGAATCGGCCAGCTCCATGACCACCACATCCGGGGCTGGCGACTTCAGAATGCTGCCGACGCCATCGATGGCCTCCAAGATCAGCTGTCGGGCTACCTCCAGGTCGTCGCCGTAGCCAACTCCAATGTCGTACTCAATGCGGCGGCGGGCATAGGCTGTGTTGACGACCACCGCGTTGGTCAACAGGTCGGCGTTGGGGATGATCACTCGCCGCCCGTCGTATGTCTCGATCGCCGCCGTCCGTGTCTGGATGTCCTCAATGGTCCCTTCGTATTCACCGACGACGATCTGGTCTCCGACACGAAAGGGTTCGTTCAGAAGCAGCAAGACGCCAGCTAAAAAGTCCTCAAAGATATTGCGGAACGCGATTCCCGCCGCCAGGCTGCCGAGCCCCAAGATCTGCACCAACTGTCCCACAGAGAAATCTGGAAAGGCGATCAGCAGCGCTACTAGAAAGCCCAGGATGACAAGGAGCCAGCGGGAGAGACGCCCTAGCACGCGCCCCAGATTCTCCGGCCGACCAGAGGAATGCAGCAGGCGTCTCACCATGAGCCTGACCCCATTGGCCGCGCAGTAGAACAGAACAAAGACGATCATGCCCACCACGAGGCCCGGCAGTAGCTTTAGAAAACCGGTGGCAATCTCCACAAGTTGATCGAACACGATCCCAAAACCGATGTCCATATCCCCCCTCCTGGATCAGGGCAAGACTGTTTCTATCTCCATCTTGCGTACCGACGGGCTGGTGACCATCCTTGGAGTCCATCGGCGTGGCGCTGTGGAGACGGTGCCGCCGTACCCGGCTTCAGCTTCGTACGTTCTCAGTTAATGTACCCAAGTGCCTCTAACTGCGTCATGATCTGCCCTATGCACTCAGGGGGGGCGCATGTCTCAGTGTCCACTGTCAGGGCAGGCGATTCCGGGGGCTCGTAGATCACCTGAAGGCCAGGCACAGTCTGAGCCTCGCCGGCAAGCGCCTTGGCGTAAATCCCCTTGGAGTCGCGCGCCATGCACGTTTCTAGGGAACAGCGGACATACACCTCCGAGAATCGTTCAAGGACCTCGTGGCCGCGCTGGCGATAGCGGCGCCGGTTGGCGGTGGCGGCAAAGATGACGTTCACGCCGTTCTGGACCAGCAGCTGGCTAACGTAAACCATCACCCGGTAGAACCACTCGCGCTCTCGGGGGCTGTAGGTCGGCTCCGGCGTCAGCACCTCTCGCAGTTCGTCTGAGTCCAGCACCTGGACTCGAAGACCCTGGCTTTCCAACTCGTTCGCCAGCGCATCAGCCAGGGTGGTCTTGCCCGACGCCGGCAGACCGGTGAGCCAGATCGCAAATCCCTCCTCGCCTGACATATCTCTTCTGGATCGCCGTTGTATAAGCGATACGTCCACCCATCGCTTATACAACGGCGATCCAACCGATCCCTTTCTCCTCCGCGATGGCGGAGCAACCGGTATCACGATTCCGTGTCCTTTAGACGTTCCGGTAGACGTTCCAGCTGATGGACGACGTTCTCTCCAAGATGAAAATGGACTACCCTGCGACTTCTTAGGGCGCTGGTATCCGTATCGTCAGTGTGTACGGCGTCTCCGCCGCCTGCGGCGACGTCAGCAGGACAATTACATAATCCTGCGTCGTGGGAAGTAGCGCTATCAAGACGTGTTCCCCGAACGGCGCCTTCCATGTCGACCCATCTGCTCCCTCCATCCAGATCCCAACCGGCTCACCGTCTGTCAGGAGCGTCATCTCCATCTGTTGTCCCTGCGACGCGCGGAGAACGTAGCTGGCATAGTCGCCCCCTTTCCATAGCGTTCCCTCCACGGTCGCTGACGTGGCACTTGGTTCGAAAAACACAGGCATCGGATCCTCGCCCGGCGGAGGGACCATCACCTGGAGCGTGTAGGTTGTGCTGCCCCCGATCGAGGTCACGGTGAGGACGTAGTCTCCCGTCACCGGCAAGGAGGGTACCGCTGCAAAATGGATCCCCTCCTCAGATCTCGCCAGCACCTGGCCAGTGCCTGTCTCAATTCCCACCATCACGTCCTGGTTCCAGGAGGAAAGCGAGACGTATAGGCTTTGTCCGGTCAGCGCATGGAGCAGGTAACGGTCGCTCGCCCGCGGCTCCAGGCTGCCCTTGACTGTGGCCGCCGTCCTCCCCGCTTCAAAGAGGATGCGCCCCGGCTCTGGTGGCAGCGGGTGGACGGTCACAGTCAGCGCGTAGTCGGTCTCGGCGATCGAGACGACCTCGACGTAGTAATCCTGCGTCGTCGGCAGCACTCCCTTCCACTCAGTCTCTTCATCCACGTAGCGCTTGAGGATCGTCCCATCCACGCCCCAGATCGAGAAGCTGACCTGCTCGGGAGCCGTGACGCTGACCTCCATCACCTGTCCCGCCATCGCCCACAGAATGTAGCGGTCATCGCCATGTTCCTCGAGATGACCGCTCAATACCGTCGAGATCGTCCCAGGCTGGAACTGAACTCGCGTCACGCCTGGCTCGGTAGTCGACGTTGGGGTCGGTGGCACTGAGGTAGGCGTTGAGGTTGGCGGCAACGGCGTAGGCGTGTTCGTCGGTAAGGGCGTGGGCATAAGACTCGGTGTTTCGGTTGGCGTCGCCGTCAAGTGCACGGGTGTGGACGTAGTTGTCGGCAGGACAACGGTCGTTGCTGACGGTGTCGGGGTGGGTGTGGCCATCGGCTTTCCCTCTAGACATCCCGTTAGCCCCGCACATGCAAACAGCAATAGGATGGCCTTCCAGATTTGCCTATCCATATTTCTCCTCCATCTCTCCAATCTGGCTTCCTTTCACGATGAGCGTCAATCGCGTACACAATGCTTTCATGGGAAGAGAAATGCCACGCCAATGCCGGCGGCAAGCATCAGTACAAGCCCTGGCATGATCGCTCGTCTCAGCCTGCTCGACCCACCGCCCAGGACGATAATCCCCTTGGCGGTTGTGTTGGCCGTCACCCCGAGCACCACAGCGCGGGCCGCGGTTGTCACAGTCAATCCTCCTCCTTTGCTTAGCTGAGCCATCGATAGCGTCACTGCATCGGCGTCGGGCAGCCCGGATATGAAGCTGGAGAGATAGACGCCGACATCGCCCAGGTAGACCTGCGCCGCCTTGGAGATCAGCAAGACCACTGCGTAGAGGAGTCCAAACTTGAGCGCTGTTCCCAGCTCAAACGGATTGGAATAAGTGATCTCTTCCTCTTCATCCGTGCGCTGCTGCAAGTAGAGATAGGCGGAGTAGGCCAGTCCTACCATCGCTGCAGCCAGCAGGGGGAGCCAAAGTCTGCTCAGCAACGAGGCATTCAGCGTCGCTACCTCGACCATCACCCGAAGGTAGGTCATCGCCCAAGCCACCGTGATCGCTAGAGCGAAAGGCTTCGCCAGTTCCTTCTCCTTGTGGCTGCGCTGCGTAAAGCTAAGCGTCACCGGCGTACTCGATATCAGTCCCCCCAGCACTCCGGTCAAGCTGATGCCCTGCCGGGGGCCTACCAGCTTGATCAGCACGTAGCCCAGGAAGCTGATGCCAGAGATCAGCACCACCATCAGCCAGATTTCGTAAGGATTCAGCACGTCCAGCGGGGGCCAGCCGTAGGTCTGATTGGGCAATACCGGCAGGATGATGACCGTGACGACGGCGAACTTGAGCGTGGCGTAGACGTCCTCCCGTGTGATTCGTTGGGCAAAAGCGTGCATCTCTGGCTTGAGGGAGAGCAGGACCGTCGTCACCACCGCGATCGCCGCTGCCAACGCCAGGTAATCCCAGTAGCACAGTGCGCCAGCCAGGATGGTCAGCAGCGTCGCGATCTCCGTCGTCAAACCTGTTCCTTCATGACGCCAAGCACTGACGAAATGGGCCACGACGACCAAGGCTCCCATCGGCGCCACGATGCCGATGAATCCCCAGGGCGAGGCTAACTCGCTGGCAACCAGCGCAGCGGTGCAGCCGAGCAGGCCGATCAGGGCGAACGTACGCACCCCAGCGAATAATTCCCCGTCCGAACTACCGTAAGCGTGCTCTCGCTGCAGCCCGACGAGGACGCCGATGGCCAACGCCGCGCCAAAACGATAGAAAAGGGTTGTTTGTTCCATATCTGTTTTCCGTCGCTATCTTTACGTTCACGCGCCGAACTTTTTCAGCCGTCCGGCGTGCGCCATTGCCAGTGGCATTAGATCCACCGCCGGGATGCGAGGGCCCAGCCCGCCGGTCAAGCACGTCCTCTCACCGAACTTCTTCACTCTGTCCGGCCGACAATGCTCTGACCACAGCATCACGGGCACGGGGTGCCAGCTATGATACCTCATCTTCGACGGGGTCGAGTGGTCGCCGGTGACGACCAGCACGTCTGGCTCCAAATCCAGAATCCGGGGCAGTTGTGTGTCCGCCTCTTCGATCCGCGCCACCTTGCGTTCGAAGTCGCCATCCTCCCCGGCGCTGTCGATACGCTTGACGTGAACGAAGAAGAAGTCGTAGTCGTCCCAGTGCTGCTCTAGCACGTCGAACTCCTCTTCCACCGAATCGCTAGAGCCCAGGGTCTGCATTCCCACCAACCGGGCCACACCGCGATACATTGGATACCGGGCGATGGCCGCAGCCCTTAGTCCGTAGACGTGGCTCAACAGAGGCCAGACGGGCCGCTTGGAGAAACCCCGCAGAAGCACCATGTTTGCCGGTTGGTGATCGGAGAGGATCTCGTGAGCCTCCTTGAGGAACTGCTTCACCAGGCGGACGGTCTTCTCCGACTCCTTGGATGACGGCTTGGGTTCCAGGGGCGCCACACCGGTCTCCTGAGGATCGGTGGCCGCTATCTCAGCGCCGAGGCCCTGGCCTCGCAGCACCCAAAGCAAACGGTACTCCTTGACAGTCCTCACGAATAACTCGGCGCCCGGCAACTGAATCTGACGCAACAACGCGCATAACGCCTCGTTTTTCTCGCTAGGAATGCGGCCAGCACGCCGATCGACGACCTTGCCTTCCTCATCGACGGTGCAGAAATTGCCTCGCGCCGCCACGTCCTCTTCCTGCAGGTCGAAGTCGATCCCCAACGCCGATAGTACGCCCCGCCCAATCTGATACTTGAGCGGGTCATAGCCGAACAGCCCCAGGTGTCCCGGACCGCTCCCCGGCGTGATCCCGGGGCCGATCGGTTCTTGTAGCCCACAGATAGATCGCGCCGCCAGGGCATCCAGGTTGGGCGTATCCGCAGCCTCAAGCTCCGTTGCGCCGTCCAGTTCCACCGGGAGCCCTCCCAGGCCATCCAAGACCAACAGAACGATCTTGGTGGTTTCGTCGGGTTTCACGAGCTGTTTGATGAACTCAAATTCCATTGCAAAGCCTCCTATGCATCAATTGCACGTGATCTATGGCTTTCACAAGACCTGCCTCCGGGTAGTTCAACCATCGCAGCCTCTTCAACTTCGTCGGGCGGATGTCCGTATAGCTTACCGGCATACGTCGCCTCAGACCTGAATCCTGACCTCTGCGATCTCTGGCGTGAGGATCCAGATTGCCTGCCACCCGCCATCGTCCTGCCGTTCCAGGCAGACGATGCCCGCGTTGGTAAAGCTGATCACGGGCCGATGGGCATCGCCGGCCAGCAGTTGACCCGCCAAGCGCTCCATGAACGGCAGGTGGCCCACCAGCATCACCGGCTCGGAGGCCCTGTCCAGCTTCTCCGCCACCGGTCCTGCGTGATCCATTGGGGATAGGCCCGAGATGGCTTTTACCCCCTGCGGAGGAGAGAGGGCTTGGCCCAGGATCTCCGCCGTCTGTCTGGCGCGGGTCTTGCCACTGTGCCGGATCTCTGCTACCTCGACCTCCAGCTCAGCCGCCACCCTGGCGACCTGCTCGGCGTGCCGGCGTCCCGCGTCGGATAGCGGTCGGTCCGGGTCCTGCTCCTCGGATAGTGCCTCTGCGTGTTGTACCAGATAGACTTTCATATTAGCTCCTCCGCCGATTAGGTATATCGGCCTTACTCAAGTCCCTTGATTGCGCTTTCTCAGACGTCGTCTGCCTCGTTGGCGAGCTGACTCTGTGGCTCACTCAACGAACGTGCGTGGCGCATCATTCCTTTCCAGGGATCCTCTTTCTGTCCCAGCCGTCGGAAGATGTTCTCCATCGTGTAGCTCTGCGAGTGCAGATCTGGATCAGCAAGCTCCTGCCAGTCGAGGGGCGTTGCCACCGGAGCGCCGGGCTTGGCACGCACGGCGTAGGGCGTCACCGAGTTCTGGCCGTAAGCGTTGCGCAGATAGTCGAGGAACAGGCGATTTTTCCGTTCCTTCTTCCGCGCCTCGACGGTCAGGCGATCCGAGTGTCTGCGTGCCAGCACCCTGGCCACGTCCTTGGCAAAGCTCCGCACGGTGTCAAAGTCGGCGCTGCGGTCCAGGGGCACGACGACGTGCGCACCCCGCGAACCGGTTGTCATCACGAACGCCGCCAGCTCCAGATCAGTCAACAGCTCGTGTAGCGATTGCGCGGCTAGACGGACTGGCTCAAAGTCATCGTCCGGCGGATCCAGGTCAAAGATCAGCTTGTCCGGATAGTCCAGCTTATCCGCCCGGCTCAGCCACACGTGGGGCGTGATCAGGCCTTGATCCACCAGGTAGACCAGCGCGGCCTCGCTATCGCAGATCACCTGCGGCTGCTGTGTGTCCTCTTCCTCCACCCTGACTGAGACTTGGGTGATCCAATCGGGAAAATAGTCCGCAGCCTTCCTCTGATAGAATCCATCGCTCTGAATGCCGTCGGGGAACCGCTGCATGGTCAGCGGCCGCCCCTCCATGTATGGCAGCATGGTGCCAGCCACGCGGCGGTAGTAGTCGATCAGATCCCCCTGGGTGATGCCCGCATCGGGAAAGATTACCTTGTCCAGGTTGCCGACCTCAATGGTGCGCGACCCTACTTGAATCTGTTCTTTACTCACGACGGGGCCTCCTCCCGAAAGGCGAGGCAGCGCTCGCCATCTAGCTTACGCTCGAAGATCCAGTTCTGGTCGGAAAAGCGCCGGTTGGTGAGGGTGGCCAGCATGGGATCCATCCAGTCCGGCTGCTTGGTCTCCTGCAGCTTTTCGCGGGCCTCGTCCGGCAGAGCCTTTAGCCAATCATTCATCTGCCCCCTCCTCCTCGGCGATCTCTTCCAGCGTGCGCCCGGTGAGGACGGACTCTGGTTCTGTACTGGTGGGATTGCGACGAGCATCCGCCTCCTCGTCGTCCATCTTGATCAGCAGCCAGCGCGCGTCGTCGCCACTTCCGGTGTGGATCAGCGCGTATCCGCCGCGCAGTTTCTTCCCCTCCAGCCAGACCTCGAGCTTGCCTTCGTCGAGGGACTCGTCCATCGAAAGCCCATCCTCGTCCTTCTCCGCTCGCAGATTGCGGTAGGGGCCGGTATCCCAGACCATCACGGTGCCGGCGCCGTACTCGCCCTCGGGAATCACGCCCTCAAAATCGGCGTATTCCAGCGGATGGTCCTCGGTGGGTATGGCCAGCCGTTTCACACTGGGGTCAGTGGAAGGCCCCTTAGGCACGGCCCAAGACTTTAAAACGCCATCTATCTCCAGCCGAAAGTCGTAATGTAGGTTGCTGGCATCGTGCTTCTGAATCACAAAGATCGGCTCTTCGGTGGACTTTTTTCCCTCCCCTGAGGGTTCCTGCGTGCGGTGAAAATCCCGCTTCTCGCGATATTTCTTCAAACTGTTTTTCGACATCGGATTCACCTCAAAGCTTCTACCAGTTTCAAGTTGCAAGTCATCTCAGAGTGAAGGATGGTGCAAGATTCCGATTGAGGTAGAGATCCAGTAATTATTCACCTCGTGCTCACAGCGGATGAAAATCCGCTGCTGAAGGCAGAATCAAACCCGTTCAGCCTCTGCAAAG
>Ga0180431_10004773_pt1 | contig 16802 bp, 15 predicted proteins | sample SS_ome_11_FD_132459 | JGI IMG/M metagenome (GOLD analysis project Ga0180431, IMG submission 132459) | Hypersaline lake sediment archaeal communities from the Salton Sea, California, USA - SS_1_MS_1 metaG | ecosystem: Environmental > Aquatic > Non-marine Saline and Alkaline > Hypersaline >... | reverse complement strand
CACATTCGCACACCGCAACCTTGTCCTTCACGACAGCAAGACAGGGGACGAATTCATCGCACTGCATCACCTTGCAGATACGAAAGCGTCATTTGCGGTTCACAACAGCCCGCTTTCTGAAGGATCCGTCCTTGGCTTTGAATATGGATATAACGTGTCTTCGCCGGAAACGATGGTGATCTGGGAAGCGCAGTTTGGAGACTTTGCAAACGCGGCGCAAGTGTACTTTGATCAGTTCATTTCTGCAGGAAGAGCGAAATGGGGACAAAAATCAGGGCTCGTTGTTCTCTTGCCGCACGGCTATGAAGGGCAGGGACCTGAGCATTCAAGCGGAAGAACGGAACGCTTCCTTCAGCTGGCGGCGGAAAACAACTGGACTGTCGCCAACTTGACGAGCGCTGCCCAGTACTTCCATATTTTAAGAAGGCAGGCGAAGATGCTCCTTCGCGAGGAGATCCGCCCGCTGATCATCATGACGCCGAAAAGCCTGCTGAGAAATCCGAATACCGTATCAGAAGTGCAGGAGCTCAGCGACAGCAACTTTAAGCCGGTCTATGAAATGTCAGGACTTTCCCATCAGTATGACAAAGTGACGCGCCTCGTCCTTTCAAGCGGTAAAGTTTCGATTGACATCAGCAGCCATTTCAATAAAATGGAAGGTGAAAAAGATTGGCTGCACATTGCACGGGTTGAAGAGCTGTATCCTTTCCCTGCAAAGCATATTAAAGCGATCTTCAGCAAACTCCCGAATTTGGAGGAGATTGTCTGGGTACAGGAAGAACCGCAAAATATGGGTGCATGGAACTATATCGAGCCTTATTTAAGAGAGATTGCTCCAAAGGACGTGAAGGTCCGCTATATTGGCAGAAGAAGACGTTCAAGTCCGGCAGAAGGGGATCCGACGGTTCATAAAAAGGAACAGGAACGCATTGTATCTGATAGCTTGACTCGCAAAAATTAAGGGGGAACTAAAAAATGGCGGAAATTAAAGTACCTGAATTAGCGGAATCAATTTCAGAAGGAACGATAGCCCAATGGCTGAAACAACCGGGAGATTATGTAGAACAAGGGGAATTCCTGCTTGAGCTGGAGACTGATAAAGTCAACGTTGAATTGACGGCAGAGCAGTCCGGCGTTCTTCAGGAAGTGCTGAAAGATTCCGGTGACACGGTTCAGGTCGGCGAAATAATCGGAACGATTTCAGAAGGCGAAGGAGAAGGAGGCCAATCAACGGCTCCTCAAGCTGACGCTCAAGAAAGCGCCGGCGCTTCGGAAGAGAAGCCAGCCACGTCTGAAAAGACAGCCGAACCTCGCGAAAGCGCGAACGATGAGGCGGATACAACCAAAACAAGGACAATCGCTTCTCCGGCTGCCCGAAAGCTCGCCCGTGAAAAAGGCATCGATTTATCGGAGATTCCTACCGGTGATCCGCTCGGAAGGGTCAGAAAGCAAGATGTTGAATCTTATCAGAAGAACGAGCAGCCGCCAAAAGCTCAGCCTGAACCAAAACGCGAAACACAGGCGCCGGCTGCTAAACAAACCGAAAATGCAGGTAAACCGGTAGAGCGTCAAAGAATGTCCCGCCGGAGACAGACGATCGCCAAACGCCTCGTTGAAGTTCAGCACACCGCCGCTATGCTGACGACATTCAACGAAGTGGACATGACGGCGGTCATGAACCTAAGGAAACGCCGAAAAGATCAATTCCTTGAGCAGCATGATGTAAAGCTCGGATTCATGTCATTCTTTACAAAAGCTGTGGTCGCCGCGCTGAAAAAATATCCGCTCCTCAACGCGGAAATTCAAGGCGACGAGCTTGTGATCAAACAATTCTATGACATCGGAATCGCTGTTGCTGCGCCGGATGGCCTCGTCGTACCGGTCGTTCGGGATGCAGACCGCAAAACCTTTGCTGATATTGAAAAGGATATCGGAGAGCTTGCGAAGAAAGCGAGAAACAACAAATTGTCGCTCAACGAGCTTCAAGGAGGCTCCTTTACGATCACAAACGGAGGAACGTTCGGATCACTGTTGTCGACTCCGATTTTGAACAGTCCGCAAGTTGGTATTTTGGGCATGCATAAGATCCAGCTGCGCCCTGTGGCAATTGATGAAGAGCGTTTCGAAAACCGCCCGATGATGTACATTGCATTATCGTATGACCACCGGATCGTCGACGGTAAAGAGGCAGTCGGCTTCCTGGTTACGATTAAAAATCTGCTTGAAGATCCTGAACAGCTTCTGTTGGAAGGTTAAATCAAGAAAAAAGCTTTGGCCGCATGTACGGTCAAAGCTTTTTGTTTATCATCTGCGGGGCAGGAGAATAATTGTTATTCTTCTGCTTATTTGCTTTCTTGCTCCAGTATGTCGCAAGCCATGAGCCTGAAAGGTTATGCCAGACGCTGAAAACAGCGCTCGGGACAGCGGAAAGAGGAGAGAAGTGCGCCGTTGCCAATGCTGCACCGAGACCCGAATTCTGCATGCCGACCTCAATGGACACGGCTTTTTGTGATGCATAATCCATTTTAAAGCACTTTGCCAAAACAAAGCCAAGGAAAAGGCCGAGGCCATTATGAAGAACGACGACCGCAAAAATCAACAGCCCTGATTGAATAATGTTTTCCCGGTTGCCTCCGACGACCGCGGTGACGATGGCGACGATGCCGAGAACAGAGACGAGCGGAAGCACCTGCACCGCTTTTTTCACTTGTTTTGTAAAGAAAAATTGAACGATCAGCCCGGCGATAATCGGGAGCAGCACCGCCTGTAAAATCGACAAGAACAGTGAGCCCGGAGATACCGGAAGCCATTCTTTTGCGAAAAATAAAATGAGAAACGGCGTTAAAAAAGGGGCAAGCAATGTGGAAACCGTTGTAATCGCCACTGACAGGGCGATATTCCCCTTCGCCAAAAATGTCATGACGTTTGATGCCGTTCCCCCGGGACAGCATCCCACTAAAATGACCCCAACCGCTATTTCGGAGGGAAGCCCGAGTCCGTAGGCCAGTCCAAAAGCGAGCAGCGGCATGACCGTATATTGAACCAGCACACCGATCAGCACATGCAGGGGACGTCTCAGCAGCTCTTTAAAATCGTCCGCTGACAATGTCAATCCCATGCCAAACATAATCACGCCAAGCAGGATGGTAATATAAGGGGTGATCCAGGTGAATTGCGTCGGAAAGGCAAAGCCGAGAACCGCAAACAGAATCACCCAAATGGCGAACGTTTTTCCTGCAAATTGACTGATTTTGATCAAATAACTCATAAGTCCAGCTCCTCACATCTGTAGAAAATATAACATCCTCTTATTATAATTAATATTCTGAATAATTCAATACTTGTAAAATTCGAATTTGTTTTAAATAATATTATTATGTAAACTGAAAGAAATGTTTGAAAACCTTGACGAATTCGTTTATGCTTTTTAAAATGATAGTTTGTAGCCATATGCAATTAGACCGAGAAGAAGAGGTGCTTAAGTGGAAAATCAACAAAATATATGGTCATCAAAGCTTGGATTTATCTTAGCTTCGGCCGGCTCGGCAATCGGGCTCGGCGCGATATGGAAGTTTCCTTATGTCGCCGGAACAAGCGGCGGCGGAGCATTTTTACTTATGTTTATTCTTTTTACTTTATTGATTGGGCTTCCGTTATTAATGGCGGAGTTCATTATCGGCAGAAAGACTCAAAAAGATGCCGTTGAATCCTATAAGGAGCTGGCGCCCGGCTCGCTTTGGCATTGGATCGGCCGGCTCGGCATTATCACGTGTTTTATTCTGCTGTCTTTCTATAGTGTTGTCGGCGGCTGGATCATCATTTATATTATCAAAGGACTGACCGGCGAACTGTCAAGAAGCACGGATTATGCAGGTCTTTTCGGAGAGACAATTGCAAATCCGTATCTCGTTCTTGCGAGCCAGTTTGCATTTATCATGATCACGATTCTTGTTGTTGCAAAAGGGGTCAGAAGCGGAATTGAAAAAGCGAGCAAGTTTATGATGCCTGCTCTGTTCGTTATTTTTCTGCTTTTGATCATCCGTTCGCTTACACTTCCCGGTTCAATGGAAGGCTTGGAATTTTTCTTAAAACCTGATCTTTCCCATATCACAGCCAAAACGGTGCTGTTTGCGCTTGGACAATCCTTTTTCTCGCTGAGTGTCGGTGTTTCCGTTATGGTAACGTACAGCTCTTATTTATCGAAAAAAGAAAACCTTGTACAGTCGGCCGTTTCAGTGACATTGCTCAATGTATCTGTAGCGATTCTTGCCGGGTTTGCGATTTTTCCGGCCGTTTTTTCATTCGGATTATCTCCTGATGCCGGCCCGATGCTGTTATTTAATGTGCTGCCGTCAGTCTTTCACAAGATGCCTTTGGGAATCGTCTTTTTATTGGCGTTTCTGCTCTTATTTTTATTTGCTACACTGACGTCCGCATTTTCAATGCTTGAGATCCTTGTTTCTTCCTTATCAAAAGGGGATCCTAAAAAAAGACAGGCTTTCGCTTGGGCCGGGGGAATTGCGATTTTCCTATTCGGAATTCCTTCAGCATTATCATATGGCGTGCTTCAGGATGTATCGATTTTTAATCTATCTATTTTTGATGCGGCGGATTACCTTGTCAGCAATATTTTAATGCCGCTCGGCGCTTTGCTCATCGCCGTTTTTGTGCCGCTCAAAATCCCGAAAGAAGAGCTTTTTGCTGAATTGAGGGAGGGCTCTAAAATCAGCAGAAAATGGTTTGCAGCATGGCTTTTGCTGATCCGCTACGCCGCTCCGATCGTTATTATTGTCGTCTTTTTGGACGTCATTGGCGTATTTTAAAATTGAATTGTTTATAAGGCCGGATTTGTCCGGCCTTTTTTTCATGCAGACAGTTTGTCAGCGGTACTTTCTTTTCTCTCTGTGAAATGGCAGCGGTATGACCGGCAAGGGAAGTGTTTGATTAATCGGCTTTTTTCTGCGCAGACATATTAAAAAGGCCTGCCGGTGAATTCGTTTTTGACGATTTTACCGGCAGGCAGAAGAGGGGGATACTTTGACTTTGATTAAGGCATGCGGAATGTTACAGTTTGGCCGTTTCGATCAAACCAGCCTTTAAAGGCCCAGTTAATCCAGCCGCCGTCTCCCTGGTTTGTAAATTGTCCGCTTTCAAATACCCAAATGCCGTAAATCACGCCATGATAGTTGGCAGATCCATAAAATTTTACTCCTCTTAAACCATTTTGATAGCCTTGACTTAAGTTAAATACCATGACATTGTATCTTTGCCCAGCAGAATAAAAAGCGGTTTCCATGCAGTTTTTGACGAAACCGCTGCGGTTGGAGCTTTGAACGATAGCATCTCTAATCGAGTTTCCGATTCCTAAAAGATCGAGGTTGATGTTGAGATTAATAGCGGAAGTTTTAAACTGTTGTTTTTCCTGGTCCAATGACTGATTGAGAGATGTGGGTATAGACATAGAAGGCAAGGTTGTAACAGAACTGTCCGTATGCTTTGATTCTTTCGCTTCTGATAAGTACGGCAAACAAGTCAAACCGAGCATTAAGGCTGTAAAGAAAGCAAACATTTTTTTCATGATTTACCCTCCTAAAATAAATTTGCCATTTTCGAAAAACTGACCGGCTGAATCAGACAAACATCGACAGTTTGTTCATTTATTCCCTCCCTTCTTGTAGAATAGCTTAACGATTTTTGGAATTAGAAGAATGAGAAAAAACGACTATTTTCCAAATAAATCAAAAAATGTTCACATTCCATACTTAAGGCACAAATTTGGGATATATTGATAGACTGTTGAGATTCAGTATTTCATAAAGGGATGATCAAAATAGCAGATTCAGAAGGATGTATGGTTGTGGGGATTCTCTTCCGACTCCGCCTCGCCAATCTTCGTGTAGCGGTCTTAACAATCCTCAAGAGAAACTGGGATATTTAAACTTTTATTTGTTATCTTATTACAGACGATAGAGGGTTTAAGGGATATAGATACGGTATTGAGAGTGATAAGGTATCGGCACTTTCGCTCGATTCGGCTAGTGTCGACGGCTGCCTGGTGCAGAGAAGAGAAAGGTGCGAGAGGAAAGACTCGTCCGCTTTTTGAGGCAAGGCTTTGACGGGGAGGCCGATGTCCGGCGCAACTACCGAAACAAAAGAGGACTTCAATAGTTGAAGTCCCGCCATTGAATTTGAATCAGAAGGGCTCCCATAGAACGCGCTTTGCTGTCGCAAACCGCCTTTCAGGTTCTCTCCAGTCAACGACATTCCACCAATTATCGACGTATTTTGCCCTTTCATTTTTATATTGAAGGTAGTATGCGTGTTCCCATACGTCGAGCGGGAGAAGGGGGATCACATCCCATTGGCTCATCAGCTGATGTTTTTCTGCGATCAGAATTTCCAAGCGGTGCGAGCGAGGCGCCCAGACAAGGATCGCCCAGCCCACGCCTTCCACCTTTTTCGCCGCTTCGGAAAATTGTTCTTTAAAGGCCGAATAGCTGCCGAAAGAACGGTTAATCATTTCCAGCAATTCGCCTGTCGGCCGCCTTTTTCCTTTTGGATGCATCGCGTACCAAAATATCGTGTGCAAATAGTGCCCGGCTCCGTGGAAGGCGAGCTCTCTTTCCCAGTGGTTTACAAGGTCGAATTGTTTGGTTTGCCTTGCTTTCTGCAGTTCTTTTTCAGCTTTGTTCAAGCCGTCGACATAGCTTTGGTGATGTTTTGTATGATGAAGAAACATAATTTCTCTTGAAATATAAGGCTCAAGGGCTGAATAAGAGTAGGGCAGGCTTGGCAGGCGATGGCCTCCGATCGGCACTGTTCTGAATGGCTGCCGACCTGCTTGAGACGCATCACTGCGGGAGATGGCTTGATACACGGCTTCTGCCTGTTCATACCATTCCTGTTCGGTCGCACGAGGATCATCCAGTGATTGAAAAAGTTTTTCTAACTGGCTTTCTATAGAAGGATCATCTTTCATCTGGTCTTTCAGACCTTTGGCCCATGACGCTATTTTTTCTTTGTAAGCATTCAATATGTCTCCCTCATTTCCGCTTTTTTAATAAATGCGCTTGAAGCGAGCAATGAAAACACAAAAGGATAACTGTGATAGCGGATGTAGAATTGTTTCGGCAGCCCGATTCCCGTCGGGTATTCGAGTCGCTCAGGCGAGCTTTCGTGATCATCGGTGAGAAAACGAATCCCTTTTAAGATCTTAGGGTCATCCGGACGCTCATATTGCAAAAGCGCCTCCAGCGCCCATGAAGATTGAACAACTGTTCCAAAGTGAAGAGGGACAAAACGCTTCGCTTCACAGCTTTTGCAAGATTCTCCCCAGCTACCGTCTTCAAGCTGGATCGATTTAAGCCAGGAGACCGCTTTTCTGACAGACGCGTGATTGCGGGAAATTCCGACGGCTTTCATTCCGGTGAGTGCGGCCCATGTCCCGTAAATAAAGCAGACGCCCCATCTGCCATACCACGAACCGTCAGCTTCCTGATGGTGATCAAGCCACCTTAGAGCGCGTCTGACTGCGGGATGGTCATCTGTCAACCGCTCTTTAAGTCCGAGCAGATGAAGAACGCGCCCAGTCAAGTCTGCCGTTGACGGATCGACTGCTGCGTCAGCGGCAGATTCGAGCGGCAGATTTCGGATGAGCGGATGGTCAACGTTTTTTTCAAATGCTGAAAACCCCCCATCCTTGTTTTGCATTGATAAAAGCCAGGTGAGCCCCCGGTTCCAGGCAGCCGGACGCCTTTGAAACGGAATTGCTTTTAATGCCGCAGCGGTATCGTCCAAATCGGGATTGTTTGTATTGATGTGTGAAAAACCCCATCCTCCCGGTGCCGCTTGAGGGTTTGAGACCGCCCAGTCCGCTTTTTTCACATGCTGTCTTTTGAGAAGGTAGTCCGCTGCCGATGAGATGGAAGAATGTTGTTCAGGTATTCCGGATTCCTGCATGGCAAAGCTGATGAGCGCGGTGTCCCAGACAGTGGAAGTTGAGTTTTCCAAATGGAAGCCTTCCTCTCCGCATGAGGAAATAAGGCTTTTGATTCCGCCGACTGCTTTTTTAACAACGGGGGCGTTTTTTGATATTCCCATCGCTAGCAGGCTGTAAATCATGAACATGGTCGCGCTCGCATAGCTGTATAGTGTTCCGTCTTCTTCGATTCTGTCCAGCATATATTTTTTGCCCGCTTCAAATCCGAGCTGATGAACATAAGCCGGCCATTGAAAGAGCTGTTTCCATTGCAGATTGAAAGAATAGAAGGTTCTCTCGTCAAAAGAGCGGATGTTCAGCCATTCGAGAGGATTTTTTGACATGGCTTCATCCAGATGCCGAAGCGAGCCGATTTGGTTGTTTTTTAAAGAGAATCGTCGATTAAACGTAATGGCCATCGGGACAAAATGAATTCTTGCGTATGTGCTGAAATGGTAAAAATGCAGCGGGAAATAGGGCGGGATCAGTAAAAACGAAAGCGGAATATAGGCTCTCGGCCATGGATACAGCCCGTTGGCAGCGAGCATCCACTTCGTCATAAAGTGCACATTCTTCAAACCGCCTGCTGCCTTAATAAACGCCTCGGCTTTCTGCATATGCGCATCTCTCCGGTCATAGAGCCCCGAAGCCAGCATCCCGGTATAGCCCTGGACTGTCGCGGTCAAATTGCCTGCCGTTTCATCCGGATGATTGCGAAACGCACCGTCTCCGCTCTGCTTCGAACGGATTCGTTCAGCAAGACTTGTGATGAGAGAAGAGTCCTGATCGCCAAGTGAGGTCAGCATCAAAATGAAAAAGCTGTCTGTCATCACGGGCCCTTCAAAACAAAACCGCCATGACCCATCAGGTCTCTGTCTATTTTGAAGCTTTGCGAGCGTCTTTTGTCTGAAAGCTTTCACGTCTTCTAGTAAAGAACGCAATCTTCTCATCTCCTTCATTTTACTGTATTCATTTCGGAAATGTGTCATGCCAACCGGATGAAAACAGAAGAACAGCCATTTTGAATATGCGATGAGCATACAGAGGCATTCGTCAGCGTAGGCATGCGTGAGCATGATCAGGAAATCATGAATATCTTCGTTTACCTCTGTTCCATTATCAGGTATTGTAAAAAGAGAGACCTTAGAAACAATGTTTGGGGGATGTTGCTGAATGAATATTGAACAGATGCTGTATGACACCGCAGTCGAATTGATCAAAAAGAGGTATCCGACCGGATGGGGCGGGGCAGCTGCCATGTATACCGAAGACGGGAGAATCTTGACGAGCGTAGCGCCGGAAGTAATCAACGCTTCAACCGATTTATGCATTGAAACGGGCGCCATTCTCGAAGCCCATAAATATCAGGCAAAAATTACGCACTCTGTTTGTGTTGTGAGAGATGATGAACATTCCGAATGCAAGGTATTAACGCCGTGCGGGGTATGCCAGGAAAGACTTTTTTATTGGGGGCCAAATCTTAAAGCAGCTGTAACTGTACCGGATGGGCGTCTGCTTTATAAATCTTTAAAGGAAATACAGCCATACCATTGGTTTGCTGTGTATCAAAAGTAGCAGGGGAGGGGCGTTCGATGTTCGAGTGCCGCAAGGTCTATCTCAGACCTGTTGAAAAAGGCGATATGGAGAGCTTTTACAAAGCTGTTCAAAATGAAGACATCAGATATATGACGGGCACGACGCGCGAATTTACGATGGAAGACATTTATGAGCACTACGAGAGAATCACAAGCGATGAGACGCGCTATGATTTTGCCGTCTGCTTAAAGGAGGACGATCGCTTGATAGGCGATCTGTCCATCATTGACATCGACCGGACGAATCGAAAAGCAGGGTTTAGAATCGCTTTGCACAGCCCCGCTTATTTGAACAAAGGCTATGGTCCTGAAGCGGTGCGGCTGGCCATGCAGTTTGCATTCGAAATGCTCGATCTTAACCGCCTTCAGCTCGAAGTCTTTTCACACAATAAGCGCGCGCTGAAAGCATATGAAAAAGCCGGATTTAAAAGGGAAGGTACGGTTAGGGATGCTCTTTATATGAATAAACAGTACTCAGATGAAATCATTATGGGGATATTGAAGCGGGAATACGAAGAGCTGATATCCCGCTGAATCAGAGGGCGCGCAGCATGTTATTCTACTGAGCGCCGCTTTGTTCATTTTTATTTTTCAATCTTTGCTGAACGGCTGTAAATGCCGCCGGCAATCAGCGCCATTGTCATCGAATATCCACAGCAGCTTCATCGTTCTATTTGCCTTGCAGACTGGCTGTACGTTCTCACATCCCGCACGAAAAATGTGACAGCGGCTGTTCCGGCATATAATACAGCGGCAGCGATAAATACGCTTTGCACCCCGATCAAGTCCGCCAAAGCCCCCATAATGGCGATTGTTAAGACAGACCATGCAGTCAAAATAGTATTTTTGGCGGCGTTGACCGGTGCACGCTCTTCATCTGTCAACGTATCTTGAAGGATAACCGTCTGGCTGACGTCTCTTACTTGATAAAGCGGACCCATCATGATACAGAGGATGACCGAAAGGAGGGGATTTGACGAATAGGCGAATAAAAGCGTTGTGATTCCCATTGAAACAGAACCCAAGACAATCATGAGGCCAAGCCTTTTTTTGAGCTGGTTGGAAAAGAGCACAGCGAGAATGCCGCCCAAAATCGCTCCCAAAAAATAACCGGCATTGATGAATCCCCACCAAGCCTCCCCTTTATTTAGCACCTCTTTCGTAAAAGCCAGCAAAACGGCGGAAGTCCAGACCGCATTTGCTAAACCTTCTGACATGTCCATCATCGTAAGCAGCAAAACGGTTTTCTTCCTGTATACAGTGCGCCAGACTGATTGTGTGCGGGTTTTTTGACGAGGGATAACAGCTGTTTTCAAATCCGGCAATTTGATTAAAAGCCCTGATACGAAAAAGAGTCCTGCTGTAAACACTGTCAGCGTGTGAGTTTGGGCCAAAACGGTTAAATAGCCGCCGAGCCCCCAGCCTGCTGCCTGAACAAACTGGTTGACCGTTACGATGCTTCCCGATGCCGCCACGTAATCGCGCTTTTTAATCGCTTGATACAGTAAACCTAACTGTGCGGGGGAATACCAGGAGCCGACAAAGCTTTGCAAAAACAGCAGCATATAAATGATATAAGAGGGTAAGCCCAGCGATTGACATAAGCCGATGCATAATGCGCAGACCGCTCTGAACCATGTTGAATAAGCGGCTGTTTGCAGCAGGTCGAGGCGCTGAATAGCAAAAGCAGCCATCGCTCCTCCTAATACACTGCCAAACGAGGATAAAGCCAAAACCAGACCCGATTCGAATACAGAGTTCGTTTCCTTAAACACATCGACCATGACGATGATCGTCATCAAAATCGACCCGACAGCCTGTGCTGTTTGTGACGCCCATATGTATCTAAAACTTTTTTGATTCCAGAGGGTTTTGCCAAGAGAGGAAGAATACACGGTTTTATCATTCCAGTCGACTTAAACTATCATCTATTTTACCATATGTATCTATAAATGTTTACTTCTATAAAAAAGAAAACCGCCCTGATCGACAGGGCGGCTGCAGAAACTCATGTCTTGCGTTATTCGCCTGTATGAATCCAGACGCTTTTTACTTCTGTATAGTTATCCAGAGCGTATGAGCCCATTTCACGTCCGAGTCCCGACTGTTTGTAGCCGCCGAATGGGGATGCGGCGTCAAAGGCATTATAGCAGTTGACCCAAACGGTACCGGCTTGCAGACGGTCGGCGATATAGTGGGCGTTTTTCAAATTTTCCGTCCATACGCCAGCAGCAAGGCCGTATTCGCTGCGATTGGCCCGTTCGATGACTTCATCTACCGTTTCATAAGGGATCGCCGCCAAAACAGGACCAAAGATTTCTTCTTTTGCTATTGTCATCTCGTCTTCGACATTGGTGAATACAGTCGGAGAAACAAAGTATCCCTGCTCATAAGGGCATGTTCCGCCGGCTGCGATTTTCGCACCCTCCTGACGTCCTTTTTCAATATACGAGAGGACGCGTTCGTGCTGTTCTTTGCTGACAAGCGGTCCCATTTGCGTGTCTTCATGAAGGCCCGCACCCTGGCGGAGCGACTTGGAATATGCGGCCATTTCATCGACGACTTTGTCATATTGGTCTTTATGGATGAACACGCGCGATCCCGCACAGCACACTTGGCCTTGATTGAACATGACGCCGGTTAGTGCGCCTGGAATCGCTTTCTTCAGATCGGCGTCAGGGAGGATGATATTCGGCGACTTTCCGCCGAGTTCAAGGGTCACCCGTTTAACCGATTTGGCCGCTTTCTCCATAATTTTTTTGCCGATTTCCGTTGACCCTGTGAATGCCAGTTTGTCGACAAGGGCATGATCGGTCAGAGCTTCTCCGGCCGTCTCACCGAAGCCAGGAATGATGTTGATGACGCCTTTCGGGAAGCCTGCTTCATCGATCAGTTCCGCCAAATACAGAGCGGAAAGCGGCGTTTGTTCCGCCGGTTTTAAGACAACCGTACATCCGGCTGCAAGAGCGGCTCCCATTTTCCACATGGCCATCAGAAGCGGGAAGTTCCAAGGGATAATTTGCCCGACAACTCCGACAGGCTCATGTCGTGTATAGTTGAAATAAGGTCCGTTAACAGGAATCGTCTGCCCGGTTATTTTCGTCGCCCAGCCCGCATAATAGCGCATATGTTCAATTGACAGCGGAATATCGCCGGCGGTCGTTTCGCTGATCGGCTTCCCGTTATCCAGCGTTTCAAGCTGAGCCAGTTCCGTTTTGTGTTCCTCCATCAGATCGGCGAGTTTGTACATCAGCCGGCTTCTTTCGGCCGGGTTCATCGTCCGCCACTCACCGCGGTCAAAAGCTTCCCGCGCGGCTTTCACCGCTTTGTCCACATCCTCGGGACCTGCTTCATATAAGGTGGCGAGCGTTTCACCAGTCGCCGGGTTTGGGGTCTCAAACGTTTTGTTTGAGGCGCTGGCTACAAATTCCCCGTTAATATAGAGCTTCTTTGTTCCCTGCAAAAATACCTCCAGCTTTTTACTGACCTGCATTGTTAATGAACTCATGTTTGTCAAACAAACCTCCTTTGAAATTTTGGTCTGTCTTCGGGTGAGTTGTCTTGGTGCTGGTTTGTCTTTTGATTTGGTCATTGCGCGGATGAAAGAGGGATATATTTCTGATTTTGGAACTATACACCACCATTCTATAACAGGGAATGAAACCAAATCAATATCCATGTTCTTTAAAATCACATTCGCCTCCAGATCGCATTGCATTTCGGCGAAAAAACGCTACAATGGAAACTATACACGTATGAAAAAGGAGACATCCGCATGATTCACGAAAAATGGCAGAACAATAACACCATTAAAAAAGTAAAGTGCATACATACCGATGCCAAAAAGTACATCGTCAACAGAGCGCTGACCGTAGGCAACGTATACGAGGTCAAAAACGAAACGGAAGAGTTTCTGTTTATCATCGATAATACAAACAAAGTCGGCGGCTATTACAAAGAGTACTTTGAAGAAGTAAAAGCCTGAATCAATTTGCACGGGTCATCAACAGCAATGAATGGGAGTTGAACATACACCCGCACGCATTCATAAAAAATCGGCTGACTGAATCAGTTGCTTGACCGAAGCAGAAGCAAGTGCCTGATATGTGCATTTCAGGCATAATAGTCAGAAGAGAACCGCAGAGGAAGAACATCCTGCTGCGGTTTTTTGTTTTATCCGTTATCCACCTTTTGATTGGTAGCAAACGAAAAATAAGCTGAAAAAACTGATAAAAAGTTGAAACCTCCCGCGTCCGCCGGGCGTATTAATTGATAGTAAAAACAAACATATAGCGTTAAAGAAATGTAATCTGCTCGTAATTGTTTATAAATCAGGGTTATCGTATCCTTATTAGTAACTGACAAGTATACTTTGCCTTGTGCATAAACATAAATTGGATATACAGAAAGAGGGGTTTTGATTGGGCGTTTTTTCAGCAAGCAAGACAGCAGACGGCAAAAAATTTGAACCGCTGCTCATAGAAGGAGAAAAAATTGAATCGGTTTGCAGACTGAGGATAGATCAAATTTGTTTTACGAACAAGCGGATTATTTTTTTTGATAATAAACTGTTTTCCAAAAAGAAAGTCCGCGTCTTTCTGCCATACAGATCGATTGAAGGCTTTGCGATTAGAGAAGTCAGCATGTTCAATCCAGACAGTTCTCTTTCTCTGATGACCAGCAGCAAAATCTTTGACCTGGAATTTACGAAGGATACCGACATGCTTGAAATTCAAGCGCTGTTATCAAAATACTTATGTGCATAAACCGTAAAGGCTGTTCACCGCTTGTCCGCGTCTGAACGGCCTTTTTATTTTGGAAAGGCGGGTTTTTCTCCCACGAAATCGGGAAAGGAAGAAGAAAGGAGGAGGATCAGCCATGCCATTAACACAAAAACAAAAAGACCATCTCTACCATAAATTAATTGACTTAAAACAAAGCCTTTCCCCTGCAGAAGGAACAGATCAGTCGATGGTGGAAGAAACGGGCGAGCTTTCAAACGGAGTTGACAATCATCAGGCTGACCATGCCAGCGTTTATTTTGAACGAATGAGAGAGCAGACCTTCCGGCAGACGGACAGAAATTTATTAAAAGAAGTGGAAGACGCCCTCAAGCGATTGGAAGACGGCACATACGGAATATGTGAAGCAACAGGTCAAGAAATACCATATGAGCGCCTCGAAGCCGTTCCATATGCAAGAAAAACCATGGAGACTCAAGCTGAAACAGAAAAAAGAAATCAAGAGGGGGAAGGATATGACGAGCAATTTACACGGCAAATGAAGGATTTGACAAACAGAGAAACGATGGATCAAAAGCGTTCATATGCTTACGAACGTCTTGATGAGGAGCAGGATTCAAAATAAGCACCCGCAAAAACAGGGTGCTTTTTTCTATGGCTCTGTTTGTTAAAAGAGATGTCCTACAACTGTCGACGGGGAGTCAAGTACTCGACACAATAAAACATTTATCAGTTATCGGAGGTTTAATTGCAGCTATTGATATTCTAGAGAAAAATCCGGACATCCAGGAAAAGTTACACGAAAACGAAAAGTACTTACTTAAGAGACGGCATTCAACAAATAGGACTTAATGTATTACATAGTGAATCACCTATTATTCCAATTATTCTTCCAGATCGCGACACAACTTTACGTTTTGCAGACTCACTTCATCAAGAAGGTGTCTACGTTAACCCAATTCTCCTCTTCGCATACCTGTTTCTAAAGCTACTAAGACGAGCACATGAAATTCTTCCTCTGTGTGTGCTAGTAGATATGTTCTTAGCTTTTGGAAGTCCGTAATGGATAACGCTTTGTTTCGTTTCGATAACTCTTTCCCACGAGGTTTGACAAGTTCTGCGAAATCATTCGTGAGATAACCACGAGCGTAAGCGTCACGAAGTGCCATTTTGACTTTTATTAACAAGCTGCGAGTGGTACTGTGAGAACGCTTCTTTGCGTATTCATCAATTTTTCTTTGCACAACAATGTCATTCATATCTTTTAACTGAATATTTCCGAATAACTTTCTAATAATTCCTGACGCTTCTAGGTATCTTTGAAACGTAGCTTTTTGTATATCATTTTTCTTCACAAGATATATCCAGTGTTAGTTGTTTAAAAGAATCTATGCCTAAGTCAAATCTCTTTGTTTCTTCCATCAATCTGATATAAAAGTCTTTTTTTATCACCTTTTTTATCCAATTCCTTGATATATCTCAAATGTCCGCCACAAAATTCCAGCACAGGACATCATTTCCCTTACCGTATCAACGGATTCCATACTATTATTCTCTATTTCCTACCTCCCTGTTAGATATGGAGAGGTAGAATGGTGTCGTTGCTACGCAACGACACGCACACCGCTTCCACTTGCTCGCTTTTGCTGCCGCTTGCGGAAGCGGTGTCACTTCGGCAGTTTTTCATAATTTCTCCATGCACTCACTTCCATTGTGAAAAATGAAGCACTATTTCTATTTATCTCGCTAACCGTTCGTATTCGGTATCTCGGCGCTTATCAATCGCTCTGGAATAGGCTTCCATCATGGCGATATATAGTAGATTGTTTTTACAATCATTAGTCTACATAACAGCTTTTACGGTCAATACTGCTCGCTGTTTTATCAACTACAATGTTTAGAGACTGCTTGTATGTCTCGCTTGAAACAAGTCATCTTAGGTTTCCATTCATGAATGTAGTAGTTTCAAACTTCTGTATTTAGTTGTATGGGAGTATTTTTAAATAATTCCTTTCAAAGACAGCTTATGAAGTGATTTTTCGCATGTAGAAAGGTTTTAGTATGGCTATTCTCACAAAATAAATATCACGATATGCAATGTTGTTTTTTAAAAAAATAGCTCTTCATACATCGCTCTTTCTCATTTTTATTTTCTCGCTTGCTAAGTTTCTGTCTATATCTTTGTTACGGTTAATATCATATTACGATTTGTATTGGAGTTGTAGGGGGGGTGCAAAATAAATCTTTATTTGTTCAATGTTATTATCGCATGATGTGTTGTGATATTGTGTAATATCCTTATCATATCAACTATTAGAGAGGGAGAAAAAAGTATCAAATTCTGCAATGAAATTCTTGCTGCAATAAAATTCTTGCGGACATATTGTCATAGGGGCATAATCGATGTTGAGTGAGAGACAGAACGCCGATAAAGTATAATATCTGGATATAAAACGAAGAAACAATTGCTTGATGGATTGTAGACAT
>Ga0180431_10004772_pt1 | contig 16807 bp, 17 predicted proteins | sample SS_ome_11_FD_132459 | JGI IMG/M metagenome (GOLD analysis project Ga0180431, IMG submission 132459) | Hypersaline lake sediment archaeal communities from the Salton Sea, California, USA - SS_1_MS_1 metaG | ecosystem: Environmental > Aquatic > Non-marine Saline and Alkaline > Hypersaline >... | reverse complement strand
CGGCGCAGAAGATCAACGATGAACGTGTTCTGTTCACGATTGGCTACGGTGGGCGAGACCCCGGTCAGTTCGTGGAGGCGCTCAAGGACAACGGCGTCAAGACTGTCGTGGACGTTCGGCTGCGGCCTGACCGGGCGTTTCTGGGCGTGTTCGCCAGGGTAGGATCATCCGACAATGGCATCGAGAAGCTCCTGAGCTCCGCTGGTATCGGCTACCTGTCGATCCCGGAGCTGGGGAACCCGTATCGCGAGGAAGAAGACTGGCGCGAGCCCTACAAACGGCTGCTATCGGAGAGGAGAGAGCTTCTTGTCGAAAGGCTCGAAGGCCTGGCCGAGCCGATCTGCCTACTGTGCGCCGAGCGAGACCCGGCCCGATGCCACCGTTCGATCATCGCGGACCATTTGACCGAGCAGGGATGGACGGTCACGCACATTGGATAGCAGCGCAAGCCCGACGTTGTCGATGATGCACGCCGCTACGGGGCTGGCGGTGGCGTTCAGTCGGGAGATTTGACCCTGGCAAGATCGCGGCTCCCGTTGCAAGGATCGTGAGCGCACCGCGAAGTGGCAACTCACGCTTCCTTGGGAATACCGAGCAGTTCTGCCGCTGCCACTCTAGCATCTTGCCGGAGCGAGCCATCCGTATCCCAGTAGGCTCGATCCAATGACCACGGCCTGAGCAGCTCCGATTCCGAGAGCCACGGATTATCCCAAAGGCAAGCCCTGATTGTGGCGAGATTCCGGATACGGCACACGCTGGCCATGATGATGCCGATAGGGTCGCGCGGACGCTTCCCGTCCCTCAGTGGCCAGATGCCATCTGCCTGCCGACTTGGGACGGCCCTATGCTCGGGATCACCCCATGTGACCGTATGCACCACCGTACCGGCCAACGCCTCAGCTATATCTCCTTGGTTGGGTTCAGTGACGAAATCGTTCGCAGCGACGGCGACGACGAGGGGCAGGTCACTGTGTTTGTGCTGCCTGCGCTTTCCACGTATGGATTCTCGAAGGCGCTCACGACTTGGTGTCCACCATGCAACGGAGAACGCCCCGACGACCATCTCGGGTTTCTTGTCGGGCGATTCCAGAGGACACAAGTCGAACGTGATCCTCCATCCGGTCTTCTCATCGTGGAAGGTTCGTTGGGCAACGGGCCTCCCGTGGCCCTCACACTCGGCTCGGACTTTCGCATGGTCGACCGATGCGAACCAGTTGTCCCACCAAGCGGCAAGGCGCTTCGGAGAGCACGTGTCCTTCCCTGGGACGACATGCCCTGCCATCACGATGAATCCAGGCACGCGCGTATGGCGGGACGCATCCTCTAGAAGCCTCCGCAAAGCCGAGTCCTGCTGACGCTGTTCGTGCATCCCTTGCTGCGTTGTTGCCTCAAGATAGGCTACCGGTCTTCCTTTCAGGTCGAGCCGCAGGTCAGGCACGCTGCCGCCCTGCAAGGCGGGCTCGATTTCCACATTGAAGCCACATCCTTGCATCAAGGCGCACAGGAAGAGTTCGAATAGGGCACCCTCATGGGTTGCGTCGTCGCGTGAGCGGAACCGCGTCACGAACTCGGCACGCTTGTCCTCGGGGTATGTCTGGAACCAACTCTCTAGAATCGCCCGAAGACGCGCGATTCCGGGGATAGCCGACCGATTCGCCCAGTCAAACTCAGGGTCTTCACGCCTCTTGAGGGCTACGGTCCTCGCGTCGACATGCTCGTCAAACAAGGTCATGCCTGGCCACCTGCCTGTCCACAATCCTACGCAAGCGCCGCCGTCTCGCAATGGAGATGATGCCCGGCTGCATACTGACCTTGGCTGACCTCCTATGCCCGGGGGCGCCATTTCGGCGGAACCTGCGGCCTTCCCGGTTCCATATCCGCCCGGGAAGGCCGGGCGGAGGTGTGGAAGATGTCGATACGAACAGGCGAGGGCGTCGAGTGGGAGCTGGATGAAGAGTGGCTATATGCACAGTTCCTTGAGTGGTATTACGGAATGCAACTCCCCTACAGCGCCCATCTGCGGCGCGCAAGGCCAGCGCGGGAGATTAGGCCGGGGATGGTCCTCGTTCCGAAGGGCTTCAGGTGCCCAGAATGCGGATGTACCGAGACCCGCAAGGGACCGGGGTTTACCGAGTGCGCCTGGTGCGGCGGGAACGGCCGGCGGGTGAAGACATAGGGCTCCTTGCCCCCGATACGCCAAGGAGCCCCACGTCAGATGGCGCTCCAGGAGGTGGCGAAGATGGACAGCAAACGAGACATCCCACCGGCGATGCAGCTGGTGGAGGTCTGCGAAAAGGGCGAAGACGCAATCGTCGAACACGAGGTCGTCCTGTCCGAAGCGGACGAGAAGGACCTCAGCACCGAGGAGATTATGGCGCTGACGACGAAGCGGCTGAGGTGGTGCTGCTGGATGGACGGCTGCTCATACCGGTTCCGGATACGGTTGGATCAGATGGACGCCATGCCGTTCTTCATCGTACGGCACCTGGTCAAGGATCACGGCCTGAGGTCATGGGAAATCATCGCGGCCGAGCACTCGCTGGCAGATGAGGTGCGAAAGTACGTCGAATCCGTCGGGATCGAGCCGCCTGTCACGGACCGAACAGGCGGCTCCACAAAGATGGAATCGCCGAGGTGAACAAGAATGGCAGGAAACAAGCCAATGAAGAAGTTCCAGTGCGGCGGCGTGAACGTCGCGATTTGGGAGAACGAGATCGAGACGGCCAACGGCCCGCAGACCGTCGAGCGCGTGACGATCGAGCGACGATACAAAGACGAGAAAGACGGCGGCGCATGGAAAAGCACGAACAGCTACCGCATGAACGAGCTACCGAAGGCCATTCTGGTGCTTCAGAAGGCCTACGAAGCGCTGGCGTGCAAGAAACGCAGCGATGACGACGGTGACGGGCAGGAATAGCCCATCATCCCAAACGGTGATCACCATGGACCAAAGCGAGTACGAAGATCGGGAGCGCGACCTAGCCGCCGAGTACGCGATCGAGGCGTTCCTTGACGAGGCAAACGAGGACGAGATGCGCCGGTACCGACAGCTGCATGGGCCAAAGGACCTCGTAGTCTAGGCCGCCTCCTCACGCCGAAAGCCATATTGGCGAGATGGCTCTTCACCATCTCGCACATAAGGCTTTCCCCGCCTTCAACGGGTCGGCTAAGGCGGGGTGGATTCTACGAACTGGTATCATGTTCTCCTTCCTTCTCAGCCTTACAGCCGATGGCCCGCTGATCATCCGTCTTCATCCTCTGCGCAATCGCATCCGCTCCGAGCCGTCGGGCGGCTTTCATCGGATTCGAGAAAGCCGCTCCAACAAACGCGGCTCGGAGGTGACGCACATGACATGGGATGAACACGAAGATTGCGAACAGGTCATCGACGACGTGCCGGTCAGTCCGGCGCTCAAGATCGTCCATCAGGGCGAGGAGCAGGAGGACGAGGACATCATCGAGTGGTCCGAGGTGCAGCGGTTGCTGTACGAACAGATGTGGGGGCCGATCCTCGACCTGCCGCCTACGAACGATGATTTCGTCTGGAGGAAGCAGTGGGAAGACGGCGTGGACGCCAGCGCTTTCAACACGCATGATTTCCAGAGGGCGTATGGAGCTCCTTGGGGTCGGTACAAGTTCGCGCTGGAAAGGGCTCAGGAAGAGCATCGCCATGCGGTCTTCACCTTGGAGATGGTTCTAGAGCGTATTGCCAGCCGGGAAAAGTACCAGGTGCTCAAGCTCGTCAGGGAAGGCGTGATCGGAAGCGACGAGTGCGAGGGCGACATGCGGGCGGCGGTCATCTGGGATAGGCGTCGCCGTGAGGCCCTGGAGAGCATCAAGGCGATCAAGGCGGCCATGTGGCGGCGCGCGAGGCGGTAGGCCGGCCGCGAGAGTCGACTGGCTGAATGTGCTTGCCTGAGAGACGGGATCGGATCGGAAGATAAGGTCGTCAGGACATTGCGCTGTGCCGGGTCGCAGAAGCGGCTCGCAGAACATGGCGCTGGCCGCCTACTACGGTGGATGGTGTCGGTGGGCGTGGGTGGAGTCCTTGGGATGGATAGGGCAATGGGTTCTCGATGGTTCGGTGTGAAGGGATGGCTGATGGTCTGTGATGGTGTGTGAGATGGTCTTGAAAGGAATAATGCCGGAACCGGATTCTAGGGGGCCCTCTGAGGGCCCGGGTCTTATATACCGGTCTGCCTCACGGCAGACCGGGGACGGGCTGGGGCGCTGAGGGCAGGACGCTGGGTGTATCGCGGAGGCGGCTGGCTGAACGTGACGCTGGCCGGGCGTGCTGGGTTGAGAAGGAACGTTAATCGGGCATGGAAGGGTAGGGTCGTTGGCTGGGAGGTGGAGAAGGGGTGGCAATGTTGGATGATGGATGGTCGGATGAGTGGGGCTGGGGGGTTGATGTTGGTGGGGTAGAAGGTCGGTTGGAGGGGTGTTTTCCGAGTTGGGGATGTAAGTCTTTGGTTGGCGTTGGGTTGTTCGGGTTTGAAGTATATATCAGAACGCCAGATCGAACGCCAACCCAGAACGCGGTCCCAAATCAGCGAGGGCCTGGCTGGTCTCGCGCGCCAATTCTGACTCGAACTGGATCCCCTCGGCAAGTTGGCGGACCCGGTCCAGATCGGGCTCTGGCTGCCTCGCGATCCGAAGCAACTCGGCCAGGAGCCTGGCGGCCCGCAGGCGCGTCCTTTTCAGGCTAATCAGCAGGTAGTTTCGGGTCGTATCGGGCGACAGACGGACCTCAATCCGTCTAGCTTCTTGGTCGTTTCCGTCCGGGCTTTTCCTCGGTTTGTCGAGCATCGGTATCACCTCGTGCCTTGATGGGCGATGAGAATCCGGTCGGATTCAAAAAGGTTGCGCTTCAGAACCGCTGCGGGCACAGCACCACCTCGATCCGCCCATCATCGGGCGCCGCCTCGGCAACCTGCCGGCGGATCTTGCCGTAGGCCTCGTGGCTCGTGGCCGCGATGAGGACGCGTTCGAATCCGGCGGCCAGGCACTTTCGAACGTTTTCGGGGACATCGGACTGGCCGGTCTCGATCTCGACGATGAGGCGTTCGCCGTCCCGCTCGGCCAGGATGTCGATGGCGCCGTTCCCGTCGATGCGGTGCTCATGGGTCACCTTGTAGGCGTCCCTTTCGAGCGCTTCGACGATTCGCGATCGCCAGTATTCGTGCTCGATACCGCCTCGGGCGAGGTAGCCGCTCGTGTCGACACCGGCCCGTTGAAGGGTGGCCTTGCCCTCGCCCGTCAGCGCCAACAAGACGGTCCTTCCTGAGCCGGTGGACACATCGACGGCCTCGACGAGGCCGCCGCGAACGAGCGCGGTCTTGATCGCGTGGGTCTTCCTTCGACTGAGCTCCAATTGCTTGGCTCGCTGTACGATGCCCAATTCAGGATGTCGTAAGACATCCGTTAGGAACTGGACTTCTACGAAGTTCAGTTCCGTAGGATTGGGTGTCGTGCAGGCAGTATTGACTGTTCCTTTATCCGGCGCCGGAACCGGCTGGGATCGCTCCGGCTGGACCGATGGCGCCGTGTTCAGGCTGGTATCGGTGAGATAACCTCGCATCTTTCCGCGAATCACCGTGTCGGTCACGGCGCCCTTCTTCACGGGGATCAGAGGAATTTCCACGAGGAATGCCCGGACATGGCGGTCTTGTAGTTTTACGATTGCCTGACCCACCCTCAACTCGCCAAGCATGTGCATATCATCGCGCTTGAGCAGCGTGTAGCTGGCCGCTGCGCTCAGGTCGGCTCGCGTCTTGAGGTTCTGGGTGACTGTCGTGTAGGTGTTGCCCAGAGCGGTGATCGCGGTCAATGACGGATGCTGATCGATCAGGATGATGGCCGTGTTGAGCTCCCGGATCTCACGTAGGATCACATCCGTGACGGTCTCGGCGCCGTCATGGGCCCTGAGGACGTGATGGGCTTCTTCGAGGATGATGCAGTGCTTGAGCTGCTCTCGTGTCGATTCGCCCATGCGGTAGTGGTGGATCGCCAGCAGGAACGAATCGATGAAGAATGCCTTCTCGGCGCCTTCGAGCGCGTCCAACTCCAGAACGACATTCCTCTCGAGCAGATCCGCCAGCGGCAGTGCCTGGTCGCAGTTGATCACGCGGCCCATCTGGCCGAAGCACATCGACCTCACGGCCCGCAATGTCGAGGCCATCCAGTTGGCAGCCCGGCCCTTAGCTGGGTACTTCTCAAGCCAATCCAGGACGTCCTGCATCACCGGGAACCGCGTAGCGGCGCCCGCGTACACGCCCGAATCGGCGTAGACCGCATCGATTGCCTTCTGCAGCAGCGAGATCACCCCGTCCCCGCAGAAGTAGGCCTTGGCGATAATGTTGACCAGGAGCTTGAGATGGACTTGCGGTTCGACACCCGGCGGCGGGATCAACGGGTTAAACTGGATCGGCGCGACCGAACGCCCCACCGTGTAGACCAAGATCTTTTGGTTCGTCCTGTCGACGATCGAGCGATATGATCTTTTCCAGTCGAACGCCATCCAAGGTACGTTGGCCTTCAGCAGTTGTCCTATCACCTGGAACACGGTGTTCGTCTTACCGCTTCCGGACCGGCCGAAGACGGCCATGTGCTGGATCAGCTCGCCCCTTCGGACGCCGAACGGATGGAGCTTCTTGCCGTTGTAAACGACATCACCCAAAACGAATTCTCCCTTCGCGGTCTCGGCATCGGGCGGCGGTAGGAGGATCTGACCTTCGTTGATCCGCTCGTTGGTCCTCTTTGCATAGGTCAACCGGAGCATCGTCTCGATCTCGCGACGCCCGTCGGCGTCCTCGGCCAGGTAGGCCAGGCGCAGGCGTTCCAGCCTCTCACCCATCAGCGGGCGGAGCTTGGCGAACAGGTCATCGATCTCCATGGTTGCTGGCGCCCCCGGCAGCCGTGTATTCGGTCAAGCCGCTACCGACCATCTCGTGGCGACGGGCCGCGTCACGGTACTCGATAAGGCGATCCAACAGCTTGTCCTTGAGCCTTGCGATGTCCCGCCAACAGTCGACCTCTTCGGCGCGTTTCTGCTGCTCGAGGCGCATCAGTTCCGTCTCCAGGCCCGATTTGATCCGGTCGCCTTGGGTGCCCAGGTAATCCGGCCAGACGCCCTGCAGGCGCATGATCTGGCCGTCGATGGCGGCTTCCTGGTAGAGGATCCGCTTGAGGTTCTCTTCCTTGATCTGCTCGCGCTGTACGATCTGATACGCGATCGTCCCCACCGTCATCCTGCCGAGATCGGCCTTTTCACCGAGGATGGCTTGGGCCGGGTCGCCCGACCGCTTGTGATCGACCTTCGGCAGCCACTTCTTGTCCATTCCGATCAGCTTGCACAGATCATCATCGAGCGTCCGCTTCGATCGCTGCCGCGCGACGTATCTCGACGGGACCGGCGCCAGGCCATAGCTGGCGCTGGGATGGTTTGCCTCAGAACATGTGTATAAGGGGTAGTAGAGTACCATCGCCATCACCAACCGTGTTGTTATCCCTCGGTGGTGACGGGTAGTGAGCCGGCGCTTAAGTACTTTTCGGTTTCGGCGTTCTCGCAGAAGGTGCCGAGGCCAGCGAGGGCCTTCCACGCGTTAGCACGTCGGTCGCCCCGATGCGAAACGGCAGCTTTATAAAGCCAGCCGCACTTTCACCACTGCACAATGGAAACAACAAGCCCAACCGAAGAGGAAGTGGAATGGCACCGCGTCAAGGCCGCGATCCTCCGAATCGACCAGACGACCCGCGAGATCAACATGAAGCTGTCTCACCTGATCGAGGCCGCACGGGATGATCCCTTTCTGCCAGAACGCATGTACGAACGCACGTGATCGGGCCTCGGAATCGAAAGATTGAAATACTTGGGGTAGCTGCGCGTCTCTCATGCTAGACGCAAGATTCTACAACACCTTTCGTCAGCCGAGCTCAATCGCACCGGCCCGGATAGATCAGATGTTCGAGGCGGCATGGAACAGCATCCACAGAGCGAATGAACTGTGCGACGCAGTGCGTTCTGATAGTTCACACACAGGCCACCAGGCCGCAAAACAGCGGATCGTCTCCGAGATGGCGATCGCCGAGGCCGGATTCCGGCAACTCGTTCAAGCCGTGGAGGACGCCCGCGACGGCCCGTATTGCCGCATAATCTCAAGGGAGAGGACATCGGAGTTGGAGAAGGCCCTCGGGCACTTGGCCGAGCGGGCTCGTTCGATGCCCACGTACCCACAGAAGAACTGTATGTCTAATCTGCCGCCTTATGGAACGTGATTTCATCAATGAGTAACCATTCCCTGATCCCAGTTGCAACCAGGTGGTAGTACCGGCCACTTGCCCCCGGAGTGCTTATGCGGAGTTCCTTAACGCTGGGATCGTTATCTTGCTCAAAAGGACAACTTCCTACAGACGTCAACCCGGAGTCGGGTAGCTCGCTCACAAAGACCTCACTGAGTTCAGGGGCGTCGACGCCGCCTACACGGTAGTTGTTATACCGGACATGCAGCTCAGACACCGCCACTGTCTGACCGAAATCGAATGTTATCTGAACCCGCGACGCCTTCCATCCCAGCCATTCGTAAGCAGGCCCATTTCCCAAATCAACGCTGTAGTCCGCTACGCCGATCTCGCCATCGACCAGTTGCTGGCCTGTCTCATCTCCGTATTCATACGCACCCACACCTGTGCCAGGGGTGTACGTGTAGGAAGGCTTCTCAGGCGCTCCGCCGCATACTTCCATGTCCACCGTAACAGTGATCTCCTGCGAACCCTCCGACACGACGATCTCGCTCGTGTAAGCATCCTCGCGCATCCCCACACGCCCAACCGTGACCGTAATCGTTGCATCGCCAATCCCAGAGAACTCTCCATCTCCTCCCGCGTTCTGCGTGCCGTCCCCAACTCCCATCCAGCTGTCCCGCGGATCCGCCCGAACAGACCAGTTTAACGTGCCCGAGCCGGCGTTGCTGATCTTGAACGTGAGCTGGCTCTTGTCACAGCCGAACTCGAGGGAGCGAGGCGTTACCGCTAGTTGCGGCGTCTCAATCGGCTCCCTACTGTATGTCGCCGAAGCAACATTACTGTCGAGCATTCCGCTGCTGTAGGCGATTGACTTGACCGTTGTCGTATCAGTTACACGGACCGGCGTGTTGCTGTAGAGTGTGCCGCTTGATGATGTAGGTGTTGAACCATCGGTTGTGTAGCGGATCACGGCACCGGCGGTTGCGCAAGAGATCTTCACATCGACTGAATCTGTGAATGCCGTCCCGTCAGGTGGATCGAAAGTAGGCGCCTCGACTTGGTCCTGCTCACCCCAACAGGTCTGCCACTGATCGCCTGCAAGCGGCAGCTTGAACTCAATTGGGATATCCCAGTGATACCCGAACTCTCTGACCTTGATGTCCAGTTCAGCCGACAGCTGAGCGGTGAGCCGGCCAAATAGCTCCCAAGCCAGGTCGAGGCATCCGGCGCTTACATTGCCGGTAACGTCGCCCTTGGTCTCGAAGACCAGTTCGGCTTTTGGATCAGCTGACGCCGAGATGATTGTCGCGAGCGAGATCCCCGCTTCACATTTGACCCCAGCCGCCAGCTCCAGTCTTGCCCGCGTGCCATCGAACGTAGGAGGGATGAACGTGAATTGAGGAACGTCATCAGGCTTCGGCAGGTCTTGGATTTCACCGTCGATTACCTTGAGCCCAGCGTAGAAGGGGATAGAGACCTCCGCACCCGAGGCAATCTGAACTCGACCGACAAACGTGAGGGATCCGACCCCCAGTAGCTCGAACTCCAGGAAGATCGGAACCGGACCGGTGATCGGAATCTGGATTGTGGCGAGCCCCAGCTCGAACTGGCGAATGCAGTCCGCAGAGGCCGAAGCGGACAATCGCACCACCCCAAGAATTTCGCCGTCTACAATGGCCGTTGCCTCTTTCAAGCGTCTTTTGTCGCACAGGGCGGACGTTATGCCATCAAGCGCGTCAGAGACATCCTTGAGGGCAAGGATGCCATCGATTATCGACTGTGCTTGCTGCAAGTCTGCTATAACCACTACGCCATCGGGATCGTCCTGCAGCGTCGTTCCGCTGACGTTTAAGAAATCCGATATGCTCGACGAGGCCTTCTCAGCAAGACTCTCGAGTCCGTCGAGCGGCGACCAGGGCTTGTCCACCACGAGCTTGGCCCTGACGTGTGGAACTACTTTCAGCCCGATCTCGGTAATCTTGGCCTCGACAGTCGCATCATGGCCGCTGTCTTTGTATAGGACTATGTCTTCCTCGTCGATCAGGGAAACGGTCGTCGTGTTATCGAAATCAATGGGAGTGACGATCTTCCTCGGCGTCTTGCGGAAGGCCTTCGATTGCTGCGCAATCTCGGCGATGTTGCCTCCAGAGATCAGCTCACAGGTGTGGAGTGCCTCAAGAGGGCTGGCGTCAGCTACGCCTATCACCAATTCTCCGTTTGGCTGCTTGAATCGGACAAGCAGTCGCTTGTACGTCACCACGCCGGACGGCATTCGCACTACGATGACCTTTCCGGTCTGCCAAGATGCCGGCCAAGACGTGATATCTAGAACAAGAATGCTTCCCTGATCCGCCGTGACGTTGGGAATGTCATCGTTCTCGATCTGCTTCTGTGCCGGTTCGGCAGCCTTGTAGTACTCGATCGTATGACTGCACCCCGGCGCTGCGGATCCCACGTCTCTAACGGTCTGGCTGTAGTCGTTGCTAGGATCAGGTTCAGGCGCGACCTGCGGCGAACATCCAAGGGCATAGAGGATTCCCATCACCCCGAGTAGGGACACGGACACCTGGAGCAGGCCATCACGGCGGAGAACGTTGGCTTGGCGTGACAGCTGGTGATCCCTTGCTTGCGTCATCACTGCACTCCTGTGATTCGATCCGATCTAGGTACGGTCGTTGCTCCTACACGCTAGTACCCTACGTGCTGAGTGGCCCGATGCCCTCACCGAGGAACGCGTTACTCAGCGTCTCGATCGTAAACGAAGACGTCCCAAGCTCCATTGTTATCGCCGATCACGAGGTTCTTCGCGATGGACTGGAACGCGACGTATCGACCATCTCCAGAAATCGAGCAGCGCCTTGGGCGCTCGCGGTCCTGAGCAATCATGTAGCTTGAGAGGTCTCGGAACCGGCGTATTCTGCCGTTGGGTTCATCGCCGGAGAAGCCGGATGTCACTCGCGTTGTGGTGGCAGTGCTCCGGTCGTGCAGAAAAGCGTCCTCGATCCCGTTCGTGTCTCCAGCAACGAGGTTCGTTGCTTCAGAAATGAAGGCCACATATCGACCATCAAATGAGAGGCAGGGATCGAGGCTTTCTTCGTCGCCCTGCGCCCCAGTTGAACTGACACTGACCCGCGTCGTCACACCCGTGTCACGATCGTGGACGAAGACATCGATCCGCTCGTTCGTGTCCCCAGTTACGAGATTGGAGGCTTCTGACGCGAAGGCGACGTACCTGCCATCACCGGAGATATGCGGGCTTCGGCTTGCCGCATTCGCTTCCGACCCGCCGGTGCTGACGCTGATCCTCGTGGTCTCGCCCGTTTGGCGGTCATGGACGAAGACATCCGCTTCTCCGTTGAGATCGTTGGCGACAAGGTTGTTCGCATCGGAGACGAAGGCCACTAGCCGGCCGCCGGCTGACATTGAGGGGCTGAAGCTCTCCCCATCGGCCTCTGCACCCGATGACGAAACGCTGATTCGTTCTGTTGCACCCGTGGTCGTGTCATGGACAAACACGTCTGGTTGATCATTGTTATCACCAGCGACGAGGTTTGTGGCATATGACTTGAAAGCAACATAGCGCCCGTGCGCAGATATCGAAGGGGCAGACAGATGTTCGTGGCATAAGAACAAGAGGCAACCGCTATCTGCCCCGCTGTTGCCATTTCCTTCAACGCCTGATGAGTCGACGCTCACACGCACGAGTGAGTCCGCATCGACATCGTACACGAAGACATCAGCTTCCCCGTTGGTGTCGTTGTCCACCAATGTGGTCTCCTCGGACATGAAGGCCACGTGCTTTCCGTCAGCAGATATCGTGGGACCGTATCCGCCGGCAGGAATCCCCCTACCCGTTCTGTCTTGGCGATCATGTACAACAAGTGCGCCGTAGAACACGAAAGCCACGTGGCGTCCATTGTCCGACATGGACGGGAAGTAGCTATCGCCAAAGTACTGCTGGCACCCGTGGTTATCCACGCTCACCATACTTAGAGTAGCGCTCCGTGGATAATGTTGGATGACGGCGGTGTATACGTTGCTGTCAACCATGCCTTCCTTGAAGGCGATTGCCTTCAGCCTAGTATCTTCTTGGATAGCGATGTACTGATCATCGCTCGGGTTTCCGGACTGTCCTACAACAGGAGGAGTGTATGGCGTACCATGAGTCCGGCTGGGCGTGCTCCCATCAAGTGTGTACCGGATACTCGTGTCAGGTAAGATGGCGAGGAATAGATATTGCCATTCATACGAGCTCGGCGAGCCGTTGTCGGTGTACTGAGGCATAGCGCAAAGGAGTGGTGTAGGCATGATCGCCAGCGGATCCCCATTCAAGACTGCTACCCAGTCACCGTCAGTAATGACCCCTTCTTGTTCGTAGTGCCATGTCCCCCTTGCCGTAACCTGATCGCTTGAAATCAGGTCGAACTGGCCTGAGAGTACCACATCGCTGGTCTCTGAATTGCCTGTGATCCTGCCGTCGAGTGCGGAGACGGTACCTGAGATCCCGAGCTCCATACCTTTGGGGTCAGGCTGGCTTCCCCAGTAACTGTCTGTCGTAGCTCTGACGGTTCCTTGGAAGGTCCCATTGGCTTGGAGCGTTGCGTGGAGCTCGCCACCGCTCGGGATCGTCGTGTTCTCGAAGTTGATCGTATTCAGGTACGTTGTCTGGAGCCCGCTGTACGCTCCGGCAACGGCTTTCAGGCCTCCTTGGCGTGCGAACACGCTCACGGTTGTGGGGTGGTCGATCGGGCCGGACAGAGTCTCAGCGCCTTCGTCAACAGTACTCGGGATTCTCTCCCAGGAGTCGTCTTCTTCGTTGTATTGCATGAGGGAGTAAGCAGTGTCCGGCTGGATTCCGCCAGCGATTGGCGCCGTGATGTCTACCTCTCCGAGGAACGTTGTTGATGAGGATGTTATCCGGTACGCATCCTCGCCGACTTGACTGAGCCCTTGTGGCGCAGGAGCTGGGGGTTCCCACTCAGCTATCTGGAAAGTAGTGTCGGCCTGAAACACCCCGGCAGGGATATCCGCGCTGACAGTACCCGCTCCCGTCGGCAGGGAGACGTTGCCTCCCGCGGGGCCGACCGTCGATGTTGGCGCCGGGTTGTTTGGTCCCCCATTGCTCGAGGGAGCATTGGGATCACTCGGTCCGGGAGAGCAACCAAATGCATATAGGTAGGCAACGAGTCCTAACAAACAAGCACCAACTTGCAGCAACCCATCGCGGACGATCACTCGAACTCGTCTTCTCCACACAACGAAACCGGATCCCATGGTTCCTCCCTTCGCTCTGCCGTGTCCTTCGACCAGGTACTCAGTCATCAGTCAAACCAGGCCCACTGGATGCCAAGCCCGGTATGTGATACGTCAATGCCGGGATCGCTTGTTGCGCTTGGCACGATGATTCAAGATCGTCCCGCCTTCACCCACGACGTAGACGTCGTTCGAACCGTTGCCCCACACGCCAAGCAGGTGGAGCGTCGTTCCGCTTTCCATTGGCGACCAATCGGTGCCATCGTAGTGCAGGACCTTGCCGCCAACGCCGACGACGAACACGTCCTTTGGGCCGCTGCCCCAGACGCTGATGTAGTCGCTCGTAGTCGTGTCCGTCCTGACAGGCGACCAAGCTTGGCCGTCGTAGTGCATGATCAGGCCCGAGGCCGAGGCCCAGTTTGGGCCGGTGAAGCCGACGACGTATACGTCGTTCGGTCCGCTGCCCCAGACGCAGTGGAAGTACTTCGTGTTGTCGTTCAGCATGAGCTTCCACTTGGTCCCGTCGTAGTGCATGATCGTCGAGTGCCCGACCGCGAAGACGTCCTTAGGGCCGGAGCCCCAGACCCACTCGAAGCCGTAGCCGTGGAGCCCGCAGGGCATCGACGACCACGTCGAGCCGTCGTAGCGCATGATGCCGTACTTGCCCACGGCGAAGACCTCGTTTGGAGAGGTGGCCCATACACCCCAGGCCTCGGCGCCGGGGCCCTTGCCCAAGGAAGTCCACTTCGAGCCGTCGAAGTGATAGCGCCCGCCATGACCCCGTTCGCCTGTGACGGCGTAGACGTCGTTGGGCCCGGAGCCCCAGACGGCGTTGAAGGCCAGTGGGGCTCCGCTGGCCATGGGCGACCAGGTCGATCCATCGTAGTGCAGGACGAGGCCCGACCTGCCGACGGCGAACACGTCGCTGGGTCCGCTGCCCCAGACACGACGGATCTCTACTGCGGTCCCGCTGAACATCCGCGTCCACTGCCTGCGTGCCACTAGCGCGATCTCGTCGGCTCCCAGCGCGCGGTCGTAGATCCTGACCTGGTCGATGTCGCCCTTGTAGGCGGTCTCTGGGTAGTAGAGGGCGCCCCATTTCGCCAGGCCCACGGGCATGTCTTGGTGGGCAGCCGCTCTGACCGTTCCCCTGGCCTCGGCCGTCTTGGCTAGGACGCCATCGACGTAGAAGGCGACGCCCTCGGGACGCCACGTTGCCAGGACATGCTGCCACTTTCCGGGCTCGATGATGCCGCCTTCGCTACGTGCGTAACGGTCTCCCGCTAGACCGCTTCCCACAGACATGCTGCCGTCGCTGTAGATGCGAAAGCCGAACGCCCAGCCGGAAGGCCCGTGGCCGTGGTGGCCTTTGACCAGAACGTGGTAGTGCGTCTTCGAGTCGAAGGCTTCTGGCCTCAACCACATCTCCAGCCCTCCCTGTTCCTCGGGGAGGTCGAAGGTGCCGAGATCGACGTAGGCAGTCTGGCTCGAGGGGAAACTCACGGCATTTCCGGAAATCCCGACGACCGTGGTCGTGCCGGTACCCATGGCGGCGGACAGCGCGCCTGTCTTTTCGGCGTACCGGTTCGTGGCCTCGTTGAAGTCCCATCCGAAGACGGGAACAGCGGCGCTTGTCCCTGTTGGCTGTAGCTGGGCAGGCTTCGTGGTGAAGTGCCAGACACCCCATCCGGTCAGCAGAACCAACGCCGCCACAACGGTGGCGAGGAGCCCATGTCGTCTGGGCTTGCGGCCATGCGGGCCCAGCGGCACCTTGCCTTCCCTGATGCGATGTAGATCTCGAACGACGTCCTTGATTGAGGCGTAGCGATCCCGCAGCTCACGGGCCATGCAGCCTTCAGCGACTGTTGTCAGCCCAGAAGGCGCCTTCGGATTCCTCGAGCGGATGGGGATGGGCGGGCCGGCAATGATCTGCTGGATTATCGCTTCGTGCGTCTGGCCCGTGTAGGGTGGCTCGCCCGTCAGCATCTCGTACAGCACCGCACCGAACGAGTAGATGTCACAACGCGTGTCTTCAGCCTCGCCGGTGGCAACTGCCGGCGACATGTAGGCAACGGTCCCGAGGCGTCCTTCCTTGCCAGGTTCGATGAGCGTGTCGTTGTAGACGGTTCGGCCCAGGCCGAAGTCTGCCAGGTGGGCATGGTTGTCCGCATCGAGCAGGATGTTGTGCGGCTTAACGTCACGGTGGATGATGCCCTGTGCGTGAGTGTAGGCCAGGGCATCAGCCACTTGCGCGGTGATCTCGATCGTTTCCTGTGTGTTCAGCAGCGAATCAGGTGTCAGTCGATTCGCCAGAGAACCTCGCTCCTTGTAGGGCATCGTGTAGTAGGGCCCCGCTGATCGATCGGAGACCGTCAGCACCCGAAGCACATTCGGGTGGTCGAGTTGAGACATGTGCTTCGCCTCGGTGAGGAATCGCCTGACGATCCGCGGCTCGTGGATCAGCTCGGGACGCAGGAGCTTGACGGCCAGCTGGGCGCCAGTCGCCGCCTCGCGCGCGAGGAGGACAACGCACATGCCGCCTTTGCCGATGACGCCCAGGATGTCCAGCCCATCGAGGCTCCCGGCAAGGCCCGGGCGCTGCGGTGGATCCAAGGCCCGCGTTCGCAACAGAGCATCGGTGACGTCTGGGGACACCGAGACATCTGGCAGACACGGCAGGCAATCTGTTTGAGTGGACCGATCGCTCACGTTTGCCGGCCTCCCTCGTCGCCGAGTACCCGCGAAGCGTCATCGAGCAGGGAACGCGTTGCATCATCGATCCAGGTCTGGCCGCGCGCCCATGTGAACCCCTCTTTCAGGGCCGCGTCATCGAGTTCCGTAATCCGCTGCTCGCAGTGAAGCAACGCCGCCGCGATGCTAGCGAAGTAGAGCAACGTGGCGACCTCATGTGGCAGAGGGCTGTCAGGATGATGGTGGTTGGCTCTGGCGAATTGCTTGGTCAACCTGAGTAGCTCGACCGGTGGGTTGGGATGGTGGAGGAGATCGGCGAAGCTCCTAAGCACAAGGCCTCGCGAAGTGGCGGCAGTCTCGAGCTTCGGGACAACGCCTGGGTCGAGTCCGCTCAAGTCGAAATCGATGGGTGCTGAAAGCTGGTGACGGAAGATCGCCCCCAGGTCCTCCGGCTGCCAGGACGGGTCAAGCCCATCCGACATGTCCAGTAGCTCGGCTAGTCCCAAGATAAGCGAGCGCGGAGCGGTTTTCGAGGGTTGAGGCGCCGGGGGCGGCACGATCAGACGCGGCCGGGGGATGTTGGGCACGAGCGATGCCCATCGGCGGCTTGAAAAGGCGT
>Ga0180431_10004771_pt1 | contig 16808 bp, 15 predicted proteins | sample SS_ome_11_FD_132459 | JGI IMG/M metagenome (GOLD analysis project Ga0180431, IMG submission 132459) | Hypersaline lake sediment archaeal communities from the Salton Sea, California, USA - SS_1_MS_1 metaG | ecosystem: Environmental > Aquatic > Non-marine Saline and Alkaline > Hypersaline >... | reverse complement strand
TCAGGGGCGAGCACCCGCACATCCGCGTCCGCGAGGATCGCGCGCAGCTCTTCGAGCTTCTTCGGGTTGCGGCTGGCGAGCACCCAGCGCTCCTGGGGCATACGCATCTCCGGAGGTCAAAGAACGTCACTGCGCCGCGCACCTGCGCTCGCGCGCAGCGTGCAGTCCTCGTCCGCTCGCGGGCAGTCTACCAGATTCGCGGGCCCGGCCCAACAGGTTTCAGGGGGACGGCGGTCGTGCGCCGGCCAGGGCCTTGCGTTGGCGGGCGATGAGCTCGGTGATGCCTTGCGCGGCGGCGCGCCTCATGGACCCCAGCTGCCGGTCGGTGAACGGCGCGCCCTCGGCCGTGGCCTGGACCTCCACGTAGCGGCCGTGCTCGGTCATGACCACGTTCATGTCCACGTCCGCGCGCACGTCGAGGTCGTAGTCGAGGTCCAGGACCACGCGCCGGCCCACGAGCCCGACGCTGACCGCGGCCACGAGCGCGCGCAGGGGGCGGGCGGTCTCGGGCAGGAGTCCGGTGCGGACCATCCAGTCCAGGGCCTGGGCGAGGGCCGTCATGCCGCCGGTGACCGCCGCGCAGCGGGTGCCGCCGTCGGCCTGGAGCACGTCGCAGTCCACGTGCACGGTGCGCTCGCCCAGCTCCTGGAGGTCCACCGCCGCGCGCAGGGACCGGCCGATCAGCCGGCTGATCTCCACGGTGCGCCCGCCGCGCCGGCCGCGGACCGCCTCGCGCTGCTGGCGGGTGGGCGTGCTGCGCGGCAGCATCCCGTACTCCGCGGTCACCCAGCCCTGGCCGCGGCCGCGCAGCCAGGGCGGCACTCCGTCCTCGACGCTCGCCGTGCACAAGACGCGCGTGCTGCCCATCTCGATGAGGGCCGACCCCTCGGCAAAGGGCGCCTCACCGAGGCGCAGGCGCAGGGGGCGCAGCTGGTCGGGCGCGCGGGTTCGGGCCATGTCAGTCTCCTTGTCCGGGGCGCAGGATCTGGGTGCGGCGGCGGGCGTTGTCTTCGAGCACCTCCAGGAACTCGGTCACCACCTCGGGGCAGAACTGGCTGCCCGCGCAGCGCTGTAGCTCGTCGATTCCCTGCTGCACGGTGCGGGCCTCGTGGTAGGAGCGATTGCTGGTGATCGCGTCGAACGCGTCGACTACGGCCAGGATGCGCGCGCCAAGCGGGATCTCGTCCCCGCGCAGCCCGTCCGGGTATCCGCCCCCGTCCCAGCGCTCGTGGTGATGGCGGATGTCCGCGATGATGGCCCGCAGCTCCTCCAGGGGCTCCAGGATCGTGCTCGCGATCAGGGGATGCCGGCGCACGGAGGCGAACTCCTCTTCGGTGAGGCTGCCCGGTTTGTTGAGCACCGCCTCGGACACGCCGATTTTGCCGAAGTCGTGCAGAATGCCCGCGATCTGCAAGAGGTCCAGATGCTCGGCGGGGAACCCCAGGCGCCGGCCGATCTGCCGGGCGAACCGGGCCACGTTGTCGCTGTGAAACCGGGTGTACGGGTCCTTGGCCTCGAGCACCTTGGCCATGACCTGCAGCACGTTGAGGAACAGGCGCTGGTTGCGCCGCGACTGTTGGCTCAGGCACCGGTCGAACACCCGGCGCGTGAGGACCCGCTCGCACCGCAGCGCGAGCACGTGCGGGTCCTGACCTCGGGGCAGGCACTCGGCCACGTGGAAGCCGCGAAGCGGCGCGAGCTGGGCCTGGGGATCGTCCGCGGCCGACAGGGCCACCACGGGCGCGTCCCCGAGCGCGTCCAGCAGCCCCCGGGGCAGGTCCGCGGCCGCTTGCGGGTCCTCGCCCAGGGCGAGCACGACGAGGTCGTACGGCCTCTGTCGCGGACTTGCCGCGGCGACGCGGTCGGCGGCCTCGCGCGGGTCGGCCACTCCGTCCACGGCCGCGTACCCGGACTCCGCGAGGTGCGCGCGCAGCGCGGCGCGCGCGGCCTTGTCCTGGTCCACGATCAGGATGCGCGCGTCCTGCAGCTCCTCGCGCATCCCGCCGGCGAGGCGTCCGCGCGCCTCACTCGCATCGGCGGCGGCCCGTGCGTGGGCGTCCTGCGTGGACATGGCGAGCTGCGCCTCCTACACGCCCAGGAGACACGCGAACAGGCCCCGATACACGTGCATGCGGTTCTCGGCCTGGTCAAAGACCACGCTCTGCGGACTCTCGATGGCCTCGTCGGTGATCTCCTCCCCGCGGTGCGCGGGCAGGCAGTGCATCACCAGGCACCCGGCCGGCGCGCGGGCGAGGAGGTCACGGTTCACCTGAAAGGCGCCAAAGGCCTCGCGACGCGCGGCGGCCTCGGTCTCCTGGCCCATGCTCGTCCACACGTCGGTGTACACGGCGTCCGCATCGGCCACCGCCCCGGCCGGGTCTTCGGTCTGCACAAGCTCGGCGCCGGGGCATTCGCGGGCCAGCCGGTCGCGGAAGGCCTCGTCGAACCCGTATCCGGGCGGATGGGCCAGGGTGAAGCGCATGTCCAGCCGGCCGGCCGCGGCGGCCAGGCTGCGGGACACGTTGTTGCCGTCGCCCACGAACACGAGCTTGCGGCCCGCCAGGTCGCCCAGGTGCTCGCGCAGGGTGAGCATGTCGCCCAGGGCCTGGGTCGGATGCGCGTAGTCGGACAGGGCGTTGACCACCGGCACGGCCGCGTATCGGGAGAACTCCTCCACGGCCGCGTGCTCGAAGGTGCGGATCGCGATGAGGTCCGTGTACCGGCTCATCACCCGGGCCACGTCCTTGATCGGCTCGCGCTCGCCCAGCCGGCCGGAGAAGGCTTCCTGGTTGATCGCGTACCCGCCCATGCTGGCCGCGGCCACCTCCAGGCTCACGCGCGTGCGCACGCTCGGCTTGTCGAAGAACATGCCCAGGGTCCGCCCGGACAGCAGGCGGTCCTGGATGCCCGCGTTGCGCCGGGCCTTGAGCTGCGCGGCGCGGTCGAGCACGGCCGCGAGCTGTTCGGCGGTGTGGTCGAGCACGTTGATGAAGTGCATGCGGTCCTCTCTCCCTTACGAGCTTGCGCCACGCCCGTGCCTGACCGGGCGGACAAGAGCGCGCCTCAGGCGTTCGCCGCCGGACTGGCCAGGCACTGGGCGAGCAGGTCCACGCCGCGGTCGACCTCCTCGGCGCTGATCGTGTACGCGGGCAGCATGCGCAGCACGCGCTCCTGCGTGCAGTTGATGAGAAGCCCCTGCTCGCGCGCGCGGCGGACCACCGCCGCGCCGGGCACGTCCAGCTCGATGCCGATCATCAGCCCGCACACCCGCACCTCGCGGATGCCCAGGCCGCGCGGACGCAGCGCCTCCAGGCGCTCGGCGAACCGGGCGCTCATCGCGCGCACGTTCTCCAGCAGCCCGTCCTCGCGCAGGGCCTCGAACACGGCGATGGCCGCGGCGCTCACGATCGGGCTGCCGCCGAAGGTGCTCGCGTGCGTGCCGGGCCGCAGCGCGCTGGCAAGCTCCGGACGGACCATGAGCGCGCCCATGGGCAGGCCGCCGGCCAGGGCCTTGGCCGTGGTCACCGCGTCGGGCGTCACGCCGAAGTGCTGGTACCCGAAGACCGTCCCCAGCCGGCCGGGGCTCGTCTGCACCTCGTCGAACACCAGCACCAGGTCGCGCTCGTCGCACAGCGCGCGCAGACCCGTCAGATAGTCGCGGGTCGCGGGCCGCACGCCGCCCTCGCCCTGCACGGGCTCCACGAAAATGGCGCACGTCTCGTCGTCGACCGCGGCGCGCGCGGCCTCCACGTCGTTGTAGGGCACGTGCACGAACCCGGGCACCGTGGGGCCGAACCCCTCGCGGTACTTGGGCTGGCCCGTGGCGCTGATCGCCCCGTAGGTGCGCCCGTGGAACGAGTGCTCGGCCGTGACGATCTTGTGCCGGCCCTCGGCGTGCAGGCGCACGAGCTTGATGGCCGCCTCCGCGGCCTCCGCGCCCGAGTTGCAGAAGAAGAGCCGTCCGTCCATCTCGCTCTCGGCGCCCATACGTTCGGCCAAGCGGCCCTGCTCTTCGATGTAGAACGTGTTGGGCACGTGGAAGAGGCGCTCGGCCTGGCTGCGCACGGCCTCGACCACGCGGGGGTGGCAATGCCCGAGGGCGCTCACCCCCCAGCCGGGGAACAGGTCCAGGTACTCGCGTCCCTCGGCGTCCCACACGCGGCTGCCCCGGCCGCGCACGATCGCGCAGGGCATGCGGGTGTAGTTGGGGATCACGTGGCGCTCGAACAGGGTGATGATCTCTTGCGTGTTCATGCGAAGGGGTCCTTGTCTTGCGGCGCGCATCGCGTGCGCGCTAGCTGTTGTGCACGATCTCCGTGCCCACGCCCTGGTCGGTGAAGATCTCCAACAGCAGCGCATGAGGCTGGTAGCCGCTGACGATGTGCGCCTTGCCCACGCCGCCCTCCAGGGCGGCCACGGCCGCCTGCACCTTGGGGATCATGCCGCCGTGGATCACCCCGCGCTCGATGAGCGCGTCCACGTCCGCGCGCCCCACGGTCGACAGCAGCGTCTCCTCGTCGCCCAGCGACCGGTAGATGCCCGGCGTGTCGGACAGGAACACGATCTTGGCCGCGCCCAGGGCCCGGGCCAGGAACGCGCTCGCCGTGTCGCCGTTCACGTTGTAGAGCACCCCGGGCCGGTCTCCGCCCGCGGCCACGGGCGCGACCAGGGGCACGGTTCCCGCGCGAAGAAGCGCGTCGAGCTGCGCGGCGTCCACCCCGGCCGGCTCGCCCACGAACCCGAGGTCCAGGTCCGGGTCGCCGGCCAGGCGCTTTTGCCGCGCGGTCAGGAACCGCCCGTCCCGGCCGTTGAGAAGCGCGGCCCGGCCCCCGGCCCGGGCCATGATCTCCACGAGCCACGGGCCCACCTCGTCGAGCAGCACCCGGGTGACGACCTCCATGGCCGCCTCGTCGGTGACCCGCTGTCCCTGCACGAACCGGGGGCGGAGTCCCGCCTCCTCCATGGCCGCGGAGATGCGTTTGCCGCCGCCGTAGACCACCACGGGCCGCATGCCCACCGAGACCATGAAATCGATGTCCGCGAACACGCGCAACAGGACGTCGCGCTCCTCCTGGGCGCTGCCGCCGAGCTTGACCACGATCGTGCGGTCGCGGAAGAGCTTGATATAGGGCAGCGCCTCGATGAGCACCGCGGACTTGCGCACCGCCTCGGAGACCACGCGCATGCCTCCCGTTCCGCCGTCGGTCCGGAAAGACCAAGTGTAGGCCGATGGCGCGAACCTCGTCAAGGGAAAGCTCCGCCCGCTCCCTGCGCCGCCGAGCGGCGGCCTCGGGCTGTGCGCGCAGAGGGTTGCCAGGCTTGCGGGGATTTCGTAGGATGCAGGGCCCTTGCAGGGAGCGCGCTATGGCCCGGGGTTTCGATTTTGTGCGCCAAGTCCACCGCGCGGACCGGCGGTCCTTCGTGGCCGTGGCCGCGGGCACCATCGTGTGGGGGGCGCTCCTGGGCTGGGCCTTGCTGCGCCCCCCGCCTCCGCCGCCGCGCGCCCAGAAGGACAGCCCGCTCGCGGGCGCGCTGCGCGGCCTGGTCCTGGGCCTGGACGCGCGCGGCCTGCAGGGCGCGGCCGAGCAGGGACGCATGCCGCAGTCCCTGCATTACACCCAGTTCCGCCAGGCCTGGCGGCGGCTCGGGCAGGCCGAGGGACAGCCCCTGATTCACGAGTGGCTCGGGCTTCCCGCGCACACCAGGGACGTGGAGACCCTGATCGTACGCGGGTCCCGACACGAGGGGAACCTGCTCCTGGCCGCGGCGCTGTTGCGGCGCACGCCGCGGTCCCTGGACTGCCGCCTGCGCAAGGGGCTCCTCGACACCGCCACCCTGGGGGTCCTGTCCCTGTACAACGAGGACGACCGCCGGGCCAGCGACACGTTCTATCAACTCCTCAGCCGGTGGACCGAGGCGTACGCCATGGTGGCCGGCTGGGGCCGCCAGCCCGAGGTGGAGGTCCGGATGCTCTCTCTGTACGCCAAGGCCTGCCGCGCCCGGGACAACGCGCATCGCAGCCGGGAGAGCGAACGGCGGTTCCGCGAGCGGCTGCGGCGCAGCGGCGAGATGAAGCGGATGCTCTCCCAGTTCGATTTTCCGGCGGCCGTACGCAGGCCCGACGGCAGCCTGAAGGTGTTCGAGACCCTGCTGGAAGCCTATGAGGCCCCGTGAGGAAGCGAACGTGACCGCGAGCGAATGGCACGACCACCTGGCGCGGTATCGGTCCAGCCTGTGGCACTTGGCCGGGTGCCAGGTCCTGCTGGGGGTGGGGGTGCTCCTGACCACGCTCCTGGCCCATCCGGCCGGGGGCTGGCGGCTGCAGGTGCTCAACCCGCACTACTTCCTGTACGGCGCGGTGTTCGTGGCCCTGTTCTGGATCGCGCGCGTTCGCACCGCGTTCGAGGGCGGGTGGCCCGAATCGGGCACGGAGTGGCTGTGGGCCGTCGGCGTGCTGGTGGCCGCGTCGGCGCTCTTGCACGCGTGGCTCATTCCGGGGCTGTACTTCTACCTCCAACTCGCGGGGGCCTTGTTCGTGATCCTGCTTCTGCGCTTGATCGGCGCGCTGCGGCGGGGCGCGCCGGTGCGCACCGCGGCCGCCGGGCTCCTGTACGTGGGGTTCGTGGCCACGAAGTGGAGCCTGCTCGAGGAGATCGAGCGGGTCGGCGTCACGGGCCTGACGGGCGCGGCCGAGGAGTCGGGAGCCAGCGGCGTGCTGTTGCGCGGATACCAGTGGCTGGCGGGGTACCTGCCCGGCCGGCTGACGGACCGGGACTTCGGTCTCGAACCGATCGCGTTCGACGCGAGCCGCACGCGCCTCGCCGAGCTCGCGGGGGTGCTGGCCATCCTCGCGGCCCTGGTGCTGGGCGACTGGTGCGTACGCAAGGTGCGCGCGCACCGGCGCAACGCGTATCTCGCACTCATCCGCGAGCGGGTGGGCCTGGACCTGCGCGCGGTGCTGGAGACCCATCAGCTCGACCAGTTCCTGGGCGCGCCCGCGGAGGAGTTCGACAGCCTGCTGGCGCGCAGCCTGCGCGAGCTCGCGCGCAAGGCCCGCGAGCAGCGCGCCGCGCTCCAGACGCTGCAGGCGAGCGACCTGGACCGCCTGGCCGCGGTGTGCGGGCCCGCGGCCCACGGCCTGGTGGAGCTGCGCGACGCGCGCGCGCCCGAGCGATAGCCTCTTCTGCAGGAGGACCGTCCATGGGATGGACCGATCCGGCGGCCCCGTCCGGCGAACCCGAGCCCCCGTCCTCGAAGCCCGGGTGCGGGGCCAAGCTGCTGGCCGCGGTGGTGCTCCTCGGGTCCGTGGCCGTGATCGCGGGCGCGGGCACGTTCGTGCCCCTGGGCATCGACGAGTCCGCGGCCACGCTCCTGGCCCTGTGGGCGGTCAAGACCCTGTTCGGCGTGAACCTGGCCCCGTTCTTGCGGACCGACCGCGCGCCGCGTACGCAAGCCTCCGAACGCACGCTTCCCCCTTCGGCCGACAAGAGGACATGACCATGCAGGTGCGCCCGGCCCGCGCCGCGGACTTCCTGGACCTGGCCGCGCTCGACCGCGGGGCCTGGCGCGAGACTCCGCACGGCGAGTACATCCCGGACGGCGAGCACGCGTGGCGGCTGTGGTGCGAGCATGCGATCGTCCTGTGCGCCGAGGACGAAGGCCGCGTGGTGGGCGGGGCGGTGGCCTTTGCCTGCCGCGACGGGTGCTGGTGCGTGCACAAGGTGTTCGTGGACCCGGCCGCGCGCGGGCGGGGCGTGGGCGGGCGGCTCCTGCAGGCGGTGCTCGACGCGCTCGACGCGCGCGGGGCGGCGGCGTTCCTGACCGTGGATCCGCACAACGAGCGCGCCCTGCGCCTGTACGAGCGCCACGGGTTCGCAGACAAGCGTCTCGTGCGCGGGTTCTACCGCGAGGCCGAGGACCGGTACGTGCTCACGCGCCCGCCGCACGGCGCCCCGCCCGAGGCGCCCGTGCACGTGGTGCGCCGCGCGGTGCGCGCGCCCGAGGGCCGATGCCTGTGGGACGGTCCCGCGTGGGCGGCCGCGGAGCCCGTGGCCGTGAACCGGTTCCATGCCCAGAGCCCCAGTACGCACCCGAAGACCCTGGCCAAGCTCCTGTACGAGGAGGACGCCCTGCATGTCCTCTACCGGGTCGAGGACCGGTGCGTGCGCGCCGCGGCCACGCGGTTCCAGGAGCGGGTGTGCGAGGACGCGTGCGTGGAGATCTTCCTCGCGCCCCGCCCCGCGCAGGGATACTTCAACTTTGAGATGAACTGCCTGGGCACGCTGCTCGCGGCCTTTCAACAGACGAAGGGAGACGAGCGCGTGCGCCACGACCTGCCCGCGGACCTGGGCGGGACCGTGCGCGTAGTGAGCACGCTGTCCGGCCCCCTGGCCGAGGAAGAGCCCGGGTCGGTCACGTGGCTCGTGGAGTGCCGGATCCCCTTTGCCGTGCTCGAGGCCTACGTGGGCCCGGTGCGGCCCGTGGCCGCCAGTGCGTGGCGGGCGAACCTGTACAAGTGCGCGGACAAGTCCACCAAGCCCCACTACGCGGCCTGGGCCCCGATCGAGGGGAAGCTCAGCTTTCACCGGCCCGAGTGCTTCGGCACGCTCGTGTTCGCGCCGTAGCGAGGATCGGGCTCCCCTGTCCGCAAGCGGGAGGCCCGGCGGCTGGGCGGCGGACGACTCCGGATTCTTGATCCGTCTCACGTAGGGGCGCGCCATGGCGACGGCGTACGGGCACATGAACAATCCGCCGGAGGTATTCTTCTCGGTCCCCGCGGCGGATCTGCAGGGCTTCGTGAGCGCGATGGGGAAGGCGAGCGGGCTGGCCGAGGAGCTTGCACAGCTCCTGGCACGCCTGCTCGTGGGCAACGACCTGCGCGGAAATTTCAGCCACGGCTCCGTTCAGATTGCCCGGTATGCGCGGCTGATCCGAGACGGGGTAGTCAACGGTGCCCCTTGCGTCACGGTAGTCAAAGAGACTCCGCTGAGCGTACTGGTCGACGGGGACGGCGGACTCGGCTACTTCCCCGCTCACCGGGCCGCGCAGCAAGTCATCGACAAGGCCGGGGCGCGCGGGATGGCCGTCGGGGTGACCCGCAATCACGGCCACATCGGGGCGGCCGGCATCTATGCGCGCATGACGTTGGGCCACGACCTCTTGGGCTTCGTCACGAGTGGAGTCCAGCTCAACCTCCAGCCGGGGCGGCCGCTGTACAGCGCGGGCGGCGGATCGCCCATGGCATTCAGCGCGCCGGCAGGCATCGAGCCGCCTCTGCTCCTGGACTTCGGCACGCTGCACGATCTGTACGGATCAGACCCACACCGCGACGAGATCGCGTCCCTCACCCCGGGATTGGTGCTGCGATGCATCGGGCTGGGCGAAGTGTGCCAGACATGGGGCGGCCTGCTCTCCGGGCTGTCCGGCGCCCCGCGGCAGAGGCCCTGGACGTTCGCGGGGGCCAACCAGGGGGCCATGATCGTTGCGATGCGCATCGACTTGATCGACGATCCGGTTCGCTTCAAGGCGCAGATGGACGAGTACGTACGCAGAGTCCAACAGCTCAAGCCTTTGCCTGGATTCGACCGGGCTTATGCCGCGGGCGGCAGAGAGGAGGCACTGCGCAAGCGGTACGAGAGGAACGGCATCCCGATCGGTCCCAAGCATCAGGAAGCCCTGGAGCAGGCCGGCACGGAATTCGGTGTGCCTGTGCCATGGCCCTCGGATTGATGGGCCTTCTCGCTGGCGGGGCGCATGGCCCCGGCGTCCGGCCGGGCGCCGGCTTGCGCAAGGCACGTCCCTCTCCCCAGCCCTCCCGGGGGGGGGCAGTCGAGCGCGCGGTCCGGTTGACAGACGCGGGCGGGGCCGGTATTCCTGGGCGATCCGGTAGGGGCGCGCCCGCCGGGCAACCCGAGGAGACCGGATGCCGGCCGACCGCTTGATCCGATCCGCCCGGGGCGTGGGTGGGCTCACGCTCGTCAGCCGCGTGCTGGGGCTCGCGCGCGACTGGGGGCTCGTGCGCGTGTTCGGCGCGGGCCGGGTGCTCGACGCGTTCCTGCTCGCGTTCACGATCCCGAACCTGTTCCGCCGCCTGTTCGGCGAGGGCGCGCTCACGAGCGCGTTTCTGCCCGTCTTCGTGGAACTGCGCGAGCGCGAGGGCGCCGACCCGGCCAGCCGGTTCGCGAGCGCGGTGCTCACCGCGCTCGGGCTGTTCCTGGCCGCAGTCACCGCGGCCGGCATCCTGGCCTGCTGGGCGGCGTGGTCCGTGGCCGGCGCGGACAGCCCGCATGCGCTCACCCTGCGCCTCGCCGCGGTGATGCTCCCGTTCCTCGTGTTCATCTGCGTCTCCGCCCTGTGCGCGGCCATGCTCCAGGGCGTGCGCAGGTTCCTGTTGCCGGCCGGCATGCCGGTGCTCCTGAACCTCGCATTCATCGCCGCGCTCCTGTACGTGCACCTGGCGGCCCCGGGCGCGGGGGAGCGCACGATCTTCTACGTGGCCGGGGCCGTGGTCGCCGCGGGCGTGGTACAGGTCCTGGTCCAGGCCGCGGCCCTGCGCGGGGCCGGGGTGCGCCTGGGGTGGCGCGCGGACTGGGCGCATCCGGGGCTCTTGCGCGTGCTGCGGGCCATGGGCCCCACGGCCCTGGGCCTGGCGGTCTTTCAGGTGAACGTCCTCGTGGACCGGCTCATCGCGTACGTGCTCATCCCCGGAGACGGGCCGCTGACGCACCTGTACCTGGGCAACCGGCTGATGCAGTTGCCGCTGGGGCTCTTCGGCATTGCGCTGGCGACCACCGCGTTCCCGGACCTCGTCTCGCACACGGTGCGCGAGGAGTGGTCCGCGCTCTACGGCAAGGTCGCCACCGGGCTTCGGTATCTCGCGTTTCTCTTGCTCCCCGCGGCCGCGGGGCTCATGGCGCTATCCGAACCCCTGGTGCGCGCGCTCTTCCAGAACCCGGACCTCGCCTTCGACGACCCGGACGTGTACCGCACCGCCGCGGTGCTGGCCTGCTATGCGCCGGGGCTCCTGTTCATCGCGGTGCAGCAACTCCTGACCCGGCTCTTCTACGCGCGGGGCGACTACCGCACGCCCGTTCGCATCACCTTGTACATGGTGGGCCTGAACCTTGTGCTGAACCTCCTGCTCATCCATGCGCCGGACCTGTACCGGTCGTGGGCGCGCGGCGAGCCGGGATGGACCCTCGGCGAGGCGGGCCTGGCCCTGTCCACGTCGCTCGTGGCCATGATCACGGTGGGCGTCATGTGGCGGCGCCTGCGCCGGGCCGCGCACGCGGGCAAGGCCCGCGCGGCCTGGGACCGGGCCTTTGGCGCGCTGCCGGGGTCGGTGGGCCGCATCGCGGCCGCGGCCGCGGCCACGGGCGTGTTCGCGTACCTCGTGGCGCGCAGCATCCCGGCCGAGCCGGAGCTGTGGGTGCGGCTGGAGCGGGGCCTCGTGCCCGTGGTCCTGGGCCTGCTCGCCTATGGGGTGGCGTGTCTGATCGTGCCCGTGCCCGAGCTTGGCGAGTTCATGGGCCGCCGCGGCAAGAACAAGGACAACACCAAGACCAAGAACCGCGAGCGGTGAGCGCAGCCGCTCACGGGGTTGCGCTCTCCTCCTCGGCGAAGGCCTCGGCCGCGTAGGCCATCTCCGCGGGGATGTCCAGGTGCTGCGTGCACCGGGTCACGCACGTGCCGCAGCGCGTGCACGCCTCGGCCTTCGGGCCCTTGAGCCGGCGGTAGCGTTGGCGCGCGGTCTTGTGCAGGCCCCAGTACCGGTCCCGGTACACGGCCTGCATGACGGCCGGGATGTTGATGCCCTCCGGACACGGCATGCAGTACTTGCACGCCGTGCAGAAGCCCACCTCCTCCGGGGCCAGGCTGTCCAGGCGCTCGTCCACGCGCGCGAGGGCCGCCGCGTCGAGCGGGCCCCGCCGGGCCGAGGCCACGGTCGCGTCTACGTCCTCGGGCCGGTGCGCCCCGCAGAGCAGGGTGTCGATGTAGGGCTGGCCGACCACGTAGCGCACGGCCAGGTCGGGCACGGATTCGGCCCCGGCCTCGCGCGCCAGGTCCGCGAGCACCGGGCTCGGCTCGGCCAGGGCCCCGCCGCCGACCGGGTTCATGACGAGCGTGGCGATGCCCCGCTCGTGGGCCGCGCGCAGCACCTTGGCCGCCTTGCGGTTCATCAGGTTGAAGCTCAAGAGCAGCGCCTCCACCCAGTCGAGCGCGTCCAGGCGCGTGTACAGGTCGTCGAGCGGGATGTGGCTGGTCATGCCCAGGTGGCCCACGAGCCCGTCCTCGCGCGCCTTGCGGATGCCGTCGACCGTGCCGCCCGGCGCGCAGACCTGGTCGAGCTGTTGTAGGCTGCCCAGGCTCCAGACTTGGTAGAAGTCCACGCGCTCCACGTCCAGGCGCACAAGCTGCTCCTCGATGCGCCGTCGCACCGCGGCCGCCGACGTGTCGTCGTCCGGGTCGATGGGCTTGATCCAGGGCGCCCACTTGGTGGACAGGAGTACCCGGTCCCGGTACCCGTCGCGCAGGGCCCGGCCCACGATGTACTCGCTTTCCCCGTACCCGCGCGAGGTGTCGATGTAACGGAGGCCCTGGTCGATGGCATGGCGCACCAGGTCCACGGCCTTCCGGGTATTCGGAGGAAAGCGCATCCCGCCCAGGCTGACCGGCCCCACCTGCAGGCCGCTTCGCTGTCCGAAGTCATGCGTATCCATGCGATCCTTTCGGTCCGGTTCCTACAGTGCCCCTCACCGATGTGCCATGGCGCCGTGCAACAGCGCGCCGTCGAAGCCCGCGGGCACCTGGCCCACCTCGGCGTACACGTACAGCGCCGCGCGGAAGATCGTCTCCAGGGTGGACTGCACCAGGCCCAGGATCACGAAGTAGATGACCCCGAGCGCGAGCGCCACCCAGCCGCCCATCGCGCCCCACAGGAAGAACCCGATGAGCAGAAGCGGCACCCCCAGGAGCGCCAGCAGGAAGAAGATGATCCCGAAGCTGAACCCGCTCACAAGCTGCTCGCCCCAGGTCTTGCGAAGCAACGCCGTGGACTTCTTCAGGGCCGCTCCGGGCCCCTTCTTCTCCACGACGAGCACGGGAACGGCCAGGAACGTGACCACGGTCCAGGCCATGCCCAGCAGCCCGGCCACGATGCGGCCGACCGTCTCGGACTTGTCCTCGACGATCCGAAGCACCAGTCCCACCGTGGCCGCGAGCAGGCTCCAGCCCAGGATGTAGGGCAGCCGCTCGAAGGCCGCGCGCAGCCCGTCGCCGAAGGTGGGGTCGCCCCCGCCCATGCGCACCACGGCGCTGGAGACCACCGCGGCGTTGAAGAACGTAATGATGAAGTACATGCAGAAGTAGAACAGGAACAACACCCCGTAGTAGGCCACCTGCTCGGACAGGGGCGCGCCCTCTTCGGGCGGGGCCAGGCTCTCGGCGCCGACCATGGGCATGGCGAAGGTGGCCATCACGACGAGACAGCAGATCCCGGAGAGCAGGGTGAACAGGAGCAGCTCCTTGTCTCGCTTGAGAATCTGCCAGCTCGCGCCCATGATCTGCCAGGTATAGCCGATGCGGGCGAACATGTCCGACCCTCCTTGTTCACGTCCGGCTTGCCCGCGGCCCGGCCCGGCCAGGGACCCCCGGACCGCTGGGCTGAACATCCTACCCGGGTGCGCGCCCGCGCGCAAGTCCGTGGCCCGCCGGTCCCCCCTCCTGCCGGTCCCCCCTCCCTCCGGGAGGGGGTTGAGGGGGAGGGAGAAGTTTCCGGCGCCGCGCGGGCGGGCGCCGTGGTAGAGGCGAATGAGAGCGCGCGCGCCGCCCCTCACCCCGGCCCTCTCCCGAGAGGAGAGGGAGAGGCGTCCCTCACCCCGGCCCTCTCCCGGGGGGAGAGGGAGAAGCGCCCCTCACCCCGGCCCTCTCCCCGGGGGAGAGGGAGAAGCGTCCCTCACCCCGGCCCTCTCCCGAGGGGAGAGGGGGAACTGCCCAGGAGCGCAGCCCGCGTCCCCCCTCCCTCCGGGAGGGGGTGAGGGGGAGGCAATCCTCTCCGCCACGCGGTGCGGGGCTGAAAAGGGTGAACCCCCGGGCCCGGCGAGACGATACCTCACAAGGGACACCAAGGCAGGCGCCCAGGCGCCGGACCCGGAGACCGCACCCATGGGTGACAAGCGGTATTGGCCTCTCGCTCTGTTCTTGACCGCCGGGCTGGCGCTCGGCGGGTGCGGCGAGGCGTGGCTGCCGCGGGGGCGGCGCACGCCCCGCGAGGACATCGCCGCGTACGCGCGCGCCCTGGAGGCCAAGCTCCTCGCCCAGTACCGCAACCACCCGGAGTTCGGCCGGGAAGTGGCCCGCGTGGACCTGGACGTAGTCGACGACATCGAAACGGACGTCACCGGCAGGATGCGGCGCGTGACCTTCGCCCAACTCGTGTACGACCGGTGGGGCGAGCGCATGCCGGAGCTCGAGGGCGAGTACTTCGTGGTCACCTTCGCGCCCGCGGGCGTACAGGCCGCGCGGCGCGCGCCGGAGATCACGGTCGGGCTGAACACCCAGGGGACCTACTCGGAGCTTCCCGCCGGGGCCGCGGCCAAGAAGGCCGCGCCTGCCGCGCGCGAGGCCCCGGCGCGCGAACCCGCGCCGGCCGCTCCCGCTCCGCCTGCGTCCCTGCCCCGGGAGCCGGAGGCCGAAGAGACCCGCGAGGCGGACGCGCCCGCGCCCGCGCCCCTGCCGCCGGTCAGCCGTGCCCCCGCGCCGCGGCGGGAGCCCGAGGACGCGCACATCCACGGGCAAAACGCGCCCGCGGCCCTGCCGCCCCTGACCGAAGTGTCGGCGCCGCGACATGCGCCCCGGCCCGCGCAGCGCGGCGAGCAGGCCCGCGCGCCCGCGCCCCCGGACCCCGTGGGCCCCTTGCCCTCGCTCGATGGCCCCACCGACGACCCGCAGGCCGAGGCCGTGGAGCCCCTGCCTGCGCTCGAAGACCTGTCGGACGAGCAAGACGCCTCCCCGGCCGCGGAGGCCTGGGCCGGGCTCCATCGGTCCGCCCGGGCCGAGCCGGTCGAGATTCCTGTTGCGCTCGCGCAAGATCCGGTTTATGAATAGAGACTCCGGCCCCTAGGCGGGCCCGGCGGCAAGGCGGACGCATCCGGTCCGCCTTGATGGCTTCTGGTGCATGCTGTGCCCGGAAGGAGAGCACGGTGTCCGCTCGCGACAAAGCCCTGGCCGCGTTGGCGCTCAGCGGCGGGCCCAAGCTGCGCGAAGAGCCTTTCCCTGCGCGCGCGCACGTGGGCGCGGAGGAGAAGGCCGCAGTCGACGCCCTGTTCGACAAGGCCATGCAGACCGGCGTCGCGCCCGCGTACGGCGGCGAGGAGGAGGAGGCCTACTGCCGCGAGTTCGCCCAGGCCCTGGGCGGGGGGTACGCGGATGCGGTCAGCTCCGGCACCGCGGCCGTGTACGTGGCGCTGAAGGCCCTGGAGATCGAGCCCTTCACCGAGGTCGTGGTCAGCCCCATCACGGACCCCGGCGGCATCATGCCGATCCCGCTGTTGGGCTGCATTCCCGTGCCCGCGGACGCGGCGCCCGGGTGTTACAACACCGGGCCCGACCAGGTGGCCGCGCGCATCACCGAGCGTACGAGCGCGATTCTCCTCGCGCACATCGGCGGCGAGCCCGCGGACATCGAGGGCATCCTGCAGGTCGCGCAGGCCCGCGGCGTGCCGGTGGTCGAGGACTGCGCCCAGGCCCACGGCGCGCGGCTGGGCGGCCGGCCGCTGGGGACCTTCAGCCCGGTGTCCGCGTTTAGCACCATGCACGGCAAGCACCACTGCACCGGCGGCCAGGGCGGGGTGGTGTTCACGCAGAACGAGGACCTGTACTGGCGCGCGCGCCGCGCGGCCGACCGGGGCAAGCCGCTCGGCCTGCCGCCGGGCAGCACAAACGTGGTCGCGAGCCTCAACTTCAACAGCACCGAGTTCGCCGCGGCCATCGGCCGAGTGCAGCTCAGGAAGCTGCCCGGCATCGTGGACCGCCGCCGCGCGGTGGTCGCGCGCCTGCGCGAGGAGCTGCGCGCGTGCGCGTCCCTGCGCCTGCCCGAGCCGATCCCGGGCGCCGAGCCCTCGTGGTGGTGGTGGCGCCTGGGCGTCAACGACGAGGCGCTCACCTGCGACAAGGCCACGTTCACCGCCGCGCTGGAGGCCGAGGGCCTGCGCCTACAGGGCGAGTACGGGGCCGCGCTCGTGGACCGGCACACCTGGCTGCGCGAGCGGCGGGCGCTGGGAACCGGGCACTTCCCGTGGACCGCGGCCGAGTACCGCGGCGACCCGCAGGCCGAGTATCCGCTGCCCAACGCGCACGAGGCGATTGCCCAACACTTCAACCTGACCGTGTACGAGACCTGGGGCGAACGGGAAGTCGCGGACATCAAGGCCATTGTGGACAAGGTCGAGGCCGCGTATCTGCGCTAGACACCGGAGGCCGCCGGCATGCGCATCATCGACATCCATAACCACCCGGACTGGCACGGGCACGACTTCCGCCGGTTCGTGGCCAACATGGACGAGAACGGGATCGAGCGCACGTGGCTTCTCTCCTGGGAGACGCCGCCCGACGAGCGGGATCCCCTGTCCGTGCACGTGGTCCCGTCCGGCGGACACGCGGGGCCGATCCCGTTCGAGCGGTGCTGCGCCTATGTACAGCGCGCGCCGGACCGGTTCGTCCTCGGGTACGGGCCCGATCCGCGCGACCCCGGGGCCCTGTTGGCCCTGCGGGCGGCACGCGACATCCACAACGTGCGCGTGTGCGGGGAG
>Ga0180431_10004770_pt1 | contig 16808 bp, 16 predicted proteins | sample SS_ome_11_FD_132459 | JGI IMG/M metagenome (GOLD analysis project Ga0180431, IMG submission 132459) | Hypersaline lake sediment archaeal communities from the Salton Sea, California, USA - SS_1_MS_1 metaG | ecosystem: Environmental > Aquatic > Non-marine Saline and Alkaline > Hypersaline >... | reverse complement strand
CAACAGGAACATTCGCAGCGGCGAGAAAGGATTTGTCGCGGTTTCACATAATATGGTGCTTGTCGAAAAACCCGACAATCCCAGCCAGATCATGGGTGACGTTCACGTTGAAGGCAATCCGCACTTTACCTGCAGCCCGCTTTGTATGAGAAAGGTCGCTGAGAATATCACCACGGGTCTGGTTAAGAACGACCCGGCGAACAAGGAATTCTACGAGGCAAATCTGAAGGACATTCAGGCAAAAATCGATACCAGACTATTCGGTGAAGATCTCGTGGGATTGCTGGGCGGCGATCTTCTGTGCAGGTTGGCCCGTCAGAACAAGCTGGTTGATTTTCTCAACAAGAACAAACTTGGCGGAAAACCTGCGATTGACAAGCTCGGAGGCTGGATGAAACAGTTGCTGCCCTTGCGCGGTAAACAGATAGTGGTCTACCACAAGAACTGGTCGTATTTTGTCGACCTTTTCGGTATTCAGGTGCCTGCCACTATCGAACCCAAGCCCGGCATCCCGCCGTCGGCCAAAGATATCGTCACGCTGACGGAGCGAATGAAGGACGCCGACATCCGAATCGTCTTTGCGGCCAATTACTTCGATCAAAAGAGGGCACAATCAGTCGGCGAGAAAGTCGGCGCCGAGGTTGTTATTGTGCCGTTGTTCGTCGATGGCAGCAGTGAAGCAAAAGATTACTTTTCACTGGTCGACATCTGGGTTAAAGGCCTGCTGAGTGCCGCCAGGAAGAAAGGAATGATCTGATGAGCGGTGGGGCAGTCAACTTCTTCCTCATGCAATTGCTGCTGATTGCCGTTGTGCTGATTTTGCATACTTATATTGGGCTTCACGTAATAAGAAGGACGTTGATTTTTTCCGACTTGGCCCTCGATCAGCTTGCGGCATTTGGAATTCTCTTATGCATTGTAATCAACAGCAATGAAGAGGCGGGCAATACTGTTCATCTGAACGATCCTATCACGTACATATGGGCGTTGGTGGCGGTAACCTTCGGCTCTTTTCTGCTGGCGGTTATCAAGCCGAAGTCGAAGAATGTACCCCGAGAAGCGGTTATTGGGATCATGTTCGCGCTTTCTCTATTGGCATGTTTTGCCATTACCGACCCGGTCAACGGCGGCGGAATGCTCTTCGACGGAACGCTCAAGGGAGATCTCGATTTCGTTACATGGGGATTGGTCAAAGTCACGGTCGTTGTCTACTTACTGTTGCTTGCTTTCCATTACATCTTTCGAAAGAAGTTCATTGCCCTGGCCGAGAATCCTGAGACTCTAAAGAACACCTGGTTCTGGGAGTTCCTGTTCTTTTTGTCTCAGGGTATTATAACCATTCTGATTGTGCCGGTTGCGGGAGTCTTTCTGGCCTACGTTTTTCTGATGTTGCCGGCAGCGACGGCGACAATGTTCAAGAAAGGATGGAAATCGGCTCTTTTGCTTGGCTGGTCTTTGGGTTTTATTGCATGTGCGCTCGGCTTGTTTGCTTCATACAACATGTGGGATTTGAGATTCTTCGAGAACTGGCCGTACTCTTCGACATTGGTGGTCTTTATGGGAGCGTTCTTCCTGACGGCATTGTTGATTCGCTGCATAAAGCCGCTGAAAACAGATGAGAAAATCAAAGGAACCTGCTGATGATCATCGATTATCAGATAATATATCAGGACAACTATGTTGCGTTTTGTCTGTGCCTGATGATAGGTACGGTCATGGGCTATCTCGGCACGCACGTGCTCAAAAGAGGAATTGTGTTCGTTGACATTTCACTGGCGCAATTCGCCGCGATCGGCGGTATCCTGGCCGAACACATCTTCTGTGAACGCGTCCATGGCCACAGTCACAGTCACAGTCACGGCCACGAAGATGAGGCGCTCGCCTACTTCTGCTCGATTAGCGCGGTTATGCTCATCGCTGTTTTTTATTCCGTGATTCACAAGTACAAGAAGAACATTTCCCTCGAAGCGATCATCGGTGTTACTTACGCTATAGGTTTTGCTACGGCAGTCTTCATTATCAGCATTTGTGGATCACGGGAGTTGCACGCCGAAAGCTTTGCCGGTGATTTGAATGCGATCATGGGCTTTGGGAGCATTAAGCGATGCGCGATGGCTTTCGGAGCCGTGGCGATTTGCGCGCTGCTGTTTCACAAGCCGCTTACCCGCATTTCTGATAATTACGAACTGAAAAAAGGAGGCGTGACCACTATCTTTTGGGATATCCTGTTCTACACTATGATGGGCGTAGTCATCTCATACGCGATAGTACATATTGGAGTGGTGATGGTTTTTGTTTATCTGGTAGTCCCTGCAGTTACGGCAAGCCTGTTTACAGACAAGCTGCTGTTTCAGATGCCGATCATAGTTCTTGCCGTTGCAGTTGCATCCGCGGTTGGTCTTGCCGTACCTTATGTTGCTTACGACAGTTGGGATCTCCAATTGTCAACCGGCCCGCATATCGGGTTGATGTTGGGGCTTATTTTGATTGTCTCGGCTTTGGTTAAGGTTGTCGCCGGTCACATCATTGCTGCCGGTCGCCGGCGATCCGCCATTCGCAACGAGTAGAATTGGTCGATGCTATGGAGATTTCCTGCCGAAAACCATAAGGAACCGATCCCGGGCGACTCTCGGTCCGCGAGACCGCAGAGTAAAGCCTGCTTCGTCCATTTCCTGCTCTACCGTCTCCGGCTGTATCTTTCTGCGATGGCTTGCCTGGCGGCGGGAAATTTTATCATTTGCTTCTCGATCTAAAACGTAAATGCGTCCGTTTGGTGCGAGCTTCCGATGAATGCTGGCAAGCAGATTCTTGCCATGAAAAAGCAGGTGGTAGCTGTCCAGGAAAAAGACCACGTCGATTGCCTCATCATTTAGATTTGGGTCGCCGTCTTTTGTGAGTGTCGAAGGTAGAATAACACCGGTGGGAAGCGCCGGCCTTTCTGTTTTTTGCGTTGCCCATTCCTCTAATACAATATCCAGGCCTTTTCCTTTGGAGTGTTCGAGAATCGGAGCCATCAATTGTCGGGCCTGGCCCAGTGCAATAAAGACCGGGTTCTCATAACGCCCGGCAGAGGGAAGAAACAGATGGGAGCAATCATCCACCGGCAGAGACAGGAATTGGTCCGGATCAACGCCCGGACGTCTTAGCTTCAAAGGACGCTGAAAAACAAGGACGAAAGGACGTTTTTCGTGCCAGTACTCTTCCGCGCATTCTACAAAACCAAAACCTTCTTCCCTCGCCTCTCTGACCACAGTCGTCTCGGCGATCCAGTAGTGCTTCCTCTCGCGTTCATGCCGCGGGACCCAATCCTGCAACGTTCCGCGTCGTTGGTCAACAATTACCAAGTGGCCGCCCGGCTTCAACGAGCGCCATATACCTCGCAGCATCTCTCTGGGCCTGGCAAAATGATGATAGACGCGATTCATGTAGACCAAATCGACCGAATCATCAGGCAGGCACGGACTCACACTGGTGCCCAGCATGGCGACAACCTGCGAGAGGTTCTTTTCTTTGGCTGAATTCTTCAAAGATTTGACTTGATTCTCGGCGATCTCCTCGGCGAAAACCTTGCCCTTTTCACCCACAATACCGGCAAAAACCCATGTGTCCCTCCCGTTTCCGGCGCCGATATCGGCAATAACCGATCCCTTGCCAAGGCCAAGATGAGAAACTAAGGCGCGGACGGAATCCGCCCGATTTTTTGGTTTGTTTTTCTCTCCGGCCCATATAGCAGGTGCAAAAGACAGCGTGACCTGACATACCGCCAATGCGACAATCACTAAAACCGGACAAGGCTTAGGCCCGTTTCGGTGTTTCATAATACTTCTCCAAAAGTAACAATCAATTTGAGAAACACGATTCTAAGCTACTGAGCTTATAATTTCAATCCTTCAACCAGTCCGGCAGTCGAACACCGCGGGTTTCAAGATCTATTGAGGGAATATACGGCTTGATATCAAGAATCGGGCTGTTGTCAAGCGCGTCGATCTTGTCGACGCTGAGGACTCCTCCTTCGATCCCAAGAATCCTGCACCGGCTCACGGCAATCAGATTGGGCCTTGCGGGCGAACGGCATGCAAAAACACCCGTCAGAGGATTTTCCTTGTTGCCTCGCGGGTGTACCTGAAGAATGCTTCGTTTTGCGGGCGTGTCGTTTCTATCGAACCAGTAAAGCACGATCGCATGGGAGAAGCCGTCCAATCCTTTGAGTGCGTCCCTGTATTTCTCGTGAATCCGCAATTTCACGGACTTGCCTTCTTTATCCACTCTGCCCACGGGGTATAGCTTAAAAAACACTTCCTTGTCCTTCTGATTCATAGTGTCTGCTCCACTCGCCGTGTTCTCGGTTCTACTTAGGATTCGACGTCCTAATGCAGTCAGGCCGCCAAGAAACACACCACGTCTTGAAATTTTCATAAAAGCCCTTTCGAGGTCGAGTTGTAAATCCCGCAAAAGACCGCGTGCGCACAGAGAGCAACCGTCTGAATGTAGATTTGTGCCCAAATGTAATCATCGGGGCCGACGACGTCATTCTATTGTCTGCTTTCTTCGCATTCACTCCGATAATTCTCTATCACTGCTTGTAATGTCATAACTGATAGCTTCGCACAGTGTTTGTTTTCTTCGGGCAGGCCGTCAAAATACTCATCAACGTCTTCCGGTTTGATCCGGGAGGCCTCCTCGATGGTTTTTCCTCTTGCCGTTCTCGTTACGTAGCTGGAGCATGCAATCGTGTAGCCGCAACCGCCCGTCATGAATTTGATATCACTTATCCTGCCATCTGTGACGTTAATGTACATTTCAATCGTGTCTCCGCACACTCCCGTCACACTTACGTAGCTGTCCGGGCTGCCGAGTTTTCCGATATTATGGGGAATCAAAACCTCTTTCCTGAGGTTTTCCGAAAGGCCTCCCAATATGGACTCCTGGATTTCCTGTACGAACTTTTCATTCTCTTCTGCCATGCATCTTTGCCTTTCTTGTCCTTCTGAGATTATGATCCTGCCTGCTATTAAGTGACCTCAGGTTTTGATAATCAGGACCGTCGCAATGGCGATAGCTCTTTATTATCTTCAGCTACGGCCGGCACATGATCGATATTCACTTTGCACACGTTGACCTTGCCCGCGTCTTTGCAGCAAGGCAGGACACGGTCGGAGCAGGCACGCGCAGGAAGGACATCGCTTGTAAAAGAGTTCCACATTATTCGACTTTCAACACTTCGTTTATTGCCTTTTTCAGCGTTTCTTTGGGTAAGGCGCCTACTGCCATTTGCGGTTTATCATTTAGCGGCACAAAAAGGATGCTGGGGATGCTCTGAATGCCGAAAGTGGCTGCTAATTCCTGCTCAGCCTGTGTGTCTACTCTATAAATATTGAGCTTGCCTTGGTATTCCTGAGCAAGTTCCTGCAAAATAGGTTCTACCATTTTGCACGGCCCGCACCAATCCGCATAAAAGTCAACGATGCAGGGCAGCTTGCCTTCAAACTTCCATTCTTTGTTTTGCTCATAGTTAAAAACTTTTTGTAAGAAGCTGTCTTTTGTTAAAGATTCCACGGTAGAACTCCTACTTGCCTCAACGGCCTGCGCTTTCAAATCAGATTTGGTGTCGATGTTGACGACGTCGGGACCTTCCGGGCTGACTTTCGGTATTTCGGTTTTCTCATTCTCTGCTCGTGCTGTCTCCTCCGCTGGCACAGGTTTCTCCTGTGGTGACGTGGGCCTCTGTTTCGGCAGTCCCGATAATGCCGACGCCAATAAGACCCCTACCACGATTCCGTAGATCGCTCCGCGGTACGGGTTCGCCGTCAGTGGACAGGCACCGGACGAACACTTGCCGAAATATCCCAGGACTGCACCGATTGCCCCCCCGATCAAAACACCAAAGAAAATCTTGATAACCATATTTCGCCCTTTCCGACGATGTTCCCAGTATTTCCGGCTTAATCGCCACTGAGCTAAGGTAGAAGACCTGTGCCGGACGTCTCTCACTACAGAGTATCGGAAGCCGCTTGATTAGTCAAGGCTTTTTGATGCAATCTCCGGGCGGCCCGCAAGACGGGACGCGGCGGTCTTAAAGGTTGTATGCTGATATTATTCCACCTTTAAACTCGGCCATTCGCCAAGAGTGACCTCGTGTGCTTCGAACTGTCACATATAGAGCCGGCCCCGATTGTGAAGGATGGTTTATTATTTCGGTTGTTCTTTTTTCACTACAGTGACAATACAAATTCGATGAGGTCACGGATCTGTTGCTCACTGAGTTCAGCTTTGCCTTGCTGCCTGCAATGTTGTCTCTCGGTGATCAATTCTTTGATAGTGGTGTAACGTCCGTCGTGCAGGTAGGGAGCCGTCCTCCAGACTTCGATCAATGTCGGTGTGTCGAAGGCCCGGCGACGATCACACGGGCCTTTCGAGCCTATGTCATGCCTCTTCATGTCGGTATATAGCGGCGCGGGATGACATTTGGCGCAGCCGACTTTGTCGCTGAAAAACAATCTCTTGCCTCTTTTGGCGGCCGGGCTGAGCCGGCCGTCTTCGAGATAGGGGCTGGCAATTGCCTGGAGAGACTTTAGGTATGCGTCAATCGACGCAGCATCATCCTCTGATGGCTCGGTGAACAGAATATGTTCGATCCCCCCACGAACGGCTTTTTCGGCCGATGGGCGAATACCGGAACTCATCGCTGGCGCTGTCTTGTGGGCCAGCAGTAGACTCTTGCTGTTTTTGAGATTGCCGATCCCGTCGTTGGTCAAATCCCAGTTCAAACCATCCATGCGACCTTCCGGATGGCAACTGGCGCAGCTCTGCCAGTGCTGCAGACATAGTACGGCGTCGTTAAAGAGCATCCGGCCGCGCTGTTTTGTGGTCAGTTGCGGCGCAGGGCCAAGAGCAAGGCTGCCGGCCGGGTTGCTGGATTCATGTTCAAGGTCGACTAAACCCAGTGTATCGGTGAAGTGCTCGGCGATATAGGCTTTGCCGCCGACGATAGCTATTCCGCGTGGCCCCTTACCCTTTAGCTTGATTCGCCGACGTAAGCCGGCCAGGAAGTCAAGGTCATTGGCCACACCGGCGGCGGAACCCATAGTATACAACTCGCCGCTTTCCGATTCTTCACCCTTGAGTTCGGCCCGGAGCCGGCGGAAGTAGTCCAACAACTGGTTGCGATCGTCATACAGGACTTCTCCAATCTGTTCCGGCGGCGGTTTTGCCGGCATCGCCAGCAGTCTCTTCAGCAGGGCCGGCGCATCGATCACACTTAGCTCGTGGGTGCCCGCGTGCGTAACACAAATCCACCTCCCATCCGCGGTACAGGCCACGCCCCAGGGATTTGCCGCACCCAGGTTCATCTCATCCAATAGCACCGTGCTGAGCAGCTTTTTTTCTTTCGTGTCGATGACGCTTAGTGCGTTGGCGTTGATCCATCCGTACTCCACTTGGATGGCAGGCAGTTCGTAGCGGGCCAGAATATGCGTTACATAGGCGTGCTTGCCGTCGGGAGAGACAGAAATGCCGCGCAGCCCGGAGGCGCCGCTTGGAAGGCGAATCGTGGTCGTCGCGTTGCTCTGCGTATCAATGATTGTCACCACGGCAGCCACATAGGACGTATCGGCGCGATCAGCCGGAAGGTGATTGGCTATTAGGACCGACTCGCCATCGGGAGTAATGGCTGTGGCGAGCGGCTCACGAGTAACAGGCACCCTGGCTACCACTTTGCGGGTCTTTAGGTCGATCACGGAAACACTGTTGTCGAAGCGGTTGCACACATACAGTCGTTTTCCATCGGGCGTAACCGTAGGCCCGCACGCCGTGTGTCCTGCTGGAATCGTCGTCTTTATCTTGCCGGATTCGGCATCCATAACGACGAGCATGCTCTGTGCAGAAGCGCAGGTTACATAGAGCTCTCGGCCGTCGGGACTCAACGTTAGGCCTGTCGGCTCGCCCGGCATGCCGATTGAACGGATACTCTCGCCGCTGTGGATGTCAACGAGGGAGATATTCTTTGCGTCCAGGTTAGCGACATATAGAATCCTGCCGTCTCGCGATGCAGCCAAGTCGCATGGTCCCTGGTATTCTGGCGTTTGCCCGGCGCCAATCCATGCAACAAACGTTATAGTGCAAAAGACCCGCATAGGTAAGGTGCATACACTAAGCACTGATTTCGGTGTGGCCCAATTCATATCGATCCTTCAGGCCGTGGATAAACACCCTTCTTGCAGGCCCCAATGGATACAATGTTTAGCGCTATCAGGAGTTTACTGACGATGTCAGAACAACAGCGCCATTCGGGCACTCGCCAACACAGAGCCCGCAGCCGGTGCAAAGCTCAGGCTGTACTACAGCTTGCCCATTTACCTTGATGGCATTTGCCGGGCAGACATCTTGGCAAATACCACAGCCTGCACATTTGCCGGCATCAATGACCGCGACAGCTTTGCGGCCACTTTCAAGCTGCCGTATTCTACTGTTTAGCTGATGCTTCTGCTGTTCAAGCAGCTCTGCCTGCTGCTTTAGAGCAGCCAGTTCCTGCTCAGGATTCATCTGCGTCCCGGCTATTTGTGAGAAATCCGCCGCCGAGCCGGGCAAAGGCATATCCATCGGGGCTTGCATACCCATACCACGCCCCATTCCGCCGCCTCCGCCCATACCACGTCCCATTCCACCGCCGCGACCCATACCTTTGCCCATGCCGCGTCCGCCTCCCATGCCTCGGCCCATACCACCTCCGCCGCCCATTCCGCCGCCCTGGCCGAGTGGGCCGGTCGTCGGCTGTCCCGTTGGCGTCGGGTCCGCCGGTGCTGTGTTAACGCCGAAGTGACTGCTTACATTTGGCCCCGAAGCAGAAGAGAAAGCGCCCGTTTTGAATTGCTCGACGGCATTACGGACAGGTCCGCTGACACCAACAATGACCTGTATTCCTGCCTGACCGAATACATTGAACGCATTAGGGCCGCAGTTGCCGGTTAACACCGTTGTTACACCCTTTTGCGACATCAACTGAGCGGACTGAATACCCGCACCGCCGCCAAGGGCAATGTTAGGATTTTCGATTGTTTCATACTGCATGGTGTCGGTGTCAACAATCAAAAAGTAGGGACACCGGCCGAATCGAGCCTCCACATTGTCATCGAGCGCAGGTCCCATTGATGTTACTGCAATTTTCATAAAAATCCTTTCTGTCAGAGTCCACATGTTCCAGTCGGACATGTTCCGGTGGGACAGGAGTCACTTCCCTTGCTGCTTTGTCCAACAGCGAACCCTGAAAACAATTTTTGCGTATCCGAACTTCCACATTTTTCGCAGATGTGCTTACTTTTGCCCGCACTTTTTTCCAGAAATTCTGTCTTGTGCCCGCATTTATTACACTTGTACTCAAAGATTGGCATCGTTGTACCTCCACAAGATCAAATTTTTTACAAACTTTCCGGTAGAGTCACATCTATAGACCACTACCGTCGCAGCAAACGCAGCTTTTTCTGCTCGGCCCGGTGTGACACACTTATCCGAACAGGATTATCCTAATTCCCACTCTTAGCTGCTTTTCTGGCTCTCAAGCTCTTCTATGCGTTTTTTGACTCCGTCAAGAGCATCTTCAAGATATTCTGCCTGACCTTTGAGGCCATCCAGTTCCTGTCCGGCCGTCAGGCCCGGTGTAAAAGGCACATCTGGGGCGTATGGGCCTGCCGCACCGCCCCAGGCCGGCCAGCCGCGCCCGGCCCTTGCCCATCCGGGAAGACCCGTGGCGTAGTACCAATTGCGCCGGCCCCAGCCGCCGCCGCGACCCCAGCCGCCACCTCGGCCCCAGTAACCTCGTCCACCAACAGAATTCGCATAACCCGGCATTGAATAGCCTGCGCACAAACCCGCGGCTCTGCCTGTCATCGGCCCCATACCTCCAGGACCTGTTCCATCGCCACCTGGCATAATAAATCCCCTTTCAAATAAAAAAGTTAACCTCTTGTCATTTTAGTACCGCATTTTGGACAACTTCTTGCGTTACAAGGTTGTCCGGCAGCATGAGGGATTACTGCCGCACAGTTCGGGCATATACAACTACCGCCCGCTCCCGCGGCAAACGGCCCGCCCATCCTGCCTCTGCCCTGGCCTTGCCCTCGCCCCATACCGCGACCTGTGCCGCGGCCTTGACCTGTAGGTCCCGTACCGTCTCCTCTGGGCATAATATCCATCCTTTCTGCAATTAATGCTAACTTGAATTTACCACTAATAGCCAAATCCGGCTCTGCCGCGACCTCGGCCTCCGCCCCGCCCGAAGCCACGGCCGAAACCTCGGCCGAAGCCAAAACCGCGGCGAAATCCTGGAGCGACTCGGCGGCCATACGGCAGACCATAGCCATACAAACGTGCATCATAGGGCCTTGCCGGCACGGCGGAACCAAAGAAGCCCGCCCTGCCCATAGCAGGATTCATGTAACCCGGCACGGGGTAACCCGCGCAAAAACCGGCTGCTCGACCTGTCATTGGTCCCAATCCTGCCGGACCTGTTCCGTTCCCAAATGGCATAGTAATCACCTCCTTTTCAATATTTCTAAAACTCTCGGCTTTATGACTAACGGGCATACTCTGTAATCCCGCAAAACCTTTCACTTCGCCCGGATTTTCTTCGGAGACTGTTAGGGCGCAAAATCCTTGGCGTCGTCCTGTCATCGGGCCTTGACCTAACGGTCCCGCACCATTAAAACCTGGCATCTATTCGGCCTCCTTCATTAAATCCACGGTATTTCTAAATGTTCTGCTCTCTCTGAAGATCATTTCGCCCACTTCACAACCAAGGTCTCGTGCAATAACAGGGCACTTGGCCTTCAATACGAAGAACATATTCTTGTCTACATCGCTAAGGGTCTCATAGTTGCCCTGCCCCTTGGCAATCACCAGATCGGCTTCTTTGAAACGATCCACAAAAACCTGGGAGCAGGTTTCCAAAATCGTGCCCGGCGCATCGGAGCCGTTATCAATAACCTCCACAATCTTATGCAAACCAGCGAGCACCGCGTCCTCCATTGTGGCATCATTGATTACGGGCGATCCCTTGACAACTACGGTCACCTTTTCTATGGGCAACCGCTCAATCAAGAGCCGGTCGAAGATAATCTCACCGGCATTGTCGGCAATATAGAGTATCTTTTCCGCCTCATTTGCCGCCCGTCGAAAAGCCTCCAGTTGCTTATCAAAAAACTCAGCAGCCAGGCAATCGCTGATCGTCTTTTCAAGTTCACTCTCATGCAGTCTGCTATTGACTCCGAAATCGATGATATTGCCCGCTATTGCCAGCCGTATCGCTGTGACAAGCGGCTCTTCAGACTCGATAATGTGTTGACGCATTCTGGGGTACAACTTCAACGCGGCATTATTAAATCGTTTCTTAATGTCGCGATATGGATCTTCAATCTCCACCAATTCCCGAATCAACCGATGTATCTTCTGGCCAATTACCGGCGGGCTCTGGCTCATATCAAGGTCCTTGGCAACGGCAAGAACCTCTCGAAGCACCTGCTCGTGAATCTGCATATCGTCAGTTGCCAGTCTCGCGGCATCGAGTGCCTGGCGAACGAAACAAGGGATGCAGTCTAAGAAAATCCGCATGGTTCTACGCACCTGTCTTGAAAATCGACATTCTAAACCCAGTGGCCTTCGACATTGGCCTGGTCTACCTCTTTCAATTGACCTGATTTGAATGACTCTATGGCCTCCTGGACCGTTTGTTTCTCAGCAAGAAATATCCTCACCTTCGCGGCTCCAAGAGTCCGAAATGCATTTGGGCCCACATTACCGGTTATGACTGCATCAACATTGAGATTGGCAACGTTCTTCGCCGTCTGAATACCCGCTCCCTGAACTGCACTCAAATTCACGGCATTGTCGTGTGGCTCGGACTCTCCCGTCTCTGTATCGATGAGCAGCAACCACTTCGCCCTGCCAAATCTCGGATCAACCTCATTGGTAGGCTCTCTTCCTTGTGATGTCACCGCAACTTTCATTTCTTTCTCCTGATTACCTTTCAACCTGGACTTTGTCTCCGTCGGTTTCCAAAAGAACCGATCACAAGCTCTAAAAAGCGATTGCCGGGAACAACTTCCGCCCAATTAACGAGCGCGGCGGCCTCGGCGTTTTCGACGAAAGCCTTTTCGTGCACCGGGCCAGCAGCCGGGCAGCATGAACTGAGGCTCAAAAAGCCTGTCATCAAAATAGGCCTTTAAAACTTCATCCACCTGCCCTGCAACATAAGGCAAAATCCTGATCCCGGATGATGCGACCAGCGAAGCCAACGGGCGTGAGATCGCCCCGCAAATAAGGAGCTCCGCTCCCAGATATCTCAATTGGTTCGCCTTCTCAGGGATCGACCGGGCCGATAACGAAACTTCCGAACGCTCTAACTCAGTCCCGTTCTCCACCTCTACGAGCAAGAGACTGTGAGAAAAGTCAAAGGCGCTCGATATATAGCCGTTCCATATTGGGATCGCTATCTTCATTGCAAATATCCTTTGTGGTTTGATTTCGCAAATGCCGTGCCCGTATTTCTGGAAACAAAAAGCACTATGTGCTAACGCATTTATATGAAAGGGTTTATGGAGATCAAAAGTGGCTGTAGCCCTTCTAATGACTTTCAGTTGGATTGCAAATTGCCACTACGGCCTGCCTGGCGAAAGTGCAACATGCGACTTCTGGTGCTTTGTCCGTATGGCAGCCATGAGTCCGGCTGACGTGAAATGCCTATATGTAAACTTCCGGCTTTATGTCATACGCCTTAAGTTTGCGAAACAGTGTGCTCTTGTTGATGCCGAGGTTTTTGGCTGTGGCCTCTCTGTTGCCTTTATTTCGACGCAATGCCTCGATGATAAGGAGTATCTCCATCTGTTTCAGAGTCTTCATCTCGCCGAACGTTACTTCGTCTCCGCCCGAACGCGGAAAGAGCGATGGTGGCAGATGTTTCCTTTCTATCGCTTCACCCTGGCACAGCACAAAACAGTGCTCGATGATGTTCTCAAGTTCCCTCACATTTCCCGGATAGTCATAGCTTAACAGAGTGGCCATGACATCGTCCGTGACGCAGCTTATGTTCTTATTGCGCAACCTTCTGAAATGGTTGATAAAATGTTCCACCAGCAGCGGAATATCTTCCTTCCGTTCTCGCAGCGGCGGCAGCTCCAACCTCATGACGTTGATTCGATAATACAGATCCTCCCGAAACTTGCCCTGTTCCACGAGCTCACTGAGCTTCTTATTGGTTGCTGAGATAATACGGACATCCGTATTGACCGAAGACACCCCGCCCAGCGGCTCGTAGGCGCGTTCCTGCAGAACGCGAAGCAATCGTACCTGCACGGCCGGGGATATTTCGCCGATTTCATCCAGAAACAACGTGCCGCCTTCGGCTAAGGCAAAACGGCCGGGCTTGTCTTTCCTGGCATCCGTGAAGGCCCCCGCCTTGTAGCCGAACAACTCAGATTCCAGCAGAGTCTCCGGCAGAGCTCCACAATTGACGGCAACAAAATCTTTGTCTCCGCGGAAACTCAGATTATGAATCGCACGGGCCAGGAGTTCTTTGCCGGTGCCGCTGTCACCCTCAATCACAACGGTGCAATCGCTTTCCGAAATGTTCGGCAGGATCTTAAAAAGCTCCTGCATCCGGTGATTGCGGCTGATAATGTCCTCACAGCAATAGCGGCCTTCAATCTCCTTGCGTAGCTCTTCGACCAGACTCATGTCGCGAAACGTCTCTACCCCTCCGATCACGTCGCCGCTTTCATCTCTCAGCAAAGCCGTGGATATGGCAATGGCCTGTCGCTCACCTTTTGCATCGACAATATGAACCGCCTTGTTGACAATGGGTTTGCCGGTTCTCATTGTCTCACGAAGCGCGCAGTCCGTCTCACAAACGTCTGCTCGCAATACGTCGCTGCACTTGAGGCCCACAGCCCTTTCGCGAGGTACTCCGGTTATTTCCTCAGCCGCTTTATTGAACGACGTGATGCGCCAATTCGAATCAATCGTGAAGACTCCTTCTGTGATCGAGTCAAGAATTACATCACGTTCTGAATTTTGCCCTTTGGTTTGCATAAACCACTTTTAGCACATTAAAAAGGTATTCACAACAAGTAATACTCGCAAGCTCTTATCTTGTTCGAGGTTTGGCACAGCGATTACAGCAGAATATCGAGCTGTTTGATTACAGGAAATCACCGCATCTTTCACCACCGGTCACAACCTGCCGGTCTGTTAATGCGGAATGTCTCGTATCGTTGTGTTCTATCGCGGACCGCATTCAAAGGAAATGGACGTATCTCCCGGCGCCCGGGCCGCGGCTGTGGGCCCCAGCGTTCCGCTCACGCTGTGGTTGAGGGCTTCTGAGACTTCTTTCGAGAGTGAGTTGGGACCGAAAGTCTCGTAAACATTGGAGTATTTGACGATTTCTATGCCGTCACCCCGGAACCGGGCATTTTTATATCGGATGGAATGCCCGCCCTTTAGCAGTAACATCCTAACACCCGAAGAACCTGTGCGTTCGAATATGCAGTCATTAATGTCCACATCGTGGGGTGCGTGCTTTTGGGCACTTGCCGCATCCAGAAAGTATTTCCCGTCGTTGTAGCGAAGGCCCCGGTCCAGGGTGGAAAAGGTGATGCAGTTAGCCATGTCGGTGAAGGTGCAGCTCTCCACCAGAATACTTGTATTACTGCAGTCCGGAGAAAGATGTTCCGGCTTTTGGAAATAGCTCTTGATGTCCATGCCGCTGAACAGGCGGCGCATAACGCAGTTTCGTACGATCGAATCCTTAAATCCGCCGGTGGTGTCTATGCCGTCGCGCCCGCAGTCCTGAAACACGCAGTTCTCAACCAACATCCGTTTGATGCCGTAGGAGCCCCCGCCTCGTCCCGTCTTGATGCCGTCACCCTGGCATTTTTCGATCAGGCAATTCCGGAACACGGGATCCGTCACATTACCGGTGAGATAGGTTGACCAGTAGCCGCCGATTATATGACAGCCGATGACTTTTGGCCGGGCGCAGTCGGACAATTTGATCTGGTGATTGATAGAACCTTCCAGCCGACAATGCTCTATCCGGATATCGCTTTTGTCTTTTGCAGTGATCCCAACCATCGGATAGAAATGCACGTGCCGCGTTGGATTCGTGCCGGCATCCGGCCCCGGCGTAGGTGTATTAAGATAGGTAATGGTCAGATTAAGCAGCGTGGTCCGGTCACCCAGGACCAGAAACGTTCGGTTTTTATCACCGATCGCGTCGGTCACGTCGAATCCACCACCATTAACCGCCGACAGAGTAAAGTCGTCCGGCAACTGGTGGGTGTCGCTGATTCTGTAGGTGTGGTCCAGCTTCAGCTCATCACCGGTCTCAATTTTCCCGCTGCTTAATAATGCCGCGAACTGCGTCCCGACGTTCTGTCCCTCAGTCCAGCCCAGATCCGATGAATGACGGACTTTAGCGTGCAATTGTGTAACACAGATCAGGCACAACGGAACAAAAATGCGTCTAGTCATTATGCAAGTTCTTATTCACAAGTAACTGAATCTGATTGCTCCTTGGCTCCATGTTTAAGCAATAGTGCTTCCAATTCAGGATAAGCCATGGCTCGTGATATTTCCAGGGCATATCTTCCTGTATCACTTTGAATATTGGGATCAGCTCCTTTAGAGACAAGCAGCTCTATAAGATCGGCGTAGCCAAAGTACACTGCCCAGTGAAGTGGTGTGTATCCCAGCCAATCCTTATCATTGATACCTTCGCCAGCAGCGAGTAGTTTATTGATTTCTTCTACATCATGATCACGAACCGCCTGATGCAGCATCTTTATATAGTCTTCAGGCGTATCATTGGGATCATACTCATAGGCACCTAAGTCGGGAGCTTTGCCATGATACGGCATATTCACATCGACGCCTGCGTCAATAGCTGCACTATCAGGGGCAAGCCTCAGGAAGTTATTGTAAGGAATGCTGCCGTCGGGATTACGCGGTGCAGACATTTGACTGTCGTCGAGGCTGAGAAAATCATCGGTAGTTAGTGTAATACCTGTGGAATCATCCCAAGTATTTTGCTGACTTTCTGCTTCATCATCAATTTTGTCTTTTCTTCGACAAGCAAAAGAAAGATTGCTATGAAAAACGCATTCTTCTTGAGCCCCGCCTCTTGATTCCCAATAATCGGATGCAAATTCATAATTTATCTTGTTACTCCAGGCGCTACATTTACGAAGAATTGGGCCACCGGCGTTACCATTTGGTGTGAAACCTGCTCCAAATCCATTCGTGTGTTTCCAGGCAAAACAATTGACAAGAATATGTCTCCCCTCGCCGCCACCGAGCTTAAAACCATTACCATCTCCTTTAAAATAAGGGACATCCCAAATGTTTATCCCATTACTCCAAGCATAACAATTTTCGAACCTCAAAGGATTGTCCGCATTCCAACAATCATAGCCGTCATCAGAATTACACCAGCTCCTGTTACCTATTAAGATATTACCTGGCCCAATGCCATTACCCGTTCGAATTCCATCTCCCCCACCTCCATGAGTATTGAAATCACAATTGTCGTAGGCATCGCAATTAATGATCATATTGTAAGCTGCCCCTTCCATTGCTCCCAACAACTTGACTCCTTGCCTGTTCCCACAAACCGTCAGCTGTTCATACACGTTATGATGGGCACTTTGACTGTACAGAATCATCCCTCGTTTCATACCTGCCAGTGTTAGGCTCTTGAAATGACAGTAGGCCGCTTCGATAAGAAATGCATAGCCCCTTGTCTTGGAGAAATCAAGTATGGGTGT